>Ga0134124_10000107_pt1 | contig 77768 bp, 67 predicted proteins | sample KB304_FD_96880 | JGI IMG/M metagenome (GOLD analysis project Ga0134124, IMG submission 96880) | Terrestrial soil microbial communities without Nitrogen fertilizer from Kellogg Biological Station, Michigan, USA - KB3-0-4 | ecosystem: Environmental > Terrestrial > Soil > Unclassified ...
AAAGCCCATGGATTGCCGCTTGTTCCGCGGGCCGTGAGCCGCGAATCGCTAGCGGCTCCCGAGCGACTAGGTCGGAAAGACCGGGAGATCTTAGTTCGATGAAAATCGCTGGTTGGAGTAGTGCACGCCGGGACGGCGTTTGGCGCGGCGCGCAGATCGTGCGCGTATGCATCGTTAGTGTGCTGGCCGCGCAGCTGGGTTGCGCTCCTCTGGGTGTCGCAGAAACGCCAGGCGGCGCGCAGAAGGCCAAGTCCTCCGACAGAGGCGGTTCCGACAAGGTCGCTTCCGACAAATCCAACTCCGCCAAACCAGGCAACGATTACGTGCTAGCTGCCATGCAGGCGGAACTCAAACGCGCCACCACGGAACTCGCGAAAGCCGATCCCCCGCCATACTTCACCAGCTACACCGTCAACGACCAGGACGTGGTGGTGCTCGTGGGCTCCTTCGGCAGCTTGATCACCGATGCCGCCTTGCGGCGTCGCCAGGCCGATGTGGTCATGCGTGTCGGAACACCGGCGCTCGACAATACCCACGGCCAGAGCCGAGCCAGCGGAATGACTTCGGGCGCGTTGCCGCTCGGCGACGAGCCCGAGGCTATCGGCCGCGTGCTCTGGGAACTCACCGATCGCGGATACAAACGCGCCGCGCCTGCTTTTCTGAATGTGAAGACCAATACCGCCGTGCGCGCCGAGGAGGAAGACAAGTCTCCGGACTTTTCCAAAGAGCAGCCGCAAACGCACACCGGCGAGCCGCTCTCGGTGCCGGGCTTCGATCGCGCCGCGTGGCAGGGCGAGATTCGCCGCCTCTCCGGACAATTCCGCAAGTATCCCGAGGTGTACTACGCATCGGTGACGCTGCAACTGCAAAACTCAAAATCGCGCCTGGTATCCAGCGAAGGCGCGGCCATCGCCACGCCCAGCGCCTCGACGCGCATGGTCATCGAAGCGCAGACGCGCGCCGATGACGGCATGGATCTGTTGCGGGTGGAAACGTTTCAAGCGCCGTCGGCGAGTGGCTTGCCGTCGGAAGCTGAGTTGACCGCTAAGATCGATAAAATGGCCGAGGATTTGAAGGCGCTGCGCAAAGCGCCGGTCGCCGAACCTTACGATGGCCCGGCGATGCTCAGCGGCCGCGCGGCGGCGGTGTTCTTCCACGAAGTTCTCGGCCACCGCCTGGAAGGCCACCGGCAGCGCGACGAAGACGAGGGCCAGACGTTTACCAAGAAGGTCGATCAGCAAGTTCTCCCGAAATTCCTGAGCGTGTCCGACGATCCGACCATTCACGAAATCAAGGGCACCAAACTCATGGGCGCGTATGAATTCGACAACGAAGGCTCGCCCGCGCGGCGCGTGGATGTGATTCAGGACGGCATCTTGAAGAATTTTCTGATGTCCCGCATGCCCATCAAGAATTTTGGCACTTCCAACGGACACGGCCGCAATCAGCCGGGCTTGATGCCTACCGGGCGCCAGGGAAATTTGATTGTCACCTCCACACAATCCGTCTCTGAGAAAGAACTGCGTCAGAAGCTGGTCGACGAAGTGAAGCGCCAGGGCAAGCCCTATGGTTTGTATTTCGATGACATTCAGGGTGGCTTTACACTTACGACGCGTTCGCTGCCGCAAGCCTTCCAGGTTCTGCCGGTAATCGTCTATCGCGTTTACGCGGACGGCCGTCCCGACGAGCTGGTGCGGGGCGTGGACATTGTCGGAACGCCGCTGGCAGCCCTGACGCGCATCATCACGACCGGAGATGAGCAACACGTCTTCAACGGTGTTTGCGGAGCGGAAAGCGGCAGCGTTCCGGTCGCGGCTGTTGCTCCGGCGATGCTGTTCTCCGAGATGGAAGTGCAAAAGCGCGCGCATTCGCACGAGCGTCCGCCCCTCTTGCCGCCTCCCGGATTCGAATCGACCACCACGACCGCCCAGGAATCGCACGGGAACCAGGCGGTGAAGCCATGAAGGCACCGCGCACGATTTTCACTTTCAGCTTGGCCGCGACGCTGCTCGCAGCCGCGTTCTGTGCGCCGGCGTCCAGCAAGGTCGCGGCATCGCGTTCCGTCACTGACGCGACGCCCGGCGACGACGCGTCCAAGCCGGCGCTCAGCGCCACCAGCGCCGCCGCGCACGCCGCGGCCAGCGGCGACATTTTGCTGGAATCGCTGCTCACCGAGCTCGACCGCTCGCGTGCGCAGCTCAGGATGGACCAGGTCGCCCCTCCCTACTACATCGAATACCGCGTCAACGACGTGGAAGACTACGCCGCCGAAGCCGCCTTTGGAGCGCTGCGCGAAAATCAGCGCGTGCACTATCGCGTGCTCCGCGTGGTGGTACGCATCGGCGACTATAAGCAGGATTCCTATTACAGCCAGGGTATGGGAGAAGCCGAAGTTCTTCCGCTCGACGACGATCCCATCGCGCTGCGCCATCAGATCTGGCTGGCGACTGACGAGGCCTACAAGGCCGCGGGCCAGGCCTTCACCGAAAAGCAGGCGGCCCTGAAACAATTTAGCACCGACGTAAATCCGGTCGACGATTTCGCTAGGGCGCCGGTGGTCACCGCGCTGTCGCCCACGGTGAAACTGGAAGTTGATGAATCCGCATGGCGCAAAACGATTGAGGATGCCAGCGCACTCTATCGCCAGTATCCCGACGTGCAAAGCGTCAGCGCCGCCGTGCGCTTCTCCGCGATCAACGAATATCTGGTGAATTCCGAAGGCACGGTCACGCGGAATGGCAAGCGCATGTACAGCGTGCAGCTCAACAGCACGGCGCAGGCCGCCGACGGCATGCGCTTGAGCCGCAATCCCTTCTGGATGGTGGCGAAAGCTGAAGAACTCCCATCGCGCGAAAAGCTGCTGACCGAAACCCGCAAGATGCTCGACACCGTAGTCGCACTACGCCAGGCCCCCATCGTCGAAGAAGACTACCGCGGACCGGTGCTGTTCGCTCCGGACGCCGCGAACGACGTAATCGCCTCGCTGGTGGGCGTAAACATTCTCGGCCGCAAGCCGCAGCTCGGCCGCCCCAACCGCACCACCGGCGCATTTGCCAGCAGCTATAAGACTCGCGTGCTGCCCAATTTTCTGTCGGTGATCGACGATCCCACGCTCAAGGATTTCCAGGGCAAGAGTCTGGTCGGCAGCTACGACGTCGATGACGACGGCGTAAAGGCCCAGCCGGTGACGGTGGTGCAGAGCGGCACGCTGATCAACTACCTCGTCGGCCGCCAACCGATTCGCGACTTCCCGATGTCCAACGGCCACGGCCGCGCGGGCGCCGGGGCCTTCCCGGCCCCCAGCCTCGGCGTGCTCATGCTCAAGAGCACCGACGCACAGTCACCGGAAGCGCTGAAGCAGCGCGTGGTGCAGATGATCAAGGACCAGGATCGCCCGTACGCCTATCGCGTCGAAACCATGGGCCCTGGCAGCACGCCGCGCTTGCTCTATCGCATTTATCCCGACGGCCGCGAGGAATTGGTGCGCGGCGCGGTCTTCAGCGAACTCGATGTGCGCGCCCTGCGCAGCGACTTGATCGCTGTCGGCGACGATCCGCTAGTCAGCAATCGCGCCGGCGGCATCGCCACGTCGGTCATCGCTCCCTCGCTGCTTTTCGGCGAGCTGGAAGTGAAGCGGGCCGACACCAGCAAGGACAAGCTGCCTGACTATCCGCCGCCACCACCATCGGCATCCACCAAAAAGTGACCCATGCCGCTCGACTTTGAACCACCGCTACCCCCGCCGGAGCCGGCGCCGCCTGCTCCCAACCGCTTGCGCGAAAAACTCGAAGCGCTGGGCCAGACCGCGCTGCTGATCTTCATCCTGGCATCCGCGGCATTTCTCAGCGCCATTACCGCCATGCGCATCGCCATCCACGGCCGTGAAGTCACCATGCCGAATCTGGTCGGCAAAAATGTGAGCGAAGCCAACGGCCTGTTGCGCTCGCGCGGCCTCGTCTTGCGCGTTGCCGATCGCGTTTACAGCGATTCGCCCATCAACGTGGTGGTGCGGCAGACTCCGCCGGCGGGGCTGCTGATGAAGGTTTCCCAGCAAGCCCACGTGGTGCTCAGCCTTGGCCAGCGCCAACTGGAAATTCCACTGCTCGAAGGCAATTCCCTGCGCGTGTCGCGCATCGAGCTTCTGCGCGCCGGTCTGCAAGTCGGCGAAGTCTCCGCGCTGAACATGCCCGACGAATCCCTTGACACCGTGGTCCAGCAGAATCCGCGACCCGGCGCTGGCGCCGCAACACCTCGTGTCGATGTGTTGGTGTCGCAAGGCCCCCGCGACATGGCCTTCGTCATGCCCCATCTGGTCGGGCTCACCGAGACCGAGGCGCAACATCGCCTCGATATCGCCGGACTCCACCGCAGGGTCAATTACGTGGCCGCACCGCAGTGGCCCCATGGCACCCTTGTCGACCAGTCGCCCCTCGCCGGTGCGCGCGTTTCCTCTGCCGCCACCGTAGACCTCACCGTCGCCAACTGATCATTCCCGCGCCCGCTCCTCGGGACTTTCCTCGCTCGTGCCTGATTCCTTTTCACCCGCTGCCGAGTCTAACCGGAAGTGATCTGCCTGCCACGCAGTGCCCTTTGCACCTCCCGTAGGTCTCGCGTTTCAACTCGCTCTGCGGCCACCATCGCTGCATTGCTTTTCACCGTTGCCTTTGCCGTTGCTTCCCTCGCCCATGCCGATGCGGTCTCCGAAATCGATCGCCTCGCCGCACTCATGCAGTGGAAGGAAGGCACAGTCGTTGCCGATATCGGCGCCGGCGATGGCAGCTATTCCTTCGCCGCCGCGCGCCACGTAGGCGAATCCGGGAAGGTCATCGCCACCGAAATCGATTCCCAAAAAATCAGCGAGCTCCGCGCGGAAATCAAAAAGCGCAACCTCCGCAATGTCCTGGTCGAAGAAAGCAAAGAAGCCGACACCGCCTTGCCCACCGGTTGCTGCGACGCCATTTTTCTTCGTCGCGTCTACCATCACCTCACCAAGCCCGTCGAATTCGACGCCAATCTGGTGCGTTCGCTTAAATCCGGCGGCCGCCTGGCCATCATCGACTTTCCGGCGCGCTCCGGACTCGAACCGGTGGAAGGCGTCCCGGCAAACCGTCGCGGCCATGGCATCCCGCAAAAAGTCGTGATTGAAGAACTGACTGCCGCGGGCTTGCAGGTCGAGAAAATCGTGAACGACTGGCCCAGCGACGACTACTGCGTCCTTTTCGTCAAAAAGTGACCCGGGCCATCGCGCGAACAACGCCGGCTTCCGAAATCTCAGGCCGAAACTTGTTGCCGACATCCCGAAAAGGTAATCTTTGGCGCTGCCAACCTTTGGAGGCCATCGCATGAAATCGTTGCTACTATCCGCGCTCGCCCTGACACTACTCTCGGTCGCCGGCGCCGCAAATGCTCAACAAGGGGCTCCGGCAGATTCCGCGCAGGTCAGCAATCCCGTCAGCACCACGGTCAAGGGGCAAATGCCGCGCTTCGCCAAGAACATGGTCGAGGCCGCCGCCGCAATGCCTGCTGAAAAATTCAGTTTCAAACCCAGCCCGGAGATGAACAGCTACGGCCATCTGGTGCTCCATATCGCGCAGACCAACAATTTCCTTTGTGCCAAGATTTCAGCCGCTTCGGCGCCCGATGTGAAGCTGGCGGACACCGATTCCAAAGAAAAACTGGTGGCCGGGCTGAAGGCCTCGTTTGATTTCTGCGCCACGGCGTTGGCCAACGTCGATGATTCCAAGCTTGGCGATCCGCTGGTGCTCTTCGGCAACCGGCCCTCAAGCCGAGCCGGCGCGCTGATTGGCCTGAGTGACGGCTGGTTCGATCACTACAGCACGCAAGCCATCTACCTGCGTCTCAATGGGATCCTTCCGCCCTCGGCGCAGCCGCCGGCAGGACAGCCCTCGAAACAATAAGCGACAAAGCGGCGTGAAACTGCGGTGTACTCTCCAATGTTTCGGTGATTGCTACCGTTAGGTTAGATCAGGAATTTACCGGCGGCGTGCTTATCGGAATCGAAACGCGCACCTGTGTTCCGCCTTCGCCGGACGCAATTTCCAGTTCCCCGTCAAAATCCTTGATGCGCTCGCGTATTCCTCGAAGCCCCACGCCGGTCGCCCCGAACGATGTCATCTGCGTCAGCTTTTCTGGCGCTATGCCTTTGCCGGCATCCTCGATCTCCAGCAATGCGCGTCCCGATTCCTGGCTCAACCGAATCACTGCTGTGGCGCTTCCCGAGTGGCGATGGATATTCGTCAAACACTCCTGCACCACGCGAAACACGGTGGTCTCCAAGTCCGGTGACAGTCTCCCGAAATCGCGATTTAGATCCAGTTTGATCTGGATGCCGCTGCGCTGCACAAAACCTTCGACAAACCAGCGCAATGCCGACTCCAACCCCATTTCATCGAGCAACGGCGGGTGCAGCAGATACGAAATGGTTCGCAGTTCATCGGAAATCTGGTTCACAATCGCGGCGTTTTTGGAGACCGACTTCGCCAGTTTCGTATCCACCTTCTCCGCTTCTGACTGCAGCGCGGACAGATTCATGCTCAGCAGCGCTACCACTTGCCCGGTGCTGTCGTGCAGATCCCTGGCGATGCGCCGCCTCTCCTCGTCCTGCACGCGCAGCAAGCGCGCCGATAATTGCCGTAATCCTTGATTCGCCCGTGCCAGGGTTTCTGCCTGCTTATGAATCTGCAGGTTTTTTTCGCGCAATTCGGCGGTGCGCTCCGCAACACGCCTTTCCAGGTCGTCGCGCGCGATGGTGAGCTCCCGCTCCACTGTTTGGCGCTTGGCAATCTCGTTTTCCAGCGCCTCCGCGCGCCGCTGCAGGTGCGCGATATTGCGCAGCCGATCCTCCTGAGTCGTCGATTCCGCGTAGCTTTCGCCCGGCCTGACGTCTGAATGTTCCCGGCAAATCTTCAGAAATGTCTCTCTGTCTTCCTCGCCCTTGAACCCTTTGATCGGGTATCCGCAATACAACGCGAACGAGTGCTCCCTGGCAAGTTCGTTCCAGAGCTGCTCCAGCTGCAGTGCGGCTAACGTATTTCCGCCTTCCCATAACAGCGCCACCATCTCCCCAAACACAGTGGGGCCGCGGCCGCTTCGTTGACTCTTGGCCTCCGCGCGTTCCACCAGGCCACCAATCACGTTTGCAAAACGCGCGCGATCCGGAGTTCCATCGACCATGAATTTCGCCAGCGTTTCGGCAGCGTCCAAAGCGATGTACCGCCCTTGCTTGGTTATGTGGGCGAGATCCAGCCCGCGACTCTTGAGGCTGCGCCCCAGCGCTTGGCGATGCGCGCGAGTGGCCACGATAATCGCCGAATCGCCTGCGCCTAACGCCGGGCCAATAATTTCGCTCAACGTGTCGATCAGATACGTGTCGTTGGAATAGAACTGCGCTACATGTTCGCGAGATCCGCGCTTGGTCCAATCAATCGGCGGAGTTGCCGGGCTCGCTAAAGAGCTGATTGCTTTGGTAGCGCTCAAGAACCTCTCCGTGCCACGGCTGATCGGGACCCCAGATCGATACCACCTGGCTTCGGCAAAGTATACCGCCGCACCATGCCATGTTATCGCTCAGACCGTGCGCGCGTTCATTCCACCGGAGGACACCGTCGAGCTCGAAGGTATGTCGTTGGGACTGAAGAACGTGCCGCCAGAGAGCAGCGCGTCGATGGCCAGGATCAGGTCTCGCGATGCCTGTGATTTGACTACATACCCTTGCGCTCCAGCCGAGCGCACTTCGGACACGAACGTTTCCGACTGGTGCATCGTGAAAATCAGTATGCGAGTTCCGGTACTGAGGGCCACGATTCGCGGCGCCGCCTCCAAACCGCTCATCACCGGCATAGTCACATCCAGGATCACCACGTCAGGCTTCAGGTTTTTGACCGCTTCGATAGCCAGTTGTCCATTGACTGCTTCGCCGACAATTTCCCATTCCGGCCGAGAGCGGCTCAGCAGCGTTCGTATCCCCTCTCGGACGATTTCATGATCGTCAACGATGAGAATCCGGGATGTCATCTCGCTCCCTGGGATTGCGGATTTTTGTTCGCATCGCCCGCCGCGGCGCTGGCAGCGGTTGCGGAAGTCACATTCTCCTGGAGGCAAGGAATCGTGGCCCGTATGGTGGTGCCTTGCGGCCCGGAAGACACTTCCAAGGTTCCGCCGAGCTGTTTGCTACGCTCGCTCATTCCCCGCAATCCTACTCCGAGGGCCGTCTTGGCATCGTAACTCGACTCTTCCAAGGTTTCGGCGGGAATTCCCTTACCTTGATCTCTAACCTCCAACACCACTGCGTCATCCTTAATTTCCGTGCGAACCTGCACGGTCGGGCTGCCCGAGTGTCGGTGCACATTCGTCAGGCTTTCTTGCAGCATCCGGAACACCGCGAGTTCCACATCGCGCGGCAACCGCGGCAAGTCTGCGGGTACATCCACCTGAGTGCTGATTCCGCTGCGCTGCCCAAAGCCATCTAGATACCACAGCATCGCCGAGCGCAGTCCCATTTCCTCCAGCATCGGGGGATATAGAAGATAGGAGATCGTCCGCACTTCCCTGATGCACTGGTCGGCCAGCTCGCTGCACCGGCTGACTTGCTCTTGCAATATCTGAACGTCGGCCGCTCGCGCAGGCCGGATCGAATCCAGATTCATTTTCAGCACCGCGAGGTATTGGCCCACACTGTCGTGCAGTTCTCGTCCAATGCGCTTGCGCTCCTCATCCTGGGAACGCAGCAAATGGCGGGATAGCAAACGCAGGGAACGTTCTGAGTCTTGCAGTAACGCCTGCGCGTTTTTGCGCTCCAGAATTTCCCCTTCGAGCGCCTCGTTGGATTTCCGCAAGGCCTCGTTCGCCTTCATCCGTTCGGTGGCATCGCGGGTAACCTTGGCAAAGCCAACCAGCTTGCCTTCGCCGTCTCGTAAAGCGGTGATCGTGACGTTGGCCCAGAACCGTGAGCCGTCCTTTCGCAGGCGCCAACCCTCGTCTTGGACGCGCCCCTCTTTGAGGGCAATTTCTAGCTCACGCGGTGGCTTACCGGAAGCGATGTCCTCGGGCGGATAGAAACGCGAAAAGTGGCTGCCAATGATCTCGCTGGCTTCGTAACCCTTGATGCGTCGCGCGCCCATGTTCCAGGTGCTGACTCGACCGTGCGGATCGAGCAGGAAAATCGCGTAGTCTTGCACGGCTTCCACCAGCAGGCGAAAGGCGTCTCCGCTGTCCACATGGGCGGACTCCAAATATTTTGCCCTTGGATCGGGCGACTTCATTTTCCCTCCATGCGCTTCGCCGCTCGAATCGTCACGGTTGTTTCCCGCGTTGAGCAATGTTGTCACAGTGATGGGAGGAAGCAAAATACCGCGCGGAAGCAATTCGTTGGTGGTATGGAAATCGGGAGGTCTTGCCGATTCCCGTAGCTCAAATTTTGCCATAAGTTGCCTTGCGGACCGAAAAAGACCCTCGGTGCGGCCGAGCATCCGGGACCAAAAATAGAGGCCAAACCGAAGGCGACGTACGCCCGTTCAATTACAGGCGTCACAACCATGCTAAGCGGCGAATATCAGAGCAGCCATACCCAAAAGACTGTAGTGTTTAATTCTTTGAACAACCTCCAGAAACATAGTCCTGACAGTACTTCTGGAACTGAATCGTACGTTTCAGGTCGCGACATTGTACGTTTCAGCTACCCACTCGAGTGCCTCGCATCTCGAATTATTCTTCGCACCGCGACGGTTGCTGGAGCTGCGCCGCCCCAACACTTGTGCGATTAGCGCCCAACTTCAGGCGAATTTTTACCGGGAGGCATCGTCCGCAACACCTGATGCGGCGTCAGCGGAAGATATCGCCGGCGCTATTTTGTGGACTGCTTTTTGTGCAGATCGGTGCAGACCGACATCGCGGTATTGGGATCGACCGCGCTGTCGCCTTCCTCGATGTGCTGGATCACTCCGTTTTTATCGATGACGATGTTGGCGCGCTGCGCCCACTGATACGTCTCGTTCTGGACGTCGTAGCCTTTGAGGATGCCGTATTCGCGCAGCATCTTCTTGTTCATGTCGCTGAGCAGCGGGAACTTGATATTGATTTGCTTGGCGAAGGCGGCGTTGGCTGCGGGACTATCCATGCTCACGCCAAAAACTTCCGTGTCGGAGGGGTCGATCTTACCTGCGGTTATTCCAGACTGGACCGCCTGGAGTTGCTTGGTTCAACCACCGGTGAAAGCAAGAACGTAAATGGCCAGCATGACGTTCTTCTTTCCCCGGTAGTCACTGAGCTTGACGGTTTTCCATTGGTCGCTGAGCAGGCTGAAGTCTGGAGCGACTTCGCCGACCTTGAGCGAGACTTTGGCTACTTGTGGGGCGGCTTCGGGCTTCTGGGGCTGTGCCAGCGCTGAAGTCCGCATCAGCGCTGGCGTCCAGGCCAAAAGCAAGCTAGCTGCGAGGATGCGTTTCATTCTTTCTCCTGGATGAAGTTGTTGCGACGAACACGGCGAGCATACGCGGTGAGGAAGCCACGCGGAATGGAAAAATTGTCATTTTGCGTCCTGCTTGCGTCCCGACGTCCGGCGTCCCGGCCGGGGCCTGAGGTCTGGTGCCGAGGCCCTGACTCCGAGCGGATTCGATACGGGCGCCGGACGCTGCCTGAGCAGCCTCGTCGTGCCTTTGCATCGAACTCATAATAAAGGGGTTGTGGGCGTATCCGTATCGTACTGAAAGGCGCGTGGTTGATGGGATCAAAACCAGTCTAACGATGCAACTTCCTGTCTATGGAAACGGAAAGGCAAAGTGTTTTAACCCTTCGGCAAGCTAGTTGGAGCCAGTATTACCTCGATTACGGATGCCAGCTGGATGGAAGTTGCCATGACTGGTTCGCATCCCAACCATCCCATTGTCGATGAAGCAATTTGAGGGTGTGTTTTCGGCATGAGCCAATGAAGACAGATGGGCGATTCCCTGTATTTAATCTTTCATCCGTTCCCCGCCCTTATTCCAAGCTTATTTCAAGCCGACTACAGCGAGCTTCCAAGTCCCGTCGGCCTGGCGCCTCAGGACGCGAGCTCCTTTGTCGTTGACGCTGATGGGTGCTTCTTTCGCGGACATTTGGAACGTGCCCGCGAAGTCGCCGACCTCGATGGCCCAGCCATCCGCGATCTGCACGTCGGTTATGTTGGGATCGTATTTCAGTACTCGAAATTCCGGATAGTCCGCGCGGACTTTTACGTACATGTCCCGCAACGCCTTCACTCCCACCACTGGTGAGCCGGGCACATCGATCTTTATGGCATGTTCCGACCACAGAAGGGTCAAAGCAGCGGGATCTTGCGCGAGCGTCGAGTCCACATCGGCTTTGTGGAGTCTTTCGATGGCCGCGAGATCGGCAACGTGGTTTGGTAGTTGGGGAGCGCTCGTGGCGCTTCGCGCGAAGAGCCCGACGGCGATTCCTGCGAGAAACGCGGCGGCGGACAAGACGACAGTGCGGATCATGGAGTCTCCTTGAGAGGGCGACTTGTCACGATGGAAGGGCGATTGTCAATCGCGCGCGGGCCTCGGACGAAGGAATGGCGTGATCATCTCGGTGGAGTACCCGTCGATGGGTCACCCGCCATGGAAGCGTTCCTCCTGTGAAATTGTTGGAGGCCCTCCTTGAAATGGCTCGCAGCCTAGTCCCTTGCTCGCTGAAGAGTCAAGTTACTGTGATCGACTGGACGCCGGCCCAATTCTGATTTCGACCCCTGAGCGGCAAGAACCTGCCCATTCTTGCGGTTGACGATCATTGGGTGATTCAGTAGGCTCGCGCACACGAAGCAACGAAGGTCGGGAGCGATAAATGGCACAGATTGACGCATTGGCTGGGCAGAAGGTGCGCCTGCAGCGCGCGAGTTTGTGGGACCGTCCGTTTTATTTCTGGATGGCGCTGCTGGTCGCGGCGGTGGTGGTATACGGATTCAGTTTTACGGTGAATGCGAACCTGTTTCATCCGCCCACAGCGCGGCCGGCGATACTTTATGCTCATGCGGCACTGTTCGCCGGCTGGCTGGTGTTCCTGATCGTGCAGTCGGCGTTGGTGCGCACACGCAATGTGAAGGTGCACAAGAAGCTGGGGTGGTTTGGACTGGTGTTGGGCGTGGCGATGCCGTTTGTGGGGGTGGCGACGGCGATCGTGATGACGCGGATGCGCATGCGGACGGGCGACGCAACGGTGGCGGCGTTCCTGATTATTCCCTTCTGGGACATGGTGTCGTTCAGCGTGACCTTTGTGCTGGCGTTTTACTGGCGGACGAAGCCGGAGTTTCACCGGCGGCTGATCTTGATGGCCTCGTGTGCGCTGACGGCGGCGGCGTTCGGGCGATTTCCGATCGCGGCGATCCGCGACGTGTGGTTCTACGCAGGCGTTGACAGCCTTATTCTGCTCGGGGTAGTTCGGGATCTGATGGTGAACAAGCGCATCCATCCGGTCTATTTGTATGGACTGCCGCTGCTGATGCTGGGCCAACTCACGATTATGTACACGAGCCTGCATAGCTTGCCGGTGTGGATGCGTATTGCGCACGCTATTTTAGGTTAGCAGCGTGTGCACATCGCTGGAGGTCCCTGCAAACGGATAATGATGGCGGATCTGCCAGGTCCGCCCGAAAAAGGCGGACCTGATCTCCATCGCTGGCTTCCGCCCTATTTCCCCAACAGAAGGCCGGTGATGTTGCCCGCCGGATCGGCGAACATCGCGAGCTTGGGGCCACCTGGTACGTCACTCGGCGGCAGGATGGTCTTGCCGCCAAGCTTCTCCACGCGATCGAGCGTGGCGTGCAGATCGCTGACCTGAGCGTATATCGAAACGCGTTTGCTGCCGTCGGTCGCAGGGCCTACACCGCCATTAATGCCCCCTGGGCCGCCTCCGGTATCAACTACTCCATACTTCATCGGGTTGTTGCTGTTGATCTTCCACCCCAAGAGTTCACTGTAAAACTTTTCCAGCTGATTGCCGGTCCCACCGATGATTTCGAAATGAACAACGGATGCGCCCATGGCCTCTCCCTTTTTCTGTGCATATGCGGACGTCGCCGGATGGTGGCGTCAGCGCTAAATGCTTCAATCCGGGAAGACTTTAGAGTGCTTAACGGGACTCGGTCTTGTACAAAAACGACAACTGCTTCTCAGCGTGGATAATCTTTGCCGGTGTTTGGCCGATTCGATAGCGGAGAGAGCGAGTGAGGTGCGCTTGATCGAAGTAACCCGCCGAATGGACGGCGTCGAGGATGGAGGCTCCTTCCTTCAACAGGTTCGTCGCATAACGGGCGCGTTCAATTTGACGAAAGGTGGCGTAGGTAATGCCAGTGGCGCGGAGAAAATGTCGCTGTGTAGACCGGACAGATAATCCCGCTGATTGGCGTTCCAGGGCAGCATCCACGGCCGCATCGCGTGAAATGAGACCCGCCTTAGCCAGCCCTTTGACAAAAGTTTCGGCGTTGCCAAAGTCGGGATATTGCCACGCAGAACCGTTTAGCCAGAAAGAGCGACCTGTCGCATCGGGCAAGGTCACATCATTTTGATCGCGAAGCCTTCCGGGCAGGAATCGCGGCATGAACGTACCCAATTTGAAGCGAATGCCGAACCACTCACCTTCCGCGGGACAATCGAGGATGGTTGCTCTGGTCTCAGGTCCTCGCAGAGTGATGAACATCTTGCCTTTGACCCGGGACACCACCATCTCAAAGTGACCTGCGGCTACGGAGACAAAGTCGCCACCGCGTTCACTGTGGCAACGCCAGATCCTCTCGACAAAAGGAGAGTCTGAGGGCCGGTCCTCAAAGAGAATGAAAGTACTCTGGCTTTCTGGCATCTGCGTCCGCTCAGGAGGTGGTTGCACGTTATGCCCCTGTGCCAGCTCACGAAGTACGTTCCAAACCGGCAACTACCGTTCAAATCGCGGGACTACTGTGGCTTGCTGGGGGCGCCGATTTGCGGGTCGGCTTGATCGAAGACTTCGGCGATCAGCGCGTCGACCTGGCGGCTTACGTTGCGTACGCCGCGGAGCTTGCCGATTTGCTTTATCCAGGGCCGCTGGCCGGCGATGGAGGCTTGCTTCAGCTTGTCGCGCAGTGCCTCGGTGACGAATTGCCGGAGCGACATGCCCTGCTTGGCGGCTTTGGACTTGGCGCGGCGGACGATGCTGTCGGGGATTTCCAGCGTAGTCTTCATAGTCAGATGGTCTGCTATTTGGGGGTGGGGAGTCAAAGGGTTGATGCCTAGGAAAATTATCAATCCAGGAAAAGGGGGCACAATGGCTGGCTCGTAGAGTAGCCAGCTTACTCGGGCACAAGTAACTATCGTAGGTAGCCCCAGTTGTGGAGTTTATCGGAATCTTCGGCCCAGCGGTCGCCGATGTCGGTGCGGTAGTACATGTTGGGGATGAGGACGTTCTTGATGCGGCTGTAGACCTGGGTTTGCGCCTGCTTCATGGTCTGGCCGGTGCCAACGACGGCCAGCACGACGCCGGAAGTGCCGGCGATCAGCCATTGACCGTTGACCTGCTTTACGTCCTCGATGTGAATCTGCTCGGGCGTGCCGCGCTTGAAGACGATGGCGTTGTTCTTGGAGAAAGACTCGAAAGTGGCATCGTCGTCGAACGGGAACGGCGGGACGACAATGCGTACACCGATCTGGAAACCGCTGCGAGTGCGCCACTTAGGGTCGGCGCCGGTGGCGAGCTCGTAGAAAAACTCGCTGATCGGCGTCAGCATGCCTTCCTGCTGGATGAAGATGCTGGGATAGCCGAAGCGGGCGGTGAACTCGAGCGGGTAGATGCCGTTGTTGTTGACGATGCAATTGAGGTCGATGTAGCCGATGTAGCCTTCGGTGGCGAGCTTGGGCTCCATCTTGAGGAGCGTGCGGTAGAAGAGGGTGTTGGGCTCGCTCCAGAACATGGCAGTGCCCATTTCGCCGGTGGGAGGACCGACTTCGCCGGGGAATAGTTTCTTATGCTCGAAGTTGATGTTGATGGGGGTGATGAAGCGCTTTCCGTTGAAGAAGGCACCGACAGCGACTTCGACGCCGCTGATGCGCCGCTGGAGCTGGAAGACCTTGATCTCGTCGGAGAAGGCTTTTTTATAGGCTTCCAGCATGCGGATGACGTCTTCGCCGTCGTCTTCTTCGCCCACGAACAGTCGGCGCTTGACGTTCTGCGCTTCGCCGCTGGGCTTGATGACGTAGCGATCGGGATTTTTCTTGACGAATTCGATGGCCGGGTCGAAAGAGTCGAAGTCCTCGTAAGGGATGATGTTGACGCCGGCTTTCTTCAGCTCTTCCTGGCCGAAGGAGCGATCATCTTCGAGGCGGTCGGTATACTCGGTGCCGCCGATGACGGCTTTGCCCTGGGCGCGGAGGGCCTGAGCTTTGGCACCCTGGCCGAGAGTGTCATCGAAGACGATCACGTCGGCCCAGGAGACATCTTTCTCCCAATCGGTGGATTTGGGCACGAAGCCGTCGGCAATATCGCGTTCTTTTTCGTTGTCGATGTAATAGCGGACTTCGTGACCTTCCTTGACGATCTGCCAGGCGATGTCGCCGATGAGGCCAGACAAAGATACGAAGAGAAATTTGCGTTTTTCCATTTTCCCGAGACGCCGGCCCCTGACGACGAGCGTGCAGGCATTCTAGTCGGAGGGGTAAGGTCGTGTGTAACAGTTTGTTGAAAAAGTGCGGGCGCCGGGGCGGAGTTGGCAAGGCAACCTAGGGAGTTGCGAGGGATTCTGATTGGTGTGGAGCGCGATGGCGTGCTGGCGGATCCAGATCGCCAAGACGCTACGGATAGGCCTCAGGGCTGAAGGCCCCTGCGGACGCGGGTAGACCTGAGCAATATAGGCGGCTGGCCTACATAAGTGTTGCGGCGGTCGAAATTTGGGGTGCCTGTACTTTGGTTCAGGTATACTCGGAAGGTCGAGGGCTTAGCCCAGCGAAGCCCGATGGCCGGGATTGCGCGGAAGGGCCTCCAATTTTTCCTAGAGAGGTGAGGTTTGCGGCTAGCTTCATGGACAACCGCCAAACGGTTGGCAAGTCTGGCTTTGATGGGCGGGCTGGTTTTTCTCAGCTCCAGCGCCGGCGCCCAAATTTTCCACAAGCAAAAGAAGAAGGTCAACAAATCGACGGCCGCGGATAACACCGCGGAGCCGGACAAGATCCTCTATCAGCGAGCGCTAGAGGATATCCGCAGGGGGCGCCAGGAGGTCGGGCGTCTGAGCATGCAGACGCTGATCAACACCTATCCCGACAGCGAATATCTGGCCAAGGCCAAGCTAGCGATTGCCGACTCTTACTATAAAGAGGGCGGAACAGCCGGGCTGGCCCAGGCGATCCAAGGGTATAAAGACTTCGGTATTTTCTTCCCGTTCCTGCCGGAAGCGTCGTACGCGCAACTACAAGTAGCCAATGCGCACTACCAGCAGATCGCGAAGCCGGACCGCGACCGCACCGAGGCCAAGATGGCCGAGGAAGAATTTCAAACATTTTTGCAGAAGTATCCCAAGGATCCGCTGGCGCCAAAGGCCGAGCAACGCCTGCGCAACGTACAGGAAATCATCGCCGAAGGCGACTACCGCATTGGGTACTTCTACTTCCTGAAGGGTGACAAGAGGGCGGCAGCGGCGCGGCTCATCGCACTGACCAGGCGCTATCCGCTGTACAGCAAGTCGGACAAGGCGCTGTGGATGCTCGGAGATATTTTCGAGAAGAGCGAGCACAAGGAAGTCGCCTCGGTTTACTACGGGCAGATCATCAAGAATTATCCGCTGTCGCCGCTGGTGCCGGACGCCAAGAGCCGGCTGGTGGCGTTCAAGGTCCCGGTGCCGCAGGCGGATCCCAAGGCGGTGGCGTGGATGACCTCTGAGCAGAATATGCCCCGCCAGAAGGAAAGCTTCATAAAGAAGCCGTTGGCGCTGGTGCGGACGGCGCCACATGCGGAGTACGTGGCGGCGGCGAGAACTGGCGCGCCGAACCTGGCGCCGGAGGCCGACAACACTTCGGCGACGGATATTTTGACGCCAGGTAACCGATCACAGCTGGGTAGCAGCACTGGAGCGGGAACCGGCGCGGTAGTCGAAATCGTGACGCCTGGAACTGGAAGTTCTGCCACAGGAGCCCCGACGGGCGGGGACGGCAGCGGCGCAAACGGTGGAACGAACGGCGCTCAGCCGGCCAGCGACGGGACGCCGCCGAATCCTGGTGCGGCGGGCGACCCGAATGCAGGGGCGACGCCAGCGGCTCAGCCACCAGCGCCGAATACGGCAACAAACCCGGCCGGAACCGGTAACGGCGATGCGAAGACGGATGCGGCGGCGCCAGCCGACGGGACAACAGACGCGACCGCTAAGCCTGCCGACGGATCGCAGAACAGCTCGAACGGGCAGAAGGAGTCGAGCAGCAAAAAGAAGAAGGGGCTGCGAAAGGTCGTGCCTTGGTAGCTCGCCGGAAGCATTGAGGTTTTACGGGGCGCGGCCTTTGCCGCGCCCTTGTTGTTCTTGAGCCAGCCATAATCAAGGCTGGGAGATACAGTCGATCCAGCGGGTCGGCCCAAAGTGAGTTGGCTACCGTCGTCCGGAGGACAGGTGACTGAGCGCGCGTTTCCTTTGTCAAAATGGACCGTCGCGCCCCCTGTGCAAAGCCGCGGCCCAGGGAGTTATCAGCGAATCTGGTGCGGACCTGTACTCGGGTTACTGTTCCGACGCTCCATTATCTGATTCCCACACCTACGGTGCCGTTTGCGTTGACGGGGTTTCGGCGTGGTGCTCCAATACGAACAAGCCTCCCTATGTGTCGCGGCTGGGTTATGGCTGTGCGCGGAGGCGATCGTGCAGGCTGCCACGGTGAGCAAGGATTTCGCGTCAGAAATTGGACGCCCCGAAGCTGGCAACGTGTTTGGGCAGTGCGTTGGGAGGAAGTTCGGTGGCCAAGATCCTGGTTGCGGACGACAACAGCAATATTCAGAAGATGGTCGGCCTCGCGCTCAAGGACCACGGAATTGAAGTTGTGGCCGTGGGGAATGGCGAAGCCGCCGTCCGCAAGATTTCGGATATTCGCCCGGACCTGGTGCTGGCCGATGTGTTCATGCCGGTGCGCAATGGCTACGAAGTTTGCAAGTATGTGAAGGACGATACGGCGCTGGCACATATACCGGTGATTTTGCTGGTAGGCGCGTTCGATCCGCTTGACGAACAGGAAGCGCAGAATGTGGGCGCCGATGGCGTCCTGAAGAAGCCCTTCGTTCCGCCCGATCCCCTGATTTCGATGGTGAAGTCCGCGCTGGTGCGGGCTGGTGTGGCGCACGCCGGGTTTACTCCGGAAAAGCCCGCGCCTCCGGCCGAACTGGAACCCGCGCCTGTCGCGTCTGCGCCCAAGCCTCCAGTCTCGGCGTTTGAGATGCCTAAGCCCGTGGAGCCGGGAGATATGGGCTCGTTCGTGGACGAAGTTCCAGCGCGCCCTGCGGATGTCAAGATTGAAGCAGGCGGGCAGCCGGCGGCGTTTGGCAGCCTGCTGGGAACTCCGGATACCGCGAGCGAGGAAGAGGCGCCGGAATTGGCACCGGCTCCGGTCAATTTGCGAATGGAGCGGGATTGGCGTTCCGCAAAAGTCGAAGAGGAAGAAGAAGAGGAAGAACCCAGCGCAAAGGGTTCGTGGCGGCGGGATGGCGGCGGAGATGAAGAGCCGAGTTTTGTGAGCGAGGCCGCGGGCGAAGGGGAAGAGGCGGGAGCAGACGCGTCGCACGATTTTCGCCATCCGGGCGGGGCCGCCGAGTGGACACCGACGCGGGAGAAAAGCGATATCCCAGAGCCGGAGCCCGAAGGCGTGCCGGCAGGAATGATGGACCGCCCGGATCTGCCGGCCAATCCGCCCTTTTCAGGCGAGGCGTGGGCAGCCGCGATCGACACGGAATCCAGCCGGAAAACGGCGATTGCGGAAGAAGAGCACCCTGCGGTTCACGCGGCCGACTTGGAGAAGATGATCGGGCACGTTGCCGAGCCTGTGGCTGCTGAGAAACCAGCACCGGCGGAACAAGCGGAGCATGTGGCGTCTCCGGCAGATGCAGTCGTCGAGGAAGCGCCCGTGGTCGCAGAACCAGCGAAAAACTCGGGGCTCAATTCCTGGTTTTCGACGCCGCCTCCGAATCCCTGGGAGGCTGAGGCGCAGAAGGCCAACCGGCTGGCGTCGGCGTGGGACACCGGGCTGGCGTCGCCCACCCACAGCGATAGCGGTGCTCGCGGAGATGTTTCGTTCGAATCTGCCGGCGCGCCTGATGAAATCGAAGTGGTGCCGGGTGCAAATTCAGAAATTGTGGCGGCCGCGGCAGAGACGGTTCGCGAGGAAACCTCGCACGCTGCGGAACAGGTAGAGCGACAGGCAGATGAGAACTTGACTTCAGCGGACGCCAACACAGCTATCCATGACGCAGCGGCAAATATGGATATGGATGCGATCGTGGCCAAGGTGTTCTCACGCTTGAGCCCCGGATTGTTGGCCGATGCCACGCGCGACATTTTGAAGCCTGTGGTGGAAGCGGTGATCCGCGAGGAATTGAATTCGAAGAAGGCGTAGTTCTCTTTTATCCATTCGCGTTCCCTTTATAGCGATTGCCAGGGGCGAGTCGAATTGGGCCGACGACCGTTCATTTGCCGGATTTGACCGACACCGCAGATTGCTGACAGCATCGCGCCTGTAACCCTTCGCAGAATCTACTCGAAATCGCTTTTTCCCCCTTCATTGACGGAGTTGGTTTTCCCCTCGTATAGTCGAAGATTACACAAGAGACGATGGCGCGCGTGTATTCGTGCGCCGCGGAAGATCAGGAGCATCGCGTCGAATGGCTCGCGAAATCGCCAAAGCGTACGAACCACAGCGTATTGAATCGCGCTGGGCGGAATATTGGGTCAACGAGGAGCTATTCCAGGCGGATCCCGCGGCGCCCGGTCCGGCCTACGCGATTGTGATCCCGCCGCCGAATGTGACGGGATCGCTGCATATCGGACACATGCTGGACCACACCGAAATCGACATCATGATCCGGTGGCATCGCATGCGCGGCTACAACACGCTGTTCCTGCCGGGGATGGACCACGCGGGAATCTCGACGCAGCGCGTGGTGGTACGGCTGTTGGCAGATCAGGGCATCGACTACCGGTCACTGGGACGCGAGGAATTTGAGAAGCGGGTTTGGCAGTGGAAGAAAGAAAGCGGCGGAACGATCACCTGCCAGATGAAGCAGATCGGGGACAGCTGCGACTGGTCACGAGAACAATTCACGCTGTCACCGGAATTGTCGAAGGTTGTGCGCGAAGTCTTTGTGCGTTTGTATGAGGAAGGATTGATCTATCGCGACAAGCGCATGACCAACTGGTGCCCGGTGTGCCAGACGGTACTGAGCGATTTGGAAGTTTTGCACGAAGAACGCCGAGGACATTTGTGGCACATCAAGTACCCGGTGGCGGGGAGCCGAGAATTTCTGGTGGTCGCTACGACGCGGCCAGAGACGATGCTGGGCGATACCGCGGTAGCGGTGCACCCCGAGGATGAACGCTTCAAGCATCTGCTGGGGCGCAGCGCGATTGTTCCGTTGATCAACCGTGAAGTTCCGATCATCGCCGACACCATGGTGGATCGCGAATTCGGGACCGGAGCGGTAAAGATCACGCCGGCGCACGATCCCAATGACTTCGAGGTGGGCCGCCGCCATGGTCTGGCGGAAATCGACGTGATGACCGACGACGCGCATATGAGCGCTGCGGCAGGACCTTATGCAGGGATGGATCGCTTTGCGGCACGAAAGAAAATTATTGAGAATCTGAAGGTGCAGGATTGCCTGGAGAAAGTCACCGATCACACCCATGCGGTGGGGATTTGCGAGCGCAGCAAGACGGTGGTGGAACCTCGGGCTTCGACGCAATGGTTCTGCAAGATGAAGCCGCTGGCCGAACCCGCAATTGCGGCGGTGGAGCGGAATGAAATTCGCATCATTCCGGACAACCGGCGTGAGGAATATTTCAACTGGATGCGGAATATTCGCGACTGGACGTTGTCGCGGCAGCTTTGGTGGGGACACCGGATTCCGGCGTGGTATTGCAAGCCTAACGGCCATTTAACGGTGTCGCGAGAGGCGCCGGAGGAATGCCGGGAGTGCGGATCCAGCGAACTGGTGCAGGATCCGGATGTGCTCGACACCTGGTTCAGCTCGGGATTGTGGCCGTTTTCCACGTTGGGCTGGCCGGCAAAAACCGCGGACTTCGAAAGATATTACCCGACCAGCCTGCTGATCACCGGCTACGACATTTTATTTTTCTGGGTGGCGCGCATGATTATGTTGGGCATGCGCATGACCGGGGACATTCCGTTTCGCGCGGTGTACCTGCACTCCCTGGTGCGGACGGCCAGCGGCGAGAAGATGTCCAAGTCCAAAGGCACTGGCCTGGATCCGGTGAAGCTGAATCAACAGTATGGCACGGACGCGATGCGCTTCTGCCTGGCGTCAATGGCGGCTCCGGGGACGGACATTGTCTTGTCCGACGATCGGCTTGCGAGTGCGCGGAACTTTGCCAACAAAATCTGGAACGCATCGCGATTCTTGTTTGTGAACCTCGACAAGTTTGAGGAAGGTGGAACCACGCTGGAAGAACTTGCCTCGCCAGAGGTGCGCGAGAAGGCACCCTACGGGTTCAACGGCAGCGTGCCGCTGGCGGACGAATGGATTTTCGAGAGGCTGGGCAGCACGACCGCCACCGTGAATGCGGCCCTGGCGAATTACCGGTTCCATGAGGGCGCGCAGGTGATCTACCAATTTTTCTGGGGCGATTTCTGCGACTGGTACATCGAATGGATCAAGCCGGATTTGCTCCATGCGAACCGCGAGCGTGCGGCAGTGTCGTGGAAGAACTTGTTCGCGGTGTTTGACGCCGCACTACGCTTGCTGCACCCGTTCATGCCGTTCATCACCGAAGAGTTGTGGTGGCAACTGCCGCAGGCGGAGGGCGACAAATCAATTGCCCTGAAATCGTATCCGGGAGAATCGGCAAAGAACGGCACGCCGCCGCGAGTGAACGAGTTTGCGCTGGCGCAGGAAGTGATCACGGAAGTGCGCAACATCCGGGCGGACATGAAGCTGGATCCGAGGAAGAAGGTAGCGGCGGAGTTTTACACCTCACAGGAACATTTGCGTTCGGCAATTCAAAAGAACATCGATGGGATCCAGCGGCTGGCGATCTTGTCGGATTTTAAAGTTTCCGAAAACGCCTTGACTCAATCGGCGGGAGCAATGCGCTCGACAGCACGGTTTGATATCCGGATTGCGTATTCGGACACGGTGGACATCGCCGCGGAATCGGAACGGCTGCGCAAGGAAATTGAGCGATTACAGAAGGATATCGCGTCCAAGGAACGGCAACTTGGGGACGAAACCTTCCGAAGCCGCGCGCCGGAGAAGATTATCAAAGGCATGCTGGCTACGCTGGAAGAGCGGCGCATCGAACTTGGCAAATCGTCCGAACGGCTGCGGCAATTGGAGAGCGGAGCGTAGAGTTTTCGCGAATCCGCACTGATGGCCAGCGTCAATCCACTAACGCCAACTCCGGAAATTCACTGGGACTCCGCAGCGATCGTCAATTTTGTGCGTAAGGCTCTGGAAGAAGATGTCGGCCCGGGTGACGCAACCTCTCTGGCCACCGTTTCGACCACCGCCGCGGGCCACGCTCGAATTATCGCGCGCTCTCCTCTTGTATGCGCGGGCCTGCCTTTGGTGCAGCTTGTATTTCGTGAAGTCGATCCGGCGATGAAGATCGAATTTCTGGCTCGGGATGGCGACTGCGTCGAACAGACGCGCGACGTAGTGCGATGCCGTGGCCGGGCTCGCGCGATTCTGACCGGCGAGCGGACGGCCCTGAATTTTGTGGCGCATCTGAGCGGCATCGCGACGCTGACCCGGCGCTTTGTCGACAAGCTTGCCGGTACCAAGACTAAAATCCGGGACACGCGAAAGACGACACCCGGGCTCCGGATGCTGGAGAAATATGCGGTACGCATGGGCGGGGGAACGAATCATCGCATCGGGTTGTTTGACGCGATTTTGCTGAAAGAGAATCACATCGCGCTGGCAGGGGGAGTGAAGGCGGCGCTGGACAAGGCGCATGCGTACGCCTCGTCGCAGATCACGCCGCGCGAGACGAGTGCTTACGAGGCTACCGCCGGCCCGAACCGCGGCTCCGAGGGTACTTCCCTTTTCGTTCAGATCGAAGTTCGCGATGAAGGAGAGCTTCGCGAAGCGCTGGAAGCCGGGGCCCAGGCGGTGCTGCTCGACAATATGAGGCCAGACGAGGCGCGGCGCTGCGTGGAGATCGTTCGAGGGTCGCGCAGGGATTGCGTGGTCGAGATTTCGGGAGGCATCACGCTGGAGAATGCGCGAGCGTATGCGGAAACCGGAGCAGATTTTCTTTCGTCGGGTGCGCTGACGCATTCGGCGCCAGCGGCGGACTTCAGTCTGCTTGTGGACCGGCTGGAGGACAAGTAAGCTTGCCGCGGCCGGGCGCTTGGCAAGTCCGGCAGAAAGCGTAAAACGTGGCGCGGCGAACGAAAGCACAATCCGAATCACTTCCGGGGACAACCGACCGGCGGCTGGCATCGTTGCTGACGCTGTTGGCAGAAAACGCCACGATTGTGGTGAGTGGAGCCCGCATTGCGCGGGAGATCGGGGTATCGCGCTCAACGGTGTGGCGCTGGGTGAATCGCCTGCGTGAGCTGGGAGTGCGCGCAAAAGGCCAACCACATACCGGGTATTTTCTCGAGAAGGTTCCCGACATCCTGACGCCCGATATGCTCCGGCAGCGCTTGAAGGGCAGCCTGTTCGGGAAGCGCATCTATCATTTCTTTAAAGTCGACTCGACGAATCGAGTGGCCATGGACCTGGGGCACAGTGGCGAAGAGGAAGGCGCGGTCGTGCTTGCGGAAGAGCAGACCGCAGGGCGTGGGCGCGCGGGCCATTCATGGCATTCCGAACGCGCGTCGGGAATCTATGTGACGGCGCTATTGCGGCCGAAGCTGTCGCCAGTGCAGGCTCCGCTGCTGACCATGATGGCTGGGCTGGCAGCGCACGCCGCCATTCAGGCGCACGCGGGCGCAGCGGTCGATCTGAAGTGGCCCAACGATTTGTTGATCGAAGGTAAAAAAGTCGGCGGGATACTGACGGAGATGCACGCCGAGCCATCGCAGATAAAATTTGTGATCGTCGGAATCGGCTTGAACGTAAACCAGGAGAAATTCCCAGGTGAGCTGAGCGGGATTGCCACTTCCCTGCGTGCGGCAACCGGGCGAGTGCACTCACGGCTGGAGTTGCTGGTGCGGTTGCTGCGGGAATTCGAGAGCGGCTACAATCGATTTCTTGCGGAAGGCACGTCGAGCGTGGTGGAGCGATTCGCGGCGATTTCGAGCTACACGAATGGAAAACGCGTGCGGGTTGCGAACGGCAAGGACAGTTTTACGGGGGTCACTGCCGGGCTCGCACCTGAGGGCTTGTTACTGGTAAAGCAGGACGGCGGCCAAGTCGTGACGGTCATTGCCGGCGATGTGACGGAAGTTTCGCGTTAGCTCTAGCTTGAGCAAAAGTTTCCCGGGCAACTTTTCCCGGATAGCTTTTCCCGACAACGTCGGGCGAGTTCCAGGCGGCCAGGAATGCTACTGACCATTGACGTCGGAAATACCAACACGGTGCTCGGAGTGTTTCGCGGTGAGGAATTGATCGCGAACTGGCGATTGACGACGGCTCGGCTGCAAACCGTCGATGAATATGGCGTGTTGACGCGGAATTTGTTCACCATTGCGGGGCTGGACGGGTCGGCCATCAGCGGCGTGATTATCAGCTCCGTCGTGCCGCCCATGAACTGGACGCTGGCGGAGATGTCGCGGATTTATCTGGGAAAGAAAGCGCTATTCGTGGAGATGGGTGTGAAGACCGGGATGGCCGTGCTGGTCGACAACCCTTTGGAAGTCGGCGCGGACAGAATCGTAAATGGCGTGGCGGCATTCCACAAATTCGGCGGTCCGTGCATCGTGGTGGATTTTGGCACCGCGATCACCTTCGACGTGATTTCGGCCAAGGGTGAGTATCTGGGCGGAGCGATCGCCCCCGGACTGGCGACGGCATCGGAAGCGTTGTTTGCGAGGGCGGCGCGGCTGCCCCGCGTGGAAATTAAAGATCCGGGCAAAGTCATCGGCACGAATACCGTGACGCATATGCAGGCGGGACTCTATTACGGCGCGATCGACATGGTGGACGGCATGTTGACAAGGATCAAGCATGAACTGGGGACACCTGCAACGGTGATCGCGACCGGCGGGCAAGCGAAATTGGTTTCGCGTGGATCCAAGCAGATTCAGCATACCGACGAATTTCTGACGCTGGCCGGCCTTCGCCTGATCTGGGAGAAAAATCAACCCGGCGAGGCCGCGAAAGGCAGCGCAGGCAGCGCAGGCACTAGTGATTCTCACGCGGTACGAGCGACGGCGCAAACCAAGAAAGCCGAGCGCTAGCGCGCTGTTGTCGCGATATGGACGGCTGGAACTACTTCAACTATTTCACGGAAATCGAAGAATATTTCTGGAAGAAACGGGGCGCACACCTGCTGGTCTCGCCTTTGGACTGGGCGATCATGGAGACGTGGCAGAGGGCCGGCGTGCCACTGGAGGCAGTGCTCAAAGGGATCGATCGCGCATTTGAGAGCTATGGGAGGTCGCGGCGCGGCGCCGGCAAGACGCTCAAGAGCCTGGCGTACTGCACCGACGCGGTGCTAGATGCCGCGACTGAGATTCAGGAAGCGTCGGCCGGCAGTGCGCCGAAAAATGGACGGGCGACCGCCGAGGTATTCTCTCGCGATGAGCTCCGGGCGTATTTTGCAAGGAATATCGCGCAGGTGCGAGCAGGTGCCGAAGCGAACCGAGCGGCGCAGCACGACTTGGCCGCGAAACTGGCCGAAGTCGCGAAATCCCTGGAATCTTATTTGGTGTTGCTGGACATTCCGGGTACGCTGGATCTGGAAGATCTTGAGCGGCGCCTGACGGTGCTGGATGACAAGCTGCAGTCTTCGCTAACGAATTGCGCCAGCGAAGCATTGATGTTGCGGTTGCGCCGCGAAGTCGATGGGCAGCTGGCCGCGTACCGGCGCAAGATGAAGGCGGAGCAGTTGGCGGTTGTGGAGCGGCAATATTTGCAAAAGCGGCTGCTCGACGAGTTCGGGCTGCCCCGGCTGAGTCTGTTCTACTTTTCCTGACCAATCTTCGATTTCGCGCGAAGCATCGCAGAATGGATCGACATTATTATGCCTGATGAGTTATTATTATCGATCGAGAAGCTTGTCTACGGTGGTGACGGCTTGGCATATGCTGAAGGAAGCACGGTGTTCGTCCCTTACGTATTGCCCGGGGAGCAAGTGCGCGCGGGCGTCAAGGCGAAAAAAAAGAAACTCACGTGGGCGACGCTAACGGAGGTTACGTCGGCTGCGCCGCATCGGGTGAAGGCACGCTGCCCTCATTTTCAGACCTGCGGCGGATGCCATTATCAGCACATTGACGCTGCCGAACAGCTGAAGCTCAAGAAGGACATTCTGCGAGAGACATTGTCGCGGCTCGGCGGGATTTCCTGGGATGGGCCGATTCAAGAACACTCCGCCGAGCCCTACGGGTACCGCAACCGCGCGCAGTGGGCGGTTCGCGAAGCCAAGCCGCGGGCGATCGGCTATTTTTTACCGGAGAGTTCGCAGATCGTGCCCATCGATGAATGTCCCGTGCTGTCGCCGGCGCTGGCGAAGACGTTCGCGGCACTGCAGGAGATGGCGCGCTCGGCCACGCTGCCCGAGAGGATTCTGGAGATCGAGGCTTTCGCGGATTCCAGGGACGAAAAGATTTCCCTGAATGTGGCTTTCGAACGTTTCACCAAGCCGGCGGAATCGCTCATCGCCGCCATTCGTAGTGCCCTGCCGCAAGTCGAGAGCTTGCTGCTTCTCGACCAAAACAAAAATCGCTTCGAGCTGTCCGGACCGGGATTTCTTTTTCACGAAGCCGGTGGCTTCCAGTTTCGTGTCAGCCATCTTTCTTTTTTTCAGGTCAATCGTTTTCTGATCGAAGATCTGCTGCGCACCATGACCTCCGGCGCACGGGGCGAGTTGGCGCTCGATCTGTACGCCGGTGTGGGCTTCTTCACGCTGCCGCTGGCGCGCACCTTCCAGAAGGTAGTCAGCGTAGATGCGAACCTGGCCGCGACGCGCGACCTCTATGCGAATGCGGAGGCCGCGGGGGTAACGATCACTTCTCACAACGAACACGCCGAGGAATTTCTTCGAAAAACCCAAGAAAAGCCGGATTTCGTGTCCCTCGACCCGCCGCGGTCGGGGCTGGGGGCGGAAGCCTCCGCGAAATTGGCAGAGCTTGGCGCTGCGGAGATCCGGTATTTGTCGTGCGATCCTTCGACGTTGGCTCGCGATCTGGCGGTGCTGACCGGTTCTGGAAAGAAGGGCGCCGATTCCAGTAGCGGCAGCCCGAATGCGAATCGATACAAAATCTCCGAAGTCCACCTGTTCGATCTGTTCCCGCAGACCTTCCATATCGAGACGCTGGTGCGCTTGAGGCGCGCACCGTAAAATCGCCGGCCGTCGCAATCGCCGCGGCGTGCTGCTGCGGTATTGCGCTCGGCCTTTGGACGCCCGTCGCGAAATTTGGAACCACATCTTCCGCACTGACCTATGGAGTCATACTGGCGTTCAGCCTGATCGTTTGCGAGATTGTGGCCACACGCGCACAACGTGTGGCGGCTGGGGCGATCTCGGCCATGCTTTGCTGGCTTGTCTTGGGGTTGCTGGGCGCGAACGTCGCGGAGCAACCGCTGCCGTCCGATCACATTCTCTTGCTCGCAGACGAACATCGCATCGATCTGCATTCGCCTCTGCGCTGGCATGGCCATCTTCGAGACGAACCCGACTTGTTGCCCTGGGGCGTTGGCTACGACATCGATGTGAATGGAGTCGAAGCGGCGGGACCATTAGTGCCGGCGCTCTCACGGTGTCGTGTTTTGTGGCCTGCCCCAGGCCACGCGAAGCGCTATGGCAAGCGCAATCGCCAGATGATGAACAGCACCGCCAACAGCAGTAAGAATCCTACGATGGCTCGGTACTCCTGATTTTTCTTGTATTGCGCGAAGGAAAATGCGGCGCCTGTTGAGTCGCTCGTCACGCGGGCGGCCGTGATTCGGGGAAAAAACAGTGGCACGGCGCGGGCGTAGTCATCAAACGCCGCGCCATGCTGCAAGCGGAGCTCACCTTCCTCGCGTCGCATCACGATGGAATAGAACAGCGCAAAGTACGCACAAACGAGGAGCGCGGAAATCCAGGAGTCCATCGCAATCCCCGCGCCGAGGGCCAGAATGGCGCTGCCGAGATACAAGGGATTGCGCGTGTGTGCGTAAGGTCCGGTCATCGTGAGCACCGCTTGCTTGTGCAAGTGCCCGGCCGCCAGGCCGCGAACCAGCAAACCCACACCGCCGACCAAGGCCCCGATGAATATGCTTTTCGGATTCGGCCGGGCGAAAATCAGGACAACGATGGCCAGCGGATAGCCAAGCCGGACACGCCATCGAGCGAAGAACGCGGCTGCACTCACGTGGTGGCACCAATGCGTTGACACACGGCGGCAAAGACACTGGCAACATCGATCGCCAGCATGGAAGGATCGGTCTGATCGTTGCGAGCATGGCTGGTCGCCGCGGTCGTTTGACGTAAGACAATATCGTCGCCGAAATGAGCGGCCGCGCCCGTTTGAGTCGAGGTCGCGCGATCCGTCACGTGATACGGGCCATTCCGCGATGGATCAGTCGGTCCATACAACGCAACCGCGGGCGTACCGAGCGCGATTGCCAGATGTAGCGGTCCAGTATCACCGCCCACTATGCAGATCGCATCGCGCAACAACGCCATCAGGTAACCGAGTTCGCCATCGTACAGCAAGGGTTCTGCATCTCCGCTGGCTGCACGCACGGCTTCGGCCAAGTCATTCTCTCCGGGTCCGTAGTTTACGACGCAGCGGAGTCCCAGCGCCTTGTGGATCTGGCGGCACAATTCCCCAAAGCGATCCGCTGGCCAACATTTTGCGCGCCAGCCGCCGCCGGGGCTCAGCACGATGTAGCGATCGACCCCGCAACGCAGCAGCTGGGACCGCACCGCCGATTCTTTTTCCGTTGACACGCACAAGGAGAATGGAGTTGCGACCCTTTGCGCGCCGACGCGCACGGAAAGTTCTCCGTTTTGCTCCGCGATGTGCGTCCTTTTGGCCTTAACGCGCTCGGTGTACAGCACAGGCACACCGAATTCGCGAATCGTGCTGGAAGAAAATCCAACTCTGCGATGCACGCCTCCGAAAAAAGGCAACGCCGCCGACTTCCACAATCCCTGATAGTCGATCGCCGCATCCCAACGACTGGCGCGAATCTGCGCGATCGCGCTGTGTAGCGAGGAAAACGATCGCGGTTCAATCCTTCGAATTTCCGATGCCAGGCCGCTGCTTTCCACCAACAGGTGCCAGCGCGGGTGCGTCAACCACACGATGTCCGACGCTGGAAATGCCTCGCGCAAAGCCGCCACGGCGGAAAAAGTATGAACGATGTCGCCGAGCGAGCCGAGGCGCAAGACCAGAAAGCGCGGCTCAGGCATGCGGGGCCTTGCGGACCGCTTCCAGAAAATCCCGCGTGGAATGATCCTTAGGATCCCCTACGATTGCCACGCGGATCCCGAGCCGTGCCGCCGTCGCACGCTCCGGAACGGTATCGACGCTGTAGTCGGTCCCCTTGGCATGTACATCGGGACGCAGGAACTCCAGCAATGCCTCCACATTGGGCTCGCCAAACAGAAGCACGTAGTCCACCGCACGAAGTCCGGCAACGAGTTGTGCGCGGGCTAACTCTGGAAGGATCGGCCGGCCTGGACCTTTCAGCGAACCAATGCTCGCGTCGTTGTTCACGGCCACAACCAGAATGTCACCTTCCCTCCGCGCGCCTTCCAGATACCGGACGTGTCCGACGTGCAGCGTGTCGAAGCAGCCGTTGGCAAAAACCACGCGCTGGCCATTGCGCTTGTGCTTAGCAAGCCGCAGCTGCAGATCGTCGCGCGAAAATATTTTGGATAATATTTTGGAGGAAGTGGGTCGCATGCGTCAGCTGCTCGCGCCAACGGCATCGCGACGAATGGTTTCGAGGAGCTCCGCCCGGGTGACGGTCGCGGTGCCGCGTTTCATCACCACCAGCCCGCCGGCAATATTAGCGATGTGCGCCGCCTCCAGGGCCGAGGCGCCCGAGGCCAGCGCCAGAGTGTACGCCGCGAGAACCGTGTCTCCCGCGCCCGTCACATCCACTGCCTGCGCGCTTCCGTGGATCGCAAGGTGCGTCAATTTATTGGGTGACTCGAACAGCGCTATTCCATCGCGACCTCGCGTCACCAGCAAGGCTTGGAGTTTCATTCCCGCGAGCGTGGCGTGCCCACAACGTGCCAGAGCTTGTACGTCCTGGCCGATCGCAGTGTGATGCAGCGATTCGAGCTCCGCCTCGTTTGGCGTTGCCGACGTGATTCCTGCCTTCGCGTAGCTGGTCAAGTTGTAGCGGGCGTCCAGCGTCACGGGCATCGTCTTTCGTTTCACGGCCGCGCGCACAAGCTCCGGTGTCGCCACGCCAAATCCGTAATCCGACACGGCAACGGCATCCGCGGATCGCATCTTCCCGCGCAGCATTCGCTCGATCTTGTTGCGCGCTTCAGAAGGCAGCGTGACGCGCGGTTCGTAGTCGACGCGCAAAACTTGTTGCCCTGCGGTGTGCGCCCACCCTGCCAGAAATCTGGTCTTCGTTGGCGTCGTCCATCCCTTCGCGCGCACGATTCCCGAGGTGCTGATGCGCTTCTCCTTGAAATACGCAAGCAGCGCGTCCCCCGCGGCGTCTGCGCCCACCGCGGTGACGGGCAACACTCGCGCTCCCATGGCCGCAAGATTATTCGCGGCATTCGCGCCACCGCCGGGAACGAGATGACTCTCGCGGTGCCGCAAAATCAGGACTGGAGCCTCTCGCGACACACGGGAAATCTCGCCGTACTGAAATTCATCGGCGACGAAATCTCCAAAGAGCACGACGGTCTTGGTGGAAAATTGCTCGACGTAATCTGCGAGGGCGACGAGGTCTACCGAGCTCGACCGGCCGTCGGCCTTCGCGAGTTGCCGCGATCGCTTCATTGCACTTCCCTCAGAATCCACTCCACCGCCGTACGCAGATCGTCGGCGATCAAATCCGGCGGAGCAGGCCATGCTTTTTCGTCCGATGTCAATTCGGCCTGGCCATAGCCCGTGCGCACCAAAATACCTCGCGCCCCGGCGTTGTGCGCGGCGTTCACGTCGCCGTAGCGATCCCCAACCACAAACGATCGACGCAAGTCCAACCCATGCTCGCGTGCAGCCTGGGCGAGCATACCGGGTTTCGGTTTCCGGCATTCGCAATCGTGCTCGGTGGAATGCGGGCAATAGTAGATTGCGTCCACACGCGCGCCGGCCTCAAGCAGTTGCTTTTGCATGAGTTCGTGAATGCTGTGTACCGATGATTCGGGAAAGAATCCGCGTCCGACCCCCGACTGGTTGGTGACTACGATCACTGGCAGCTCCGCCTCGTTCAAACGACGAATGGCCGCCGCAGTGAAAGGAAACATACGAAAATGGCTGGCGTCATTCAAGTAGCCAACCTCTTCGGAGATGGTGCCGTCGCGATCGAGAAATACAGCGGGTCGCGTGAGCGCGGCTTCAGGCAGGGCGCACCTCCGCCGAAGCCAGCCAGAAACGTGCCGCAGCCGCAACTGCGTCCGGCGATACCCGCCTCATGCAGCGATGATCGGTCGGGCATCGCCGCAGAAAGCACGGGCTGCAGTACGGCTTGTCCTGCACGACTGTGCAACGCGGGGTTACAGGCGCTGTGCCGCCTGGATCGGTGGGGCCGAACACCGCCACCACCGGTAATCCGACCGCAGCGGCAACATGCATCGCGCCCGAATCGTTCCCGATGAACAGATGACACTGCGAAAGTAGCGCTGGGAGTTCGGCGATCACAGTCTTTCCCGCCAGGTCGATCGGCGAGTGCTTCATCGCCGATGCGATCGCCGCCGTCACGGGCCGTTCTGCCGCCGTGCCGAACAGGATCACGTCAGCATCAAATTCCGCCGTCAGGCGATCGGCAACGTGCGCAAAACGGTCGGGCGGCCAGCATTTCGCCGATCCGTAGGAGGCGCCTGCGCCAACGGCAATTCGCATGGCGTCGGCTCTGGCGCCCACCGACGCCAGCTGGGCACCAGCTTGTCGTTTTGCTTCCTGATTCACATTCAGCGAGATGAAGTTCTCGCCTGTGGGGTTGTCGACCAAACCCGCGCGCCGCAAAAGCTCCAGATAGTAGAACTGTTCGTGTGCAGGAATCTCGCCTGGGCGAGGCACTGGCACCGCTTTCGTCAACAGAACGCTCCGCCCGTCGCGTGCGTAGCCGATGCGCTCGTGAACTCCGGCGCGCCAGGCCAACCACGCGGCGTCGAAGGCATTCTGCAGCAGCACTGCCAGATCAAACTTCTGGCTGCGCAACTGTTCCGCGAGTCGTTCGCGCCCGCTCAGCCCGGCGTGGGCCGCGCACGGATCGTACGCCACCAGCTGATCGCAAATGTTCTGATCGTGGTAGATGTCCGCCACATATGGGCGCGCCACTACCGAGATATGCGCCTCCGGAAAGCGCCTGCGCAAAGCGCGCAGCGCAGGAAGCGCCATAATCGCGTCGCCGACCCAGTTTGTCGCGCGCACGATAATCTTCACGCGGCCGTCGCTTTCCGGGAGTTCAAAATACGGTCGATAGTCGCGACCAATTCACTCTCCCCGGTAAAGACAAAATCAATCACCGCCACCCATACCGGCATTCGAAAGGTCCCAGGCGGAATGTTGTGAGTATCCTTCTCCGTAGTCATTAGAGCGGTCGCGCCAAGTGCTGTGGCTTGTTTCTCCAGCGCTTCGATATCGCTTCGGGAGTACTTATGATGGTCGGCGAACGCTTTCCGCCCGACCGATGGGACATTCCAGCGATCGATATCCGAAAAAAAAGCGTCCGGGTTGCCGATCCCGCAGAACGCGAAAATCGGTCCGCCGCCGATCTCACTTAGATATACCGGCTCGCCTGTCGATCCGAGCTGGCGGAGCCCGAGCAGCCGGGTCTGCGCATAGAAAATTGAAAAACCGTGCGAATCACGCGCTTCAACCGCAGGTCGCTCAAACTTTCGCGTCACGATCAATAGATCCGCACGTCGAACAGCTGCGATCGGTTCCCGCAGCAAACCAGCGGGCAGCAACCACTCATTGCGCAGTTTTCGCGAGCCGTCCAGCATCACGATATTCAGATCCCGCGCGAGTTGAAGATGTTGGAATCCGTCATCCAGAATAAAAACATCGATTTCATTTTCAGCCTCTAACCGGGATCCGGACTCGTACCGGTTTGCGCCGACACCGAACTTTACGCGATCGTTCAAACGGTGCCTCAATAGTTGAACTTCGTCGCTGGTCTGATTGGAGCCTCGATACCCGCGGGTCAATATCGCTACCTTTTTCCCGTCCGAAAGAAATTTTGTCGCCAACCACAACACCATTGGCGTTTTTCCCGTTCCGCCGACCGTCAGGTTTCCCACACTGACGACAAGCGCCTTGAGCCGCTTGGTCTTCAGCAAACCATTCGCATACATCATTTTCCGCCCAACAACGAGGAAGGCGTAGATTTGCGACAAGGGCCACAGCAAAATCGCCAGCGCCCGCGGTATTTTCACCGCCCCGCACTCTCTAGCTGCCTGGCGATCTCCACCATCGCTCTGCTGGACGCTCCCCGGCTCGCGTCCACTAAATTCTTGGCGATCTCGCCCATCTGTTTGGTGCGCTCGGGATCGCGAAGCTGTTCAATCCATGCGACGCCCGCATCTTCCGGGCTTTCCACTTGTACCGCCGCTCCCGCCGCCACAAATCTCGAGGAAATCTCCGCGAAATTTTCCATCGATGGGCCAAACACCGCCACTTTACCGAACGCCGCCGCTTCCAGAATATTGTGACCGCCGGACGGCACCAGCGACCCGCCCACAAACACGCCATCCGCCAAACGATACAAGGAACTCAGTTCACCGATGCTATCGACCAACACCACGGTCGCATCGTCCGGAATCGCGGCATTTCCATAGCCCATGGCATCAATCAGCGCCGGCCCCGGCCCGCCATCGCTGCTGCTCCCTACCGCAGCCGCGGACTTGATCACCGGCATCCCAGGACCGGGAACGCCTAACTCCGACCTGCGCACAAATTTTCTCTGCGACTCCTGGATAAATTCCGCCGCAGCTCCAAATCGCTCGGGCTTGCGCGGCGCCAGAACCAGAAGTGCTTTCGAGAATTCTCCTTGCAGCACGCCAAACGCAATCAGCGCCAGCGGTTCTTCCGTTGCCACTACGCTACCCGCCACGATGATCGGCGAACGTCCGCGCCATTTCGCTTCCGCCTCCAGCCAGATTGCCAGTGGCGTCTCCGCAGGCAACTCCTGATCGTATTTCAAATTCCCGCTTACCTGCACGCGCTCCGCCGGAGCGCCCAGGAAGCGTACGCGCTCCGCGTCGCTCTCGCTTTGCATCAGAAAAGCTCGCGCATGACCCAATGCGTCCCTCAACAACGGCCGCAGCAAGAATCCAAATCGTGAAATTTGCTGCTGCCATCGTGCAAACGACCGATCGGAGATTCGGCCGCTGACAAAAACCACCGGCAGGCGCCGGCGCCCCGCTTCCCGCAGGAAATTCGGCCAGATTTCGGTCTCCAGAATGACCACGATGGCGGGCCGCACCGCGTCCAACGCGCGCCGCACGCACCACGTCCAGTCCAGTGGGAAATAGACGATGGCATCCGCAAACGGCAGGCGTTCCCGGGCCAGCGCCTGCCCGGTGATGGTCGTCGTCGAAACGATCAGCGGCCGGTTTGGATACGCTTCCTTCAGTTGCCGCGCCAGCGTCACGCTCGACAACGCCTCCCCCACCGACACCGCATGGATCCACATCGCGCCCGCGCGATCGGCCGGCAATTTCTCCAGCGAAGGAAACGAAAAGCCCAGCCGCTCCGGCAGATTCGACAGATATTTCCCGTAACGCAGCCCCTGCACAAGCCAGTATGGCAGCAGCGCAATGGCCACCAAGCCCATCAAAAAGCTGTAAATGAAATACACGAAGCGTGGCTCCGGTCCCAGCATGCGGCGCACTTGCACCGTCATGAAACGCAGGGCAACCCTGAACGTCCCTCAGGAATCGAAGGCGTCGAGATGAGAAAAGTTTATTATAACCGGATGCGAATCCCGTCCCTCACGCTTCTGTTCGTGCTTTTCGTCACAATTGCATCCACGTTCGCGGCCGGCCTTTCTGACCCGCCCCCGCAAGGCGCGATCAAGGCCGCTTCTCTGGAATCCCACGAAGGACTCACCATCTCCGCGCTCGCCTGGATCGATCCCGGGCAGTACAAGGATAAATTTCCGAAGAAGTCGCCTTACACGGGCGGCGTTCTCGCGATACAGGTCGAGTTCCGCAACGACTCGAATGAAGGACTTCGGATAAATCTCGAACGCATACGTCTTACCGTTCAGCTCGGCGAGGAAAATCGCCAAGAAGTGCAGTCGCTCACCTCCGAGCAGCTCGCCGACGCGGTAATGAAGCCCGCTGTGAAGGATCCAAGCAAACGACCGAGACTTCCCATTCCGGTCGGCGGTGGCAAGAGCGGTCGCGATAAGCACTGGATGGAACTTCAAAAACAGGCGCAAGAGGCCCAGGTCCCTTCCAGTGTCATTGGCGCACATAGTTCCGTGCAAGGCCTTCTTTATTTCGACCTGCAGGGTCAGTACGATCTCCTTCAATCCGCGCATCTCTATGTTCCCGACATCGCCTCAATGCAAGGTACTCATTCCCTGACTTACTTCGACATTGACCTGAGTCGCCGCGGCTCGCAGTAGCCACTAGGCCCCTTCGAGGATATTTTCAGCATTGCGTCACTTTTTTCCGTGCAAAATGTATAAATTTGCACGCGTCTGTCCGCTCGGCTAACATGATTGGGCAAACATCTTCACTCCAGCGGACAAATGCTCAACCTGCTCGCAGAACTAAACTCAGAACAGCGACGTGCGGCCGAAACCACTACAGGGCCGGTCCTCATCCTCGCCGGCGCGGGAACGGGAAAAACGCGCGCCATCACCTTTCGCATGGCCAACCTGATCGCCAACGGCACGCCCGCCGAGAACATCCTCGCGGTCACCTTCACAAATAAAGCCGCCGAGGAAATGCGCACCCGTGTCTCCGATCTTCTTCTGCGCGCAGGTGTTCCGCCCGCGCAGCCCTGGCTTTCCACGTTCCATTCCCTTTGCGCGCGCCTTCTCCGTCGCGAGGCCCCCAGCGCCGGCCTTCCCCGCGATTTTGCCGTCTACGATGACGACGATCAGCTCGCCGCCATCAAGCTGGCCATGACCAAGCTGGCCATCGACGACGATACCCTTACCCCGCGCAACATATTGAGCCGCATCAGCTATGCCAAGAATCACGCGCAAACGCCGGAAAACCTTCGCGCCGCCGCGATCGACAAGGGCGCGCGCAACGTCGCCAATCTCTACGCTGAATATGAACGCCTGCTGCACCAAAGCAAGGCGCTTGACTTCGACGACCTTCTTCTTCGCACCGCGAAGCTGTTGCGCGAGGTAACGCCGGTCCGCGAGAAATGGCAAGCCCGCTTCCAATACATCCACGTCGACGAATACCAGGACACCAATCGAGTGCAATACGATTTGATGCGCTCACTCGTTGGCCCCCAACAGAATGTCTGCGTGGTCGGCGACGAAGACCAATCCATCTATCGCTGGCGGGGCGCCGACGTATCCATTTTGATGAGCTTTTCGCGTGATTTTCCCAGCGCGCAAGTGATCAAGCTCGAGCGCAACTACCGTTCGACGCAAAACATCCTCGATGCTGCGGGCGCAGTCGTCGCCAACAATCCCGATCGTCTCGGCAAGTCTTTGAGCGCGCAGGCTGGCCATGGCGGCAACCTGAAATATTTCGAGGCCCGCGATGCCATGGGCGAAGCCGATTTCGTCGCCGGTGAACTCGACCGTATCCTCACCGAAGATCCTTCGCAAACGTGCGCCGTCGAGTACCGCACCAATTTTCAATCCCGCGCCTTCGAAGAAGTTTTCCGCCGCCGCGGCATCCGCTACAAACTAGTTGGCGGATTCAGTTTCTACAATCGCGCGGAAGTTAAAGACGCTCTCGCTTACATCCGCCTCGCGCTACATCCCGAAGACGATATCTCCCTGCTGCGCGTCCTCAACGTTCCCCCGCGCGGCATCGGCAAGACCACCGTCGACGCCCTGCGCGAAACCGCGCTTGCCGACAACTCTTCCCTATGGGACGCGCTCACCAAATTCGTTTCCGGCGCCTCCGGCGGCCGTGCGGTCACGCCACTGCGCGCGTTTCAGGAACTTATCACCAAGCTACAGGAAAATTTCCTGCGCCTGCCGCCGCCTGAGTTTCTTCGCAGCGTTCTCGACGACACCGGCTACATGGAGATGCTGAAGGACCGCAACACTCCCGACGACGTCGCGCGCATCGAGAACCTCGAAGAACTCTCACGCGCGCTCGCCGAAAGCGCGGAGGCTGGTGAAGAGTTTACGGATTTCCTGGACGCTGCCGCGCTCGTCAGCGACGCTGATTCCTACGAAGGCAAGCCCGGCGTCACGCTCATCACCCTGCATAGCACCAAGGGCCTGGAATTCGATCACGTCTTCCTGACCGGTCTGGAAGAAGGCATCTGCCCTCACAGCCGCACCCGCGACGACGAAAAAGGCATCGAGGAAGAACGCCGGCTGGTCTACGTCGGTATGACCCGCGCCCGCAAATCGCTCACGCTCACCCGCGCCGTCTATCGTCGTGTCTTCGGCAACGAGCAGCAGATGCGCGCCTCACTTCCTTCGCGATTTCTCGGTGAAATTCCCAGCGAGCTCGTCGATACCATACGCGGCTCCATGGCCGAGATCGGCCAGACTCGCCGCTACGAACCCGACCCGGAATACTCGTACTCCGCCGAGGAGTTCCTCCGTCGAGTACGCGGCACTCCGCCGCCGCGCAATGTCCCCTCAGCTCCGCGACGCTCAACCACCGGCTCCGCTCCATCCTTTGGCCGCTCGGCTGCCAAACGCGGCAACGGCGACCCTATGCTCGGCCGCAAAGTGCGACACCCCGAGTACGGAATCGGCACGGTGGTCGGTGTCGAGGGCGACGAAGACGACCGGCGTGTCTCGGTCAGTTTCCCCGGCCGCGGCACAAAAAAATTCGTCGAGCGCTACGCCCAGCTCACGCAGGCATGATGTAGTGGCGACCTGCAGGCCAAAAAAAGGCGCCCGCGACCGGCGGACGCCTCATTTCTTGCAAAAAAACGCAATCCCCTAACGTTTTTTTACTCCTTGTCGTAAATCATCGTCGCGTTGACCGGCTTGCCTTTGTCGTCTTTGCCCTTCTGAGTTAGGGTCGCCGATTTTCCATCGGCCGCGATCACCACACGGGTCGTTGCCACCGCCTTGCCGTCTTTCTTCAACGTCGAGTTATACGCATGGTCAGACGCCTTCTTGATGGCCACATGATCCGCTCCAAATGGAGCCCCGGAACCGCTTACCGGGTAGTCTTTGCCGTCAAACTTCACCGTGAAGTAGTAGTTCGCGGTCGAGCCGTCCGCCTTCGTCGTGTCAAACGTGTACTTCATACCGTCGCCGTCCGCTTCCACCGTCCGTGTCTGCGCCTTGGGCAGAAACTCGGCCGGTGTCGCCTTCGACTTTTCCACGTTCAGCTTCCACTTACCTACCAGTGGATCGTCGGCGCTGCGGGAAACGACGGAAACACCTAGACACACTACAGCCGCCAATAACACGAGCGTAATTCGCTTCATATCTTTTCTCTCCTCAGGATTTCCGATTAGTTCGAGTGAACCGAAGCGGGAACTGCACTTGGGTTGAATGCACGCTATACCCCAGCCATGCGCGCGTCAATCCGGCCAAGACGGTATCGGCGTATGGTGGGGCAAGGCCGGGTGCGGCCACTAGCCCCGCTTGCCCCTCGCCCCCGCTCAATGTAAATTGAGGCACGCCGTCATTCCCAAACCCCGTATCCGGCAGGGTGCTTCTCGCAATTTTCCGGATGCGATCGGAGACCAACGAGTGGCATCCCAGCTCTTCAACTGCAAGAGTATCGACCAACTCCTCTCCGATTCCGAAAACGCCGACGTCCGCCTCAAGAAATCGCTAGGCTGGCTGAGCCTTACCGCCCTCGGCATTGGCGCCGTCATAGGCTCCGGAATTTTCACGGTAGTCGGCACCGCCATCGCCGGGCAGACCCTGCAAGCTAAATCGATCCTGAACGCTCCCCTTCTCGAATATCTGATCCATCATTCCGCATCCTTCGGCCGCCCCGGCGCCGGCCCCGCGATCGCGATCTCTTTCGTGCTGGTTGCCATCGTCTGCGGCTTCGCTTCGGTCTGCTACGCCGAGCTCGCCGCCATGATCCCCATCGCCGGCAGCGCCTACACCTACACCTACGCCACCATGGGCGAACTCATCGCTTGGATCATTGGCTGGGACTTAATCCTCGAATATGCCGTTAGTAACATGGCCGTCAGCGTGGGCTTCTCCGCTCACATGGTCGCTTTACTCGACTGGTTCGGCGTCCATCCCGACTTGCGTTGGATCACTCCGGCCTACTTGCCTTCCGGCCTTTCCGATTTTCAGGGCAACGCGCTCTACGGTCCCGGCTGGCACTTCGGCTTCAACTGGCCCGCTTTCATCATCGTCATGATCCTCACGGTCATCCTGGTCCGCGGCATTCGCGAATCCGCAAGGACCAATAACGTCATGGTCTTTCTCAAGATCGTCGCTATCCTCGTCTTCGTCACCGCGGCCGCCCGCTTCGTGCATCCTGCCAACTGGCATCCTTTCGCGCCCAATGGCTGGCCCGGTATTCTCACTGGCGGCTCCATCGTTTTTTTCACCTATATTGGCTTCGATTCCGTTTCCACCGCCGCCGAAGAGTGCAAGCGTCCGCAGCGCGATCTCCCTATCGGGATCATCGCCACGCTGGTGATCTGCACACTGCTTTACATCGCAGTCGTCGTCGTCCTCACCGGCCTGGTGCCCTGGCAAACGCTCGTCGATGATGCCGCGCCAGTGGTCAACACCCTCAAGAAACTCCACTTCGGCAGCGTTCGGCTGATCGTTCTTCTCGGAGCGCTCACCGGCATGATCTCTTCGCTTCTGGTCTTCCAACTTGGGCAGGCCCGCGTCTGGTTCGCCATGTCTCGCGACGGCCTGCTCCCCAAAGTCTTCAGCCGCGTGCATCCGCGCTTCTGTACCCCTGATTTCTCCACGTGGATGGCCGGCTTTGTCGTCGGTATACCCGCCGGACTCCTCGACATCGGCACGCTTGCGGACCTCTCCAACATCGGCACCCTTTTCGCCTTCGCGCTTGTCGCTGCCGGCGTCCTGATCCTCCGCTATCGCGAACCCAACCGCTACCGCGCTTTTCGCGCACCCGGCGGGCCGCTGGCCCCGATCCTTACTATCCTCACGTGCCTTCTCCTTATGGCCGGCCTCCCAATCACTAACTGGATTCGCTTCTTTGTGTGGCTCGCCCTGGGTCTCGTGATTTACTTTAACTACGGCCGCAAGCGCAGCACCCTGCGCGCCGCCAATCAAGCGTAGGATGGAGAGCCAAGGATTCCGCGATGGGAGAGCAAATCCCACTTACCAACACCCGGTCAGCACGCCGTAAACATCCTCGTAGGGGCGCCACATGTTTCGCCCCATCTGGGCAAGGTGTAACCCTTCGACTCAACCTTCGCAGCGTCTTCACCATGCTCACGGCGGTTCTCTTCGCCACCGCGCCCGCCCAGGCCTGGGGTCCCAACGCGCAAAAACTAATCATCAACAAGTCCATCGACACTCTGCCGCCTGACCTCCGCGCATTCTTCGACAATGGTCGCACCGTTCTGGTCCAGCACGTCACCGATCCGCTCGACGAAGGACTGAAAAAGCCCGCCGAGAAACACAATCACTTCGTCTATCTCGACAAGTACGGCCGCTTCCCTTTCACGCAACTCCCACGCAACTACAAAGCCGCCGTCAGCAAGTACGGCAAATCCAAGCTGGAATCGACCGGGCTGCTTCCCTGGCAGGTCGGCGTCTACAGCGCTAAGCTCACCGATGCGCTGAAGCTCGGCAAATGGGAGGAAGCCCGCCTCGACGCCGCGATCCTCGCCGCTTACGTCGCGGAAACTCACGATCCCTTCAACACCACCGAAAATTTCGACGGCCATCTCACTCTGCAAAACGGAATCAACGACCGTTTCGGCGCCACGCTCATCGATCGTTTCTCTTCGTTCTTCCCCATGCGTCCCAACGACGCCGCCTTTATCAGCGATCCGACCGATCACGCCTTCGAGTCCTGCCTCAGCGCCCACGCCTGGATCGAGATCATCCTTCTCGCCGACCGCAACGCCCGTCTCGGCACCAAACCCTACGACGACGAATATTTCGACCGCTTCTACAACCAGGCGGCCCCCACGTTGATCCACCAACTCTCCGGTGCCGCCACCGACGTCGGCTCCTACTGGCTCACCGCCTGGACCAACGCCGGCAAGCCCGCACTGCCGCACTGAACGCTTCGGCTTCAAGGGCTATAAACCCGAAGTTGAAATCCAGATTTTCTTTCCCCTTTCTTTTCCCTCTTTCCTTTGCCGTCCACTCGCCACTCGCCACTTCCTCTGCTACCCTTCCCGAATGGCAACCCTCCCGCCGTCCATCGCCAACGCCCCCAAAGCCGAACTCCACCTCCACCTCGAAGGCTCCGTCCAACCCGCCGCCGCCTCCGCCCTCGCCCGCCGACACGGCGTCGTCGTCACCGAAGATGAAGTTCGCCGCTTCTACGCCTACAAAGATTTCGTCGGCTTTCTCGAAGCCTTCAAATGGGTCACCTCCTATCTCCGCGACCCAGAAGACTACGCCCTGATCACTGGCGACCTCGGTGAATATCTCCTCACCGAAAACGTCGTCTATGCCGAAATCACGCTCTCTATCGGCGTCATGATCCTTCGCAAACAATCTCCGGAAGCCAATTTCGCGGCCATCGTCGCCGCCGCTGAACCCTTCGCGCAACGCGGCCTGCGCATGAACTGGATCTTCGACGCCGTCCGCCAATTCGGCGCCGACGCCGCCATCGCCGTCGTCGACTCCGCGGCCCGCTGCAATCACCCATCCATCGTCGCCTTCGGCATCGGCGGCGACGAACTCCGCATCGACACGCACGAATTCCGGCCCGTCTATGACCAAGCCGCAAGCCTAGGCCTTCATCGCCTGATCCACGCCGGCGAGGTCGGGGGTCCCGAAAAAATCCGCGAAGCCATCGAGCTCCTCGGTGTCGAGCGCATCGGCCATGGCATCGCCGCCGTCCACGACCCCGCTCTGATGGATCTGCTCGCCGAACGCCAAATCCCGCTGGAGCTCTGCCCTGCAAGCAACGTCCGCACCGGAGCCCTGGCGCTCCAACTCAAACGCAAAGATGCTGCGATCGGTGACCATCCCCTCCCCCAACTCCAGCGCCATGGCATTCCGATCGTTCTCTCCACCGACGATCCCGCCATGTTCCACACCACGCTGCACGACGAATACACCAATGCTCTTCGCATGGGACTGACGGAATCCGAACTCGCGCAACTCGTCCGGTCCAGCTTCACTCAGGCTTTCGATTCACAAACTCAAAAGCACGCGCACCAAACCGCGAGATAGCCACGCGTACATTTCTCCCTCTTGCTTGTTTTTTTCTGCTAGCTTGCGACTGGGAGGCCACCATGAATCCAAGCTGGAAACCCCAGACCTCCAATGCCGTTTCCGTTTACATCGTCGCCGATGGCGCGCGGGCCGTCATCGATTTCCTTAAGAAAACCTTTGGCCACGCAACTTCGCCGTTTTGACAACCCCGATGGAAAATCATGCACGCCGAAGTTCGCGTCGCCGATACGGTGATCATGATCGCCGACGCAGGCGGCGACTATCCGTCATTTCCGGTTTGGCTGCATGTCTGCGTCTCGCATGCCGATGTCACCTATCGGGCGGCCTTGCAAGCCGGCGGTGTATCGGTTCAGGAGCCGGTCCGCAAAGAGCACGACACCGACAAGCGCGGCGGCTTCAAAGATCCCGCAGGGAACACATGGCGGGTCGCAACGCAGGGGGGGATGATCAGGAAAACTTTCGGCGGCTTACTACTCCACAATTTCGAACCGGTATTCCTCGATCACCGGATTCGTCAGCACTTCCTTCGAAATCTTTTCTAGCTGCTTCTGCGCCTCGTCGCAGTTCCACCCATCCAGATTCAAAACAAAAAATTTCCCCTGCCGCACATCCTTCACTTCCGCGTAGCCCAGCCCCGACAGAGCGTGCTGAATGGTCTGCCCCTGTGGATCGAGCACCGTCCTCTTCGGCATCACCCAAACATGTGCTTTCATATCCAAAAGTATAGCATCAGCTGAAACGCCTTAAGCGTTCTCAGGCGAGTACAAATATTTCGGCAGCAGAAGATTCATCGCCGCCGCCAATGCCAGCGCCCCGGCGAGCAGCACCAGTAATGTCTCGTACGATCCGGTGGAATCGAAGGCGCGCCCGAGGATCACCGGTCCAACCGCACCTGCCGCGGCGTAAAATGTCCAGGTGAGCCCATACAGCGTCGAAAAAGCGCGCAATCCGAAGTAACGCGTCAGCAAATAAGGTGTAATCGCCGCTTCCCCGCCGGCCCCGACGCCGATCAACACCGCCGCAACGCCGCCGGCGGAAAAACTAGTCGCCCGCGCCAGCAGAAAAATTCCTCCAGCCGTGACTAAACTGATCGCGAACGCTACGCGCGCACCGAAGAATCGATCCAGCAGCCAGCCGGTGCCGACTCTGCCCAACACGCTCGATCCACCGAGGATCGACGCGCACCACGCCGCATCCTTGGCCGAGATTCCCCGGTCCGTCAGCAACGCCGACAGATGCGTGATCGCTCCATTCATGCTGATCGAACTCACGAACAGCACGGCCACAATAATCCAGAACGCATAAGCGCCCAGTCCCTGCCGGAACGTCAGCCCGGAGTGCTCGACTGGAGCAACTGCCGGGCGCACTCCGTCATTCCGCTCGAATACATAGCGCCAGCTGAGCGGCAACCCCAGCAACAATGCCAGGCCGCCGAGTGCAGCATAGGCGGCTCTCCACCCGAATTGGCTGACCATCGCCTGCGCGAAAACCGGCAGGATCATCGCGCCCAAGCCGGCTCCCACCATAACGAACGACAGCGCCGTCCCCAGTCTCCGCTGAAACCACGTCGATATCGATCGCGAGTACGCCAGATGCGCCGCACCGTTTCCGACCACGCCAATAACCACGCAGATTGCGTAGAACTGCCACAACCCGCCGCGCAGCAGCGACAACGACGCAATCCCGCAGCCAAACACCGTCATGCACGGCAGAATGATCCGCCGCGGCCCCACGCGATCGATCAACCGCCCAATCAGCGGCGAGCACGCGCCCACTGTCATCGCCGCCAGGCCGAAGCCCAGCGAAATCTCCTCGCGGTTCCAACCAAATGCAGCGCCGAGCGGTTTTACAAAAACCGCGAACGTGTAGACGAACAGTGATCCAAACCCCGCCATCACGCCGAAGCACGCCGCCAGCACCACACGCCAGCCGTAGTAACCAAAATCGAATTCGCTCAAACCCGCGCCCGGCGCAGCACTCCGCGTCACAACGTTCGTACTCATGGCCGACGTTTCTAGCACACCGAGCGTCATCTCGCTCTAGTGCTTTTATACGATTGCCAGCCCCAACGATCTTCTTTACCTTGCTCCCAACTCTAGCTCGCTGGAAGAAACCGAAAGGTGTTCAACCGCATGAATTTTGCGCAGGCATTGGTGTGCTCGGCCACTCTGTTATTTGCTCCCAGCGCTTTTTCACAGCAGATCACAGGCAGTATCCGCGGCACCGTCACCGATCCCAGCGGAGCCGTCGTGGATGGCGCCACCGTCAGCGCCAAGCAATCCGAAACCGGCCTGACCCGCACCACGGCATCGGATCACTCCGGCGTTTATCTCTTGCTCGATCTCCCCGTCGGCCACTATCAACTGCAGGTCGAGCGCAGCGGCTTCCAAACCTATCTGCAGCAGGGCATCACCCTCGACGTCAACGAAGCCGCCACCATCTCCGTGAGCCTCAAAGTGGGCACCGGCAGCGATAGAGTGGAAGTCAACGCTGACGCTGACCTTATCGAAAGCACCGTCACCAGCCTCGGTACCGTCGTTTCCGAACGCGAACTCCTCGATCTCCCGCTCAACGGTCGCAACTTCACGCAGCTCGGCCTGCTCCAGCCCGGCGTTGTCCCTCTCACTCCCGGTCTCGCTGAAGCCGGCGGCTCCCTGCGCGCCAGTCAGGCCTACGCCGTTAACGGCCAGCGCCCCGAGTCCAACAATTTCCTCATCGACGGCGCCAACAATTTCAACGGTGTGGACGGCGGCTTCGTTCTCAAACCGCCCGTTGACGCCATCACCGAATTCCGCATCCTGACCCACAACGCCAACGCCGAGTTCGGCAACAGCCTCGGTTCGACCACCAACGTGATCACGCGCTCCGGCACCAATCAATTCCACGGCGCCATCTGGGAGTTTTTTCGCAACGACGTGTTCGACGCCACCAATTTCTTCGCCACGGAAACCGAGCCGCTAAAACAGAATCAATTCGGCGGTTCTCTTGGCGGCCCGGTTCGCAAAGACAAAACCTTCCTCTTCGGCTTCTATGAAGGCTTCCGCAATCATCAAGGTGAAACGCAATCCTCCACCGTCCCCTCCGTCGCCGAGCGCTCCGGCGATTTCTCCGCCGCCTGCCCCGAAGGTTTCAGCTTTGGCTTCTGCAACAATCCCGACCACCAGCTCTTCAACGTCTTCCTCAACAAGCCTTATCCGAACAACCAACTCACCGACATCAATCCTCTCTCCACCGGTCTGCTAAGCCTTTTCCCGTTGCCAAACACCGGGACAAATCTCTTCACTTCCACCCAAGTCGTCACCCAGAACTACGATCAGTTCGGCATTCGCCTCGATCACTATCTCTCTCCCCGCGACGCTCTCAATTTCCGCTACATGTTCAACGACAGCGACCAGTTCAATCCCATCCCCACTTCCGGCGCCAGCGTTCCCGGCTTTCCTGTGGGACAAGACCAGCGCTCCCAAAATTTCGTCGTCCAGGAAACGCATGCCTTCAATCCCGCCCTGATCGGCGTTCTGCGCTTCTCCTACCTCCGCAACAAGTTCCTCTATGGCGAGCGCACCAACCACACCACCCCCGCCAGTCTCGGCTTCGGCTACACTCCCAGTCTCGATCTCGCCGTCGGCCCTCCATTCATTCAGGTCAATGGCTACACCACCATCGGCGATCCGATCACCGGCCCGCGCAACAGCTACGAAAATGCCTTCGACTATTCTGGTTCCCTGACCTGGGTCCACGGCCGCCACGAACTGAAATTCGGCGGCGGTTACCAGCATCTGCAAATCAACGTGCTGCAAGGCATTGCCACCAACGGCTTTTTCGTCTTCGTTCCCTTTCCAGTCGTACCCAATGCCTTCGCCAGCTTCCTGTTTGGCCAGCCGATTTTTTTTCTGCAAGGACGTGGCGATTTCGCACGCGGCATCCGCGGTAATTCCCTCAACGGCTACGCCCAGGACACCTACCGCGTCAATAATCGGCTCACTCTGAACCTCGGCCTCCGCTACGAGTTGCCTTTCCCCTATACCGAGGTCAAGAATCGGCAAACTCTTTTCATCCCCGGCCGCCAGTCCACCGTCGTTCCAGACGCGCCAACCGGCCTGCTCTATCCCGGCGACGTCGGCGTTCCCGCCGGCCTCATTCCCACCTTTAAAAAGGGATTCGCGCCACGCGTGGGCTTTGCGTGGGATCCCACAGGCAGTGCAAAGTGGCTGGTCACCTCCGCCTACGGCATCTTCTACGAACCGTACTACACCGGACAGGGCGGCCCGCTGCAATCACCGATCAGCGCCCCTCCCTACTTGCAGACGGAGCAGATCAGCACACCCAACTTTGCCGATCCCTTCAACGGGAATCCGCCGGTCAGCGGCCAGTTCGCCACACCGCTCACCAATCTCACCCTCGACGCCAAACTCCCGCTACCCTACGCGCAGGATTGGGATCTCAACGTCCAGCGCTCTTTCGGCGCAAATCTGCTCCTGCAAGTCGGCTATGTCGGCACCAAGGGCACGAAACTTCCGCGCTTCATCGAAGGCAATCCGGCTATCTATATCCCCGGAGCCTCTACTCCAGACAACGCCGACCAGCGGCGCCTCTACTCCGGATGCACGCTCGCCGACCCGCCCACCGCCTGCAGCTTTTCGTCGGCGGGCCTCATCGCCGGAATCGCCAATTCCAGCTACAACGCGCTGGAAGCCAGTCTGAAAAAACGCTTCAGCCATGGCCTCTCCTTCCTTGCCTCCTACACCTACTCCAAGGCCATCGACGACGCTTCTTCCTTCAACATGACCGGCTCCGCCGCGAAGCCCGTGGCTGGAGAAAATGACTTGGCCCAGAATCCCTTCGACTTGGCCGCCGAACGCGGCCCGTCACTGTTTGACGCCCGCCACCGTTTCGTCTTCAGCTATCAGTGGAGCCTGCCGTTCTTCCTTCAATCGGGTGGCCTAACGCAAGCCGTACTGGGCGGATGGCAGCTCAACGGCATCGCCACGCTGATGAGCGGCACGCCGTTCACCATCTTCGATTCTACCGACGTCTCCAACCAGGGCGGCGCCCCGGAAATCACCGGCTTCTCCGCCAATCGCCCCGACGTTGTCTCCGGTCAAAATCCAAATTCCGGGCCAAGAACCACCACCGCATGGCTCAACAGCGCCGCCTTCGCCCAAGTCATTCCCAATCCCAATTCTCCGGTCCAGCAATTCGGAAACGCCGGCCGCAACATTGGCCTCGGCCCCCGCTACTCCGATTGGGATTTCTCCATCTTCAAGAATTTCCGCGTCACCGAATCGAAAGATGTGCAATTCCGCGCCGAATTCTTCAACCTCCTCAACCACCCCAACTTCCGCCTGCCCGACAGCGACATCAGCAGCCCAACCTTCAACCAAATCCAGGCCGCTCTTCCCCCAAGGGTTGTGCAGCTGGCCCTGAAATTCCTCTTTTAATCGCTCGCCTCTGGCTAAGCAACAACTTCAACGGGAGGGCAGCCCCCTCCCGGGTGCCAACTTCAGCCACCGTTTCTTGCGCAAGCCAAGACCCGCGCGCTCACATCCGCGCCTCTCAACCCTTCCCCTCATCTGCCGAAGGCCCATAGATCGCCGGCACCTTCTGCTCATTCAATCGCAGATACACCGTCAACTGCCCTCGATGATGCGCCATGTGATTCAACACGCCGTCCCGCACGGCCGCATATCTCTGCTGCTCGCTCATCACCTTCCCGCCATTCAACATCCGCCACTTCGTGTTCATCAGGCGATCGTCCGTGGTCTTCTGCAAAACTTCCCGCCCCTTCTTCAGGCTCGCCTCGAACTGCTCCAGCAAATCCTTTCGCGTTTTCCACGGTTGCGGCTTGAATTTCGACCCTCCTGGCGGATTGATATCCAGCTCGTCCATGTTCACCACCATGTCCAGCCATGCCGGGATTGTCGCCACGATAGTCGCCAGGTTCCCGAGCGGCATGGACTTCTCGTGTGGCTTCCAATCGTTCTTTCCTTCCGGCACCGACTCCAGCGTCTTCCGGATCCCCACGGCCTCGCGATCCAGTTCTTCCAGCAACAATTCCGTGATTTTCATGTTTTCCCCTCCCTCCGTTTCGATGCTTCGCATCCGTCAGAAGTCCGCGACTCACGCCTTGAATTTTTCCAGGCCCGCAGCTTACACGAATTCTAGATTTAGCTGCACTTTATCTCCTCGAGCTATAATTTAGCTTTAGGTAAATACATAATTGCTAATTATCAGTCGCTGTTAACGGCCGGAATGGCTACAGTCCTGCTGTTGACTTGGGGACCCTGGACGTGGCCAATTTCGCCCAGATCCTCCAAAACCCCTTTTACTCTTCCGTTCGCAACCCGAACGGAACCAAAGCTGGAAGGCATGCCCATGGGCATGCCTTCCAGCCCTGAACCCAGCTCACCAACCCTCGTCGCATCAAAAAGCGCTCCTGTAGGGGCGGACTCAACGCCCGTCCCTGCCACCCAGTAATCCCTATCACCCACGAATACTCAGTCAGCTAAGGTGCGCCGCGTTTGCTTCGCATCCGCCGTCTGTCATCGGCATTGCACCCCCAAGTTCTCAAAAAGCCGCTTTTTCACCTGACTTCCATCTACCAGCATGGTAACATTAATCATGTGGTACCGAATTGATCCCTGTAGCCTAATCTCCCGCCCCGTGCGCCTTCGCAACGGCTTGTAGGACACGCCGTTCAAGGCGCGCAAGCCTGTTGCAATCATTGACTTACTTCGCAGCATCCGACACTCACCCAGCGGCCGCCACGCCTGTCCACATCGCAAACGTATCTTCAATAAGATACGACACACCCCTAAGCCTCTTGTATTCAGTTCGATACAAATACTTATGGGCAGGGGTAACAGTCCAATCTTCGCCAAAACCACACGCTCGCTACCGGATCGCTCGACGATATACTCTTTCTAGTACGCGCCTCCTAAGCACCTCGGTACCAACGTCATTCCTGCCCTCGGCGTCCTGCGTGCTACGCTCTTCATCCAAGCTTCTGGCTTCAGGAGATCCCGCGCATGTGCGGAATTGTCGGTTATATCGGTTCGAAGAAGGTTGTCCCTGTCGTCGTCGAGGGACTTCGCAAACTGGAGTATCGTGGCTACGACTCCGCAGGCATCGCGGTGGTCACCAAAGAGGGTAAGCTCGAGATTCGTCGCGCACCCGGAAAGCTTCGCAACCTCGAAGAAGCGTTACAGAAATCGCCCATCGAGGGCACCTACGGCATCGGCCATACCCGCTGGGCCACCCACGGCCGCCCCACCGAAGAAAATGCCCACCCGCATCGCGACTGTTCCGGCAACATCGTAGTGGTGCACAACGGCATCATCGAAAATTATCTGGAACTCAAGCACGAGCTTCAGTCCGAAGGACACAAGTTTGTAACCGAGACGGACACCGAAATCGTCGCCCATCTGGTGGAAAAAAACAGCGCCAACGGCGTCTGTCTCGAAGAAGCGGTTCGCCAATCGCTGAAACAGCTTCGCGGTATCTATTCCCTCGTTTTTCTGTCGGCGAAAGAACCGCAGAAAATCGTCGCCGCGCGACTTGGCCCGCCGTCGGTTATCGGCCTCGGCGATGGTGAGTATTTCGTGGCCAGCGACATCCCTGCCCTGCTGGAGCACACCCGCCAGATCTTCTTCCTCGCCGACGGCGACATCGCCGTGCTGACGCCGAAGGGCGTCTCGGTGATGGATCACGATGGCCGCCCGGTAAATCGTCCCGCGCAGCATGTCGCCTGGGACCCCATCATGGCGGAAAAGGGCGGCTACAAGCATTTCATGCAGAAGGAAATCTTCGAGCAGCCCCGCGCCGTCCGCGATACCCTGCTCGGGCGCATTTCGCAAGACACCGGCAAAATCTTTCTCGACGAAATGCACATCACGCCGGAGCAGTTCCGCAAGTTCCAACATGTGCGCATCGTGGCCTGCGGCACCAGCTGGCACGCCGGCCTGGCCGGAAAATTCATGATCGAGCGACTCGCGCGCATCCCCGTGGAAGTCGACTACGGCAGCGAATTCCGCTACCGCGACCCCATCCTCGACGACAAGACACTCACCGTCTGCATCAGCCAGTCCGGGGAAACCGCCGACACTCTCGCCGGGCAGCGCGAAGCCAAAATGAAAGGCTCGCCCACGATCGCCATCTGCAACGTCATGGGCTCCATGGTCACCCGCGAAGCCGCCGGCACGATCCTGACACACGCGGGCCCCGAAATCGGCGTGGCCTCCACCAAAGCGTTCACCTCGCAGCTTACGGCGCTGCTACTGCTGGCCGCGCATCTCGGCCAGATCCGCGAGAAACTTTCGCCCGACGCGTCACGAGAACTCATGCAGGAATTCACCCGCATCCCGCACAAGATTGAAATGGTTCTGCAACAAGAAGAGTCCGGGATCTTCGAGTCGCTCGCCCGCCAGCTGTTCCGCCAGAAAGATTTCCTGTATCTGGGCCGCGGGATCCACTATCCGATCGCGCTGGAAGGCGCGCTGAAGCTGAAGGAGATCTCCTACATCCACGCCGAAGGCTATCCCGCCGGAGAAATGAAGCACGGCCCGAACGCGTTGATCGACGAAAATCTTCCGGTCGTGGTGCTCGCAACCCACGATGAATCCGACGCAGATTCGGTAACGCGCTACGAGAAAAGCGTTTCCAACATCCAGGAAGTGAAGGCCCGCGACGGCATCGTCATCTCCGTCGTCACCGCCGGTGACAAACTTGCCCGCCAAGCCTCGAATCACGTTCTGGAAGTGCCGCCGGCTCCGGAACTCCTCGCTCCGCTGCTGGAAATCGTTCCGCTGCAGTTGCTGGCTTATCACATCGCGCTGCGCCGCGGATGCGACGTCGACCAGCCGCGCAACCTGGCCAAATCGGTCACCGTTGAGTAGCTAACGCGTAGGTAGCGCAAAAAATTCGATGGATAGTCGCCGGCGTGACGCTGGCAGGCGGTTTCGGTAGACTGAGGACATGTTCCAGGTTCTGCGCGCATGCCTTGTCGCTTTCGCCGCTCTCGCGACGCTTGCAGCTGCCCACGCGCATGCGCAGTCCGCTCCCGCCCCGAACAGTTCGCCCGCGGCAGGCACAGCGACGCTCCGCGAGATTCATGCGGACGGGTTGAAGTCGATTCCTCCGCCGGTCGTTGTCGCGCTAAGTGGATTGCAGCCGGACACTTTAGCAGGACGCGATAACCTTCAGGCCGCGGCGGACAAGTTAGTTGCCAGCGGATTGTTCGCGCATGTGAAATACAACTTCCAGACGCGCGTCGATGGACTGGTCGTGACGTTCCACGTCGATGAAGCTCCACGCATTCCTGCATACTTCGATAACATTCCGTGGTTCACCGACGGCGAACTGAACGATGCCATTAGGAAGAAGATTTCGTTCTATGACGGAACTCTTCCTGGAGCCGGAGGTATCGTCGAAGACGCGTCAACCGCGGTGAGCGAGTTTCTGGCTGCGCACGGATTGCAAGCGGCGGTCGAACATCAATCGATCGACAATCCCAACGGCGAAGGAAATGTTCAGGCGTTTCATATCGAAGGCGGCTCGCTCAAGATTTCGCATCTGGAATTCAGCGACACGGCGCTGAACACTTCCAACGAGATTCAACAAAGCCTTTCGGAGTTGAAGGGCAAGCCATATTCGCGCATGGCTATTGATTTGTTTCTGACCGAACAGGTGCGACCGGTGTATTTGAAGCAAGGATATCTGCGGGCGAAACTTGGGCCCCCGGAAATCCGGCTGACCGGAAACCCGAACCAGAAATTGCCCGAGCAGATTCCGGTATTCGTGCCCATCACGCCGGGAGCGGTGTATCACTGGAAGGGCGCGGATTGGAGCGGGAATTCGACGCTGTCGACGATTACGCTAAACAGCGATTTGGGACTCAAGCCGGGCGACGTTGCGGACGGAATGCAGGTAGAAGCGGGATTCGACAAGGTTCGCGACGAGTACGCGCACGTCGGGTATCTCGACGCCAAGGTGGACGCGACGCCCGCGTATGACGACGCCGCGCACACGATCTCGTACAAGGTGAAGATTGAGGAGGGTAAGCCGTACAAGTTCGGGGCGCTCACGATCACGGGATTGTCTATCGCGGCGGAAAAACACTTGCGGGAGGCGTGGCCGTTTCCTCAGGGTGGCGAACTGTTTGACAAGGCGGTGTATGAGGAATTTCTGACCAAGCTGCAGTCTGAACCCAAGGATATTTTTGGGAATCTGCCGGTGCATTATGACAAGGTCAGCCACTGGCTCAATCGGGATGAAGGACAGAACAAGGTGGATGTGTTGCTGGATTTTCAGTGAGGAGAGCCAAACTGGCTAACGCTTCGGCGAGCGAAGCGCTAAGCGAAGGGCGCGAGTTGTACGATATACTCGGCAATTGAAATGACGGCATTTGTGCCAATTCGGGCGGTTTCGCCGGACGACTCGTCGGCAGAAGTCAAACAGGCGCGGCTGCTCGGGCTCTTGAGTGAGCTGTCCTCGGTGATTGTGGCGCTGTCGGGGGGCGCGGACTCCGCTTATCTGGCTTGGGCGGCACAACGCGCGCTTGGAGAAAAAGCGCTTTCGGTTACCGCGGTTTCGCCGAGTTTCTCTGCTCACGATCGGAACATGGTGGAAGAATTTGTCAGCAAGACCGGGATCCGGCATGAATTTGTGGATACACACGAAATGGAGAATCCGGCGTATCGAGCGAACGCTTCGGATCGCTGCTTTTACTGCAAGGACGAACTTTTTTCCGAGCTGGACGCCATTGCTCTGGCGCGCGGATTTACGGCGACCGCTTACGGAGTGAACGCAGACGATACGTTGGATTTTCGTCCAGGCCACCGGGCAGCTAGCGAGCATCGGGTGATGGCGCCATTGCTGGATGCCGGATTGCGGAAGGCGGAGATTCGATGGTTGTCGCAGCAGGCCGGGCTGCCAACCTGGGATCGGCCCGCATCGGCGTGCCTGGCGTCTCGGGTTCCCTATGGGACCGAGGTCACGCCCGAGCGGCTGGGGTTGATCGAGCGCGGCGAAGCGGCTTTGCGGGAGCTCGGGTTCCGGCAATTTCGCGTGCGGCTGCATGACAAATTGGCGCGCGTGGAAATCGCACCCGAAGAGATGGCGCGGGCGGTTGCGCCGGAGATGACTGCGGCAATTTCGCGCGATTTGAAACGGGCTGGATTTACGTTTGTGGCTTTGGATCTGGATGGATACCGGCAAGGGTCTTTGAACGAAGTTATTGCGGTGAGGAAGACGGAGTAGATGCGGCAGGCTGCCTGTTAAGCATTGGCAGAGATCGCCCTGAGATCGGACTGAACCGCTAGTAGCAGCTAATGGAAGCGTGGGCGTTGCCTGTCATCGGGTGTCCTGTTTCGAGTATGCGTTGGTGGCGTGATTTGTTCGATGGCAGGGACGCACATGAAGTGCGCCCCTACAGCGTCTAAACCCTCAGGCCTGAAGGCCTGAGCTACAGGTTCCCTCGGAACATTGAGGTTTGTTTTTGCGTATCTGTGGTGTCGGCGCAGAGTAGGTGGTTGGCGCTGCGGAGGTTGCATGAGGCATCGTGGGTTGAGCATTGCTGCGGGCTGTTTTGTTGCCCTGATCGCTGTGACGCTGGCGGCGGGCTGCGCTGTGGGGCCTGCGGTTACCGGGAGTTTTGATCGCACCCTGACCGTCACGGCGCCAATGCGGTTGGAAGTGGGCAATGCTTCGGGCGATGTGTCGATCACCGGTAGCGCGGACGGCAAAGTTCACGTGCATGGCGAGGTGAAGTCTTATGGGATGGGCTTTGGGAGCCCGAAAGACCGGCTAAACGAGATCGTGTCGAATCCGCCTGTGGAACAAAAGGGCGATGTGATCCGCATCGGTAAGGATTTGACACGGGTGCGAAATATCTCCATTGCTTACGTGATTGAGGTGCCGCGCGAGACCGAAGTGAGCACCATGGTCGCTTCCGGATCGCAGACGATTCGAAACGTGCGCGGTCCGGTTAAAGCGGAGGCGGCTTCGGGGTCGATTAATGCAGATCACATCGAACGATCGACGCAGTTGACCACGATGAGCGGGTCGATCGATGCAAATAATATCGGAGAGGACATTCGGGCGTCGAGCGCGTCGGGCAGTGTACGGGTAGCGAACATCAAGGGCGATGTGAAGATCAGTTCGCTGTCGGGCAGCACGCATGTGAGTTCGCCAGGCGGGCGAGTGGAGGCAGATACGGCAAGCGGATCGGTGCAGGTGGATGGCGCGACGCGCGATGTGAAGGCTCGCGCCGCATCGGGCCGCGTGGACGTAAACGGAAATCCCGGGTCGAACAGTTATTGGGATTTGAAGACGGTTTCCGGACTGGTGCAACTGGGCATTCCTACGGATGCCAATTTCCATTTGTCGGCTGAAGCCATCTCCGGGCAGATCAAAGCTGACGTGCCCATCATTGTCGAAGAACAGGACAAGCACTCGCTGCGAGCGCGCGTGGGCAGCGGCGGCGCGCGGGTGGAAGTGCACACCGTGTCGGGAGAGATCCGGGTGAGGAAATCGTAATCGTAGGGGCAATTTAAATACACGGCGCGGAGCTCTCAGCAATTCTCGCGGCGAGCAATCACGCCAGGGTCCCCCATTACGCGAACCCTTAGAGGTTCCGGGCAAGCCGGCGCGCTCAAACCGCGCCCCAGAAACAGCCGGGTCGCTTCGGTCGGGATGACAAGAGCGGCGGTCCTGCAGTTGAAATTGCGTGTCCCACTGGGAATTTGAATAGAATGGAGCTGTGACGGCTTCATTACCCAAATCGTTTGCCCTGCTTTGTGTGCTTGGCTCCCTGCTCGGTTCGCTTGCGACAACCGCGTCCTCAGGGCAGCAGGATAGCGACAAGAAGGGCGCGGCGGCTCCCAAGGTCGCGACAAAGCAGGCGCAGGCGCCGAAACCTCCTACTCCTGACGAAGAATTGCAGCAGGCGATTGATAGCGCGGGGAATGATCGCGCGGCACTGGTTCGGAACCTTGAAGCTTTCCTGAAGAAATATCCCCAGGCGTCGCAGCGCACGAGAATTTATCGGGCGCTCGTGGAGGCTTGCCTGCAGCTGCGGGATTCGGCGCAGGCCACGCAGTATGCGGAACGCATTGTGGCCTTGTCGCCGGAGGATATGTCGATCACTTTGCTGACGATCCAGCTGCTGGAGCGGAACGGAGATGAAGCGGGAGTTCGCCGAGCGAGCAATTATGCTTCGCGGGTGCTGGAATTCATCGAGCGCAACAGCGCGGACAAGTCGCCCAAGGTTTCCAAGGAGCAATGGGAGAGCGAGCGGAATCGCGACCGCATGTCGGTGTTGCTGGTTCGCGGGCGCCTCTATTTGAAATTGCGAGAGACTTCCAAGGCGCAGGGGGATTTCCAAGAAGCGTACTTTTTATCGCCCAATGCGGAAGCTGCGGAAAAGCTCGGTGAAATTGCAGAGATGAATAAGGAACCGCTGATGGCCATCCAGCAATACGCGCGGGCGTTTGCGCTGAGTGAGAACGCCAAGGGCGGAGCGGAACGGCGAGGAGTGCGGCAGAAACTGGGGAATGTTTGGCGGCTCGTACACGGCACCGATGACGGCCTGGGCGACTATCTCTTGCGGACTTACGATGAATTGACGACGAGGCCGGGGTCTTCGCGTGCGCACAAGAATGCAGGGGCCAAGGAACCGTATGATTTTACTTTGCGGCGGGCCGGCGATGGGCCTCCGTTGGTCTTGGCGGAAGAGCGAGGGAAGATTCTGGTGGTGAATTTCTGGGCTACGTGGTGCGGGCCTTGCCGGGCGATGGAACCGATTTTTGAGCGGGTGGCGATGCAATTCGATCAGGCCCGGGACGTGTTGTTTCTGGATGCGGATTGCGATGAGGACGAAAGCCTGGTCGGGCCTTATCTAGCCGAGGTGAAGCCGCGGACTACCGTGGTGTTTGCGGACGGCTTGGATCAGATGTTTGCGGTGAACTCGTTCCCGACGGTTTTGGTGATCGATCGCCATGGGAAGATCGTTTATCGGGTCGAGGGGTTTGGAGACGACTCGTTCGAGGAGTCGTTGACCGGCGCAATTCGGGGGGCGCTGGCGCCGGCGGCGGATGCGGCGACGGGAAGCCAGTGACGGCGCCACGCGGATTTGGTTTTGCTTGAAATTTGATTGCCCCACACCCTTGAAACTCTCAAAGGAGTGGCACCCCCCAGCCAGAACCACCGAACACAGGCTGAAGCCTATGCCACGAGGATTTCTATGGGGTCATGTCGGGGTTGTAGTGGTCAAGGAAGTCGATGAAATCCTGGGCTTCGGGCATGTCTTTGGCTACGAAGCGGATGGTGTGAGCGTCAACTCGTTGAATGGAATGGAGGAATGAGAGGGCTTCGGCGGGGGTATAGTTTTTGAAGGCGATTTCCAGAGTGATCGGCGGCTTGACTGTGTACGGTTTGGCGTCGTGAAGATGTGTGAGGGCTGTTTTCACTCCTGCGGAGATTTTCTCGCAGGAGGCTTCGGGAGTCAGGGTTTCTGCGGAGTGGAAGCCGAGGGATTTTTTGGTTTCGGCGGTTTCGAGATTGGGCAGGCGGGATTTGAGTTCGGCCATCGCAGCGTCATCTCCTGACGCGAAAATCACAGGCACATTGAAGGAACCAGCGTAGGCGGCGTTGAATTCGCCTTCGGTGACGGCGTTGCCGTTGAGGCCAACGCGGGCGAGGTGCGCGCTGGAGAAGGTGTGGGCGCGGACGCCGCGCGGGTTGGTGGTGGAGGCGTGGTAGCCGACGTACATGGCGGCGTCGAAAGTGGAGTCGAGGCCGGCCATCATGCCGCCGCGGCGCGGCCAGGAACGGACGATGCGAACGTCTTTCGGGAAGAGATCGATCAGAAGATTTTGGCCGTTGCCGTGGGAGTCGCTGACGACGATTTCGGTGGCGCCGGAGTCTCTTGCCTCTTGCACTGCGGCCAGGGCTTCGTTGGTCATGAAGCGGCGGAAACGCTCGTATTCGAAGCCTGTGGGGCCGAGTTGATCGGAGGTGACGACGCCGGCGATGCCTTCCATGTCGACGGAGATGTAGATTTTGAGTTTGGCGGGAGCGGCAGTTGGCGTGGTGTGCGCGGACGGTTGCGTTTTCGGCCGGCCGGTTGCGGAAACGATGACAGCGAGCGATGTGAGCACGAGCATTGGCAAGAGACAACGCAAGGTTCTAGGAAACATTCGATGGGCCTCCGAGAAAGTATTGAGCGAACCGACCGCGTTTGGCGGGCGAGTGTATCAGGTTGTGGCGGTGGCGGACTTGGGGAATGCGGCGGCGACATTGCGGGCGGCCAGGATGGTGTTGATGTGGATGTGGACGGTGTCTTCGACGCGGCGAGCGTAGCCGCCGGCCAGCGTGGTGGCCACCGGTATATTGCGTGTGCGGGCTTGTTCGAAGACGCGGCGGTCGCGTTCGAGCAGGCCTTTTTTCGTGAGCGAGAGGCCGCCGAGTTGATCTTCGCAGAAAGGGTCGGCGCCGCCGACGTAGAAAAGCATGTCGGGGCGAAATTCGTCGAGGGATTTTTCAACCGCGGGGAGGAGGGCGTCGAGGTATTCGGTGTCGTCGACGCGATCATCCATATTGAGATCGAGTGTGGAGGGAGGTTTGTGCGCGGGGTAATTATTTTCCTGGTGGATCGAGAGAGTGAAGACGGTGGGATCTTTGGTGAAAATGGCGGCGGTGCCGTTGCCGTGGTGGACATCGGTGTCTACGACGATGGCGCGGGTGATGGAGTTGTCGTGCTGAAGGCGGCGGATGGCGACGGCGACATCGTGGATGGCGCAGAAACCTTCGCCGTGGTTGGGGTAGGCGTGGTGAAAGCCGCCGCCGATGTTGCAGGCGAAGCCATCGCGGAGCGCGGATTGGGCGGCGAGGATCGAACCGCCGGCCGCTAGCCAGACCGCTTCTACAAGTTCGGGGGAATAGGGGATCTCGAGTTTCATGACGTCGCTGGCAGTGAGGGTGCCGGTCTTTAGTTTTGTCACCCATTCGCGGGTGTGGACGCGGAGGAGGTCTTCGTCGGCGGCGCTTTCGGGTTGGAGGAAATCCTCGTGGGCAGCGATTTTCTCAGAGATGAGAGTTTCGGCGATCAGGCGGAACTTTTGCGAGGGGAAGACGTGAGGGCCGAGGTTGAGGTCGTAGTGGGGATGGTAGATGAGTTTGAAGGGGAGCATGGGGCGCCGCCGTTGACGAAGTTAGATTAGGCGGAGTTGTGCGCGCAAGCAATGGAAGATCCTTGGCCGGGTCGGGTAACTGTCGGGCCGAACTTTATTGGGGATCGACCAAGCCAGGGTCCCTCCACTTCGCGCCGCGGCGCGCAAAAAACGCGCGGGGAAAAAGCCGCGTCGCTACAGTCGGGATGACAGACCTAGGCGTAGGGGAGATCTAGTTTTCGCGGTCGAGGATGAAGTCGGGGAGGGTGAGGAGGGCGCGGCCGTATTCGGAGTTGCTGCGGCCGTGGAGGCAGGCTTTAGCGCGCTGGGCGTAGTCCTGGGCGAGATTGCGGGTACGGTCGAGGGCGCCGGATTCGTTTACCAGGGCGACCAGAGTTTCGGGGCGGACGGAATCGAATTCCTTTTCTTTGAGGACGCGGGCGACTAGCTCGCGGGCTTCGCGGTGGCCGTTTTCCATGGCGTAGATGAGCGGAAGAGTGACTTTGCCTTCTTTAAGGTCGCTCAGGACTGGTTTGCCGAGCTGCTGGGCGGAGGCGGTGAAATCGAGAAGATCGTCGACCAGTTGGAAGGCCAGGCCAGCGTACCGGCCGTAGTCGGCTAGCGCCAGTTCGTCTTCGCCTTCGAGGCCTCCGAGAACGGCGCCGAGGCGAGCGCAGCCGCTGAAGAGGCAGGCGGTTTTGTGCGTGGCGAGGCGAAGGGCGTCTTCTTCGGTGACGTCGATGCGGCCGATTTTGGCGAGCTGGATGAGTTCGCCTTCGACCATTTTTTGGGTCAGGTCGATGAGGATGTCGAGGATGCGGAAGTTGCGCTCATCGAGAGCCATCTGGAAGGACTGCATGTAGAGCCAGTCGCCGGTGAGGACGCTGCGGTGATTGCCCCAGCGGGAGTTCGCAGAGGGGCGGCCGCGGCGGGTGTCGGCAGAGTCGATGACGTCGTCGTGGATGAGCGTGGCGCTGTGGAGGAGTTCGACGACGGCGGCAAGTCGAATGGCGCTGCGGCCGGTGTGGCCTGCGTAACGTGCGGAAAGGAGGAGCAAAGCGGGACGCAGGCGCTTGCCGCCGCCACCGAGAAGATAGCTGGTGATTTCGGAAACCGGAGGAAAGGCGGCGGCGCTCTGTCGCGTCAGTTCCTCTTCGACCAGCACGAGGTCGTCCCTGACGAGATCAAAGATCTCCCTAACTGTCAGCAGCGCGATGGCCTTCCTCCTGACCTGCGGCGAACCCGGGCATGTGTTGAACGCAACAGTATCGCGTTTGAGCGCATGGCGGTCAAGCGCGCATGTGTTGGCTGTGGAAGTGCGAGCCGGCGCCGCATTGCCGCGATCCATGGCCACGGGCTCGTGGCGGCCTTGCAGGCCCGGTCAACGAGCGAAAAAACGGCGGAAATTTGCGGCGGTCGCGGCGGCGACTTCTTCTGCGGTCAAGTTTCTCACAGTGGCGATGGCCTTTGCTACTTCGGCGAGGTAGGCGGGCTCGTTGCGCTTGCCGCGGAAGCCTTGAGGCGCGAGAAATGGAGAGTCTGTCTCGATCAAAATCTTCTCAAGAGGCAGAGCCTTCGCAACGTCGCGGATATTCGCAGCTTTCGGATAGGTTGAATTACCCGCGAAGGAAATGAGGAAACCCATGTCGACGCCGTGTTGGGCGTCTTCGAGGGTGCTGGTGAAGCAGTGGAGGATGCCGCCGAGGCCGGTGGGGCGCCAGACTTCGTCGAGGATGGCGAGGGTGTCGGGCCAGGCGTCACGGCAGTGGATGATGATGGGGAGTTTGGCTTGATACGCGCGGGCGAGTTGGTCGCGGAACACTTTGGCCTGGGTTTCGCGGGGGGAGTGATCGTAGAAATAGTCGAGGCCGATTTCGCCCCAGGCGAGTACTTTTGGGTGAGTGGCGAGTTTGGAGAGTTGATCGAGGTGATTGGGCGTGAAGTCTTTGGCTTCATGGGGGTGGGTGCCGATGCTGGCGTAGATCCAGTCGTGTTGTTCGGCGTAGGGGATGGCGGCATCGAGTTTTTCGGGGCCGGGGCCGGAGCCAATGGCGAGCAGGGTGGTGACGCCGGCGGCGCGGGCGCGATCGAGCATGGCATCGCGGTCGGCGTCGAATTGGGGGAAATCGATGTGGGCGTGGGAGTCGATGAGTTGCATGGATTATTTTGGGGTTCGGAGCCGGAGTCGGAATTTAGGAGATCATGATTCGCATAACGGCGAATGCCTCAGCCATTTTTGACGTTGGCACAGACAAGAGTGCCGGTGCTACTTGAGGCGGGCGCCGACTTCTACGTCTTCGGCGAAGCCTGCCAGGACGGGGCGGCCTTCGGGGCCGACGCTGGCGGCTACGATCATGCCGTTGGACTCGACGCCGCGGAGTTTGCGCGGGGCGAGGTTGACGACCACTACTACTTTGCGGCCGATCAGGGACTCTGGCTCGTAGTATTGGGCGATGCCAGCGCAGATCTGGCGGACTTCGGTGCCGATGTCTACGGTGAGCTTGAGGAGCTTGTCGGCGCCGACGATGCGTTCGGCGGTTTTCACCTGGCCTACGCGCATCTCGACTTTGGCGAAATCTTCGATGCCGATTTTTTCGGATGGGGCGGGAGCCGCTGCTGCCGCAGCGCCAGCGGCAATGGGTGCCGCGGCGGGAGCGGGTTTCGCAGTCTGAGCCGGGCCGCCAACCGGGAGTGGTGCGTTCTGTTCTTCGTTTTGCATGGCTTCGATTCTCTCCAATGCTTCGGCTTTGTCAATTCTTGGGAAGAGCGCTTGCGATTTGCCAAGGGTGGTGCCAGGAGCGAGTTGTCCCCAGCGGAGGCCGTCGAGATGTTGCGAGTCGGCGCTGCCAGGCTGCCCGAGAAGCGCCCAGATGCGGTTGGTGCTTTGCGGCAAGGCCGGATGCGCGAGCGCGGTGACGACGCGCAGCAATTCGGCGGTGGTGTAGAGGACCGCGGCTTTGCGCAGCTTGTCGGCATCGGAGTCGCCGAGAGCCCACGGTTGTTCGGTGGTGAGATATTTGTCGGCGGCGGCGATGATCGACCAGATTTGTTCCAGCGCGCGCGAGAAAGAGAAATTCTCGTAGGCTTCGAGGATCTCGCCGATGGCGGATTGCACTAGTTTGGCGAGAGCTTCATCCTCAGGTGCGAACGAGACAGGCTTCGAAATTTTGCCGCCGAAGTTTTTCTCGATCAGCGCGGCGGTGCGGCTGGCGAGATTGCCGAGACCGTTGGCTAGCTCGCTGTTGTAGCGCGTGACGAGCGCGTCGTAGCTGAAATTGCCGTCCTGGCCGAAGACGGTGTCGCGCAAGAGGAAATAGCGCAGCGCGTCCATTCCGAGAACATCGACGATGGGTTTGGCGCGGACGACATTGCCTTTGGATTTGCTCATCTTGGCCTGATCCATGAGGAACCAGCCATGCGCCCAGACCTGCTTAGGAACCGGCAACATTGCGGCCATCAAGAATGCGGGCCAGTACACTGCGTGAAAGCGGATGATGTCTTTACCTACGACGTGCACGTCGGCGGGCCAGAAGCCGCGACGTTCGTATTCAGGGCCGCCGACGGCGGTGAGATAGGAAGTGAGGGCGTCGAACCAGACGTAGAAAACGTGCGGTTCCTCACCGGGAACGGGAATACCCCAACGGATGGTGGCGCGGGTGATGCTGAGATCTTTCAGGCCACCTTCGACGAAGCTTATGATTTCGTTGCGGCGCGATTCCGGCTGGATGAAGTTTGGATTCTTCTTGTAGAAATCGAGCAGCGGCTTTTGGAATGCGGAAAGCTTGAAGAAATAGTTTTCTTCCGTGACGGTTTCCGTCGGGCGGCCGCAATCGGGACAGTTTTCGCCGGGCTTCACGTCCACATAGGCGTTGTCGTAGATGCAATACTGCCCGATGTAGTGGCCTTTGTAGATGTAGTCGTTCTCGCGGCAGCGGCGGAAGAGCCACTGCACGGTGCGGACGTGCGAGAGATCGGTGGTGCGGATGAATTCGTCCGCGGGAATGCCGAGTTCTTCCCAGAGCGCTTTCCAGGTTTCAGCCATGCGGGCGACAAATTCGGATTCCGGGACGCCGGCTTTTTGCGCGGCGCGCTCGACGTTGACGCCGTGCTCATCGGTGCCGGTGGCCATGACCACGTCGAAGCCGCGCATGCGCTTAAACCGGCGCACGGTGTCGCAGACGATGGTGGTGTAGACGTGGCCGATGTGCGGCAAGCCGTTGGTGTAGTAGATCGGCGTCGTCAGATAGTATTTGGGTTGAGACGGAGCCATTTTTCCTTTTCGAGTTTCGGCGATTGGCAAGGATACGCTAAAGAACGTCAAAGCCCGAGAGCGCCAGGGCACAGCGATCTTGCCCAGATGGGGCGCAGCATGCTGCGCCCCTACGACGAGCCTCCTTTGTAGCAGTGGAGGGCTTCGCTGATGACCTGCTGTAACGGCACATTTTTTTCCGCGGCCAGCTTGCGACAGTCGTCGTACTCGGGCACGACATGCAGGATGCGGCCGTTGACGCGCGAGAGCTTGATGCGGACGTCGCCGTACGTCGTGCTTACGTTGACGGATTCGCGCGGGAGTGTGCGGCGCTGTGCGCGATAGGTACGGGCGCCGAAGGTGGTTGTTTCGGCGAAGATGAGCGACATCAGAGTATCTGTGTCCTGCGGATTGCAGAGGATCGTGAGCAGGGTACCCGGGCGATTCTTTTTCATCTGCACCGGCGTGGTGTAGACGTCGAGAGCACCGGCCGCAAGGGCCTTCTCCAGGACGTACCCATAAATCTGCGGGTTCATGTCATCGAGATTCGCTTCAATGACGGTAATTTCTTCGTCGTAGCCGGGGACAATTTTTTCAGCGGCTTCGCCAACCATGATGCGTAGGACGTTGGGCTGGCCTTCGAGGTCCGCCGTGCCAGCACCGTAGCCGATGGAGGCGACCGTCATCGGCGGCTGCGGACCGAAGAAATCGCAGAGCGCTGCGACGATTGCGGCGCCGGTTGGTGTGACCAGTTCGCGTTGCACCCCATTGGAGTAGGTCGGCTTGCCTTGAAGCAGGGCTGCGGTCGCGGGCGCCGGGACCGGCAGGATGCCGTGGGCCATTTTCGCGGTGCCGCCGCCGACGTTCAGGGGCGAGCAGGCAAATCTCTCGATGCCGAGCGCCGCGAAACCGACGCAGGCACCGACGATGTCGACGATGGCGTCGACGGCTCCGACTTCGTGAAAGTGAATTTTGTCCACCGGAACGTCGTGGACTTGAGCTTCCGCAGCTCCAAGTTTCTTAAAAATTTGCGTTGACCAATCGCGAACGGATTGGGCGAGCTGCGAGTCGCGCAGGATTCCGAGAATATCCGCCAGCGAGCGATGCTTTTGCTGGTCTTCGGCGTGGACCTTTACTTGCGTTGCGGCCATTCCGTTTTTCCAGACTTTCTCCGAGGTCATCTGCCAGCCGGGAACGTGCAGACGCGCGAGTTCGGAGCGGAGATGGGCGGCATCGCAGCCGGCGTCGATGAGCGCGCCAAGCGTCATATCTCCACTGATGCCCGAGAAGCAATCGAAGTAGGCTACCTTCATGAACGTTACGCAGTCCAAGGCCGATTTGCATATCTATTGTAGCAGGTTCGATTTCAACGCACGGGCGGGCGGCCGGAAGCCTATGGAGGTCTCGTCTGAGCGCGGGCAACATAGTGGCAGGTCGCGCTAAAGCGCGCCCCTACACGGGAGAGAACGCGAGCATCGCGAGGGGTGCCGAATCACCGCACTCCATGTCTGCTGCGACTTATTCGGCGTCGCGATTGGCTACGGAAACTCTAAAGATTGGCTTGGCCTTCTCGGCTGGCTCGATCTCGTAGGTCTGAGTGGTCTTGGCGGGATCGTAGTCGCGCCAGAGCCAGATCATTTCGGCGGGAAATTCGGCGGCGCCGTGCGCTGCATTGTGCGTGCCTTTGCCGTAGCTGAAATGGAAGTCGTACTCTTTGGCTTTTAGCGCGTTCGCCATACGCAGGTTTGCGAGGGGCCAGTTGCCGTAACGCAGATCGAGATCCTCGGAACCGTCCTGAAGCCACACGCGGATGTTGCGCTTGGGCTCGCGGAGGACTTTGTCGGGGTAATCCTGGCCGCCGTCGGGGATCGCGGGATCTTCGTGCCACTGAATGCTCGAGAAACTGCCGATCCAGGAAATGACACGGCTGAATTGATCGGGCATCTGCCACGCGGCGTTGAAGGCGCAGATGCCGCCGGAAGACAGCCCGGTGATGGCGCGGCTGTGGCTGTCTTTGCGCAGATTATATTTGACGGCGACGTCGGCGAGAATTTCGTCGCGAAGGAAGCGGACATAGCGGTCGCTGACAGTGTCGTAGAGCGTGCTGCGCATGGAATCTTTCAGAGTACGCTGCCATTTGTCGGAATAAGCTTTGACGAATTGGAATGTGGGCGTACCGGGGGAGTCGGTGATGTCGCCAGGATTGATGAAGACGGCGATCATGACCGGGATTTTCTTTTGAGCGATGAGATTGTCGATGACATTCAACGTGGGATTGTTGGTGTCCCGGTGAGTGTAGCCGCCGCCGTCCTGAAAGACCATGACTGCGGCCGGCGTTTCGGGCTTGTATTGGGCGGGAACGTAAATCCAGTATTCGCTTTTCATGCCCTCGTAGATTTTGCTGACGTGCGTGACCTTGTCGGAGAGCGTGCCGGAGGGGACGCCGGGTTGCAGATAGGAAAGCGGGCCGAAGGCGGGCACGTCGAGTTTTCCGCCGAATTTGGCGCCGTTGCTGAGGTAATAGAAGGAGTGGAGCCGACCGAGCTGCTCGATCCGCGCCGCGGCGTACCACAGGTCGGTACCAGAGAGTAGCCGCATCTGAGGTCCGGGAGCGCCATCGATGTGCAGGTCGGGTTTGGTGGAGGAATGCGTGGCGAAGAAGAAGTCGGGGCCGCGGCCGACCCAGGCGGTGCCTTCTTTCAGGTCCTTTGCGTCGAAGGTGGCGGTGATGGCGTCGCGCAGATTCGGCCCGCCCGATTTTGCGAGCTCGGCGAGTTGCGCCGCATTGGATTTTTCCGCGGCCCGGGCGGTGTCGCCAGAGGGGAACAAAGGCAGCAGCGCGAAAGCAATACCAGCGAATGCAACCGCGATTGCACGACGCATCAAAGCGCTCCTGGTCCGCTGTAAACCGGACACAATGATCTATGACGACGGCAAATGCGATGCCATGATAGCTCGAAACGCGGGGAGTTCGGCTCTTTGACGATTTCGCGGCGACACATATACTCTCTTTTCCAGGGAAACAACAGCAGTAATCCGAAACTGAGGACACGTGTATCTCATACTGATGAACCGGCTGCGCGAGGCACTCGCGCGACACATCCGAGAAAAATATGGCGTGGAGCTAGGAGTGCCGCTGGAGCGGCCGCCTAAGCTGGCGATGGGTGAGGCCGCTTCGCCGGTGTCGTTTGAACTGGCGAAACGATTGAAGCGCGCACCGCGGCAGATTGCCCAGGAAATTGCAGCACAGATCGGCCCGATTGAAGGAATTTCGCGAGTGGCAGTGGCTGGCGGCGGATATTTGAACGCATTTCTTGATCGGGAAGCGTTTTGGGTGAAGAGCGGGGAGGTTGAAGGAACTGCAATTTCTCAAGGGCCAAAGCCCACAGCTCCGTCTGGCTCTATTGTCGGACCTAAAGGTCCGACCGCCGGTGCCACTGCGCAGCGGGGCGACAAGATTATTGTCGAGCATACGAGTATCAATCCGAACAAAGCGGCGCACATTGGGCACGTGCGAAATGCAGTGCTGGGCGACACCATGGCACGGACGCTGCGGTACGCCGGGCACAACGCGCAGGTGCAGAACTACATCGATAACACCGGCGTGCAGGTCGCGGATGTAGTGATCGGATTTCTCGACATGGAGAAGCGGACTCCGGTCAGCGTGAAGATGATGGCGATGGAGCCGCGTTTCGATTATCTGTGCTGGGATTTATATGCGCGAGCGACGCAATTTTTTGAGGAAGACAAAGACCGGGCAGCGAAGTTACGCGGCGCGACGCTGAAGGCTATCGAGGAAGGCCGCGGCGAGGAGGCCGAAGTCGGACAAGTGGTCGCCGATGCGATCGTGAGTGCGCACTTGCGAACCATGGCACGGCTGGGTATCGCTTACGATCTGCTGGCGCGCGAAAGCGAGATTTTGCACCTGCATTTTTGGGACGCGGCGTTTGAGAAGCTTCGCCAAGGGAACGTGATTCAGTACGCGAATGCGGGGAAGATGGCGGGCTGCTGGGTGATGCCGTTTCGCGAGGATGGACAGGCAAAACCGGTGACCACAGAGGCCGCAGAGAACACACAGACGGATGAGGAGAATACGCAGGACAAGATTATCGTGCGTTCGAATGGGACGGTTACCTATGTCGGGAAGGATATTGCATATCAGTTATGGAAATTTGGATTGCTGGGCAAGGATTTTAACTACGCGAAGTGGCCGAATACGCCTGCAGGCGAAGACGTCTGGGCCACGACGACGCGGAAGAGCGCTGCGGATGCGCCACACTTCGGCGAGCCTGCAGCGGAGGTTTACAACGTCATTGATTCCCGGCAGGCGTATCCGCAGAAGGTGGTGGCGGCAGGGTTGCGGGCGCTGGGGCATGCGCGGGAGGCGGAGCACTCCATACATTTGTCGTATGAGATTGTGGCGCTGACTCCGCGATGTGCCGCGGAGCTGGGATATGAGTTATCGGCAGAGGATGCGAAGAAACCGTATGTAGAGGTGAGTGGGCGCAAGGGGCTCGGCGTGAAGGCCGATGATTTGATCGACAAGCTGGAGGCGGCGACTTTAGCGGAAGTGCAGCAGCGCCATCCCGAGGTCAAGCCCGACGAACAACAAATCATCGCGCACGCCATTGCGGTAGGGGCGCTGCGCTTTTTTCTACTGAAATTTACGCGAACGGCGGTGATCGCGTTTGATTTCAAGGATGCGTTGAGCTTTGAAGGCGAAACCGGGCCGTACTGCCAATACGCGGTGGTGCGCATTCGCGGAATTCGCAGGAAAGGCGAGGAGACTGATAGCGAGAAAGCGGTCGTTACACGGGGGACGGCGGCTGCGCTGTTGAGCGGCGCAGAAGGCGACGGGTTGTGGGAGTTATTGCTGAAAGTGAGCTCGCTGGATCACGCTGTCGAAGCGGCGATCGCGGCGCAGGAGCCGGCATTTTTGGCAAAGTATGCGTTTGAGCTGGCGCAGGCGTTCAATAATTTTTATCACAAGCATCACATCTTGTCGGAAGTGGACCCGCAGAAGCGGGCGTTTTTGCTGGCGCTGACGGAGCGCGTGGAGGCGCAATTGGTGAGGACGCTGGAGTTGATGGGGATAGCGGCGCCGGAGAAGATGTAGGCGCGGTGTTGCAGTAGGAAGACAGGCGCGGCGGCGCCGCGCCCGTAGATGGTAAATGCGGCCGAGTAGGACTTAGTAGGACATTGCCAGGTTGACGAGGGTGCGGACAGCGACGCCGGTAGGGCCTTTGGCCAGCCAGGGTTTGGCGTCGTCGTTCCACGCGGTGCCAGCGATGTCGAGATGGACCCACGGCGTGTCGCCGGCGAATTCGCGGATGAACCAGGCGCCGGTGATGGAGCCACCGCCTTTGCCGCTGCCGATATTCTGAATGTCCGCGAAACTGCCCTTGATGAATTCGCGGTATTCGTCGTCCATGGGCATCTGCCACATTTTTTCGCCGACGGCTTTCGCTGAGGCAAGAACTTTATCTGTCCAGGCTTGATCCGCCCCGCCAAAGACGCCGACGTTGATGTTGGCGAGCGCGACCACGATGGCACCAGTCAGCGTGGCGGCATCGACCATGTGGGTGACGCCAAGCTGCTTGGCGTAGTGCACGGCGTCGGCAAGAATCAGCCGGCCTTCGGCGTCGGTGTTGAGTACTTCGATGGTCTTGCCGGACATGGCGGTCTGAATGTCACCGGGCTTCTGCGCGGTGCCGCCCGGCATGTTTTCGGTGCTGGGTACGACGCAGATAACTTTGACGTTGGGCTTCAAAGCCGCGAGAGCGCGCATGACGCCGATCATCGTGGCACCGCCAGCCATGTCGTACTTCATTTTCTCCATGCCGTCGGCGGGCTTGATGGAAATGCCGCCAGTGTCGAAGGTGACGGCTTTGCCGATGAAGCCGAGGACGGGTGCTCCAGGTTTCGGACTCGCCGGCGTATATGTGATCACGATAACGCGCGGAGGTTCGGGGCCGCCTTGAGAGACACTGAGGAGCGCGCCCATCTTCAGGTCGGCAATTTTCTTTTCGTCGAGAATGTCGACTGCGAGACCGGCTTGTTTAGCCATTGCGGCGGCTTTGTCGGCCAAAATCATGGGAGTCAGCTTGTTGGAGGGCTCGTTGACCAGCTCGCGGGTGAAGTTTTGGGCCTCAGCTATCGTTCGGCCGCGAGCTAGACCTTTCTCGCCAGCGGCGCGTTCGGCGTCTCCGTAGCCCACGATCACCAGAGACTCGATAGTCTTGTCGTTCTTCTTGTCGGTTTTGTACTTATCGGTCTCGAGGTCGGCCGTCAGTGCGCCTTCGGCAACCGCCTGGGCGGTGGAATCATTCAAATCGCCTTCGCGGACGAGAAACGCGATTTGCTTGGCCGAGCGCGACTTGAGGTAACGGAGGGAAGCTCCAGCGGTTTTCCGCAGGCTGGCTACATCGAATTTGTCCTTCTTCCCCGCCCCGACCAGCAAGAGCCGCGTGGCTTTCAATCCGGCGGGAGCGTGAATTAAAGTCATCTCCAGGGGTTTGCCTGAAAATTCGCCGCTTTTGGCCAGCTTCGTCAGCAAGCCGTTCGCCGCCTGATCGATTTCGGCAATGCGCCCCTGTACGAGCTCGGAATCCTCAAAGACGTACGAGACTAGGGCATCGGCTTCCAGTGCTGCGAACGGCTTGGTGTCCAACGTGATCTGCATGTGGCTCTATCGCCTCCGGTTGCGATACATGGCTTCATCGGCTTCGCGGCGGGCTTCCTTTTTACGCTCGTCCTGGCGGCGGTCCCAGGTTTTCTTGCCTTGCGCCAAGGCGATTTCGCATTTGGCGATGCCGTCGCGAAAGTATATCCGCAGGGGGATGACGGTTAAACCTTTGGACTCAACCCGCCCCGCCAACTTGTCAATCTCATTTTGGTGCAGCAGCAATTTGCGGGAGCCGAGGGGCTCATGGTTCCAGGGGCCGCCGGGCATGTATTGGGCGATATGGGCATTTACGAGCCAGGGGCCGGTGGTCTTGAAGTCGACGAAGGCGTCGCGGATATTCGCTTTCCCTTCGCGAAGGGCCTTTACTTCGGTGCCGTGCAGCACCAGCCCAGCCTCCATCTTCTCGAGCAGGTGGTAATTGTAGGAGGCAGCGCGGTTCTGCGCCACGATCTGCTCTTTGGGCTTGTCGGCCTTCTTGGATTCTCGTCCCGCCACGCCATGTAACCTCATGTAAGCCGTTGCGACTCTAGCATTAAATGTTAGTCGGCTGGGGGTAACACATGCAAGACAGCCAACCTTCGGCAGCTTGCCCGGCCTCTAAACACGATGCTAGAGTGAATCCCGTTCGGTGCCCAAGCCGTGGAGAGTACATGCGAGGATGGAGCAGGCTGATTTTATGCGTAGGGATGGGGCTGCTTGCGGCTGGCTGCCCGAAGGGCAAACCCGACTACCAGCAGGGACGGAAGGCCGAGAGTCTCAAGGACTACGACGCAGCCTATGATTTCTATGAAAAGGCGCTGAAGGCCGAGCCGGACAACGCCGAATACCAAATCAAGTTCAATCAGGCGCGATTTAACGCGTCTACCTTTCACGTCAAGCAGGGTTTGAAGCTGCGCGACCGCGGCGATTTGCAGGGCGCGGTGGCTGAGTTTCAGCATGCCGTGGCAGTCGACCCCTCCAGCGCGATTGCCGAGCAAGAGCTACGCAAGACCGCAGAACTGATTGGCGAGAAGAATCGTGCGGCCGATGCCGCTGCGGAACCGCCACCGGATCCGAACAGTCCGCTGCTGGCGGCTTTGCCGCCGGAAATCAAGCCGCCGTCCCGCGCGCCCATCAATTTGCATATGTCGAACGACGCGAAGATCGTCTTCGACACCATCGCCAAGCTCGCAGGCCTGACGGTTATCTATGATCCGGACTTCCCTGCCCGGCGTATCCCCTGTGAATTGAACAACGTGACCCTGGAACAGGCGCTGGATATCGTGGCGCTAGAGAGCAAAGCATTCTGGAAGCCAGTGACCGAGAACATCATTTTTGTGATTCCGGATCAGCCGCAGAAGCGCCGCGACTATGAAGAGCAAATGGTCCGCACTTTCTATCTTTCCAATACGGTGCTGGCACAGGACATCACGGAGATCGTGACCGGCCTCCGGCAATTGCTGGACCTGAAGCGCATCCAGGCGCTGAATTCGCAAAACGCCATCATCGTGCGCGATACGCCGGACAAACTGGCGATCGCGGAAAAGATGATTCGCGATATCGATCGCGCCAAGCCGGAAGTGGTGATTCAGGTTCAGGTGCTGGAAGCCCGGCTCGATAAAGTGCGAAATCTGGGAGTAAATCCCGGCACGACCGCCTCCATCCAGATTGTGCCGCCAGGAACCACGACAACAAATAACAGCGTCACTGGCCCCAGTGGTGGCACCGTTACGAACAATACTACAAATATTCTGACACTCCAGGATTTAAGCCATCTGAATGGTTCGAACTACAGCGTGACCTTGCCGAGTTTCACGGCGAACGCGTTGCTGACCGACTCAACCACCAAGATTATTCAGAACCCGGAAATTCGCTCGGTAGACGGCCAGCCGGCCAAGCTGCGCATCGGTGACAAGGTGCCGATTGCCACAGGAAGCTTCCAGGCTGGTGTGGGCGTGGGATCGACCGCGGGAACGGGCTTCGTCAATCCGTTGGTCAACACCCAGTTTCAATATCAGGAAGTTGGCGTCAATGTGGACATCACGCCGCGCGTGCATCCCAACCGCGAGGTAAGTCTGAAGGTGAAGGTCGAGGTATCGTCGGTAACCGGCAACACGAACATCGGCGGCATTACGCAGCCGATCATCAGCCAACGGACCATCGATCACGATATTCGCTTGAAGGAAGGCGAAGCTAACATCCTGGGCGGGTTAATTACTAAGACGGACACCAAGAGTCTCACGGGCTGGCCGGGGCTCGCCAAAATACCGCTGCTGCGTTATTTCTTCTCGGAGGACACGAAGAACTACGAGGATGACGAGATTCTGATCATTCTGACGCCGCATATCGTGCGTCTGCCGGAGTGGACGCGCGCCAATCAGAGGTCGCTGTATACAGGATCGGAAGCGAATGTGCAGGTGCGTCGCGAAGTGGACATTCGAACGCCGAGCAGTACTCCACAGGAAGGGCCCGCGCAGGTACCGAACGCGCCCGCACCGACGCCTGCTCCCGCTGCAAATCAGCCAGAGGGGGGACAAGCGGCCACCGTTCGTTTCGAGCCGCGCACATTGTCGCTGAAAGCAGGACAAACCGCGACAGTCGGCGTCGTAGTGGAAAACGTCAACGATCTATACTCGATTCCCTTCTTGCTGCAGTACAACCCGGCGGTGATCAGCATCGAAGAAGTGCAACACGGTGGCTTCCTGCAGGGCGGCGATCAAGCTATCGCCATCGCGCAGCGCGTCGACAAGGAGCGCGGCCAGGCGATCATCTCGGCAACCCGTCAGCCGAACACGCCGGGCGTGAGCGGCACGGGGACCATGATGGGCATTGTGATCAAGGCGCTCGCGCCAGGGACATCCAATCTGTCCATCGTGCAGATCAACGCGAAAGATTCGCAGCAGCGACCCATACCGATGGTCACCAGCGAGGCGTCGCTGACAGTGCAGCCCTGATCGCGCGAACCGATCCAGAGAGCGAGCCCAGCTCCGGAGAAAATCGCAGCGGGAATAGATGATGCAACACGGCCAACGTCAGAATCACCGAAGAAATTCCAGGCAAGCGGGGATGACTCTGCTCGAGTTGATCCTGGCGTGCTCGATTCTGATCGTGTTGTCTTCGGCGGCGCTGCCCATTGTTCGATACACGATCGTGCACAAACGAGAGGCGGAGCTGCACTACGATCTCCGCCAGATGCGGGATGCGATCGATCGTTACAAGGATCTAGCGGACCGCAATTTGATTCGCGTGGAAGTGGGCACGGAAGGCTACCCTCCGGATCTGGAGACGCTGGTGAAAGGCGTGCAGCTCGGCGCCGGGAATGACCGTAAGATCCGCTTCTTGCGGCGCGTTCCGAAGGATCCCATGACCGGTCAGACCGAATGGGGCCAGCGTGCTGTTCAGGACGATCCCGACTCCACCAGTTGGGGCGGTAAAAACGTATTCGACGTATACTCGAAATCTACAGGAACTGCCAGCGACGGCACCCGTTACGCCGACTGGTAGTGAATGTCATTACTGAAACAGGGTGTTGTGATGAACAGACTCCATTTGCGGCGATTTTCATGCGCCCGTCGAGCGCCCGGGATTATTCGGTCTGGTGGATTTACCCTGATCGAATTGATGATCGTGATCACTATCATCTTCATCCTGCTGGGGATGGCCGCGGCGCGCTACGACCGCTCCGTGCACCACGCTCGAGAAGCTGCGCTGATGACCGACCTTAAAGTGATGCGGCAGGCTATTGACAACTACACGCTGGATAAGGAAGCCGCGCCGCAATCCCTGGAAGATTTGACCAATGCGCAGACGCCTTACTTGCGCGAAATTCCTGTGGACCCAATGACGCAGCAGAAAGATTGGCACCTGGAATTCGGCGACACGGTGATGAGCCCGGATCAAACTACCAGCGGCATCGTGGACGTGCATTCCAATTCCAGCGGCACCGGGTCCAACGGCACGCCCTACAACACCTGGTAGTCAGAGTTCGTAGCTCCTTACCTCGCATGAGGTCAACCTCTAGAGGGCACAAGAAACTCGCGGTCGTCCGCAGACCGGGTCGGAGCACCACGTTGTGAAGTTGCTGGCGGTGGATCTAAACCATCGGACCTGAAGGCCCGAGGTTAAGGATTGGTCCACTTCCGCGAAGCCGCTTTATCGGCCCTCCAGCAAACACCTGATAGTTCCAGGACAGCATCAATGATCTGATAGTTGTGAGCTGCCTAGGAGGATCTATGCAATTTGGTAGGATTCACGGCATCGCATTGATCATTCTCGGCGTAATTCTGATTGGTCTTCAGCTCAATCTTGCTTTGGCGAATCGCAGTAACCTTGCGCAAGCAGGGCAGCCCTCCGCAGTAACCGTACAGCCACACGATTCAAATCGATTCGGCCCACTGGCTGGAATCATTGGCGCCGCATCGCTCGTTGCCGGAATCGCAGTCTTTGCCACTGCCCGGCGTCGAGACGAGCCGGATTCCGCCCACCGCGTGCGGTAGAGCGGTTTTGCGCCGGGATTCCGAGTGTTTCACTCTTACCACTAGCTGGGGCACGAGTGGCGTAATACGGTATTCGCGGTATCGACGCGCATGCATGTTCGAAATACTATTTCTGATCTATTGATTGGCACGCTGTGATTTCATCCACTCGCCCTGAGGTCACACATGATAATCGCGCTGGTCAGCACGGCAACGGTACTCGCTTTTGGATTGGTCGCATACGTGATCCACATTTGGCGTAATACTGCCAGCTGAGTTGCAAGGGCCACATAAGTGGCGTAGTATTCAAAGCGCGGGGTGGAGCAGTTTGGTAGCTCGTCGGGCTCATAACGCTCCAAATAAACTACTAGCCTGGTGAATTAGCACGACTTACCTCTTCCCTCCGACTTCAATTCGGCCCCAAATAGCCTGATTCTGCCCACCTAATAGGCACCGGTCGGACACAAGGTACACGGCTTATTTCCGATGCGTAAGGTGTTCCCTGTATCGCTCCTGATCTCCAATTCGGCCATTGTGCTTGTCCCGAAAGTCGGATTGTTTCGCTAACGCTGCCCACGGAGGTGAGACATGATAGCCGCTCTCGTAGGAACCGCAACTATTCTCGGCTTCGGTTTGATTTCGTACCTTTGGTATCTCACCAAGGGCTCTGAGGGCCCCCAATAACAGTGCGCTTACGGGCACACCTAATTGATGGTTTGCTCGCGGCGAGCCAAATCCTCGATACGAGGAATTAAGCTCCAGGCGTTTTCTTTGGGGACTATAGCCCGGATGCCCGCCGCGGTCGCGGAAGTTTCTAGACCGTCAAAGCCGAATATCGTAAATAAAATTATTGGGACTTGCGAATCTATAACGGACATTACCTTAGCTGCTTCTATGCCGTTCATATCAGGCATAGCCAAATCCAGGACCGCTAAATCCGGCCTGAGCTGCTCGAACAATTCGATTCCGGAGCATCCATTCTCAGCTTCGCCGCAAATGGCCCACTCGCGAGAACCCAGCAACACCCGAAGAATTCGGCGCGTGGTTTCAGAATCGTCAACCAGGAGTATGCGCAAGGACACATAAATCTTCTACTCCGAGAACCGTCGTACGCCTATACAGGTAATCCCTTCGGGCTACGCCGGATGATCTCTAGCTAGGTGCCGTGCGCACTCGTGGATAGCTGGTATCAGCGTGCTGACCAGCTGCCCTTTGTCCAATAATTGCAGCGCCCCAAAGCTATGAGCAATTTTTGCGGTTTCCTGGTCAACCCAGAATGAGATAGCCAAGATGCAGGTTAGCCGAAGTTCGTCTATGAAGGATGCGGCCTCCCGCAGCCCCGGCATGTGAATGTCAATCAGCGCAACATCGGGTTTTGTTTCTTTCGCTGCGTCAGCAATTCGGGGTAGTTAACAGCTTCTGCAACAATGACAATGCTGGTTTCTTGCGAGAGCAATTCGCGAATAGCCTTGCGGAGCATCTCGGAATCGTCGGCGAGAGAACGCGGATGGGCGCGGCCACGGCTAGAATATATACCCTGAAGCGCACGCCCAGGGTGATTGTTTATGGATAAGGAAGATTAGAAGAGAGAAGGAGCGGCGCGTCCCAGCCCTACCGTTTCTATCCCGGAAGCGTACCACGCCACCCCTTGCCCCACCGAGAACGTTAGCCCTCGTTGCCTTTTGAGGACAATACCCTGAGGACGTTCGTCTAGGACGCCTAAGTCTACTGGATCGAGCGGGTCGAGCGATGCGTGCGAAGCTTAGACGAGGACCCTTGAGAGTGGGGAAATTTGCTGCTGCAGTCAAAAATTCATTTGGTGACAGAGCGGACACATCCACTCAGATCATCATTGCGACCTAGCTTCACGCGGGTGCATCTTTGTGAGAGAACACGCACGTTGACAGGTATAGTGCAAAGCCTTCACCCACGCGGGCACGGGATTATTCGGGCCGATGATGGCTCAAAGTTCCCTTTCATTCCTATTGATGTTCTTGCAAGCCGCCGCGTTTTAACTGCGGGCCAGCGTGTTACCTTCTCCATCCGAATGGTCCAGGACAGAGTGTTCGCACAAAACATTGCTTTCTTGGCCGAGCGAAAGTCGAAACGTTTAACATCGGACACTTTAGTCTAAGTGTTGCTGCGGTTTTTACCTTATTTGCGCCGCCCTGTCGTGGACTCCCGCATCGAACCAAAGTAGCCGAAGGGTTCCGTCATGGCGAGATGGATGTTGGTTTGCCCTCATTGCTCCCACCGATTCGAACACAGCAAAGTTGACCCGGACGCAGCAGAGCAGGCGCGTCTAGACCCATTCAATATTGTTCCGAAACCGAAATTTACAAACGGCGAAACAAAGAAGTGTCCGGGTTGCAGCAAGGAATCGACCTATCGTGCTTTCAAGCTGATCTACTGCGGAGACGAAACCGCGCTCGGTGCTGCGGGGAGCAGCTAGAACTTTGCTCACCCGGGCAAAGGGTCCGACAACTAAAATTTGGACCGCGACGAAAATTAACGTGACGGTGTCGCCATAAATTTTGCCCATAGCCCGTTCAATGGACGAGGGTCGAGGGGCAGCTCTATTAGGGGCTGCCCTTTATTTTTGTAGCCTTCAGCCGTATTGACACAAACGGGCGATTATCGTTAGTGGAAGCTAATTGTCCCAGGTCGGAAGATGGCCATCATGAGCCTGGCTTACGCTTGGCAGAAGTTTTACGAAGAGTCTGCACTTCAAAACCGACTTTGATAAATTACCCGATTGCATCGCCAAAGCTGAACATGCAATTGAGAAGAGACTCACTGATAGCCCTCCGCCGCTTACCGATTCAGCCGAATTTGAGGCCATCGGCAAGACTCTTGCCGCGTTGGCGGTTTTGAAAGGTCAGATCAAGCCGCACTGAGTGGAGGCCACCCGGAAGGGTCGTAGCGATTGTTTTAACGATTGTCAATTAAAGGTAAAAAGGCCTAATTTCGCGACACCGGACATATCACCCTAAGAGGTCGTCTGCTGAAATGAGGCGGCCTCTTTGTTTTACTATTCGCGTCGCCAAGGGCCGATTGGATTTTCTAAGCATCGCCCAAGTATTCGCCGTATTGATTTTGACGCTAGCAGCTAGTGTCCCGTCCCGGAAATACGTTCACATAGTCGTTGGACTTTAGCGAAGATCGAATCCGCGGTGGCGGTCCAGACGAAAGGCTGCGCGTGGTGGTTTGAAGTTTGCACGTATTGATCGATTTTCTCGACCAGTTCCTTGACACTGCGAAATGTCCCGCGA
>Ga0134124_10000108_pt1 | contig 77620 bp, 82 predicted proteins | sample KB304_FD_96880 | JGI IMG/M metagenome (GOLD analysis project Ga0134124, IMG submission 96880) | Terrestrial soil microbial communities without Nitrogen fertilizer from Kellogg Biological Station, Michigan, USA - KB3-0-4 | ecosystem: Environmental > Terrestrial > Soil > Unclassified ...
AGGTCGGTGATTTTCGGCGAGCGTGCTGGCATAAGAGATCCGATCACTGTGAATAATTTCTACGTGCCGGCAGGCGGCGACGAACCCGACCCAACAAACAAACCGAAATTCGAACACAAGCTGTCGTTCCTCGACGAGATGCGCGCACATCTCGGCCTGCGCCCCGCACCGCAGGAACGCGCGATCCTGGTCGGCGACCTCAACGTCGCGCCGCTCGAGCACGACGTCTGGAGTCACAAGCAGATGATCAAGGTTGTCTCGCACACCCCGATCGAGTGCGAAAAGCTGACTGCCGCGCGCACGGCCGGCGGCTGGATCGACACGATGCGCGTGCTCACGCCCGAGCCGGAGAAGCTGTACACGTGGTGGAGCTATCGCGCGATGGACAACTGGAAGATCGCCGACCGCGGCCGCCGCCTCGACCACATCTGGACCTCCGATGCGCTCGCCGACCGCGTATCGACGATCGGCATCGCCAAACACTATCGCGGCGCCGCGCGGCCCTCCGACCACGTGCCAGTGACGGCGACTGTGGAAGTGTGATCTGCCCTACTGATCCAGTTTCCGCTGCACTTTGATGAGATCGCGCGTCCAGTCGTCCATGCGCGCGGCGATGGTGGCGCGCAGCTTCGCTGCGGCTTCGGGATAACCTTCCAGCATCTTTCGGAAAAGGCTGCGCGAGATGCGGATCACCGTAGTCGGCTCTTTGGCGATCGCGGTGGAAGCGCAAACCGTGTCGGTGAGCAGCGCCAGCTCGCCGACCAGCGTGCCGGGACCGGCGATCACCTCTTGCCCTTCCGGGAAGGTGCCGGTCTCCAGGCGTAACGCGCCGTGCTGCACGACATAGCCGCCATCGGCGAGCTCGCCGGCATAGAACAGCACAGCTCCGCTCGGGAGTTGCTTGGTCTCGGCACCGATCGCAAGGATGTGCAGCGCCTGCGGCCCAAGCGCCGCGAAAGTCGGCACCCGCTCGAAAAAAGCGATGTCGTCTTCGAGGGACATGGCTATTCCGACTCTGGACGTGCGCGAGCTGTGAAGCCGACGGCGCTCACGGCACCAGCTTGTAGCCGCCGGCTTCCGTCACCAGGATCGCGGGCTGCGCCGCGTCCTTCTCGACCTTCTGCCGCAGCCGATAGATGTGCGTCTCCAGCGTGTGGGTGGTGACGCCGGAATTGTAGCCCCATACTTCCTGCAGCAGCGTCTCGCGCGACACCGGATTCTGCCCCGCGCGATAGAGATAGCGCAGGATGGCGGTTTCCTTTTCGGTCAGCCGCACTTTGTTGCCCTTTGGGCCGAGCAAGACTTTGGAGCTCGGACGGAACGTGTAGGGCCCGATGGTGAAGACCGCGTCCTCGCTTGCCTCGTGCTGGCGAAGCTGCGCGCGGATACGCGCCAGCAGCACGGCGAATCGGAACGGCTTGGTGACGTAGTCGTTAGCGCCGGATTCGAGGCCGAGGATGGTGTCGCTGTCGGTGTCGTGACCGGTCAGCATGATGATCGGCGCCTTGAAGCCGTTCTTGCGCAGGATGCGCACTGCCTCGCGGCCGTCGACGTCGGGCAGCCCAACGTCCATGATCACCAGATCGATCTGCCCACCTTTAGCCGCCTGCACAGCCTTAGTCCCACTGTCGACCGAGATGGCATCGAACTCTTCGTGCAGCGCGAGTTGCTCGACCAGCGCCTCGCGCAGCTCGTTGTCGTCGTCGACGATCAGGATGGTCCGCTTATTGGCCACGTCTGAAACCCATTGGTACGCAATATGATAGCCCGGCTCTCGCGCAGTAGACCATCCGGCGCTAAAAGCGCAAGCGCGAACTGATTGCCGGGCGGCCGAGGCGGCGGGGCGAAGTTTTGACAATGAGCCACAAAAACACCCTATCCCGCCTATCAGTACGCCACCGGCCGGGCAATCCTCGGCAGGGCTGGCTGATCGCCGGCCCGCATGCGCTGCCGGTCGCGCTTGGGCGGGGCGGCATCAAGGCGAACAAGCGGGAAGGCGACGGCGGCACACCTCGCGGTTGCTATAGGCTGAAGCGCCTGTGGTGGCGGGGAGAGCGCCATGCCCGGCCGCCGACATTACTGCCCTCGCGTCGCATCCGTCCGGACGACGGTTGGTGCGAGACGCCGACGGACCGGCATTACAATCAACCGATCAAGGTTCCGGCCGGCAGCAATGCCGACCGGCTGGCGCGGGCCGACGCGCTCTACGACTTCATTATCGAGATCGACCACAACACCCGGCCGCGCATTGCCGGGCGCGGCAGCGCCGTCTTTATCCACGTGGCACGGCCCGGTTTTGCGCCGACCGCCGGCTGTATCGCCCTGGAGATCGGCACGCTGCGTCGCCTGCTGGTGCGCCTCGGCCCCCGCACCACGATCATGGTTGATTGATCGTAACCAACGGTTCCCGGTTACTTGGTTTTAAGGACATCGCGGGTTCCACGGTCGCATAACCTACGCATTAAGCTCCACGAATGTGTCCGGTGGTAGATTTAGCGATGGGGCGGCCGCGCCATCGATAAGACGCCGCACCGGGGCGAACATGGATTCCACTCTCGCACGCGACCCACGTAGCGCAGCCGCGCTCGGCCGAGTGGCCGGCGTCAGCGGCGCGCAAACGACCATCGAGCTCAACACGCGCCCTTTCGGCGCAGAAAGCCCGACTGTCGGCAAATTCATGGCGGTGACGACCGGTAAGTCGCTCGTCATCGGCCTCGTCACCGATATCGGCGAGCAGCCTGTCCCAGCCGCGACGGCGCCAAGCTTTCGCAAGATCGCGCGGCTCGACCTGATCGGCGAAATCCAGACCGATACGGCGGGCGAAGCGCGCTTTCTGCGCGGCGTCACCGACTATCCAAACATCGGCGACAACGCGTCGCTGCTGAGCGAGAGCGACCTGCGTCTGGTCTATGGCCACGCCGACGCCGACCGTGCGCATATCGGCGACCTGCAGCAGAATCCCAACATCCCCGTGCATGTCGACATCGATCATCTGGTCAGCCGGCATTTCGCCATTCTGGGCGCCACCGGCGTCGGCAAGTCGAGCGGCGTCGCCATCATCCTGCAAAAGATTCTCGACACGCGGCCGAACCTGCGCATCTTCCTGGTCGATCCGCACAACGAATACGGCCGCTGCTTCGGCGACAAAGCGCAGGTGCTGACGCCGCGCAACCTTCGACTGCCGTTCTGGCTGTTCAATTTCGAGGAGACGATCGACGCCTTCTTCGCCGGCCGCCCCGGCGTTGAGGAGGAAGTCGAGATCCTCGCCGAAGTCATCCCGCTCGCCAAAGGCGTCTATCTGCAATATCGGGGCGGCGATCGGCTGCTCGCAAAAAAACGCGATCCGCGTGACGCCGGCTTTACCGCCGACACACCGGTGCCCTATCGCATCGAGGATCTCATCAATCTGCTCGACGAGCGCATGGGCAAGCTCGAGAACCGCTCGTCGCGCATGGTCTATCACAAACTGATCGGCCGCATTCAGACCTTCCGCAATCATCCGCGCTACGCCTTCATGTTCGAGAACGCGAACATCGGCGGCGACACCATGGCGGAGATTCTGGGCTCTCTATTCCGCCTGCCGCCGGACGGCAAGCCGATGACCATCATGCAGCTCGCCGGCTTCCCAGCCGAGGTGGTCGACTCGGTCGTGTCCGTGCTCTGCCGCATGGCTTTCGACTTCGGCCTTTGGAGCGACGGCGTCGCGCCGCTGCTGTTCGTCTGCGAAGAAGCGCACCGCTATGCTCCGGCCGACAAGACCATCGGCTTCGGTCCGACCAAGCGCGCGCTGTCGCGCATCGCCAAGGAAGGCCGCAAATACGGCGTGTTCCTCGGCCTGGTGACGCAGCGGCCGGCCGAGATCGACTCGACCATCATCTCGCAGTGCTCGACTTTGTTCGTGATGCGGCTGTCGAACGACCGCGACCAGGCGCTGATCCGCTCGGCAGTGTCGGACGCCGCCGCCAACCTGCTGTCGTTCATTCCCTCGCTCGGCACACGCGAAGTGTTCGCATTCGGCTCCGGCGTGGCGCTGCCGACACGCATGCGCTTCCAGGAGCTCGCCGCCGATCGCCGGCCGAACAGCGAAGCCTCCGGCAATACCCGCGCGGATGGCGGCGCACATATGAGCCGCGACCTGCTGTCAACTGTTATCGATCGCTGGCGCAGCGCCACCATGAGCCATCGCGTGAGCGAAGAGGACTACATGGATTATGGCGACGCCCCGCCGCTGCAGCCGGCGCCCGCGCCGGCCCAGTACGCACCGCCGCCCGTGGCGCCGCCCCCGCCGCCCCAACCGGCGCATAGCCCGCTGCGATCGAGTTTGCTGAAGAAACCGCTCGACGCCGGTACATTTGGCGGCCCGGTCAATCCGCCGCGCTTCCGTTAGAGCGGGGATGAGCTCAGATCTTCGTCATTGCGAGCAAAGCGAAGCAATCCAGAGCCGCGAACTCCGACTGGATTGCTTCGTCGCCTACGCCTCCTCGCAATGACGACTCACGTCGGGTTATCCAGACTGAACGTTTCCGTCCGGTCGTCATAGGCGAAGGCCTCGGCGAAACGCGCCCAGGCAATGACAGCACGCAGCGTTTGCTGGGCGCCCTCCACCGTCATGTGATCTTCCAGTTCATCGAGGAAACGGCTGCGCGGCGCCGCGTGGTTGGCACGGTCCTGCAGCACGCGGCGGATGTGGGCGGCGAGCGGCACATGAGCCATCAACTGCGCGTGGAACAGTTTCTTGCGGTCGTCGACACCTAGCTCGGCAAACTGCTTGCCGGTGTCGGTAAGCTGAATATCGCCGCCTTCGATCTCGGCAAAGCGTAGGAGCTGCAGCGCCTCGGCCACCGGAAAGAGGTCGTCCACCTCCATCTGCAAGGTGCTGGCGATCACCGGCAGGTCGGCCTTGCCGTTGTAGGGCGCGCCGACAACCGCCTCGATCAGGCCGGACATGGTGTTGGCCGAGACGCGCGGCAACAGCAGGTCGATGCCGGTGCCGAGCAGGCGCTCATGCAGCGGTCCGATCTTCGGCGGCGGCGGCACCGCGCGCGCGGTCATCGCGACGTAGATGCGCTCGACCAGATCGCGGAAGTTTCCTTCCAGGCGGCTGCGCGGCTGCGGCAGGTCGACCTTGATCTCATCGATGATGTGGCCCGGACTGCGCGAAAACACCAGGATACGGTCACACATCAGCACCGCCTCCTCGATGTTGTGCGTGACCAGGATGACGCCCCTGATCGGCAACTTGCCTTCGCTCCACAGCTCCAGGAAGTCGGTGCGCAAGGTCTCGGCGGTGAGCACGTCGAGCGCGGAGAACGGCTCGTCCATCAATAAAATGTTGGGATGCACCACCAGCGCGCGCGCAAAGCCGACGCGCTGGCGCATACCGCCGGACAGTTCGCGCGGATAAGCGGATTCGTAGCCGTCGAGACCGATCAGGTCGATGCCGGCGAGCGCGCGCTTGCGAATCTCCGCCTCGGGCAGGCCGAGCGCCTCGAGCCCGAGTTGCACGTTCTCCAGCACGGTAAGCCAAGGAAACAGCGCGAAGGTCTGGAACACCATGGCGATGCCAGGCGCCGGACCGGTCACCGAATGGCCCTGGTACATCACACTGCCCGCGGTCGGCCGCGCCAGTCCGGAGATCAGCCGCAGCAGCGTCGACTTGCCCGAGCCGGAGCGGCCGAGCAGCCCGACGATCTCGCCCTCGGCGAGCGTCAGGTTGATGTCATCGAGCACCAGCAGGTCTTCGCCATCCGGCTTTGGAAAGGCCTGGCGCACCGATTGGACCTGCAGAAGAGCGTCGCTCATGGGATCACTTGGGCATTACCGTCATCCAAGCCTGAACTTGCGCTCGGCGTACCAGTAAAGCGGCCGCCAGAACACGCGATTGATCGCCACCACGAACAGGCTCATCACCGCGATGCCGAGCACGATGCGCGGCATGTCGCCGGCGTCGGTCGCCTGCGCGATATAAGCGCCGAGCCCGCTTGCCTGCAACCTGGTGTCGCCCCAGCTCGCCACTTCCGCGACAATGCTCGCGTTCCACGAGCCGCCGGACGCAGTGATCGCGCCGGTCAGGTAAAAGGGAAACACCGCTGGCAGCGCGACCTTGCGCCACCAGAGCCAGCCGCGCAGTTGCAGGTTGGCACCGATGTCGCGCAGCTCGGTCGGGATGGCGGAGGCGCCGGCGACGACGTTGAACAAAATATACCACTGCGTGCCGAGGATCATCAGCGGGCTGAGCCAGATGTCGGGATCGAGCCGGAACGCCACGATCAGCGACACGGCAATCGGAAACAGCACGTTCGCCGGAAACGCCGCCAGGAATTGCGCCACCGGCTGCACCGCCTGCGCGACGCGTGGACGCATGCCGACATAGACACCGACCGGCACCCAGATGATGCTGGCGAGCGCGATCAGCACCGTGACGCGCGCCAGCGTCGCCAGCCCGAACAGGGCAGCGCGCCCCACCTCCGGCAAGTCGACACCGCTCGACACAAACGCGCCGACCCGCCACAGCGCGTAGGACGCCAGCGCGCCAATGACGCCCGTCCACAGCCAATCGATTAAGCCGTGTGGCGCGCCGCTCATCGGCCGGGCGCTTTCTCTCTTAGGCCGCAGGCGTACATGCAGCGACCGCCGCCACAGACGCACGACTGGCGCGGTCAGGACCGCGACCAGTCGCGAGCGGCGCAGCACGTCGAGCACGAAGGAGCGTGGCGGCAGCACGCCCGCCTGCTGCTCGAAGCGGAAACGGTCGGCCCAGGCCACCAAAGGCCGAAACAGCAGTTGGTCGTAGAGCAGGATCACCACCAGCATCGTCAGAATCGCCCAGCACACCGCAGCGAGATTTTTCTGCTCGATGGCGAGCGCGATGTAGGAACCGACGCCGGGCAGCGTCACCGTGGTGTTGCCGACGCTGATCGCTTCCGACGCCACCACGAAGAACCAGCTTCCGGACATGGACATCATCATGTTCCAGATGAGCTGCGGCATGGCGAAGGGCGCTTCCACTCGCCAAAAATGCATCCAGCGCGTGAGCTGGAACGTCCGCGAGGCTTCGGTGAGTTCGGTCGGCACTGTGCGCAGCGACTGATAGAAGCTGAACGCCATATTCCAGGCCTGGCTGGTGAAGATGGCGAAGATCGCGGCGAACTCGGCGCCGAGCACGCGCCCGGGCGCCAGCGACATGAAGAAGACCACCGTCACCGAAATAAAGCCGAGGATCGGCACCGACTGCAGGATGTCGAGCAGCGGCACCAGCAGCACCTCGGCGCGCCGGCTCTTCGCCGCTAACGTCGCGTAGGTGAACGTGAAGATGAGCGAAAGCAGCAGCGCCAGCAGCATGCGCAGCGTGGTGCGCGCTGCGTATTCCGGCAGGTTCGCCGGGTCGAGCGACACCGGCGCCGAGCGCAGCTCGGACAGCGGCTGCAGCAGATGGCGACTTGCTTCGGCGAAGAAAACCAGCAGGCCGAGCGTCAGCAGGATCGCCAGCGCGTCCCAGTAGGACACGCCACGCCGCTCGACGGAGATCGGGATATTTCCGCGCATGGCTTGCCGGATAAGGTTTTCAAGACGCCCGCCGTTGCCCCGGCAACGGCTTTAAGAGCGTTGCCGCGTATCCGCAAGTTTCGTTTACGTAAATGCCTACTTGCGCCCAACGAGATCGACCAGCGCCGACATGCCGACGTGGTGCTCACCTTCCTTGATGAGGCTGTCGTGCTCGCGGATGTCGAGCGAGGCGAAATCGCCGAAAGCCTCCTCGAGCAGATCGCTGGTGTAGAGGTGGTCGCGATGGCGCGGGCCGCCGGTGGCGTATTCGAGCTGCTTCAAGCCGTAGCCTTCCAGCAGCAGCAGGCCGCCCGGCTTCAGCGTGCGTTTGATCCCGTCGAACATCACGGCGCGCTGTGCCGGATCGGCGAACTGCACGAAGATCGCCGCCACCACGTCGAACGCCTCCGGCTGCCAGTCCCAGCGCGTCATGTCGGCTTGAACGACGTCAAGCGCCACACCGCGCTCGCGCGCGAGTATCCGCGCTTTGGCCTGTCCCTCCGGCGAGAAGTCGACCGACGTCACATCCAAACCGCGCTCGGCCAGGAAGACTCCATTGCGGCCCTCGCCGTCGGCAATCGCCAGCGCCGTACCCTGCTTTGGCAGCAGATGCGCTTGCGCCGCGAGGAAGGCATTGGGCGCGGTGCCGAACAGATAACCCGGCGCCGAATAGCGTCCCTGCCACTTTTCGAATTCGGTTTCAGCCATGGCTATTCCTTCCCCCGAAAATTGCGCTGCCGACGCGCACATGCGTCGCACCGAGCGCGATGGCGGTGGCGAAGTCGGCACTCATCCCCATCGACAGCAGCGCGAGCCCGTTGCGTTTGGCGATCTTGGCGGTGAGCGCGAAATGCGGCCCCGGCGCCTCCTCGTGCGGCGGAATGCACATCAGCCCGGAAATGCTCAGGCCGTATTTGTCGCGGCAGGCGGCGAGAAAGGCGTCCGCGTCTTGCGGCAACACACCCGCTTTCTGCGGCTCGGCGCCGGTATTGATCTCGACGAACAGCGTCGGCTGCCTGTTCTGTTTGGCGATCTCTTTCGCCAGCGCTTCGCACAAGCTCACCCGGTCGACCGAATGGATGGCGTCGAACAGCGCCACCGCCTCCTTGGCTTTGTTGGACTGCAGCGGCCCGATCAGATGGAGTGAGAGGCCGGGGTGCGCGGCCATCAGCGGCGGCCATTTGCCCTTGGCCTCCTGCACGCGGTTTTCGCCGAACACGCGTTGGCCGGCGGCAATCGCCGGTTCGATCGCCTCCGGCCCGAACGTCTTCGACACCGCCACCAGCGTCACCGAGGCGACGTCACGGCCTGCGTCGCGGCATGCGCGCGCAAGCTCGGCGCGGACGTTTTCGAGGCCAGTCGATACAGCGGGCACTACCATCCGGTCGCTATATCGCAACAGGCTGATCGCGGCCACCGTCAAATGAACGGCCGGCCCTGGCGCGGCTTCACGTCGTCACCGGCGAGCGCGGCCAGCGCCTCGCGGTCGACCATCTCGAACAGACGGTCTTTCCAGCGCACCGCCTTGCTGACGAACAGCCGGCGCAATGTCTTGTTGGTGTGAACCAGCGACATGCCGAGCGTATCGGCGAGATGTTGCTGCCGGAAAGGAAACGCAATGGATTTATTCTTCACCAGTCCCGCTTCCTCGGCGCGCACGTAAAGATGCAGCAACAGATAAGCGGTGCGCTCCAGTGCGGTGCGCCGCCCGAGGCTCACAAGATGCTCGTCGATGAGCTGCTCCTCGCGCGCGGCGAGCCAGGTGAGGTCGAAGCCAAGCGACGGGCTGGTGCTGTACAGGTCCCACAGCTTGGCGCGCGGAAAGACGCACAACGTCAGCGGCGTCAGGGCTTCGACCGAATGCTCCATCTCCTTCATCACGGCGCCCTGCAATCCGACCATGTCGGCGGGCAGCGCGTAATTCAGGATCTGACGGCGGCCATCGTCGAGCATCTTGTAGCGAAAGGCCCAGCCATGCAGCACGGTGTAAAGATAATCGCTGCGTTCGCCCGCCTGCAGGAAGCTCGCGCCCGGCTCGACGCGCAATTCATCAGCCTTGAACTGCCGCACGAACGCGAGTTCTTCCGGCGTGAACGCACGCAGCGACGGACGTCGCCGCAGCGGACACAGCTCGCACGGTGTGTAATGGCCGTTCGGCCTTGCGTTGCCTACCAGACTCATGCGGTCCCCAGCACCGCGCCAAACAATTACGCGTCGTATGTCTTTTTTGAATGCCGTTCATCTCAATCCATAGGACAAGAAAAAGTTCCATTTCGGTATTTGGAGATGGCTTTGATCAGCTCGGAGACGCCGCTCGCAGGGGTGCGGTGCCTGGTGCTGGATGACGAGATGCTGATTGCGCTCGACCTCCAGGACATTCTCGAAGCCGCCGGTGCCGCCGTTCTCTGCGCCGGCAGTGCGGCGATGGCGCTCGACACGCTGGAGCGAGACCCGCGTTTCGACATTGCGGTGATCGACGTGATGTTGACCGGCAATGTGCGCAACAGCCTGTCCGTCGCCGTGGCGCTGATGCAGCGGCAAATTCCGTTCGTGTTTCTCACCGGTATGCGCGCGCAGGACATGGAGCACACCGACCGCTTTCCGCACGTGCCGGTGGTGGAAAAGCCGTTTCAGACGGCATTGCTTTTGGAAGCGATTGCCCGTGCGCTGGCAGGTAAGCGGAATGCTTGATCGAGCGCGCCGTCACCAGGTCGGCGCCTCCGCGCCGCACCCGGTGACCGCGATTCACATTACGCAGCGGTCTGCCACTCCAGCATCACCTGCCGCGCAGGCTTTTTCAGATGGATCTTCTCATCGATATTCTGCACCAGCGTCAGCGGAATAATGTGGTGCTGCCCGCCCGACTGCGGGTCGCTCTTGGTGAGCATGATCTTGTCCTCGCCCTTCAGGCAGTCGACCGTGCCGACGTGTTTGCCGTCGGAGCCGAGGACTTCCATGTGTTCCTTGATTGCTTAGGCGTCAGCCATTGTGCACCTCCGTTTTACACTCGGCTAACCCGTGCACTTGCGACCAGTTCCTTTGATTTTACTGGCGAATTTGTTCCAGCCGGTTGACCGCCCGCCCCCTTTCGTGTCTGTTCCGCGCACCCTAAAAGAGCCCGGAAATGACCGCCGATTCGACGAGACCCGAGCGCTATAACGCCCGCGACAGCGAAGCCCGCTGGCAGAAGACCTGGGCTGAGCGCTCAATCTTCGCCACCTCGAACAACGACCCGCGGCCGAAATACTACGTGCTGGAGATGTTCCCCTACCCGTCGGGGCGCATCCACATGGGCCACGTGCGCAACTACACGATGGGCGACGTGGTGGCGCGCTTCAAACGCGCCATGGGCCACGCCGTACTGCACCCGATGGGGTGGGATGCCTTCGGCATGCCGGCGGAGAACGCCGCCATCGACCGCAAGGTGCATCCCAAGGCGTGGACCTACGACAACATCGCGGCGATGAAGAAGCAGTTGCAGTCGATGGGGCTGTCGCTCGACTGGGCGCGCGAGGTCGCGACCTGCCATCCGTCCTACTACAAGCACCAGCAGAAGATGTTTCTCGACTTCCTCAGAGCCGGGCTGGTGAAGCGCGAATACCGCAAGGTGAACTGGGATCCGGTCGATCAGACCGTGCTCGCCAACGAGCAGGTGATCGACGGCCGCGGCTGGCGCTCGGGTGCGCCGGTTGAGCAGCGCGACCTGTTTCAGTGGGTCTTCAAGATCAGCGACTACGCAGAAGACCTGCTCACCTCGCTCGACAAGCTCGACCGCTGGCCGGAAAAAGTCCGGCTGATGCAGAAGAACTGGATCGGCCGCTCGGAAGGCCTGCTGATCCGTTTCGCGCTCGATGCCGCGAGCGTGCCGAACGCCGAGAGCGAGCTCGAGATCTTCACCACGCGGCCGGACACGCTGTTCGGCGCCAAGTTCATGGCGATCGCTCCCGATCATCCGCTCGCGCAAGCTGCCGCAGCAAAGAATCCGAAGCTCGCCGCCTTCATCGAGGAAGCAAAGCGCATCGGCACCTCGCAGGCGGCGATCGACACCGCCGATAAACTCGGCTTCGACACCGGCATTCGCGCCGTACATCCGTTCGATCCGAACTGGACGCTGCCTGTCTATGTCGCCAACTTCATCCTGATGGATTACGGCACCGGCGCCATCTTCGGTTGCCCGGCGCACGACCAGCGCGACCTCGATTTCGTCAACAAATACGGGCTCGGCAACACGCCGGTGGTGTGCCCGCCGGGACAAGACCCGAAGACCTTCGTCATCACCGACGTCGCCTATGACGGCGATGGCACCATGATCAACTCGCGCTTCCTCGACGGCATGACGCCAACGCAGGCTTTCGACGACGTCGCCAAACGGCTCGAAAAGGAGACGCGCACGAACCGTCCGATGGCGCAGCGGCAGGTGAACTATCGCCTGCGCGACTGGGGCATCTCTCGCCAGCGCTATTGGGGCTGCCCGATCCCGATCATCCATTGCGATAAGTGCGGCACGGTGCCGGTGCCGGCGAGCGATCTGCCGGTACAGTTGCCGGAGGACGTCACCTTCGACAAGCCTGGCAATCCGCTCGACCGCCACCCGACCTGGAACACCGTCACGTGTCCGCAGTGCGCCGGCGCAGCGCGGCGCGAGACCGACACCATGGACACCTTCGTCGATTCGTCCTGGTACTTCATCCGCTTCACCGATCCGCGCAACGAGAATGCGCCGGACGATCCGAACATCGCCAACCGCTGGATGGCGGTCGACCAGTACATCGGCGGCATCGAGCACGCGATCCTGCATCTGCTCTACTCGCGCTTCTTCACGCGCGCGATGCACAAGACCGGCCATATCGGCATGGACGAGCCGTTCGCCGGCCTGTTCACGCAGGGCATGGTGGTGCACGAGACCTACAAGACCAAGTCCGGCGAATGGGTGATCCCGGCTGACGTCACCATCGAAGGCCTCGGCGAAGCGCGCACGGCCAAGCTCACCGCCACCGGCGAGCCGATCGACATCGGCTCCATCGAAAAGATGTCGAAGTCGAAAAAGAACACCGTCGATCCGGACGACATCATCGCCGCTTACGGCGCCGACACCGCGCGCTGGTTCATGCTGTCCGACAGTCCGCCCGACCGCGACGTGATCTGGACCGAAGAGGGCGTCCAGGGCGCCTGGCGCTTCGTGCAGCGGCTGTGGCGGCTGGTCGGAGAAATCGCCGACATCAGCGGGCCACAAAGCCGCCCGGCAACGTTTGGTCCGGCAGCGTTAACCGTCCGCAAGGCCGCCCATCGCGCGCTCGCCAACGTCTCCGAGGACATCGCCAAGCTGCGTTTCAACCGCTGCGTCGCGCACATTTACGAATTCGCCAATGCGTTGAACGACGCGCTCGGCGGCGGCGATCAGCTCTCCGACGACTTCGCCTGGGCCCTGCGCGAGGCCGGCGACATCCTGGTGCGGCTGTTCCACCCGATGATGCCGCACCTGGCCGAAGAATGCTGGCAGATCCTCGGCCACAAGACCCTGGTGGCCACCGAGGCCTGGCCGCAGGTCGAGCCCGACCTGCTGGTCGAGACCACCATCACCCTGCCGGTACAGATCAACGGCAAGAAGCGGGCGGATGTCACCGTCCCGCGCGACGCTGGAAAAGAGGCGATCGAGGCTGCCGTTTTGGCCCTCGATGCGGTACAAAAGGCATTGGACGGCAAGAGCCCGAAAAAGGTCATTGTCGTCCCGCAGAGGATCGTCAATGTCGTGGCTTGAAACCGCGCGCGCGGCCCGTTTGCTGCTGGTGCTGGGGCTTGCCGGCCTCACCGCCGGCTGCTTCCAGCCGATGTACGGCACCAATGCCGGCGGCGGCGCGCTGCTCAACAAGATGGATTCGGTCGAGGTGGCGCCGATCGACTCGCCGAACGGTACGCGCCTTGCGCGCGTCGGCGTCAACTTGCGCAACGAAGTGATCTACGCCCTCACCGGCGGCGGCGCCCAAGCCGCCACGAACTACCGGCTCAATATCCGGCTCAGCTCCACCAATCTGCAGGTCTTGATCGACATCACCACCGCGCGGCCGGAGATCCAGAATTACGGCATCGACGCGGTCTACAGCCTGACCGACGTGACCACCGGCAAGGTCGTGGTCACCGGACAGACCTTCTCGCGCGTGTCCTACAACATCCCCGGCCAGCAGCAGCGCTTCGCCGGCGACCGCGGCCTGCGCGACGCCGAAGACCGCGCCGCCAAGGTGATCGCCGAGAACATCCGCAACCGCCTCGCCTCGCATTTCACGGCGGGGACGTAATGCCTCTATCGGCCTCATGGTGAGGAGGCGCGAAGCGCCGTCTCGAACCATGGGGCCGCCTCGTCCTTCGAGACGCGCGCGTGGCGCGCTCCTCAGGATGAGGCGGAGCAACACATGACCGCCATCAAAGCCTTCGAGGCCGACAAGTTCGTCGCAAAGCCCGATCCCGGCATGCCGATCGTGCTGGTGTACGGTCCCGACGCCGGGCTCGTGCGCGAGCGGGTCGATGCCTTGGTCAAGGCCTCGGTCGACGATCCGGCCGATCCCTTCGCGCTGGCGCGCATCGCAAGCGAGGAGCTTTCGGTCAATCCGGGCCGGCTTGCCGACGAAGCCAATACCGTACCGCTGTTCGGCGGACGACGCGCGGTTTTGCTGAAGGTCAATTCGCGACACAACATTCTGCCCTCGCTCGAGGTGGTGCTGAACGCCCCGCCGCGCGACTGCCGGGTCATCGTCGAGGCCGGTGAGCTGCGCAAGACCGCGCCGCTGCGCGCGCTGTTTGAAAAGGCCAAGGCTGCCGCGGCAATCGCCTGTTACCCGGACAATGAGCGCGATCTTGCCCGCGTCATCGACGAGGAAATGCGCGAAGCAAATCTGACGCTGTCCGCCGAAGCCCGAACGGCTTTGATGTCGCTGCTCGGCGGCGACCGTCTCGCATCGCGCAATGAAGTGCGCAAGCTCGCGCTGTTTGCGCACGGCAAGGAGCGCGTCGAACTCGCCGACGTGATGGAGATCGTGGCGGATGCCTCGGCGCTGGCGCTCGACGGCGTCATCGACGCGACCTTTGCCGGCAAGCCGTCCGACGTGGAAGCCGAATTCGGCAAGGCGCGCGCCGGCGGATCCTCGCCGGCGGCGATCGTGTCGGCCGCGATCCGGCACATCGCCAACCTGCACAAGATGAAGCTGGCGATCGACGCCGGCGACTCGGCCGAGTTCGTCATGAAACGCGGCGCGCCGCCGGTGCATTTCTCGCGCGAGAAGACGGTATCGGAGGCCTTACGCATCTGGCCGGCGCCGCGTCTGGTGCGCGCCATGGAACAACTTGCGGAAGCCTCGCTCGACATGCGGCGCAACGCGGCGTTAGCCGAAACGATCGCGCAACGCACGCTGCTGTCGCTCGCAATGAACGCGCGCCGGCGCGAGCATTAACCGTTAACCATTCTATCTGCGTATTTGTTTTCAGCCGGCGTCAATATTCTTGCGTTAGTAAATAGCCTATGACCACGGCCGCCGCCGAGAGCATGGAAGGTCGCAAGCTGCTGGTGCGGCTGCGCCGCAGCCGGCACGACGCTCGCGTCCGCTTCTGGCGCGTGTTTGCCGTCTCGACCTTCTTCGTGCTCGCGATTGGCGCCAACATCTATGTCGGCGCGGTGGTGATAACCGACAATTTCGGCAGCGCGTTCAAACCGGGCAAATTCGCTCCGCCTGAGCGCACCGCGCGCATGACCCGTCCGCTGGCGGACGGCGTGTTCTGCCGCAACATCACTTTTGATAACCAGACGACGGAGGCAATGACCGACAAGGTCGAGCATTGCGACGGCCGTCCGCACGGACCGAATTATGTGACCCCGCGCACATCGTTCACGTGGGGCCGGAAATAGAGAAGTAGCAGGGTCCTCACAGATTGAACTGGTAGCTCACCGGCACCCAGCGATAGCCGCCGCCGGACTTCTCGATCCAGCCGAGACCCGGGAACGGGAAGTGGAAGCTCGCCATGACCAGCCGCTCAGTCGCGGCCATGTCGAGGATGCGTTTGCGCGTGGCGACGGCCTTCTCCTTGTCATCGTCCATGTCGAAAACCCATTCCGGCCGCTGCACCGCCATGACGTACTGCGTGCAGGTGTCGGCGGTAATCAGAATGCGCTTGCCCTCGCTCTCGACGTGGAAGGCCATCAGCCCCGGCGAGTGACCGGCTGCGTCGATCGCGGTGATGCCCGGCACCACCTCGTCGCCCGGTTTGATGAAAGTCGCGCGCTCGGCGAGCGGACCGCACAATTTGACGAACAGCTCGCGATTGAACTTGCGCGCCTCGCGCACATTCTCGCCCTTCATCCAGAAATCGAATTCGGCCTGGCCGAACACGTAGCGCGCGTTCGGAAATGCGAACTTGCCGCCTTCCCAGATGCCGCCGATGTGGTCGGGGTGGCCGTGCGTCGTGACGATGACGTCGACGTCTTCCGGCTTGTACCCGGCCTTGGCCAGTTCCTTGACCAGATTGCCGGGCGGCAGCCGCTTGCTGAGTTGCTCGACCTCGCGCGACAGCGCGCCGTTGCCGGTGTCGAACAGCACCAGTTCGCGGCCGGTGTTTACCAGCGTCGGGATGTAGGGATGCTCGAAGCGGTTGGTATCGATGTTGTTGGCGCGGGCGAGCGCGTGCACTTCCTCGGCCGTGGCGTTGCCGCCGAAATTCGGATGCAGATTATCGCGGATCGACTTGCCGTCGAGGATGGTGGCGACTTCGAAGCCGCCCAGCTTGAAGCGATAAAACGTCGGCTGCAGTTCGCCGTTCAGTGATGCGGGCACCAATGATCTCCCTGACTGTTGCCGCGGCCGGACGGCCGTCTTGTTTTAAGGGCGGCACAGTGCCTTCCCTGTCGGCCGGGTCAAGTCCAGCGACAATGGGCTAGCCCTTGATCGGTGCGCCTCTTATGGTGCGAATCGGCTGGCAAAAACGGGAGTGGCTGATGGCTAAGAAGGCGCGCAAAGCGGCCGCAAAACGCGGCAAGGCACCCAAGGCGAAAAAGTCCAAGGCGAAGGTCGCCAAGAAGTCCAAGAAGAAGACCGGCAAGACGAAGCGGAAGGCAAAACCCACCATCCGCGAACGGATTTCTTCGGGCTACCATACGGTGATCGACACGGTCGCCGGCACCCAGATCCTGCGCAAAAAGATGGAAAAGCCGGGCACCGACGAGTCGGAATAAGCCCTCGTCCGTCTACTTCAAGGCCCCCTGATCCAAGGCGCGGCGGCGCACCTCGGTATAGGTGCCGAGCGCGGTGAAGCCGCCGTCGACCGGCAGATCGAGCCCGGTGAGGAAGGCCGCCTCGTCGCTCGCCAGGAACATGACCGCGTGCGCCACGTCCTCGAGCGAGGCGCTGCGCTTGAGCGGCGACATCGACTCCATCGCTTCGACGAAGTTGGCCGAGCCGGCCGTCATCGGCGTCTGTACAATGCTCGGATGCACGGCGTTGACGCGGATATTCCACGGCGCGAAATCGTGCGCGGCCGCCTTGGTCAGCCCGCGCAGTCCCCACTTCGACGCGCTGTAGGCCGCTGCAAAGTGGCCGTTGATGCCGGCGGTCGAGCCGATGTTGACGATCGATCCGCCGCCGGCCTCGCGTATCACGGGCGCTGCCGCCTGGATGCCGAGGAAGGGCCCGGTGAGGTTCACCGCCAGCACGCGCTCCCAATCGGCGCGCTTGGTGCCGACCAGATCGACCCCGCGCAGCGAGATGCCGGCATTGTTCACAAGCACGTGCAGGCCGCCGAAGGTGGCCTTGGCGAAGGCGACGGCCCCGCGCCAGTTGTCTTCGCTGGTGACGTCGAGGTGATGAAAGGCACAGGCGCTGCCGATCTCGCGCGCCAGCGCTTGGCCCTCGTCATCCACCAGGTCGCCGATGACGACGCGGGCACCGGCAGCCGCGAACATCCGCGCTTCGGCGGCGCCCTGCCCGCGTGCGCCGCCGGTGATGAGAACGGTTTTGTTGCTGAAGTCGTACGCCACGCGCGCCCCCTTGGTGAAGGAGGCACGCTAGCAAGGCCGCTGCCTAAGCGGCTAGCCCTGCACGACCGTCACGTGCGTGCCGGTCGGCACGCGATTGTAGAGATCGATGATGTCGTGGTTGAACAGCCGGATGCAGCCGCTCGACACGGCCTGTCCGATGCTCTCCGGCTCGGTGGTGCCGTGCAGGCGGAAATAGGTGTCGTGCCCGTCGCGGTAGAGATAAAGCGCGCGCGCACCAAGCGGATTGCCGATACCGCCCGGCATGCCGCCTGCGAATGCGCGATAGCGCGGGATCGCGGCGATCATGCTCGCGGTCGGCGTCCAGCGCGGCCACTTCTCCTTGCGGCCGATCACCGCGCTGCCCCGGAAGTTGAGCGCCTCGGAGCGGCCGACGCCAACCGAGTAACGCAGCGCCCGGCCGTTCGCCAGCACGAGGTAGAGATGCCGTTCGGGAATATTGACGACGATGGAGCCTGGTTTCTGCGGGCCGCTCCAGGCGACCTGCGAGCGCAGCAGGCCGCGGTCGACCGTGGTCAGATCGAGCGGCGGAATGCGGTTGCCGTCGTCGTCGACGCCGCCGTAATCGCCGCCCGGAAGGAAGCCGCCAATATCGCCGCCGCAGCCGGCAAGCATGAGCGGCAGGCCGGCCAACAGCGCGCGCCGGCTGAATTTGAAGGAATCTGTCATTGCGCAATACTCACACGAGGAACGCCCCGTGTTTTTATCGCGCAGTCTCTTTCCGTGGTGCAACACACGCCGCAGGCCGGCGCGACGAATGCCCGCGACTAGAGGCGTCCCAGCAACACCAGGATCAGCAGAATTACCAGCACCGTGCCGAGACCACCGGCCGGGAAGTATCCCCATCCGGCGCTGTAGGGCCACGTCGGCAATGCGCCGAGCAGCAGAATGATCACCACGATCAGAAGGACCAGCCGCATCCTCGCCTCCTCAGCAACCCCGGTTCCGAAAACGCCGGTTTTGCAACTTTGGTTCCCTTCAATATGGTGCGCCAAATGACCGACATCGCCAGCAGCAGCCACGCCGCCATCGACCGCTACCTCGCCGAGCACTACGAGGAGGTGCGCGGCATGTCCTCGCGATTCGCGGCGGCGATCTGCGGTTTCATGATCCAGCGGCAGACCGCGAGCGGCATCACGGGAGCGCTGGCCGAAGTCGGCACCTTCGAGGGCCGCTTCTTCATCGCCATGGCGCTCGGCCTGGCGCCCGGCGAGATCGCGCTCGGCATCGACCGCTTCGATTGGCCGAATGCCGGGGTCGAAGGCCGCTTCCTCGACAACTGCGCGCGCCACGGCATCGCGCGCGAACGATTCATTTCACTGAAGGCCGACAGCCGCGAGCTCACGCCGGCGATGCTGCGCGAGAAGCTCGGAGCGCCGCTGCGCTTCGTGCATATCGATAGCCATCACTCGCGCGAATGCCTCACCAACGATCTCGAACTCGTGCACCCGCTGCTGCACGACGCCGGCATCGTCTGCCTCGACGACATGTTGCACCCGGGCTATCCGCTGGTGGTGACCGCGGTCTACGATTATCTCGCGCAGCACAGCGAGATGCGCCTGTTGTGCGTCGTCGACCGCGAGGACATCGTCGCCGCGCCGAAGTATCTGCTCTGTCGCGAAGCCTGGTTCGCGCGCTATCAGGACGAACTGCTCGCCGCCTTCCGGCGCTTCCACTTCATCCTCAACGCCGACATGGAAAGCTACTTCGCGCTGGTGCTGACGCCGCACCCGCGCCTTGCCGTCGTGGAATGACCGGCTGACCTGCAACTTCGGTTAGGAACAAGACATACCTGGCAGCGTTCTCCCCCAGGATAGTCGATCCATTTGAGCAGGCAGCGCTAGTTCCCACATGGAACGGGTACGCGCCGCGTGCGGGACGCTGCTTCGGGGTCGTCAATACAAAAAGAAACTCGAGCCCCGGGAGGCTTGCTATGCAAGACGCCCGCTATTTTCGCGAACACGCCGAGTTGTGTCTCGAAATGGCGCGCCAAGTAAGCGACCGTCGCTCGGCCGAAAGCCTGCGATCGGACGCCAGACACTACTTCGAGCGCGCCGATGAATTGGATTCGCACGACGATGCGGCTGCGTCTCGTCGTCGCGCGCCGAAAGAGGATCATTGACGGCCACAGGGTGGAGATGGCCGCAGTCCGCGAGCGACGGCGCTGACCAATGCACGCGTCCCCCGTGCGCATAGACAGTGTCCGGCCTTCGCAACCTTACGGGTGAGGGAAGTCCCCTCACCCTTTCTTTTGCGCCGACGCTAGACCCTACGCCGCAGCATATTGTCGATGCTGAGCCGGCCGGCGCCGGTCACGAACAGCACCAGGATGCCGCCGAGGATGGACAGATTCTTGTAGAAGTTCATCTGCTGCGCGCGGAACGCGTTCGGCTCGGTGAAGTCCCAGTAGCGGTGCGAGGTCAGCGTCGCCACGATGACGAAGATCGCCATCACCACGGCGGCATAACGCGTGGCAATGCCGAACAGGAGCGCGAGCCCGCCGAAAAATTCCGCCGGCACCGCGATGTAGGCCATCCAGAACGGAATGCCGCGCGGCGGAAATGTCGCGCCGACGGCGGCGATGTCGAACATCTTGCCCCAACCGCTGCGGATGAAGATCCATGCGAGACAGATGCGGCCTACCAGCAGCAGGAAGTCGGACGTGGCGTTGGCCATGGAATCGGCGCAGGACAGCGCCGGATGCGAACTCGGTTGCAGGCTCATTGGACATCCCCCGGTCTGAAGTGGTGCGACTTTAATGCGCGTTGCTGAGGTCAACAACGTCGGCTGTGGTTTATTCCGGCCGCCTTGCTGCCCCATGGCCGCGTGACCTAATCTCGATCCCGCCGGCTACCAGCGGGAACCAGCATGCGCCAACGACTTTCTCCTGTCGTCCTTCTGAGCATCGCCGTCCTGGCGCTGCCGGCCGCGGCGCGCGCGCAATCGGCCGACCTCGTGCTGTGCGATCGCGTCGCCGCCGACCCGGCCGACCCGGACAAGCCGACCGACGTCAAAGGCGTCGCCGAGGTGGCGGCCTCCGACGTCGCCATCGCCATCAAATACTGCAAGACCGCGTCGGCCGCGCGCCGCGCGCTGTATCAGCTCGGCCGCGCCTATGCCGCCAACCGCCAACCGGCCGAAGCGATCGCCGCCTATCGTAAGGCTGCCGACAAGGGTTCGAGCTCGGCCATGGTCGAGCTCGGCGTCATGTACGGCACCGGCAACGGCATCGCCAAAGACACCGCTCAGGCACGGTCGCTGTTCGAGAGGGCTGCCGCCGCCGGCAATCCGCGCGGCATCAGCAACCTCGCCGCGCTCACCGGCGGTGCGCCGGCCGAGCCGGCGAAGGCGCGTGAGATCCTGATGAAGGCGGCCGACAGCAATCCGGAAGCGCAGTATCAGCTCGGCCTCATGCTCGCCGACGGCGTCGGCGGTGCACGCGATGAGGCCGGCGCCCGCGCGCTGTTCGAAAAAGCCGCCGCTCAAGGCCACGCCGCGGCGATGGTGCAGGCGGGCGCCTACGCGCAGAGCGGCCGCGGCGGCCCGCAGGACACCTCGGCCGCCAAGGCCTATTATGAGAAAGCCGCCGTGCTCGGCAACGAAGACGCCAAGGCCGCGCTCAAGCGCGCCGAGTGTCCCTATGTGATCCGCGACAAGCGCGGCAAGGTCGTAACGAATTTGTGTTTCTAACCCTCCGCCTCATCCTGAGGAGTATCGCGCAGCGATACGTCTCGAAGGATGGGCTGTATGGAGCTCTCCATGATCGCCGTCATCTTCGAAGTCTGGCCAGCCGACGGCCGCAAGGACGACTATCTCGGCATTGCCGCCTCGCTGCGCGAGGACCTCACGCGCATCGACGGCTTCATCTCGGTCGAACGCTTCCAGAGCCTCACCGAACCGGGCAAATTGCTCTCGCTCTCGTTCTGGCGCGACGAAGACGCGGTAAAGCGCTGGCGCACGCATGCGCGGCATCGTGACAGCCAGGCCAAAGGCCGCGGCGGCATTTTTGCCGACTATCGTCTGCGTGTCGCCGCCGTGCTGCGCGATTACGGCCTCAAAGAGCGAGTGGGTGCCCCGGATGACTCTAAGGCGATGCATGGCGCCTGAACGGACGGAACGTCCCAGGCTCGGGGCCGTTGTCGTGCGCCCTACCCAACGGAGCGCGCGATGTTTCCAATGTCGGCCTGGTTTGACGCCCTGCGCCTCGGCGCCGACGTGCAGAGTGTGGTCGCGCTGCGCCTGATGCGGATCGCGGCCGGCGGACCACGCGGCGCCACCGAAGCGCGCCGCATGGTGGCGGAAAAGATCGCCGCGATCGGCGAAGCGCAAGGCGCGGCTTTTGTGGCGCTCGCCACCGGCGCCAGCCCGGCGACCGCCGCCAAGCGCGCCGGGTCGCGTATCCGCCGCGTCGTCAGCGCCAACAAGAAGCGGCTATCGCGGTAGAATCTCTCGTCATTGCGAGCGAAGCGAGGCAATCCAGGATCGCAGGTTCGGACTGGATTGCTTCGGCTTCGCCTCCTCGCAATGACAGCGGGATAGGTTTACCCCGCCTTGCGCGGCTGGCGCGAAGCATTCCAGCGGCACTCATAGACGATGTAATCGCCGGGTCGGCGATGCACGACCGTAATCACAGCGAACTTGTTGTAGCGGCTGCAATTCTCCTGCGCGATATCGCGCGCATTGTATTCGGCCTCCGGCGACCACGGAATGATGCCGCCGGTGTCGCGCCCGGTCGCGCCATGGATGCCGCAGGCCGCCAGAGGAAGCGTCGCAAGTCCGATCAATATCAACCGCCGCATCGTCGACAACCTCACGCTTTATGCCTGGCCCTGGTCGATCCTAGCGCGGGACCCGCCAAATGCGCCAGCTTTGGCGTCATCAGACCTTGTTAAGCAGAAGCGCCTATGACTTGCGCCATGAGAAAAACCCTGCCGGACACGATGTTCAACGACAAAGACCAGCCCCGTTTGACCACCCTGCGCAACTGGGTGCTGGATCACAACGTCACCGAAATCGAGATGAATGAGCGGCAGTTCTGGAATTTCGCTCAGCTGCAGCCGGTGGCCGAAAAGCCATGGGTCACCTTCATGGGGCGCAGTCTGCGGGTGCCGACCATGCCGGAAGACGCGCAGCGCGAGCTCGGCATCTACGACATCAAGAACGGCCCCGGCGCGATTTGAGCGGCGCGTGCTCCGAGCACAGCGCGCCCCTTCTCCCCTGAGGGGAGAGGGTTGGGTGCGGGGGCAAGTGACTCTCGATAGGCTAACGGCGATCCGACCTCTTCCCCTGGGAGAGCGAGGGGAGCGCGCGGCTCAGCCTCAATGCTGCGCCGGCGGCGCGGCATAACCGGTGCCGCCGCAGCGCTGACATTTTACTTTCTTGTCGCCCTGCTTGATCAGGCCTTTGCCTTCGCAGTTTTTGCATTTCGGTTTTTTCTTGCCGGGCTGCATGGTGGCTCCTTGGTCAGGACGCATGCTTACGCTTCGGCGACGGGAATGGCTATCTCCGCCCTCCTTCTGAGCAGCATCGAGGAGCGATGCGTCTCGAAAAGATGGGGCGGCCTCGCCCTCCGAGACGCGCTGCTACGGAGCGCTCCTCAGAGTGAGACCGAGAGAGTGTTGCCGCCGTTATTGGCCCAGCTTCTTCACCACCGCGTCGAGCTGATCGAGGTCGCGGTACTTGATGTGCAGCGTACCGCGCTCGCCTTTGTGGTCGATGGTGACAGCAAGGCCGAGAGCATCCGACAGCCGCCGCTCCAGTGCGCGCGTATCGGCATCTTTCGTCTGCCGCTCGATTCTCTTCTTGATCGCGTCCATCGTGGCGTCGCCGGGCTTGCCCTCCGGCTGACGTACCCATTCCTCGAGCTCGCGAACGCTGTAGCCTTCGTCGACCGCCATCTCGGCAAGCAACTGCGCTTTGACATGGCCGACCAGCAGCCGCGCGTGGCCGGCACTGAGCTTGCCATTGCGCACCAGCTCCTGCACCGGCGCCGGGAGGTTGAGCAGGCGGAGCGTGTTGGCCACATGCGGACGGCTTTTGCCGACGATCTGCGCCACCGCCTCCTGCGTGTGGTTGAACTCCTTCATCAGCGCGACGTAGCCAGCCGCTTCTTCGATTGCGTTCAGGTCGGCGCGCTGCACGTTTTCGATGATGGCGAATTCGAGCGCCTGCGCATCGGTCGCCTCGACGATCGTGATCGGCACCTGATGCAGGCCGGCGCGCTGCGCCGCGCGCCAGCGCCGCTCGCCCGCGATGATCTCGAAATGCTCCTCTTTGCCGCGCACCGGCCGCACCACGATCGGCTGGATGATGCCGCGCTCTTTGATCGAGGCTGCGAGATCGTCGAGCTCGCTCTCGGTGAAGTTGCGCCGCGGGTTGCGCGGATTGGCCGTGAGGTTTTCGACCGGCGCACGCCGCGGCTTGCGCGAGGCATCGCCGCCTTGCGTCTCTTCGCCGACGTCGCCCATCAGCGCGGCCAGGCCGCGCCCTAAACGCGAATGATCCGCCATCGCTGCCGCTCCTGAACTCCGTGCCACTAACCGCCTCTTACTTGCGTTGCGTTTTTTTATTTCTGTCATGGCCGGGCTTGTCCCGGCTATCCACGTCTTGCTTGCTTCCGGAAGACGTGGATGCGCGGGTCAAGCCCGCGCATGACGGCTGAGAGGTTTTCACCCCGCCTTCAATTCCTTCTCGCGCTGGATGATCTCGGTCGCGAGCCGCAGATAGGCTTCGCTGCCGACGCACTTCAAATCATAAACCAGGACCGGCTTGCCGTAGGACGGCGCTTCCGAGATGCGCACGTTGCGCGGGATCACCGTGTCGTAGACCTTGCGGCCCATGAACTGACGTACGTCGGCGACCACTTGGTTCGCGAGATTGTTGCGCGAGTCGTACATCGTCAGCACGATGCCGTGGATGGTGAGGCTCGGATTGAGCGTCTTCTTCACTTCGTCGACGGTCTTCAACAATTGCGACAGACCTTCGAGCGCAAAGAACTCGCACTGCAGCGGCACGAGAATCGAGTCGGCCGCGGCCATCGCGTTGACGGTGATGAGATTGAGCGACGGCGGGCAGTCGACCAGCACATAGGTGAAGTCGAACTGCGGCATGCCGCTGTTGATGTTGTTGAGCGCGGTGCGCAGACGGAACGCGCGATCGCGCGCCTGGCCGATCTCCAGCTCGAGGCCGGAGAGATCCATCGTCGACGGCGTGATGTGAAGCTGCGGCACCGCGGTCGGAATCACCGCGTCGCGCATGTGCGCGGTGCCGGCGAGCACGTCGTAGGTCGATGTGCGGCGCGCCTTGCGGTCGATGCCAAGACCTGTCGAGGCGTTGCCCTGCGGATCGAGGTCGACGATGAGCACGTGTTCGCCGATCGCCGCCAACGCGGTGCCGAGATTGATCGCCGTCGTGGTCTTGCCGACCCCGCCCTTCTGGTTGGCGATGGCGATGACGCGCGGGCGCGGACCGGCGCCGCGCGGAGCCGGCTTGGTCAGGGGCACGACCTGCGGGTCGGCGGGGATATCGGCGGGCGTGTCGGTCATGAACGGCGGTCCGTCTTGTTAGACAGCGTGAATATTACTGCTTCGTCAAAGGCTTAAGGCCTCGTACCACGAGGATGCAGCCGTCTGAACTGGTCTTGCTGGGCACTTTTGTAGCTTGAATAGTCCAACATTTAGCGGCTTCGGTCAATTCAGCATCTATATCTTGACCCTTGAGGAAGAGCCCGACCGCACCGCGTTGGATCAGAGGAAACGCCTGATCGCAGAGCGTTTTCAATGGGGCAAGCGCACGCGCGCTGACGACATCGGGCTTATCCCCGAAGCTGTCCCCAAAATTCTCAGCTCTTGCCAAATGGATTTTGGCCGGCGTGCCGGTGACCCGTGCGGCCTCGCGCAAGAAAGCGGCCTTTTTCATATTGCTTTCAACGAGGTGCACCTGGGCGCCAGGCCTGTCCGCCAGCGCGCAGGCGATCGGGATCGCGGGAAAGCCGCCGCCGGAGCCGAAATCGACCCACACTTTCGCCTGCCCCGCCTGCTCTAAGAGCTGCAGAGAATCGGCGATATGGCGTGTCCAGATTTGCGGGATCGTCGATGGTGCGATCAGGTTCTGCTTCTGCTGCCACTGCAGCAACAGCGCCACGAAAATATCGAGACGTCTCAGTGTTTCACGTGAAACATTGGTCTCTGTGAGCACGCGCGCTCGATCCGCTTCGAGCGCAACGTCGGCTGAGCCGCGCTTGCTCACGCCCGTTTGCGCCCTCGCCGCACATGCGCGACCAACAGCGTCAGCGCCGCCGGCGTCATGCCGTCTATCTTGCTGGCATGGCCGATGGTGCGCGGCCGATGCGTCTCAAGCTTCTGTTTCGCCTCATTGGAAAGACCCGGCAATGCCGCGTAGTCGAAGTCCTCCGGCAGTGAGAAGCTTTCGTCGCGTCGATAGGCGGCCACATCGGCCGCCTGGCGCGACAGATAGACGTCGTATTTCGCGTCGATTTCGATCTGTTCGGCGACTTTCGGGGCGAGCGCAGCGAACTGCGGCCACACCGGCGCGAGATCGCTCATGGAAATATGCGGATACGACAGCAGCTCGAACGCAGTGCGGCGCTGGCCATCTTTATTCAACGTCAGACCGTGCTGCGCGGCCTCTTTCGGCGTTAGAGACACCGATTTGGCAAAGGCGCGCGCCTCGGTGAGTGCAGTCGCCTTTGCGCCATGGGACTTCGCGCGCTTTTGCCCCACACAGCCGATCGCGATTCCCCGATCCGTGAGGCGCTGATCGGCGTTGTCGGCGCGCAATTGCAAGCGATATTCGGCGCGCGAGGTGAACATGCGATAGGGCTCGCTCACCCCGCGCGTCACCAGGTCGTCGATCATCACGCCCATATAAGCCTCGGCGCGGTCGAAAATGATTGCATCGCCCTCGCCCGCCAGCGCGGCCGCGTTGAGACCAGCCAGAAGTCCCTGCGCCGCAGCCTCTTCGTAGCCTGTGGTGCCGTTGATCTGACCGGCCAGGAATAGCCCACTTAGCCGCTTGGTCTCCAAGGTCGGCTTCAACTCGCGCGGATCGACGTAATCGTATTCGATCGCATAGCCCGGTCGGACGATGCGGGTATTTTCCAGCCCCGGTATCGTCGCCACCAGCGCGCGCTGCACTTCTTCCGGCAGCGAGGTCGAAATGCCGTTCGGATAGACGGTGTGGTCGTCGAGCCCTTCCGGCTCCAGGAAGATCTGGTGCCCATCGCGTTCGCCGAACTTGACGATCTTGTCCTCGATCGACGGGCAATAGCGTGGCCCGCGGCTGGCAATCTGGCCGGAATACATCGGCGAGCGGTGCACGTTGTCGCGGATGATCTCATGCGTCGGCGCGACCGTGCGCGTGATGCCGCATTCGATTTGCGGCGTCGTGATGCGCTCTGTGAGCATCGAAAACGGCTCGGGCGTCGGATCACCCGGCTGCATATCCAGCGCGGCCCAGTCGATGGTGCGGCCATCGAGCCGCGGCGGCGTGCCGGTCTTCAGGCGCCCCAGCGCAAAACCGGCCCGGTGCAGGGTCCGCGACAGGCCGAGCGCCGGCGCTTCGCCCACCCGCCCGGCCGGGATCTGTTTTTCACCGATATGGATGAGGCCGCGCAGGAATGTGCCCGTGGTCAGCACCACCGCACCGCAGGAAATCGCGCGGCCGCCCACCAGGGTCACGCCACTGACGCGACCATCGGAGATGGCCAAATCATCCGCCTCGGCCTCGATCACCTCGAGATTTGGCGTAGCGCGGATCGCAGCCTGCATCGCAACGGCGTAAAGCTTGCGATCCGCCTGCGCGCGCGGACCGCGCACGGCCGGACCCTTGCGGCGATTGAGGACGCGAAACTGGATGCCGCCCTGGTCCGCCACTTGGCCCATCAGGCCGTCGAGCGCATCGATTTCTCGCACCAAATGGCCCTTGCCGAGGCCGCCAATGGCCGGATTGCACGACATGGCGCCGACGGTAGCGAACCGATGCGTCACCAGCGCCGTTTTCGCGCCCATGCGCGCAGCCGCGGCCGCGGCCTCACAGCCGGCATGGCCGCCGCCGATCACGACAATATCAAAGCGCGAATCCATAAAAACCCTCGGAAGTCGCAGTTTTAGACGAGGTCCGGGGAGGGGTCAAAACAAGCGCCCGTGTGCAAATGTTTCACGTGAAACATCGCCGTCTCAGGTACCTATTTACCGATACAGAAGTCACGGAAAATAACGTCCAAAATATCCTCCACATCGACCCGGCCCGTGAGACGGCCGAGGGCATGGGCGGCAGCGCGCAGCTCCTCGGCCAATAAGTCCTCGCGGCCCGCCAGATGCAAGGCGCGCCGCAGGGCGGCGAGGGCGCCTTGCAGGGCATGTCGATGCCGCTCGCGGGTGACCAGCGCCGACTCGGCCCCGGCCATGAATTCTTTGGCGAACTTACCCAGAGCGCCGAGAAGTCCAGGAAAGCCTTCGCCGGTTGTGGCAGAAAGAATGAATTCTAATTCACAGCGATTTTGGTCACGCGTTAACCCCCCAGTAACCATAGTTCTTAGCGGATTATTAAGCTGTGAGACGGATTCACTGTTAGGAGATATTTGCAACTCAGATTCATTTCTTTGCTGCAGGGGTATGAGGTCGATTTTGTTGCGAACCAGCCAGACTGGCGGACCTGCCGGCCGGTTGTCCTGCGTTTCTGTGATGAGGCCTTCAACGCTGCCCTGTTCCCTCCCCCCTTGCAGGGGAGGGTGAGCGAGCCGGATGAATGCGGGCGGGTCAGATCTCTGCAAATCACCCCCCACCCCCAACCCATCCCCGCAAAAGCCTTCGCCCCGGCGCGCGTTCGCGCCACCCGGATGGGGAGGGAAGTCACCCGCACTCGCGTCCACGACCCACAGCACCAGGTCCGCCGCCGCCGCGCGGTCGCGCGCGCGCCGCACGCCTTCCATCTCAACCGGATCGTCTGTCGCTCGGATGCCGGCCGTGTCGAGCAGCGTGACCGGCAGCCCGCCGAGATCGAGATGCACCTCGATCACGTCGCGCGTCGTGCCGGCGTAAGGCGAGACGATCGCCGCTTCGCGCCGCGCAATACGATTGAGCAGCGTCGACTTGCCAGCGTTGGGTGGCCCGGCAATCGCCACCATCAGCCCTTCGCGCAGCCGCTCGCCGGCGCGCTGGTCGGCCAATGCACCCGCGATCTCGTCGGCCAATGACCGAGCAATCGCGAGCGCCGGCTCGACCAGATCCTCCGGCACGTCGCCTTCGTCGGAAAAGTCGATGCGCGCCTCGACCAGCGCCAGCGCCTGGATCAACTTCTCGCGCCACGCCTCGGCGCGGCCGCCGAGCAGACCTTTCATCTGGCGGAACGCCTGACGGCGCTGGCCTTCCGTCTCCGCGCTCACCAGGTCGGCGAGCCCTTCGACCGCGGTGAGATCAAGCTTGCCGTTCTCGAAGGCGCGGCGCGTGAACTCGCCCGCCTCGGCCGGACGTAAACCCTCGACGCAGCCAAGCGCGGCCAGCGTCGCCGCGATCACCGCGCGGCCGCCGTGCAGTTGCAGCTCGGCCGTGTCCTCGCCGGTCTCGCTGTTCGGACCCGGAAACCAGAGCGCCAGCGCCTCGTCGATGATCTCGCCGGAGGGATCACGCACGCGCGCGAGCCCTGCCTTGCGCGGCTCGGGGATTTTGACGCCCAGCGCTTGAAGCGCGGCACCGGCGCGCGGCCCGCTGATGCGGATCACGGCTATCGCCGACGGCCCGCGGCCGGAGGAGAGGGCGAAGATGGTGTCGGAGGCAGGGGCCATCGGTTGTTATGTGTCACTGCCGGGCGAGCGGGTCTAGTGTGTGAGAGAACCCGAAAGTGCACGGAAGGCGCGTCTCGAAGCAGGTGGCCTGAGATGCTATGGTCGCGCAGCATTTCGAGCGCCGCCGGAGCCAATGCCATGATCCGCAAAACGGCTGCACCAACAATTGCCGCGACCTCTCTTGCGCTGTTGCTCGCTGCGTCTTCCGTCACCTCCGCCGCCGAACTCAAGATATTGTCCGGCTCCGGTGTGCAGCCGGTGATGGCCGAGCTGGTGCCGAAATTCGAGCAGCAGACCGGACACAAGGTCATCTTCGATTACGGAACGGTCGGCGGCATGGCGGATCGTGTCGCAAAGGGCGAGCAGGCCGATGTGGTCATCGCATCTAGCCAGCAGATTGCCGCTCTGGAAGCGCAGGGCAGGGTGACCGCCGGCAGCCGCACCGAGCTTGGCAAAACCGGCGTCGGCCTCTTCGTCCGCAAGGGCGCGCCCAAGCCGGACATCGGTTCGGTCGACGCCTTCAAGCGCACCATGCTCGCCGCAAAATCCATCGGCTGGAACGACCCGGCCGCCGGCGCGCCGGTCAGCATCTACCTGCTCGCGCTGTTCGAGCGCATGGGAATAGCTGCGGAGATGAAGCCGAAAACAACGGCGTTCAAACAGCGCTCGGAACGGTTCGCCGCCGTCGCCCGGGGCGATATTGAGATCGGATTCAATCAGGTTAGCGAAATTGTTGCGGCCGAGGGCGTCGACTTGGTGGGCCCGCTGCCGGCCGCCATCCAGCAGGACACCATGTTCACCGCCGGCATTGTCGTCGCCGGCAAAGAGCCTGCCGCAGCGAAGACGTTCATCGACTACGTTTCATCGCCCGCCGCCAGGGCGTTGATGGCCAGCAAAGGCTTCGAGGCGCCCTGACACGTCCTGTGACGAGGGCCGCGGTCTCGCGTCTTCTCAGGATGAGGGGGACGGGACACACGCCAATCTTTCTTGCTAGACTTCCCGCAACGAAAGTTCACTCAGGGAGGACCGTCATGCGCGCTACCGCACGATTGCTGTTAACGGCTTTCACTGTCTCGCTTCTCTCCGCCTCCGCCCACGCCGCGGATCCCTATGGCACATGGGAGCGGCCATCGACTGGCACGCATGTCCAGTTCTACGCTTGCGGCAGCAAGCTGTGCGCCAAGGTCGCCGCGGTCAAAGACGAGGCGCGCAAGAAAGAAGTCGGTACCGTAATCATCAAAGGGATGAACAAGGCCGGAGAGGACAAGTGGGAAGGCGACCTGCTCAACCTCGAGGACGGCAAGACCTATTCCGGCGTGGTCACCATGGAGGGCGCCAACGCGCTCAACCTCAAAGGCTGCGTTATGGGTTTGATCTGCAAAGGCGAGACGTGGAAAAAAGTGAAGTAAGGTAGGGCGCAACGTCTCGACTGTCATTGCCGGCGGCGATCTGCCGCGCTTGTCCAATCCGCACGACCGCTATGGCGCGCGCATGGCGTGGATCGCGATGTGGTTGCGATCGCGGCAGCGCGGCTGACGATGTCAGCTGCACGACCGTGCGCAAATATTCCAGCCAAGATTTTTCTACCAATATTAACTGCCTATGCAGGCGATTGAGGTTTGATGCGCGCTGAAACGCGCGGCACTCCTGCAGGAAATACCGTCGCGCTTGTCGGTCATCGTCAGCGCCGGGTCATCCAATGGTCTCTCGCATCTCTATCGTCAGCGCTCTCACCACCATTGCACTGAGCGCCTCGCTCACAGCGCAAGCGCAACCCGCCACCGCAGAGAAGATCGTCACCCCAATCGTGACCACGAGCGCCGGCAAAGTGCGCGGCGTCGTGCACGACGGCCTGCGCGAATTCAAAGGTATTCCCTATGCCGCGCCGCCGGTCGGTGCCTTGCGCTGGGCCATGCCGCGGCCCGCGCAGCCGTGGCGCGGCGTGCGCGATGCGAGCAAGTACGGCAGCGCCTGTCCACAAGTCTCACGCTACGGCCTGACCGAGGCGAGCGATACCGAGGACTGCCTCACGCTCAACATCACAATCCCCGAAACGCCGGCGGCGGGCGGCCGCAAACGTCCGGTGATCGTCTGGATCCATGGCGGCGCTTTTGTCGGCGGCGCCAGCTCGCTGTACCCGCTTGGCACCATGGCCAAGAGTGGCGACGTGATCGTGGTCTCGCTCAATTATCGGCTCGGCGTGTTCGGCTTCATGGCGCATCCAGCTTTCGCGAAAGCGCACAACGGCGGCTACGGGCTCGAGGACCAGCGTCGGGCGCTGCGCTGGGTCAAGCGCAACATCGCGGCCTTCGGCGGCGATCCCAACAACGTCACCATCGCCGGCGAATCCGCCGGCGCGGCCAGTGTGTGCATGCACATCCTGGCGCCGAACGAGACGCGCGGCCTATTCAACAAGGCAATCGTGCAGAGCGCCGGTTGCGCCACGCCGCTGCCGACGGTGGAGGAGGGCGGCAAGGTTGGCGCCAAAGTCGCGGCGCTCGCCGGCTGCTCCGACGCCAAGAGCGCGCTCACCTGCCTGCGCGGCAAATTGGTCAAGGACTTGCTGGACGCGCAGACCGCCGCCGTCGGTAGCAACATGCTTCTGTTCATGCCGGTGAACGGCACGCAGACCGTGCCGCTGCCGGGCGCCAAGGCGCTGGCCAGCGGCCGCTTCGTGCATGTGCCGGTGATCAACGGCGGTACGCGCGACGAGTTGCGGCTCTACGTCGCCTATGATGTGCAGGCCGGCGCCAAGGTGACGGCGGAGAATTATGCCGAGAAGCTCAAAGCGCTCTATGGCGACAACAGCGCTGCGGTGCTCAAGCAGTATCCCGCCGCCAGTTATTCGTCGCCGCCTTCGGCCCTCGGCACCGCGATGTCGGATTTCCTGCCGAACATCGGCATCAACAACTGCATCTATCTGCAGACCGGCAAGCTGATGCGCAAACGCGCGCCGGTCTATCAGTTCGTCTTCGGCGACCGCGACGCCCCGGAGGTCACGCCCAACCCCGGCTTCGAAATGGGTGCGGTGCATTCCTCCGAGCTGACCTATGAGTTTCCGCATTTCGACAACACGTCGAAAATGGCGGGACCGGACCTCAAACCGGCATCGCAGCAGCTCGCCGGCCAGATGCTGGCCTATTTCACCAGCTTCGCCAGGACCGGGAAGCCGGTTGCGGTCGGCGCGGCGGAGTGGAAGCCGTTTGCTTCCGACGCCGACGTCATGCGCCTGGAGCCGGGCAAACTCGGCGGCTTCGACGCCGGCGCCGCGCATTCCTGCGGCTTCTGGAAGACGCTCTATCCCGGCATTCTGACTCAGTAGCGATCTTCGCTTGATCGCAGCGAAAATCCTTTTAGCCTCGTGCTCCTCAGCATTCGGGGGGATCGTACGATGCCGTCTCAATTTCTGCGCCTGGCTGTTGCCGGCGCACTCTTTGCCTTCACGCCGCTCGCCGCCCACGCTCAGAGCGATCTCGCGCGCGCCTACAAGGTGATTGCCGGCAAGAAGTTCGTCGACCTCACGCACAGCTTCTCGCCGGAATCGCCGGTGTGGTCCGGCTTCGGCCAGGCGAAGTTTTCGCCCGCAGGCGATCCGAAGACGAAGAAGGCCTACACGCTCAAGGACGACGGCTTTCGCACCACGTTCTACGAGATGGTCGGGCAATACGGCACGCATGTCGATCCGCCGGCGCATTTCGCCGAAGACGGCATCACCATGGACGAGATCCCGCTCAAGCAGATGATCCTGCCGCTCATCGTGCTCGACAACACGCCGTATCAGAAGAAAGAGGAGAACCACGCCTTCTCGGTGGAAGACCTCAAGGCGTGGGAGAAGAAGAACGGCAAGATCCCGCGCGGCGCCTTCGTCGCGCTGCGCACCGACATGTTCAAAGACTTCGACAAGGACCCTGAGCGCTTCAAGCGCGCGCCGTTCCCGGCCTGGGCGTTCGAGACCATCAAATTCCTCTACGAGCAGCGCGGCGTGGTGGCGACCGGACACGAGTCGCTCGATACCGACATCACCGACAAAATGGAGTCGGAGACCTACCTGCTGCAGAAGGGGCATTACCAGATCGAGGTGATGGCGAACCTCGACAAGGTGCCGGCCAAAGGCGCGCTCATCGTGGCGAGCTGGCCGAAGGTGAAGAAAGGCCTCGGCTTCCCGGCACGGGCGTTTGCGATTCTGCCGTAGAATTCAGCGCCCGAGCCATAGGCTGTTGAAGAAGGGGAGGCTGAGCGCCAGCCGCGTGCGCAGACGCGGTAGCCAGCGCGCGGCATGCAAGCGCTCCATGGCGCGCCGCGACGCGCGCACGTCGGCAAAGCCGCGCGCGATTATGTCGCGCTCGTAACCGGCGAGGGCCGGGATCAGCTCGCTCTCGTTGCGGTCGACAGCCTTGAGCGCGCGCCGCAACGCCGCTGCATCGCGCAGCGCGGCGGTGGCGCCGACGCCGCGGAACGGCGTCATGTTATGCAGCGCGTCGCCGAGCAGCGTGACGTTGCGGGTCGGCCAGGGCGGAAGCGGCACCGACGTCTTCACCGCAAAGGCGGCGATGCCCGCCGGGTCGGAGCTGCGCACCAGCCGCACCAGCGCCGGATGCCATTTGGCGACGAGGCCGAGCACCGTATCCTTGAGCGCGGCGCCGTGCATCTGCAGCACGTCGGTGTCGCCGAACGCGCCGCGCCGCGCCGAGAAACGCCACGTCACAGTGCGGCTGCGGTCGAGACGCGGCGCCTGCGGCACCAAAGGGGCGTCGGTGGTGTCGTCGTAATCGACGGTGCTGGCGACCAGGACATGGCCGCGTGGACCGAGTACGAGCGTCGGCCCGCGTAGAATCGTCGCCGGCGTATTGCGCCGCGCGGCGTGATCGAGCGGCAGCTTGCCGGAGATGGCGACAATGCCGGTGTCGGCGCGCTGCGCCTGCGGCAACAGTTGAGCGCGCACCGCCGAGTTGGCGCCGTCGGCGCCGATGAGCACATCGCCAATCGCCGTCGAGCCGTCGTCGAAATGCGCGGTGACGATGTCGTCGAAGGCGTCCTCGTAGCGCACGAAGCGCTTGCCGAAGCGCACCGCCGGCTCGATGCCCTCGAGCATAATCCGGCGCAAAGCGACGCGGCTCACCGGCAACTCGGTGTCAGCGGATTGGCCGTCATGCGGCAGATCGATGGCGAGCAGGTGATCGAGCGAGCGGTCGACGACGCTGAGCGATTGGCTCGGCAATGCCGCGTTGGCCAACAGCTTGTCGAAGCGTTCGCGCGGCAGGCATTCCTGCAACGCACGGCGGCCCGCTCTGCCGATGCTCAAGCGGTCGCCGGCGAGCCGCTCAACGGCCGAGCGGTCGCGGTCGTAGACTTCCACAGCGACGCGATCCGCCCGCAGCCCCTGCGCCAGGCAGAGGCCGCCGGTTCCCGCGCCGATAATAATGACCTTGAAACGCCCGCGAATTGGAGACGCGCTCCTTTGTTGTCGTTGCCTCGCGGTCCGATGTAAACGGCAGGGTCCGGCAAAAGTTGCGCGCAATTGAACCCGCTGTCATGCGCGCGCGACTAACCTCCGATGCATTTGCGGCCGCACGTTGGCGCGCTGGGGGGTCGATGGCACCGAGCGAAAAAGGGTCTGCGGGCGCAGGCGTCGCCATCGTCGTTCTCGGTGTGCTGGCGCTCTTGATCTATGGCTTGTGCCTGGCCGGTCTGTCCGATCTCGCCAGCAGCGACGCCGCCGGCAATGCCTATTCGCAGGCCTATACCGCAATCGCCCTCATCGCGCTGTGGTTGCTGCTCGCCGTTATCGCGCTGGTTGCTTTCGTCAAAGGCGGGATGCCGCCGCCGGCGGCGATGCTCGCGCTCGTGCTGATTCCGGTCTCCGGCTTTGTGTCGCTGGAGGCGCTGGAGCTGCTGTCGCGGCCGAACATGCCGCCGTTCCTGTGGCCCATGATCATTCCGGCCGGTGTGCCCCCGCTTGTCTACGCCTTCTGCCTCTGGGCGCTGCTGCCGCAACTGCGCGCTGCGATTCCCGCACCGTTTGCCGCCACCTTTGTCTGGGGCTCCGTCGCTATTCTGTGCGTCGCCATCGTGGCTTTCGACCAGACGCGCGCCAACTTCCGCGATCGCGAAGCCGCAAAGATCGCGCAAATGGACGCCGACTACGCCAGCCGGCCGGCCGATGCGCCGCTCTGGGACCTGGTGCGCTTTCTCGACACACCCAACACCAGCAAATCAAACGGTGTGATCGAGCGCATCGGCAAGCTGCAACGGCGGCAGAACGACGCCGAACTGATGCTCGACCGCGGCGACTTTCCGCTCGGCTACCTCGGCCGTTTCGATCTCACGCCGACACAATCCATTTGCGACAAAGCGCGCGCGCTGCTGCGCCGCCGCGTCGAACCGCTGGCGCTGCCGACGCCGAACAGCAAGCCCTATCGCGATATCTTCGGCCCAGTGAACGACGCGGTCGCTGCCATGACCTGGCTGGTCGGGCATGAGTGCTCGTGCGACGCCGAAGCGCAGGCTTGGCAGGCGATGGCCGAGGCCTATCGCGACCCCGGTTTCGGCGTCGTCGAGCTGCGCCAATTGCGCGAGCCCGGCCGGCTCGGCCAGCAAATGCGCGAATTTCCCGAGCGCTTCGACATGCTGACGCCGAAGTCGCATCTCAGGGCGTGGCTGAAATTTGCCGACGAACCGGAGCTGCGCGACCAAGCGCTCTCCGGCGCGCGCAAGCTCGACCACCGCACCACCGACGCCGTTCAAATGCTGCGCGAGAGCGACTATTCCGGCTGGCCTGTGCTGAAATATTTGCCGGCGCTCGACCTCGAGGCGAGCCCGCAGCTCTGCCGCGCCGCGCTTACGGCGGTGCATCGCGATGTCAGCAAGGTCTATCGGCCGAAGGACGACGACGCGCGTCCCTATAGCGAATTGCTCGAGCGGCTCGGGGCCTACCGCCCTTTGACCGCGCTCGTCTGGCTCGCGGGCCATGGCTGCGAGGCGGAGCCGGAATTGAGCGAAGCCGAAGAGGTGATCGGCGCCTATCAGGATTCGCCGCAGCGCGCGGCGATGCTCGGAACACTCGAGAGGCTGCACCGGCGATAACGCAGATTTGCGGCGGGCGGACCTGACTGCGGCGTACGTTCCGCGTTAGGGTCCGGTCATGTCAGCCCCGCACGAAACGACGCATCGAAACCGCCTCGCCGAGGCGACCTCGCCTTACTTACTGCAGCACGCGCACAATCCGGTCGACTGGCGGCAGTGGGGGCCGGAAGCGCTGGCCGAAGCCAAACGCAGCGGCCGGCCGATCCTGCTCTCGGTCGGCTACGCCGCCTGCCACTGGTGCCACGTGATGGCGCACGAGAGCTTCGAGGACGAGGCAACCGCGCGCGTGATGAACGAGCTGTTCGTCAACATCAAGGTCGACCGCGAGGAACGGCCGGACATCGACCAGATCTACATGAACGCGCTGCATCTGCTCGGCGAGCAGGGTGGCTGGCCGCTGACGATCTTCTTGACGCCGGCCGCGGAGCCAGTGTGGGGCGGAACCTATTTTCCGAAGGAGTCGCGCTTCGGGCGGCCGGCTTTCGTTGACGTGCTGCGCGAGGTGGCGCGGATGTTCAAGGAAGAACCGGGAAAGATCGAGCAGAATCGCGTGGCGCTGCTGGCGCGGCTGGCGGATAAGGCGCGACCGGCCGGCAAGGTGACGATCGGTTTGCGTGAGCTCGACGGCGCGGCGCGCCAGCTCGGCAATGCCTTCGATGCGGTGAACGGGGGCCTGCGCGGCGCACCGAAGTTTCCGCAACCGGCGATGCTGGAAATGCTCTGGCGCGCCGGACGCCGCAGCGGCGACGCGCGCTTCTTCGAGACGGTCGAGCACACGCTCGAACGCATGAGCGAAGGGGGCATCTACGACCATCTCGGCGGCGGCTTCTCGCGCTATTCGGTCGACGAGCGCTGGCTGGTGCCGCATTTCGAGAAGATGCTGTACGACAACGCGCAGCTCCTGGAGCTGCTGGCCTTGGCGCATCAACGGACGGGCAATCCGCTGTTCGCTCAGCGCGCGCGCGAGACAGTCGGCTGGCTGACGCGGGAAATGACAACGCCGCAAGGCGCGTTTGCCGCGTCGCTCGACGCCGATTCGGAAGGCGAGGAGGGCAAATTCTACGTTTGGTCCCATGACGAAGTGATCCAGACGCTCGGCGCCGAGGACGGCGCATTCTTCGCCGGGCACTACGACGTGACGCCCGGCGGCAATTTCGAAGAGCACACGATCCTCAATCGCCTCGACACCCCCGAACGGAGCGCGGAGGACGAAAGCCGGCTCGCTGCTCTGCGCGACAAGCTGCTGGCGGTGCGCGGCGGACGCATAAGACCTGGTCTCGACGACAAAGTGCTGGCCGACTGGAACGGGCTGATGATCGCCGCGCTGGTCAATGCCGGCGTGGCGCTCGGCGAGGGCGAATGGATCGCCATGGCGCGGCGCGCCTTCGACTTTATCGCGCGCGAAATGACGCGGGGCGAACGCCTCGGCCATTCCTGGCGCGCGGACAAGCTGCTGCTACCGGCGCTTGCTTCCGACTATGCGGCCATGATCCGCGCCGCGCTCGCGCTGTATGAGGCAACCGGAGAGGGCGCTTTCCTCGAGCGGGCGCTCACTTGGCAGCGCAGCTTCGATGCGCACTACGCCGATCCCGACACCGGCGGCTATTACCTATCGGCCGACGACGCCTCGGACTTGTTGCTGCGTCCGCATTCGACCCTGGACGACGCCACCCCCAACCCGAACGCGGTCGCCGCGCAAAACCTGGTGCGGCTGGCGGTACTGTCCGGCGACGACCGTTGGCGCGCCAAGGCCGACGCCTTGATCGAAGGCGTGCTGTCGGCGGCCGGGCAAAATCTGTTCGGCCATGTCGCACTGCTCAACGCGCTCGACCTGCGCCTGCGCGGCGCCGAGATCGTCTGCACCGGGCCGGAGGCAGAGCCGTTCGCGCAGGCGGCGCTGCAACTGCCGTTCAGCGAACGTATAGTGCTGCGCGCACGCGACGAATCATCCTTGCCCGCGTCGCATCCAGCGCAGGACAAGCTCAAGGCGGTGCAGGGCAGCGCCGCCTTCGTCTGCGTCGGCGAGCGCTGCTCGCTGCCGGTAACCGAGCCGCAGCAAATCGCGGGGGCGGTGATCGCAATGCGCGATCAGTAACGGCGATAACTGCCGCTGCTGCTGCCGCTCGAATAGCCTGATCGGCCGCCGTAGCCCCCGCGGTAGCCACCGCTCATGGCGCCCGACATGATGCCAAAGCCGATGGCGCCGAGCGCGGCGTTGGTCGCGGCCTGGTTCGCGGCATTGCGCTGCGCCTGGTACTCGCCGCAATTCTTTTTGGCATATTGCCGCTCATAGGAGGCGCGCTTGGCGCGGATCTGCGTCAGCGTGCCGTTGTACATTTGCAGAAGTGCCCGCTGCTCCCGGGTCGAACCGGCAAGGGGGTCGATACGACCGCCATCTGTCGTCGAATAAGATCGGGTGTCGCCCATCCGCGCCAGGGTGTTGTCTTCTTCGGCCTGCAACTGCGCGATCCTGTTCGCCAACTGGTCGCAGACATCGGCCCGAGCCGGTAACCCGGCCGCACCCAGTATCCCCGTCGCCAATAAAAGTGCTGCCGCCTGAGTTTTGATTATCCGCATGCTCATCCTCCCAGATTTGCACGCGGCCAATCTGCGGGATGGCGCGGTCACCGGCACCCCCGGAAACGGGGGTAAGCGGGCGTTTTTGGCCCACCCCGCGACAACTTGTCCCTGCAAGCCGCCCCCGAGAGGGGTAGGCTAGCGGTATTCGAGGATGGAGGCCCGGCTCGTGCGTGGGGACAGCGGGGTACTCGACACGATCGACCTGCTTTACCGGGCCGCCGTGGAGCCTGTGCTCTGGCCGGAGGCGCTGAAGCAATTCGCTTTGGCCTGCGGCGGAATGGGCACCGCGATGATCCCGATCACGCCCGGTGATACGACCGGGCTCATTCTCTCACCCGACCTGACGGAGCAGCGGCCGGACTACGACCGCGACTGGGTCCACCAAGACACTCGGGTCCGGCGCATCTTCTCGCGCAAGCTGAAAAACGGCGTGTGCTGCGAGGCCGAACTTTTCACCGACGAGGAGATCGCGCGCGATCCGATGCGCAACGAGTTCTGCCGCAAATACGGCATGGGCTCGTTCGCCGCGCAACTGGTGATGCCGATGCCGAACTTCGTCGTCGCCTTCAGCGTGATGCGCGCGCTGAACCTTGGGCAATTCGAAAGGCACGAGCTGGGCACACTCGGCCTGCTCGGCCGTCACGCCGCCCGCGCGCTGGTGATCTCGGCGCGTCTTTCGTCCGCGCAAACGCAACAGCGGATCGCGCTGAGCGCACTCGATCAACTCACCTGCGCGGCCGTCGTGATCGACCGTCAGATGAACGTCATCTATGCCAATGCCACGATGGACCTGCTGGCCGACGACGGCATCACGCTGCGCAAGTCGCGGCTGGAGGCCGCGTCGCGGCCCCACCAGGACCTGCTGACTCGCTTCATCGCGTCCGTCGTGCAGGGGGAGGTAGACGCGACGGCGGCGCCGGTCGCGCTGCCGCGACCGAGCGGCAAACAACCGCTGCTGGTGCAAGCCATTCCGATCGGCCCCGTGCCGGAAGATGGCGCGCCGGTCGTGGCCAATGCGGCGGCGCTGATCCTGATCGTCGATCCGTCGCGACACGAGCAGCGCGATTTAAGCGGCGAGCTGCGGCTGCTCGGGTTGACGCCGGCAGAGGCGCGGCTCGGCGCGATGATCGGCACCGGCTGCTCGCGCCGCGAGGCGGCCGAAGCGCTGAGCATCTCGGAGTCCACCGTCAGCGATACGCTCAAGCAGGTGTATCTCAAGCTCGACCTCACGCGGCAGAGCCAGCTCGTGCGGCTGCTCGACCGGTTGTCGACCTTGCGCGCGACGCAAACCGAGCAATAGACACAATGAAATGGCCGGGCTTTGCGGGCCCGGCCATGCACGGAATTCGCGCCGCTGCGGCGTCGCTTACGTATTCATGCTCTCGAAGAACTCGGCGTTGCTCTTGGTGTTGCGCAGCTTGTCCAACAGGAAGTCGATGGCGTCCATCGTGCCCATTGGATTGAGGATGCGGCGCAGTACGTACATCTTCTTGAGCACGGCCGGCTCGGTGAGCAGCTCTTCCTTGCGCGTGCCGGAGCGGGTGATGTCGATCGCCGGGAAGGTGCGCTTGTCGGCCACCTTGCGGTCGAGGATGAGCTCCGAGTTACCAGTGCCCTTGAACTCTTCGAAAATCACTTCGTCCATGCGGCTGCCGGTATCGATCAGCGCGGTCGCGATGATGGTGAGCGAGCCGCCTTCCTCGATGTTACGCGCGGCGCCGAAGAAGCGTTTCGGCCGCTGCAAGGCATTGGCGTCGACGCCGCCGGTCAGCACCTTGCCGGAGGACGGCACCACGGTGTTGTAGGCGCGGCCGAGGCGGGTGATCGAGTCGAGCAGGATCACCACGTCGCGCTGATGTTCGACCAGGCGCTTGGCCTTCTCGATCACCATCTCGGCGACCTGCACATGGCGCGAGGCCGGCTCGTCGAAGGTCGAGGAGATGACCTCACCCTTCACCGAGCGCTGCATGTCGGTGACTTCTTCCGGCCGCTCGTCGATGAGCAGCACGATCAGATAACACTCGGGGTGATTGGCGGTGATGGCGTGCGCGATGTTTTGCAGCAGCACGGTCTTGCCGGTGCGCGGCGGCGACACGATCAGTGCGCGCTGGCCCTTGCCGATCGGCGAGACGATGTCGATGACACGGGCAGAGAGGTCCTTCTTGGTCGGGTCGTCGTGTTCCATCTTCAGCCGCTCGTCGGGATAGAGCGGCGTCAGGTTGTCGAAGTTAATCTTGTGGCGCGCCTTTTCGGGGTCCTCGAAGTTGATCGTGTTGACCTTGAGCAGCGCGAAGTACCGTTCACCTTCCTTGGGCGAGCGGATTTGGCCCTCGACGGTGTCGCCGGTGCGCAGGCCAAAACGGCGGATCTGGCTGGGCGAGACGTAGATGTCGTCGGGGCCGGAGAGGTAATTCGATTCCGGCGAGCGCAGGAAGCCGAAGCCATCGGAGAGAACCTCGACCACACCTTCGCCGATGATGTCGATCTCGGCGGTCGCGAGGTTTTTCAGAATCGCGAACATCAGCTCCTGCTTGCGGAGCGTGCTGGCGTTTTCGACCTGATGTTCTTCGGCGAAAGCAGTGAGCTCGGCCGGGGTCTTGGACTTGAGGTCTTGGAGTTTCATTTCCCGCATGGGGGGAGTCGATCCTTGGGAGAGCCCGGGCGGTCGTGCAAAAGAGAGACTCGGGACCGGGTAAGCTACGGAGAGAGATCGCAGGTCTTAGATCACAAGCCTTGGGGGACAGGGTCGTTTAGAAAGCTTGGGAAGGAGCCTGGGACCCGATGCCGCGACCGGCCCGTATAGGTGCCGGAACGCTACTCGCATCCGCCTGCGTTCGGTGGGATACCAACAACATAGGTGGGGTTACGGTTTCACGCAAGTGCGCGAAAGACGTGGAGATATGGCTCAGAACGGCTTAATGGTCGCCAACAGCACGATGACGATCATGAGAATAGTCGGTATCTCATTGATGATGCGGTAGAATTTCTGATTGTGCCGGTTGCGGTCGACGGCGAATTCGTTGGTCCAGGCGCCGAGCAGGCCATGCATGACGGTCATGGCGACGACTAAAACCAGCTTGGCGATAAACCAGCCTGCGGTGAACCACTGGCCGAGCAGCACCATCACGATGCCGAACAGCCAGGCGGCCGCCGCCGCCGGTGTCATGATGAATTTATAGAGCCGCCGCTCCATCGTCTTGAAGGTCTCTGACTGCACGGAGCCTGGCGCAGCATCGCAGTGATAGACGAACAGCCGCGGCAGATAGAGCAGCCCGGCCATCCACGATATGACGGCGATGATGTGCAGGGCTTTGAGGGTGAGGTACATCGCGTTGGCTGAAGCTACTTCCGCACACGCTTGAGCATACGCTCGACATGCGCGATCGGCGTTTCCGGCAGGATGCCGTGGCCGAGGTTGAAGATGTGCGGTCCGCCCGACAGCATTTCCATCACGTCGTCGACTTCACGGTCGAGCGCCGCACCGCCCGCAAGCAGCGCCAACGGATCGACATTGCCCTGCACCGCCACGCGCGGCTGCAACATGTCGCGCGCGATCTCCCGCTCAAAAGTCCAGTCGATGCCGATACCGTCGATACCGGTCATCTCCGCATAAGGCAGGGCCATGGCGCTGACGCCGCGCGGAAACCCGATGATCTTGGCATTGGGAATTTCGCGTCGAATGCCCTCGACGATTTTCTGCGTCGGCTGAATGCACCAGCGCTCGAACTGATCCGGTCCGAGTACGCCAGCCCAGGTGTCGAATATCTGCACGCACTCGGCGCCGGCTTTGAGCTGATTGATGAGGTAGGCGATTGACGCCTGCACCAAGCGATCGATCAAACGGCCGAAGCCTTCCGGATCGCGATGAGCGAACAGCCGCGCCGGTCCCTGATCCGGCGTCGCGTGGCCCGCAACCATATAGGTTGCCACCGTCCAGGGCGCGCCGCAGAAGCCGATCAGCGTCGTCTTGCTGTCCAGCGACGCCTTCACTTTCGCTACGGTCTCGTAGACCGGCGCCAGCGCTTTGGCATCGATATCGTCACGCAAGGTCGCAACCGCAGCGGCATCCGGCAACGGCTCGAGCTTCGGCCCCTCGCCGACCAGGAACTCGACTTTGCGCCCAAGCGCGAGCGGTATTACCAGGATGTCGGAAAACAAGATTGCGGCGTCGAAGCCGAAACGCCGCACCGGCTGCAACGTCACTTCGGCCGCGAGCTCAGGATTAAAACAAAGGTCGAGAAAACCACCGGCCTTCTCACGTACGGCGCGATATTCCGGCAAATAACGGCCCGCCTGCCGCATCATCCAGACCGGCGGCAGGGTTTCATGCTGCCGGTCCAGCACGCGCAATATCGGCTTTATCCCCGCTGTCTCGTTCACGCGCTCTTCTCTCTAAAAGACTCTTTAAGTTTCTTTGTAGTGTTTATTAGGCCGTTGATATGACTCATGACTCGCGATCAACACCCTGTCCACCGGCCAGCACAAAGCAATTCAGAATCGGGCGTTATCCGCCTGCTCGCTGTCCACACCAGGAGCCGCCGTTTTAATGGGCTTTTATGACTTTATCCACGGCCATGCCCAACGGGCTGTCCACATGACCGTCAGATTGCGGTGAACGGACCTGCGATCTCTCCCCGTAGCCAGTCATGTGGATGAAAAGGCCGTCCTCACCCAATGCCGCCTTGCCTCACCGCTCCAGGCGTGGCCTCCTCCCAATCTATCCACACCTCATCCCGGCGCTGTTCAGATGCCCAATACCGGTTACTTCCATCTCCATCTGGTGTCGGACGCGACCGGCGAAACCCTGATCACGGTGGCGCGCGCGGCGGCAGCGCAATACGCGAATGTGTCGCCGGTGGAACATCTTTATCCGATGGTGCGGTCGCGCAAAGCACTGGACAACGCGCTGACCGAGATCGGCGAAGCGCCCGGACTGGTGCTCTATACGCTGCTCGAGGAAGATCTGATCGCGGTGCTGGAGAACAAGTGCCGCGACCTCGGCCTTCCCTGTATGTCGGTGCTGGGGCCGATTCTGCGGTTGTTCCAGTCCTACCTCGGCGCCGAGACCATTCATCGCGCCGGCGCGCAGCATGTCCTCAATGCCGAATACTTCCAGCGTATCGATGCGCTTAATTACACGATGTTCCACGATGACGGTCAGCATGTCGAAGGGCTGGAGGAGGCCGACGTGGTGCTGATCGGCGTGTCACGTACCTCGAAGACGCCGACCTCGATCTATCTGGCCAACCGCGGTATCAAGACCGGCAATGTGCCGTTGGTGCCGGGCGTCCCGCTACCGCCTTCGGTCGAGAAATTGGTACGGCCGCTCGTTATCGGGCTGTATGCGAGTCCGGAGCGCATCGTGCAGATCCGCGAGAACCGGTTGCTCGGCCTCAAGGCGCATCGCGACGACGACCAGTACATCGACAAGACGGCGGTGGCGGAGGAGGTGGCCTATTCGCGCCGCCTCTGCTCCAAGAACGGCTGGCCGGTGATCGATGTCACCCGCCGCTCGATCGAGGAAACGGCCGCCGCGGTGCTCAAGCTTCTCTCCGAGAAGCGCCGCCATCCCGTGGCTTGAGCGATAAAGGACATTCATGCCGTTCTGGCTCGCCCGACAATCTTTGGTGCTCGCCTCGAAAAGCGATGTGCGCGGCAAGCTCCTGGCAGCTGCCGGGCTACGCTTCGAGGTGCGGCCGGCGTCTATCGACGAGCGCGCGGTCGAGAAGGAGGCCGGCGCTGCCGATGCTACGGCCGCGGCGGTGCTGCTGGCGCGCGCCAAGGCGCTGCATGTGGCTGCCCAGCGTCCGGGACAGATGGTGCTCGGCGCCGACCAGACGCTGGCACTCGGCGAGCGCCGTTTCAGCAAGCCGGTAGATCGCGCGGCGGCGGCGGAGCAGTTGCGCGCCCTGCGCGGCAAGGTGCATCAGCTCCATTCCGCGCTGGCGCTGGCGCGCGATGGCGCGGTGCTGTTCGACTGCGTCGATACCGCACGGCTCACCATGCGCGAGGTCTCCGACCGATTTCTGGAGGAATATCTCGACGTCGCCGGCCACACCGCGCTGCAAAGCGTCGGCGGCTATCAACTCGAAGGTCTTGGTGTTCATTTGTTCGATAAGATTGAAGGCGACTATTTCACCATTCTCGGTCTGCCGCTGATGCCGCTGCTCGCGTATCTGCGGCAGGCCGGGCTCATTGATGGATGAGAGCTTGCATGTTCGTCCTCGGCCTCACCGGCTCCATCGGCATGGGCAAGTCGACCACGGCGAAGATGTTCGCCGAAGCAGGCGTGCCTGTGTACGACGCCGACGCCGCGGTGCACCGGCTCTACACGGGTGAGGCGACGGCGGCGATCGAAGCGGCGTTCCCCGGGACCACCGCGAATGGCGCGGTCGATCGGGATAAATTGGCAAAAGCGGTGCTCGGCGACCCCGCCGCCATCAAGCGTTTGGAAGGCATCGTGCACCCGCTGGTGTACCGGGCGCGCGAGAGTTTTCTAAAAAAGGCTGCGGCAAGCGGCACGCCCGTTGTGGTGCTCGATATTCCGCTACTGTTCGAGACCGGCGGCGATAAACGGTGCGACGCTGTGGTCGTGGTGTCTGCGCCGGCGGACATGCAGCGCACGCGCGCTTTCGAGCGCCCCGGCATGACCGAGCAGAAGCTCGCCGCCATCCTCGCCAACCAGGTTCCAGACGCCGAGAAGCGCGCCCGCGCCAATTTCGTCGTGGATACTTCGCAAGGTTTCGAGCATGCCCGCACGCAGGTGCGCGACATCCTTAAGCGGGTGAGTACAATGCCAGCACGGCGGCCAAGCGATTCGCCGGCGAGAGACTAAGCGATGCGCGAGATCGTCCTCGATACCGAAACGACCGGGCTGGATCCCAACCAGGGGCATCGGCTGGTTGAACTCGGCTGCATCGAGCTGCTCAACCGCATCCCGACCGGCGCTACGTTCCACGCTTACCTCAATCCGGATCGCGACGTACCGGCCGAGGCCTTCGCCATTCACGGGCTGTCCGCGGAGTTCCTCCGGGGCCACAAGCGTTTTGTCGAGATCGTCGACGATTTCCTCACCTTTATTGGCGATGCGCCGCTGGTCATCCACAATGCCAGCTTCGATCACGGCTTCCTCTGCGCCGAGCTCAAGCGCGTGGAGCGCGCGCTGATCGCACGCGAGCGGCTGGTCGACACGCTGTTCCTGGCGCGCCGCAAGCATTCGGTCGGGCCCTACAATCTCGATGCGCTGTGCGCGCGCTACGGTATCGACAATTCCCGCCGCACCAAGCACGGCGCGCTGCTCGACGCCGAGATCCTTGCCGAGGTCTATCTGGAGCTGATCGGCGGCCGTCAGGCGCAACTCGGGCTTGCCGAAAAGATCGAGCTGCACGTCAGCGGTGGCGGCAACAACGGCATCGTGGTTACCCGCGCGCGCGAGACGCCGCTCACCCCGCGCGTAAGCGAGGCCGAACGCACAGCGCATCGCGCGTTCATCGCGACGCTCGGCGAAAACGCCCTTTGGCGGAATTACCTGTAGCGGTTAGGCGGCTCAGACCTGATTGGCCGGCTGCTGCGGCGCCATCTGTTCCATCTTCTGGCGGTACAGCCCGACGAAATCCACCGGATCGAGCAGCAGCGGCGGGAAGCCCCCGTTGCGTACGGCCGTCGCGATAATCTCGCGCGCGAAGGGGAACAGCAGGCGTGGACACTCGATCAGCACGACCGCGTTGAGGCTTTCCTGCGGCACGTTGCGGATGCGAAACACACCGCCGAACAGCAACTCGAAATTGAACATCACCGCGCCGGCGTTCTCGGCCTTGCCCTGCAGTTCGAGGATCACCTCGATGTCGGTCTCCGACAAGGGCTGCGCGTTGACGTTGATCTGGATGTTGATCTGCGGCGGCTCGGGGCGCGGCTGCAGCGACTGGGGCGCGTTCGGATTTTCGAACGAGAAGTCCTTGATGTACTGGGCCACCACGTTGAGCTGCGGCACGTTCTCCGGCGCGGGGCCGCCATTGGTTGTCGACATGAGTTCTCCTTCGCGCCGCGAGGCGGTCTAAGCAAATTCGGCGGTTGGCTAACATAGCGGTGGTGGGGCCACAAGGACGCCAATCCGCTCGACCGTCATAAGGTGAAGCGCGGCGGAATCAGCGGTTCGCGCGCTCGTCGTCATCCCGTCGCGGTGGTAGCGCCGGGTCCGGCATGCGACGCCACTGTTCCGGCTCGAGGTCGAGCACGCCGTCGCGCGGTGGCGGTGCCGTCTGCACACCCAAATACGAGGCAATCCCCCGCCGCAGCGGTCCGACGAGCAGCGTCAGCCCCAACACGTCTGTGATAAACCCAGGAACCAGCAAGAGAATCCCGGCAAATAGGATGAGGAACCCGTCGCTGTCGGCCTTCACGGTGGTGAAGCCGCCGTCGGCCATGGCAAGCCGCATGCGCTCGATGTGATTGCCGCCGGCATGCTTCAAGACCAGACCGCCAAGCAGCGAACCGGCCAGGATGAGCAGCAATGCCATGCCAAAACCGATGTGGGCAGCGACCACAATGAAGGTCACAAGTTCGGCAACCGGCAGCGCCAACACGCCGATCAGGAGCCATTTTGCCACATTCATCGCTGTTTCATCCGTACAGGGCGAGGTTGGCGTAACCGCCTCGATCGTCTAAGGTTTACGCAGCGAATGGGGGTTGCGCCGGAAACCGACGTAAGCCCTATGGAATGGCGTGACCACCGGCTTACATAATACGGGTGCGACCGGACGCTACGCCCGTCCACCCGGCAATAATGCAGACCGGAGGCTTCCGTAGCTGAAAGCATGCGAGACGTGTTCGACATCTACACCATCATATTCCTGGCGCTCGCAGTGTTCATCTTCCTGCGGCTGCGCAGCGTGCTCGGTCAGCGCACCGGGCGCGAGCGGCCGCCTTACGATCCCTATACGTCGGCACGAGAGCCTGTGCGCCAGGGCGAAAACGTCGTGGCGCTGCCCAACCGGATGCCGGAAACGGCCGCACCAAAGCCGGCCGAGCCGGTCGATGCCGCGGAGCGCTGGAAGGGCGTTGCCGAGCCCGGCACGCCGGTGGCCAAAGGCCTCGATGCGATCGTCGCCGCTGCCCCCGATTTCGACGCCAAGCATTTCCTCACTGGCGCGCGCGCTGCCTACGAGATGATAGTGACCGCCTTTGCCGACGGCGACCGTCGCATCTTGAAGAATCTGCTGTCGCGTGAAGTCTACGATGGCTTCGAGAATGCCATCGGCCAGCGCGAAAGCCGCGGCGAGAAAGTCGAGACGCGTTTCGTCTCGGTCGACAATGCCGAGATCACCGCCGCCGAGCTGCGCGGCCGCAGCGCGCAGGTCACGGTGCGCTTCCAGTCGAAGCTCATCTCGGCCACGCGCGACAAGAACGACAACGTCATCGACGGCAATGCCGAGAAAGTCATCGACGTCACCGACGTGTGGACGTTTGCCCGCGATGTCTCCTCGCGCGACCCGAACTGGAAGCTGGTCGCCACCGAAGCCGAAACGACAGGTGGATAGTCGCGCATGCCGGTGCCTGGAACGCGTGTTGCTCCTTCGGCACTGGTCATCCTGACGGCGATCGGGATTGCCGGCGCGCCGGCCTCCGCGCGCGACGCCGCCATCAAGCTTCCCAATGCGCAAGTCGAAACACTCGACTTCGCCGCCATTCCGGGTTGGGCCGACGACGACCACGCCGCGGCCTTCGCCGTCTACCTCAAGAGCTGCCGCGCCATCCTGGCAGGCAGCAAGGCGCAGCGCAGCGCGCGGCCGATGTTCGCCGGCCTGTTCAATGCTTGCGAGAAGGCAAAAGCCGTCACCGAGTCCGATCGCGCCTCTGCGCGCCACTTCTTTGAAGCCAATTTCAAGCCGGTGCGCGTCGCGCCGCCGGCGCAGGGCGCAGGCTTCTACACCGGCTATTACGAGACCGAGGTCGACGGCTCACCTGTACCGACCGACGAATTCAAGGTGCCGTTCTATCGCATCCCCTCCAAGCTGCTCGGCCGCAGCAAGGTCTTCGCCCATCTCGACCGCAGCGCCATCGAAGACGGCGCGCTCAAGGGCAAGAGCCTGGAAATCTGCTGGGTGAAAAACCCGATTGACGCCTTCATTGCTCAAATTCAAGGATCCACCCGCGTCAAGCTCGGCGACGGCAAGCTGCTGCGCCTGAACTACATCGCCAGCAACGGTCAGAAATACTATCCGGTCGGCCGCTATCTGATCGACAAGGGCATCATTGCCAAAGAGGACATGTCGCTCGACCGCATCCGCGAATGGATGGAAGCCAACCCGGACGAGGGTAAGGATCTGCGTCGCAAGAACCGGTCGTTCGTGTTCTTCACCGAGACGCCGCTCAAGGCGCACGATGAATGCATCGGCGCGCAGGGCGTCGCGCTCACGGCGGGGCGCTCGCTCGCAGTCGACAAGTCGATCCACGTCTACGGCACACCGATCTGGATCGATGCGGAACTGCCGATCCTCAGCGAGAAGCCGGAGACCAAGTTTCGCCGGCTGATGTTCGCGCAAGACACCGGTTCTGCCATCATCGGCTCGGCGCGCGCGGATATTTATTTCGGCGCCGGCGAGGAGATCGGCCATATCGCCGGCCGAATCAAGCAGCACGGGCAGTTCGTGATGCTGGTGCCGCGCAACGTGGCGGTGAACGGGAGCGGGAGCGCGCCGGCGGACATTCCGTTGCCCCGGCCGCGGCCGAACCAGTTGATTGCCGCGGACGAGACGCCGACGACGGCCTCGATCAGCGCCAGCATGCCGCTTCCCAAGCCGCGCCCGCAGTAGACCCAACGAGATCGCAATGAGCCGCGAGGGCAACCGGCGCCGTCTGCTCACGCCGGAGGAACGTGTGCTGTGGACGGCGGTGACGCAGTCGATCGCGCCGTTGCGCGATTCAGCGCTGCCGCTGGACGGCGGCAGTGAAGGCGAGGGACTGCAGCATCTCGATAAGGCACCGCCGCCAACTTCGGCCTCGACTACGGCTGCCCGAAAGAAGCCTGCTGAGATTGCGGTAAGGCCGTCTCCACCCGCCCCGCCGCCGCTGGCGCCGCTCGGACGGCGCATGCGCGCGCGCGTGGTGCGCGGCAAGGAAGCAATCGACGCGCGCCTCGATCTTCATGGCTTGACCCAGGCGCAGGCCCATTCCGCGCTGCTGCATTTTCTCCGCAATGCGCAGGTGCGCGGCGCCAGGCTGGTGCTGGTGATTACCGGCAAAGGTGTACGCGGCGACGGCGAACGCGGCGTGCTGCGCCGCCAGGTGCCGCAGTGGCTCACGCTGCCGGACTTCCGCGCGATCGTGCTCGGCTTCGAGGACGCCCATGTCGCGCATGGCGGCGAGGGCGCGATCTATATCCGCATCCGCCGGCTGCGCTCGGACGCGGAATGACGGCTGCCTAGTGCTTGCCGAGTTTTTCCCAGAGCAGACTTTCTCCCAGCCAGCGGACGATGCGGTCATATCCCGCTGGCGGCTTTCGCTTCACTCGAACGCGGCGGCCTTTGCCACGGCCAGACCCCTTCTTCTGCGACATCAAATCCCCCCGTTTACTCGGTACAATCGGAGATTTTGAAGTCTACGCATGCTCGCATAGGCTGTCAAATATTATTACTCGTTTTTTTTGTCATGACAGCCGGATGCGCTCCGCGTGCAGACGACCAACCGATGTCGCAAAAGGATTAGGCGCGGCCGTGTTTTGCGCGCGGTGCAACCGGCGCTGCGTTGAGGGGTATGAGCTCGAGACAGACGATAGGCATTCCCGCCCGCAATTGAATCGTCTGCTTACCAAAATTGACGAAACGGACTTGGACGTAATCGTCGAAACCGGGTTCGACTTGCAGCGCCGCTATGGTCAGAAGGCCCAGTACCCTCATGTCGTCGATGCCACCGATGTGGCCGATGTAATCGTGCGGCAGGTTGATGCGTTCGCGCGTGCGCACGTCCACCATGCGATTGGCTTTGAGCGCAAAGCGCCGTGCGCGGAGCAGGTTAACGGTCTTACCGTCGTCGGTGACGAGCTGGTTGCCGAGCGTCAAATGGACAGCAACCGCCCGCACATTGGCTTCGTCGAACGGCTCAATGCCGATGACGCCTTCTTTCACTGCCTGCGCGATCTGGAAGTTCACCAGCACGCCGCCGAACGCGCGGATGTCGCGCCCTCGCTTGACGGACCGCTCCGGCTGCTGCGCGAACGAGGCTCGCAACCAGTAATCCGCGCTATGGCCGGTGAGCCGCGCCAGCTTGCGCGCCATTGCACGCGAAATCGGCTGGCGGTCGTTGACGATGTTGTTGATGGTCTGGCGCGAAACCCCGGTCGCCTTGCGCACTGCGACTTGATCGAGCCCGAGCCGTTCGATTTCCGCACGGAGGTGCTGGCCCGGCGTCATCTCGCCTTTGGCGGCGCGGTCTCGCCGCCGATCTGCGGGCATGAACACCACTCCCTTTGCTTAAAAGTTGTGGGCTCACACATAACCGACCGAGGTCGATATCTCACAAGCCCATTCGTACAATTAACGCCAGGCTTTTGAGTTTTAACGTTATTCCGCGCTCGCCCAGGCGAGCCGAATAAGCCGCGAAACGGCGACAGCGATCAAGCCACCGCGCGGCTATTAATACCGTTTCGCGCGTAAGTAGCAGACGCGGCTTACAAAATAAACCGGCTGAGATCGGCGTTTTTGGCCAAATCGCCGATGTGCTTTTCCACATAAGCGGCGTCTATGGTGATCGATTGCCCGCCCAGGTCTGAGGCACGGAACGAGACCTCGTCCAGCACCCGTTCCATCACGGTTTGCAGACGGCGCGCACCGATGTTCTCGACCGCGGAGTTAACGGCGACGGCAATGTCGGCGAGCGCGTCGATGGCGTCATCGGTGAATATCAACGTCACGCCTTCGGTTGCCATTAGCGCGATGTACTGCTTGATCAGCGAAGCTTCCGGCTCGGTTAGGATGCGGCGAAAATCGTCGCGCGTGAGTGCGCGCAGCTCGACGCGGATCGGCAGCCGTCCCTGCAGCTCCGGCAACAGGTCGGACGGCTTCGACAGATGGAAAGCGCCAGAGGCGATGAACAGGATATGGTCGGTCTTCACCGGACCGTGCTTGGTATTGACGGTGGTGCCTTCGATCAGCGGCAACAGGTCGCGCTGCACGCCTTCGCGCGACACGTCGGCGCCCATGCGGCCCTCGCGCCCGGCGATCTTGTCCAGTTCGTCGAGGAACACGATGCCATTCTGCTCGACCGCCTTGATCGCTTCCTGAATGAGCTGCTCGTTGTCGAGCAGCTTGTCGGACTCCTCGTTGATCAGGATCGGATGCGATTCGGCCACCGTCAGTCGGCGCGTCTGTTTGCGGCCGCCGCCGAGTTTGCCGAAGATGTCGCCGATGTTGATCGCTCCCATCTGCGCGCCCGGCATGCCGGGAATCTCGAACATCGGCATGCCGCCGCCGCCCGACTGCACCTCGACCTCGATTTCCTTGTCGTTGAGTTCGCCGGCGCGCAGGCGTTTGCGGAAGCTCTCGCGCGTCGCCGGGCTTGCGCCGGGTCCAACCAGCGCGTCGAGTGCGCGCTCTTCCGCCGACTGCTCGGCGCGCACCTGCACGTCCTTGCGCTTGCGCTCGCGGGTGAGGGTGATGCCGATCTCGACCAGGTCGCGCACGATCTGCTCGACGTCGCGGCCGACATAGCCGACCTCGGTGAACTTGGTCGCCTCCACCTTGAGGAAAGGGGCGCCGGCAAGCCGCGCCAGCCGGCGCGAAATTTCGGTTTTGCCGACGCCGGTCGGCCCGATCATCAGGATATTCTTCGGTAGCACCTCCTCGCGCAATTTGTCGTCGAGTTGCAGCCGGCGCCAGCGATTGCGCAGCGCGATGGCGACCGCGCGCTTGGCGTCGTTCTGACCGACAATGTAGCGGTCGAGTTCGGAGACGATTTCGCGGGGAGAGAAGTCGGTCAAAGCGGATACTCGATTACGATTGCAGGGATTCGATCGTCACGTTGCGGTTGGTGTAGACGCAGATGTCGGCGGCGATGTCGAGTGACTTGCGCACGATGGCTTCCGCGTCGAGCGGTCCGTCCAGCAGCGCCCGTGCGGCGGACAGCGCATAATTGCCGCCCGAGCCGATGCCCATGACGCCGTTTTCCGGCTCCAGCACGTCGCCGGTGCCGGTGAGCACCAGCGAGACCTTGGCGTCGGCGACGATCATCATGGCTTCCAGCCGCCGCAGATAGCGGTCGGTGCGCCAGTCCTTAGCGAGCTCGACCGCAGCGCGGGTGAGCTGGCCGGGATACTGCTCGAGCTTGGCTTCGAGCCGCTCGAACAAAGTAAAGGCATCGGCCGTGGCGCCGGCGAAGCCGCCAATCACGTCACCTTTGCCGAGCCGGCGCACCTTTTTGGCGTTGGCTTTGACGATGGTTTGGCCGATGGAGACCTGGCCGTCGCCGCCGATAACGACGCTGCCGCCCTTGCGGACGGTGAGGATCGTGGTGCCGTGCCAATTCGGGATTTCGGTGGAGGACATACGCTTTAAGAACCCCTGCAATCCGGGTGATCTAGGCACGGTGTACCGGGTTTGCAAACAGGCTAGGGCCGCTGTGGCGAATCCAGCCAACCCCTGATAAAAGGCGCGCAAATAAAGGACCTTTCCCATGCGCACCGCCGCCGTGAAGCGCAAAACCAAAGAAACCGACGTCGAGGTCGAAGTCGATCTTGACGGCCAGGGTCGCTCGTCCGTGACGACCGGCATCGGCTTCCTCGACCATATGCTCGACCTGCTGGCGCGCCATTCGCGCATCGACATCACCGTGAAGGCGAAGGGCGACCTGCATATCGACCATCACCACACCACCGAAGACGTCGGCATCGCGCTCGGCCAGGCGGTGAAGCAGGCGCTCGGCGACATGAAGGGCATCACACGCTACGCCGACGTGCACGTGCCGATGGACGAGGCGCTGACGCGTGTCGCCATCGACATCTCCGGACGGCCGTTCCTGGTGTTCAAGTCTGAGTTCGTGCGCGACAAGGTCGGCACCTTTGACACCGAGCTGGTGCAGGAGTGGTTCCAGGCTTTCGCCATGAATGCGGGGATCACGCTGCACGCCGAGACGTTGTACGGGACCAACGACCACCACATCGCCGAGTCCTGCTTCAAGGGCCTGGCGCGCGCGTTGCGAACGGCGGTGGCGATCGATCCGCGCGCCAAGGACGAGGTGCCGTCGACCAAGGGCTCGCTGGGGGGATAGCCTTTCTTATACCTCCCCCCTGCAAGGGGGAGGTCGCGCGTTGTTGCGCGCGGGTGGGGGCCGTCGCGATTGACCCCACCCGGTCGGTCTGACGGCCGACCACCCTCCCCTTTCAGGGGAGGGATAACCAAGTATCGAGCAAGATATCAGTATGCCGACCTTCACCGTCCACGCACCGCCGCCGAAGCAGGGCGAAACGACCAGCGCTCCCGAGCGCTTCGTCTTCGTGCGCGACGGATTCCATTGGTGGGCTTTTCTGCTGGCGCCGTTCTGGCTGTTGTGGCGAAGGTTGTGGCTCGCGCTGCTCGGCTATGTCGTGGTCAGCATCATGATCGGGGTCGGTCTTTACCTGCTCGGCGTGACGACTGGCGTGAAGCTGTTGGCGAATGCGCTCGTCGCTCTGCTCGTTGGGTTTGAGGCGCCGACGCTGTGGCGCTGGACGCTGACGCGCCGGCGCTGGGCGTCACTCGGTTTTGTGGTCGCCGACGATCGCGAGGCGGCCGAGCGGCGTTTCTTCGCCGAATGGGCCAATCGTGTCGCGCCGAAGGCCACGGCGAGCGAGCTGCCCGAGCCGCGTTACGGCGCAATGGCGCAGCGCGCGCCGTCCTCCGACGTCCTCGGCCTGTTCCCGGAGCCGGGAGCGCGAGGATGAGCGTCGCCATCGTCGACTACGGCTCCGGCAATCTGCATTCCGCCGCGAAAGCCTTCGAACGCGCCGCGCGAGAAAGCGGCCACGACCAGCCGATCCTGGTGACCAGCGATCCGGCCGAGGTTGCGCGCGCCGACCGCGTTGTGCTGCCGGGCGTTGGCGCTTTCGCCGACTGCCGGCACGGGCTCGACGCTATCCCGGGCATGATTGACGCGCTTGAGCAGCGCGTGCGCAAGGACGGCCGGCCGTTCTTCGGCATCTGCGTCGGCATGCAGTTGATGGCCGAGCGCGGCCGCGAATACCAAGTGACGCCAGGCTTGGGATGGATCGCCGGCGAGGTTGATCGCATCGCGCCGACCGATGCCAGCCTCAAGATCCCGCACATGGGCTGGAATACGCTGAACATGCTCAAGACCCATCCGTTGCTCGCCGAAGTCCCGCTCGGGCCCGACGGGCTGCACGCCTACTTCGTGCACTCCTATGAGCTTAAAGTTGCGCAGCGTTCCGATCTGGTGGCGCAGGCCGACTACGGTGGGCCGCTCACCGCTATTGTCGGCCGCGACAACATGGTGGGCACGCAATTCCACCCGGAGAAGAGCCAGCGCCTTGGCCTCAAGCTGATTGCGAATTTTTTGCGGTGGACGCCATGATCTTGTTTCCAGCCATCGACCTGAAGGAAGGCTTGGCCGTCCGCCTGGAGCAGGGCGACATGGCGCGCGCCACCGTGTTTCATCGGGACCCGGCGCAGCAGGCGCATGATTTCGAGAATAAAGGCTTCAAGCATCTGCACGTTGTCGACCTCGACGGCGCCTTTGCGGGCAAGTCGATGAACGGGGCCGCGGTCGAGCGCATCCTCAAGACGGTGAGCATGTGCGTGCAGCTCGGCGGCGGAATTCGCGACATCACCGCGGTGGAAGGCTGGCTCGCCAAGGGCGTCAACCGGGTCATCATAGGGACGGCGGCGGTGCGCGATCCGGCTTTCGTCAAGGAAGCGGCGCGGCGCTTTCCGAAAAAGATCGCGGTTGGTCTCGATGCGCGCGACGGCAAGGTCGCGGTCGAAGGCTGGGCGGAAACGTCGGAGCTGACCGCGCTCGAGATCGCGCGTCGTTTCGAGGACGCCGGCGTCGCCGCCATCATCTACACCGACGTGGCGCGCGACGGGATGCTCAAGGGCCTCAATCTCGACGCCACCATCGCGCTGGCGGAGGCGATTTCGATTCCCGTCATCGCGTCCGGCGGTCTTGCGTCGCTCGGGGATATCAAGGCGATGCTGGAGCCGCGCGCGCGCAAGCTCGAAGGCGCGATCGCCGGCCGCGCGCTCTACGACGGGCGGCTCGATCCGGCCGAGGCCCTCAAGTTGATCCGCGGCGCGCGGGCGCAGGTCTAGGCCATGTTCAAGGTGCGCGTGATTCCCTGCCTGGACGTTAAAGATGGCCGCGTCGTCAAAGGCATCAATTTCATCAACCTGCGCGACGCCGGCGATCCGGTGGAAGCGGCCATAGCCTATGACGCGGCCGGGGCCGACGAGCTCACCTTCCTCGACATCACGGCGAGCCACGAGAACCGCGACACCATCTACGACGTCGTGCAACGCACGGCGGAGGCCTGTTTCATGCCGCTGACGGTCGGCGGCGGCGTGCGCACGGTCGACGACATCCGCAAGCTGCTCACCTGCGGCGCCGACAAGGTGTCGATCAACACCGCGGCGGTGGCGCGGCGCGCTTTTGTCAAGGAAGCGGCGGAGAAGTTCGGCGACCAGTGCATCGTGGTGGCGATCGACGCCAAGAAGGTGTCGAAGCCGGGCGAGACGGACCGCTGGGACATCTTCACCCATGGCGGTCGGCACCCGACCGGCATCGACGCGGTCGGCTACGCGCGCGAGGTGGTCTCGCTCGGCGCCGGCGAAATCCTGCTCACCTCGATGGATCGCGACGGCACGCGCGCCGGCTTCGACATCGCGCTCACCCGCGCGGTGGCAGATAGCGTGAGCGTGCCGGTGATCGCCTCCGGCGGGGTCGGCAATCTCGATCATCTGGTTGCCGGCATCCGCGACGGCCACGCCACCGCGGTGCTGGCGGCCTCGATATTCCACTTCGGCGAGCATTCGGTGCGCGAGGCCAAGGCCTATATGGCCAAGGCCGGCCTGCCGATGCGGCTCGATCCGTGATAAAGAGCGCCCGACAGGGACGCCCACGAGAGACGCTAATGCCGAAGACATTCACCTTGAGCGATCTGGAAAAACGCGTGCACGAACGCGCGCAGGCGAGCGCCAAGGAATCCTACACCCGCGCGCTGCTCGACAAGGGCGTCGGCCACTGCGCCAAGAAGCTCAACGAAGAGGCCTTCGAAACCGGCCTGGCGGCGGTGCAGGAGCGCAAGAACCGCGTGGTCGGGGAGGCCGCCGACTTGCTCTACCATTTGCTGGTGGTGCTGCACGCGCGCGGCATCGCGCTCAGGGAGGTCGAAGCCGAGCTCGGCAAGCGCACCAAGCAGAGCGGCTTGCAGGAAAAGGCCGCGCGCAAGAAGCGGCGCTAGTGTGTAAATAGTAGTTATGGAACAGCGCACCGAAGAAACTCTATCGCCCTATCGCGCCTTCTCGCGTGCGGAGTGGGCGGCGCTGCGCGAAGATACGCCGATGACGCTGACCTCGGAGGAGGTCACACGCCTGCGCTCGCTGCACGACCGGCTCGACATCAGAGAAGTCGAGGACATCTATCTCGCGTTGTCGCGGCTGCTCTCGCTCTACGTAGCGGCGACCCAGCGGCTGTTCCGCGCGCAGGAGCGCTTCCTCGGCACCGAAGACATCAAGATGCCCTTCGTCATCGGTGTCGCCGGCTCGGTGGCGGTCGGAAAATCGACCACCGCGCGCGTGCTGCAGGCGCTGCTCGCGCGCTGGCCGAACGTGCCGAAGGTCGACCTCATCACCACCGATGGATTTCTGTATCCAAACGCGGTGCTGGAGCGGGAAGGCCTGATGGAGAAGAAGGGCTTTCCGGAAAGCTACGACCTGCCGTCGCTGCTGCGCTTCCTTACCGACGTGAAGGCGGGCCGCCGGCCGGCGCGCGCGCCGGTTTATTCACACCTGATCTACGACGTGACGCCGAACCAGTCGGTCGAGGTCGACCGGCCGGACATCCTCATCGTCGAAGGCCTCAACGTGCTGCAGACCGGCCGCCTGCCCAAGGACGGCAAGGCGATCCCGTTCGTGTCGGATTTCTTCGATTTCTCGGTCTATCTCGATGCCGACGATGACGTGCTGAAGTCCTGGTATATCGACCGTTTCCTCACCCTGCGCAGCACCGCCTTCCGCGATCCGAAATCGTACTTCCATCGCTATTCGGGTCTGTCCGATCAGGAAGCGGTGGAGACGGCGACCTCGATCTGGGAGCGCATCAATCTCGTGAACCTGCACGAGAACATCGTGCCGACGCGCCAGCGCGCCGACCTGATCCTGAAGAAGAACGAAAGTCACATGGTGACGCAGGTGTCGCTGCGGCGGCTGTAGTCATCAACCCGCGGGGACAAACGGAAAATTACGCCGCGCGGCTGCCGAGATCGAAGTGCTCGACGTAACGCTGCTTGATCGCCGAGACCGGCAAAATAATCAGCACATCCGTCGTGCCGAACTCGTGGTCGACCACCGCGCCGTCACCGATATAAGCGCCGAGCCGCAGGTAGCCTTTGACCAGCGGCGGCAGCGCACGCAACGCGGCCTTCCGGTCGATGCTCTCCTTCGACATGCGGTTCATTTCGACATAGCGCTCCGGCAGCGCGCTGGCGCGCCATTGCTCCGGCGCGCGCGCGTAATGATGCAGGAACGACAACGGCAGCGCGAGCTGCTTCGGCTCGGTGCCGTCGAGGCTGGCGCAGCCGATCAGCACGTCGCTGCGGTTCTGCAGCACGTAAGCGCTGATGCCGTGCCACAGCAACTCGACCGTGCGCTTGTTGCGATAGGGCGTAAGCACGCAGGAACGGCCAAGTTCGAGGAACTGCAGATCCGGATGACGCGCGATCAAGCCGCCGATGTCGAATTCACCGGCGGTGTAGAAGCCGCCGTAGTCCTCGGCGAGCGGCTGGCGCAACAGCCGGTAGGTGCCGACCACGGCCGGCCGGCTGCCGGGCTGACCCTCGCCGGCGGAATGATCGAGCACCAGCAGGTGGTCGCAGATCGCGTCGTACGCGTCGACGTCGCGGCGCGCGAACAGGCGGCCGGGGTTCGGGATGGCCGAGCCTTCCTGATAGAACACGCGATAGCGCAGCTTCTGCGCCTGGCGAACCTCGGCGGCCGTCTGCGCCAGGCGGACCTCCAGCGAGCCGATGCGGCCGAGGCTCTGGGCGGGCCTATGCGTGCGCGCAGCCCAGGCTTGCAATCCGCCATAGGCCTGCAACGTGGAAATCAGATTGGGGCTGCCTGTGGACGCCGGAATGAAGCGCTCAAACAGGCTGCGCGGCAGACTGAGGCTCGCGCGACTGGGCATGGGTCGTTTCGTCCTTTCAGACGTCATTTCAGTGAGTTGGCGGCTGCGCGCGCCGAATCAGGATTACGCCTGCCAACGCCCCCTTCCAGCATGGGCCAGACACCGTTTTATGACAATGTGGGGTAGACGGCTCAAGCGGCAAGCGGGCGTGCAACCGCGGCGAGTGCCTCGGCCAGCCGTTCGCGGTCGAGCGGCTTGACCAGCAACCCGTCCATGCCGGCGGCCATGACCGCCTCGCGGTCTTCCGGGAAGGCATTGGCGGTGAGCGCCACGATGCGTGTACGCCCTTCGCCGGCCTCCGCTTCGGCGGCACGGATGCGGCGCGCCGCCTCCAGGCCATCCATCACCGGCATCTGAACATCCATCAGCACCAGATCGTACGGCGTGCCCGCCGCCCGCGCGGCGGCCCAGGCTTGTACCGCCGCCTCGCCGTCGCCGGCGATGGTCGGACGGTGGCCGAGCCGCACCAGCAGCGCGCGCGCAAGAAGAGCGTTGATCTCGTTGTCCTCGGCGACGAGGATCGACAGGCCTTTGTCCTGCGCGGCCGGCTTGACCGCCTCGTTATTGTCGTCGACGGCTTCGGCCAAAGCCTGCTCGAATTCACCTTCAGCGCGCAGGCGCGCAGCCAGCGAAGCGGCGCGCACCGGCTTGATCAGGTAGCCGTTGAACCCGGCCGCGCGCAGCGCCGCCATTTCATGCCGTTCGCTCGGCTTCAGCAGGACGATGCGGCGTGGCACGTCGAGCCCGCTGAGCGCGCCATTGGCCGCCATCGTCTGCGCCTGCGGGAAGTCGACCAGCACTGCGTCCCACGTGCGCTCCGGCAGCAAGGCCTGCGCGATCGTCTCGTCGAGTGCGGTGCAGGTCTTGGCGCCCCAACGGCCGATACGGCGCGCGAGCAGCGAGGCTTCGATTTCCGCGGCGGCGACGATCAGCACCGCGCTGTCGCGCAGATCGGGCGCGATGAAAGTCTGACTGTCCTCGACCGGCGCAGCCTGCAATGGCACCGAAACGGTGAAGGTCGACCCCTTGCCCGGCTCGCTCTCGACGGCGATGCGCCCGTCCATCCGCTCGACGATGCGTCTGGAGATCGCGAGACCAAGGCCGGTGCCGCCGAATTTTCGCGTCGACGATCCGTCGGCCTGTTCGAAATCGCGGAAGATGCGCTGCTGGTCCTCGGCCTTGAGGCCGATGCCGGTGTCGCGCACGACAAAGCAAACGTCGCGATCGCTTGCGCCCGGCTCGACGATGACCGCCACACCGCCGGCTTGCGTGAACTTGATGGCGTTGCCGGCGAGGTTGAGCAGCACCTGACGCAAGCGCGCCGCGTCGCCGACCAGTATCTGCGGCAGGCGTTCGTCGATGAAGCAGGCGATCTCGATACCTTTCGCCTGCGCGCGCGGCGCCAGCAGCTCGATGGCTTCTTCGACCAACTCGGTGATCGCGAAGGGGCGCGCTTCGAGGTTGAGCTTGCCGGCTTCGATCTTGGAGAAGTCGAGCACCTCCTCGATCAGCGACAGCAGCGTCTCGCCTGAGGTTTTCGTCGCCTTGGCGTAGGTCGTCTGTTCGGGCGAAAGCGGCGTGTCGAGCAGCAAGTCGGCCATGCCGAGAATGCCGTTGAGCGGCGTCCGGATTTCGTGGCTGACCATGGCAAGGAAGCGCGATTTGGCGCGGCTGGCGCTCTCGGCCTGATCGCGCGCGACCTGCAGTGCGTGCTCGGCTTCGACGCGATCCGTCACGTCGCGGCCGACCGCCTGCACCTCGGTGCCCTTGTCGGCGCGCACGGTGACTTCGCGCCAGGCGATCCAGCGCGGTCCGGCCTCGCTGCCGATCTTCTGATCGTACACGCGGGTGCCGTCGGCAAGCACGCGCACGGCGCCGCGCTCGAGGATCGGCAGTTCGAACGGCCGGCCGACCTGCACGGGGTTTTTGCCGGCAAGCGCGCGCACGGCGTCATTGGCGTAGGTCAGGCGGCCTTGCGCATCGCGCCGCACGATCAGGTCGCCTTGCGCCTCCAGCAGACTGCGCTCGCGCTCCTCGGCTTCGCGCAGTTCCCAATTGCGGTCGGACAATTCCTCGACGCGCGTCTGCAGCGCGCGGATCTCGTCCTTCATCATGCGACGGCGGATCAGCAGCCAGGTCAGCACCGCGCAGGCGCCGCAGAACAGCGCGCTGGCGCCCATCGCATAAGCATGTGGATCGTAGGTGTCGGTCTGCAGCCGCACGCCGGTGAGGAAGCCGAGCGCCCCCGACATCACCGACATGGTGATGACCACCGATCGTCCGAACAACACCAAGGCCGCCTTGTTGCGGGCGGACGTCCTCACGGTGGTGACGGTTTCGGCTGCGGTCGCCATTGCGCCATTTGGCAACGCAACCCTTGCAATTTTATGTTGACCTTAATGGCCTGTGTCGGACGCCGCGATCATGGTGAACGCGCGGTAAATCGCGCCGCAGCCAATGCGCGTCCGCCAGCGGAATGAAGAGGCAAGGGCTTGCCGACGCGGCCTTGCCTCGTCACCGATCAGCGATTGAAACGGAACGTGGCGCCGACCCGCGCGATCAAGAACGCATTATCCCAGTGCGCATTTTGGTTGGGCTGCGCGCCGAAGGCAGGCACCAACGTGAATTGCAAATCGGTCGCGGCCAGTTTCACATAAAGCGCTTCTGCGCGCACGCTCCATCGTCCGAGCGAATATTCGACGCCGCCGCCCGCGACCCATCCGCTCTTGGAGGAATTGTCGGAGGCCGAGACCGTGTCGGGCAGGCCGAGTCCGCCCTGGCGCAGGGCCACCGAATGGCCGACGCGGCCGGAGGCAAATCCGGCCGTGCCGTAGCCCAGCCAAGCGGGAGCGAACTCCCACCCGAGACGGGCGCGGACGGTCGCAATGCTGCGCAGGGTCGAACTGATCGTCAGGTCGTTGTCGGAAAAGCCCGGCATTACGAATGGATCGCGGTAGGTATTGCTGGTGCTGATCCGTGCCGCCGCAAAGTCGGCTTCCACACCGAACACAAGAGCGCCGCACTGAAGATCGTATCCGACGTGTCCACCGAGAACCGGACCATAGGCATCGTTGCTGGTCGAAAACGGAACGGATGCGGGGAATGCGTTGCTCGGCTGTTCAAACCGGCTGGTGTTGTGATCGCGCGCCCAACCGGTGTCGATTCCGCCTGAGAGGCCGTTAAAAGTTCCGCGTCCGCAGGACTGGGCGAATGCCGGCATCGCGAACGTACTGGCAACAACAACAACGGACAGCGCCGCGCCGAAGCGGGCGATACGACTACAACGCATTTAAGTTCCCCCAAGATTTGCTACGTGTGTTTTCACCTCCCTCTTTTTTAAGGGGCGGCAAAAAAGCAGGTTTGGAGAAGAATGGGTCGATTTTTGAAACGGTCTGAGTGTTGCGGGCTTACAACATCGACGATGCGGGATAGCGTGCGCAGGCTATGAACGGGTCAGCTGGCCAGCGGATCGAGTCCGTCCTTCGCCATCCACGGTTCACGGAAGCGCGCGACGAGTACATGGCGCGATACCTCGCTTTTTATTCCGGCGATCCGGTTCTGAACAAACTGCTGGCCGAAGCGGCTCGGCACGTCATCGTCACCTTCGTGATCTGTATTTCGGCGGCAAGTCGGGAGGATGACCCCGACACGTGGCTGACGCTCGCGAAATTGCAGGACGAGGTCGCAAATCACGGCGTTGGCAGCGCCGGATTGGTTGAGACGATCGTCGCGCGCATGCTCGACCGTGGTCTGTTGATCGCAACCCCTTCGCCGCATGACCGCCGCAAGCGCATTCTGGCGCCGACCGATCTGCTGCTGGGCCTCGATCGTGAAATACTCGTCGCACAATCCATTCCGACGGCGATGGTGCTGCCATCGGCGGTAATGGAACGAATGGTCCGCTGCGACTTGGAGATTCAGAAAGCCCACCGGGCCTTTTCCGTCGGCGCCTTCGCCATGGCGATGGAGTTTTTCGCACGCAACGCGGAGGCCATGCGGTTTATTGCGCGCGATAGCGGCTTGATGGTGCTGTTCTCGCTGCTGTCGAGCGCCCGGCAATCGCCGGGCGGCGGCCTCTCGACCGTGTCCTATCAAGAGCTGAACGAACGCTTCGGTATCTCGCGTACGCATGCGCGCGATTTGATCGACGAAGCCGCGGCTGCAGGCTGGCTCACAGTTCGTCAGGCGGGCGGATCGGCAATCGAGATCAATCCGGTTCTCTGGCGAATCGCGGACCGTTATATCGCGGACGCGATGGACTTCTTTGCGTACTGTTGCGAAGGGGCTTACGAAAGCTTGACGCGACGGAAATGACGGCGTGGATCACGCCGCGCGGCGCAGATCGTCGGTGAGCGCCCGATAGGACAAAGCTTCCGCCAGATGCACGCGGCCGACCTTCTCGATGCCATCGAGATCGGCGAGCGTGCGCGCGACGCGCAGCACGCGGTGATAGCCGCGCGCCGACAGGTGCATGGCATCGGCGGCGTCGCGCAGCAGCTTCAGGCCGCTCGAGTCGGCCTGCGCGATCTCTTCCAGCAGCGGCCCGCTCGCTTGCGCATTGGTGCGGGTGGTGGGCAGTCCGCGCGCGGCGTAGCGTTCGGCCTGCAGGTCGCGTGCGCGCGCGACGCGCGCGGCCACCTCGCGGCTGCCTTCCGACGGCGCCGGCAGGATGAGATCGGCGGCGGTCACCGCCGGCACTTCGATATGCAGGTCGATGCGGTCGAGCAGCGGTCCGGAGAGGCGGCCCTGATAATCGGCGGCGCAGCGCAGGTTCGGCCCGCGCTTGCAGGCAAAGCCGGGATCGCTGGCGCGGCCGCAGCGACAGGGATTCATCGCCGCCACCAGCATGAAGCGCGCCGGATAGGTGATGCGGTGATTGACGCGCGCGATGGCGACCTCGCCGCTCTCCAGCGGCTGGCGCAATGAGTCCAAAACTTGCGGGGAAAATTCCGGCAGCTCGTCGAGGAACAGCACGCCGTTATGCGCGAGCGAAATCTCGCCGGGCCGCGCGCGCAAGCCGCCGCCGACCAAGGCCGGCATCGAGGCGGAGTGATGCGGGCTGCGGAACGGCCGCCGGTTGGTGAGCGCGCCGCCTTCGATGACGCCGGCGACCGAGGCGATCATGGAGACTTCCAGCAGCTCGGCCGGCGCCAGCGGCGGCAGGATCGACGGCAGCCGCGCCGCCAGCATCGACTTGCCGGCGCCGGGCGGCCCGACCATCAAGAGGTTATGGCCGCCGGCGGCCGCCACTTCGAGCGCGCGCTTCGCGCTTTCCTGGCCCTTGATGTCGGCGAGGTCGAGCGGCGAGCCCTCGGCCTCGCGAATCTTCGGCTGCGGGCGGGTGAGCACCTGCGTACCCTTGAAATGGTTGGCGAGCTGGATCAGCGACTGCGCGGCGACGATCTCGATTTCGGGCGAGGCCCAGGCCGCCTCCGGCCCGCAGGCGGCCGGGCAGATCAGCCCTTGCGCGCGGGAATTGGCGCCGATGGCGGCCGGCAGCACGCCGGCGACGGCCGCGATTGAACCGTCGAGGCCGAGTTCGCCCAGGACGGTAAACCCCGCGATGGCATCGTGCGGAATGGCGCCAATGGCCGCCATCAGGCCGAGCGCAATGGGAAGATCGTAATGGCTGCCTTCCTTGGGCTGGTCGGCGGGCGCTAGGTTGACTGTGATGCGGCGGGCGGGCAGCGCGAGGCCTGAGGCGATCAGGGCCGCGCGGACGCGCTCCTTGGCCTCGGAAACGGCCTTATCCGGCAGGCCGACGATGTTGAAGGCCGGCAGACCGGGCGAAACCTGCACTTGCACGTCCACCGCCCGGGCCTCGATGCCCTCGAACGCAACCGTCGCGACGCGTTGGACCATGGCTGCAAGTCCCCACTCCTCCCGCTAGAGTAGTATATCGGTTGTCTTCGTCAAGAACATTTGCAGAACAAAACGACTCACGTAAAATCGGAACAACAGGGAGGACGGCCATGATCGACCGGCAGGCAATGGCGCGCGATCTGGAGCAGGCGAAGCTGGCCCGGCGCGAGGTCGAAGCCGCCAACGCCGATGTCGAGGATCTGATCTGGGAGCTGCAGCACGTGCAGCTCGGCCGCCAGCGGCTGGTGTTCTCGATCGCCGGGATGGAGCAGGAACCGGGCGGCTACTAGCGTTTCCGCTTCGCTTCGATCTTGTCCCAGACCAACGCCGCAATGTCGGGCCCGCCGAGGTTCTTGATGGCGCGGATGCCGGTCGGTGATGTCACATTGATCTCAGTGATGAAGTCGCCGATCACGTCGATCCCCACGAACAAGAGTCCGCGGTCGCGCAGAGGCTGAGCCAGCCGCGCGCAGATTTCGCGCTCGCGCTTGGTGAGCTCGGTCGCCGCCGCGGCGCCGCCGCGCACCATATTGGAGCGCAGGTCGTCGGCCGCCGGGATGCGGTTCACCGCGCCTGCGAATTCGCCGTCCACCAGGATGATGCGCTTGTCGCCCTCCTTCACCGCCGGCAGAAACTTCTGCACCACCCATTGCTCGCGGAAGGTGGTCGAGAACATGTCGTAGAGCGAGCCGAAATTGAGATCCTCGCGCGTAATGCGGAAAACCGCGCCGCCGCCGTGGCCGTAGAGCGGCTTCATGACGATGTCGCCGTGCTCGACGCGGAAGGCCTTGATCTCGGCCAGATCGCGCGTGACCAAAGTCGGCGGCATCAAGTCGGGAAATTCGGTGACGAACACTTTTTCCGGCGCGTTGCGCACATGCGCGGGATCGTTGACCACCAGCGTCTTCGGGTGGATGCGCTCGAGGAAATGCGTGCTGGTGATGTAGGACAGGTCGAAAGGCGGGTCCTGCCGCAGCAGGATCACGTCGAATTCCGTCAGCTCCGTCCGCCGCGGCTCGCCGAGGGTGAAATGGTCGCCGGCCTGGTCGCGCACGCTCAGGCTCTCGACCGTCGCGAACACGTGTCCATCGCGCAGCGCCAGCCGGTCGGGCGTGTAATAGGCGAGCTTGTGCCCGCGGCGTTGCGCTTCCAGCAGCAGCGCGAAGGTGGAATCGCCTTTGATGTTGATCCGCTGGATCGGATCCATCTGTACTGCGACCTTCAGGCTCATGATATCCTTCGCGCGAGGTTTAAAGGCAAACAAAACGTTAACAGTTTACCGCGACAATGTCGCCGGGATCCGCGTATTGCCAGAGATCAGACCCGTGACATTGCCGAAGCTTTCCATTGCCGCCAAGCTCTATGCGATCTGCGCAGCGATGGCGATTGCCTCCGCGGCGCTGTGCGGCTCGGTGCATTGGCTGGGCTCGACGACGCTGAGCGCGATCTCCGGCACCGCCCTCTTTGTCACGATCGTCAGCGCCATCCTGCTCGTGCGCAGTATTGCCGCGCCGCTGCGCCAGCTCGCCGACACCACCGCCATACTCGCCGCCGGCGACCAGGCGGTCGCTATCCCGTTTGGCGAACGGCCGGACGAGATCGGTGCGCTGGCGCGCTCGATCGGCGTCTTCCAGCAGGCCATGCGCGACAACGACGAGCTCAACCGCACCGTGGTCGAGGACGCCGAGACGCGCGCCAAGCGGCAGGAGCAGATGTCGGGTGAGATCGCGCGCTTTTCCGCCGAGGTGGAGGCGACGCTCGCCGAACTCGGCCGCATTTCCGATCAGATGCTGGGCGCCTCCAGCCAGCTCGCCACGGCGGCCGACAACGCGTCGTCGAAGACCGCGCGCGCTGAAGCGGCCTCCGCCGAAGCATCGTCCAACGTGCGCGACATCGCCTCGGCGGCCGACGAGTTGTCGGCGTCGGTCAATGAGATCGATCGTCAGGTGGCGCAATCGAACGCCATCGCCAGCAAGGCGGTGAGCGAAGCCGAACGCACCAATGTTACGGTCAAGGAGCTCGACGAGGCGGCCGCCCGCATCGGCGACGTGGTCAAGCTGATCACCGATATCGCCGAGCAGACCAACCTGCTCGCGCTCAACGCCACCATCGAGGCGGCGCGTGCCGGCGATGCCGGCCGCGGCTTTGCGGTGGTTGCCGGCGAGGTGAAGGCGCTCGCCGGGCAGACCAGCCGCGCCACTGAGGAGATCGGCGCGCAGATCGCCGGCATGCAGCGCGCCACGGTACGCTCGATCGAGGCTATCACCGCGATCGAGCATACGATCCGCGAGATCGGCAACATCAGCGGCGCCATCGCCGCGGCAGTGACGCAGCAGGGTGCGGCCACCGCCGAAATCGCCCGCAGCGTGGAGACGGCGGCAAAACGTACGGTGGAAACCGCCAACGAGGTCAATCTGGTCGGCACCGCCACCAACGACACGCGCGCCAGCGCTGGCGCCGTGAAGACGGTGGCCGACGATCTCGGCAGCGTCGCCGGGCGTATCCGCGCGCAGGTCGATCAGTTCTTCGACCGGCTCAGCGCCTAAGTTTCAAAAGCTGCTTGGATGTGACGCGGGATTTTGCCCGGCGCCACCAGAACGGCATCGAAGCGGCAATCCTGAAACGCAATATGGGGGTTCTGCGCCAGCCACACTTCGGCTGCGCCCGCGATGCGCTGCCGCTGCCGTGGCGTCACCGACTCCGCCGCTTCGTCGAGCGAATTGCGCGCCTTCACCTCGACGAAGATCAGCGTGTGCCGGCGCGCGGCGACGATGTCGATCTCGCCGAGCGGACAGCGCCAGCGCCGCGCTAGGATGCGATAGCCTTTGGCGACCAGATAAGCGGCGGCACGGCTCTCGGCCGAAATGCCGAGCCGGAAGGCGACGACTTTTTCAGGGCTCGCTGCGCGCTTTTGTTCAAGACGCGCTTCGCGCTTTTGTGGCTTCGGCGCCGGCGGTCCGTCACGCCGCGCCATCGTCATCCCCCTTCGCCAGCGCCAGCGCGCGCTGGTAGACCTCGCGCTTCGGCCGTCCGGTCGCGAGCGCGACTTCGCCGACCGCGTCCTTCACCGACACGCGCGCCAGCGCCTGCCGCAGCAAGTCGTCCACGTCGCCTTCGTCGGCGACATCGTCGGCCGGCGGCGCGATGACAATGACGATCTCGCCACGTGTCTCGCCGCCCGCGGCATAGGCTCTGGCGAGGCGGGCAAGATCGTCGCGGCGGACTTCCTCGTGCAGCTTGGTCAGTTCACGGCAGATCGCGGCGGGTCGGGGGCCAAGCCCTGCGGCGAGATCGGCCAGCGTTTCGGCCAGCCGCGGTCCGCTCTCGAACAGCACCAAAGTCGCTGGAATGGTCGCAAGCGCGGCGACGCGTTTTTGCCGCGCGACCTGCTTGGGCGGCAGGAAGCCTTCGAAGAAAAAACGATCGGTCGGCAGGCCGGCGACGTTGAGCGCAGCGAGGGTCGCCGAAGCTCCGGGCAGGGCGGTGACCGGATGACCCGCTTCGCACGCGGCGCGCACCAGTTTATAGCCGGGGTCTGAGATGAGCGGCGTGCCGGCATCGGAGACCAGCGCCACGGCCTCGCCATTGGCCAGCCGGGCCAGCAGCTTCGGTCGCGCCTCGGCGGCGTTGTGCTCGTGGTAGGGCGTCAGCGGCGTGGCGATGTCATAACGGTCGGCCAGCTTGCGGGTGACCCGGCTGTCCTCGCAGGCAATGATGTCGGCGCCGGCCAGCAGCTCGAGGGCGCGCAGGCTGATATCGCCCAGGTTCCCGATAGGCGTCGCGACCAGATAGAGCCCGCCGGGAGGCTTCGGCGCCTCTATGGGGCTGCCGAAGGGCGCATAGCGCCGCCGCTGGCCGGTCGTGTCGTCCTTGAGCATGGAGGGCACTGTAGAAGGTCGTCTTCCGGACGTCATCCATGCCGGATTCCCTTTCATTTTCATTGCCTTAACTTTTCCGCGACAAAATGGGCAATTAAAGCTAGGACTGACACAAATTTTTTGTCGCCGGGGGACGCGACCATGCTGGGAGTGAGAAGGGGGGTGCTGGCCCGCGGCCTCACCCGCATCCGCACAGCCGTCTCGCTCGTCGTCTCGGCGGCGGCGCTGACCGCCTGCGCCAACACCTTCGACCAGTTGGGCGGCGGCACGCCGCCTTTGACCAGCACCGAGCCTCCGCCGCAGACGGCCCCGATCGGCACCGGGCAGGTGCGCATCGGTCTGATTCTGCCGCTATCGGCGCCGGGCAATGCCGGCGTCGCCGCGGCGTCCATGAAGAACGCCGCCGAGATGGCGCTTGCCGACTTCAAGGAGCCGAACGTCCAGCTTCTGGTGAAGGACGATGCCGGTACGCCGCAGGGTGCGCAGGCGGCCGCGCAGCAGGCGCTCGACGAAGGCGCCGAGATGATCGTCGGCCCGCTGTTCGCGCAATCGGTCAGCGCGGTGGGCGGGGTCGCGCGTCCGCGCAACATCTCGGTGATCGCGTTCTCCACCGACGCCAGCGTCGCCGCGCGCGGCGTCTATCTGCTGAGCTTCCTGCCGGAGTCGGACGTCAAGCGTATCGTCGATTACGCGATCTCGCGCGGCAAGCGCTCGTTCGCCGCGCTGCTGCCGGACAACGGCTATGGCGGCGTGGTCGAGGCGGCGTTGCAGCAGGAAGTCGCGCGCCGCGGCGGCCGCGTGCTGGCGCTGGAAAAATATCCGGCCGACGCCAACCGCATGGGCGAGGCCGCGCGCCGCGTGGCGCAATCGGCCGGCCGCGTCGACAGCATTCTGATCGCCGACGGCGCCGACGCGGTGCCGCAGGTTGTTCAGAGCCTGACCGCTGCCGGCGTCAACCCGAAGCGCGTGCAATTGCTCGGCACTGGGCTATGGGACGACCCGCGCATCTTCCAGACGCAGGCGCTCGATGGCGGGTTGTTCGCTGCGCCGGACTCGGCCGGCTTCCGCAATTTCGCCAACCGCTACAAGCAACGCTACGGCCAGGAGCCGGTGCGCACGGCGACGCTGGCCTATGACGCGGTGGCGCTCGTCGCAGCATTGGTGAAACAGCAGCCGGGCGGCCAGCGTTTCAGCGAGCAGACGCTGACCAATCCGTCCGGCTTTGCCGGCATCGACGGCATCTTCCGATTCCGCAACGACGGCACCAACGAGCGCGGTCTCGCGGTGCTGCGCGTGACGCCGAACGGCGGCCAGGTGGTGAGCCCGCCGCCGAAAGCGTTTAATCCCGGGACTTGATTAAGCCGCCAAATCCGCGACTACCGCGTCGAGCAGCGGAAAGCCCGCAAGCGTGACGCGCAGGCGGCCGTCATCGGTCGTCTCCACGGTGCCGCCGTCGCGCAGGAACGACACGCGCTTGGGATCGATGGTGCGGCCGCTGAGCATGAAGTAGCGCTCAAGCTCGATGCCTTCGGCGAGCCGCAGGCCCATCAGCAAAAATTCGTCGGCGACCTCGTTCGGATTGAGCGCCTCGTCGACGATCAGTCCGTGCCCCTGTGACTCGACGCTTTGCAGCCAGGTTTCCGGCCGCTTCTCCGTTTCGGTGGCGTAGCGGCGGTGGTCGATGTTGAGCCGCCCGTGCGCCCCAGGCCCGACCCCGGCGTATTCGTGACCGCGCCAGTACACCAGATTGTGCCGGCACTCGGCGCCCGGCCGCGCGTGATTGGATATCTCGTAAGCGGGCAGGCCGGCGTCGGCGCACACCCGCTGCGTGAGATCGTAGAGATCGCGGCCGAGATCGTCGTCGGGGATGACGAGCTTGCCGGCCTTGTGCAGGCCGAAGAACGGCGTGCCGGCTTCGATGGTCAGTTGATAGAGCGACAGGTGCTCGGCCGCTTCCGCGATGGCGCGCTTGAGTTCGGCCGCCCAGCCGTCCAGCGCCTGGCGCGGACGCGCGTAGATCAGGTCGAAGGAATAACGCTGGAAGATCGAGCGTGCGACGGCGACCGCCGCGAGCGCTTCGTCGGCCGTGTGCAGACGTCCCAATTCCTTGAGCGATACGTCGTCGAGCGCCTGCACACCGAGCGACACGCGATTGACGCCGGCGGTGCGATAGCCGCGGAAGCGCGTCGCCTCGACGCTGGTCGGATTGGCTTCCAGTGTCACCTCGACATCGGGAGCCACAGTCCAATGTTTGGCGATGCTGTCGAGAATTGCCTGCACCGAGGACGGCTGCATCAGCGACGGCGTGCCGCCGCCGAAGAAGATACTCGACACCGTGCGTCCGGGGATGCGCGCGGCGGTCGCCGCGATCTCGGCTTCGAAGGCACGCACGAAGCGCGTCTCGTCGACGCCGCCGTGCCGTACGTGACTGTTGAAGTCGCAGTACGGACACTTCGACAGGCAGAACGGCCAGTGCACGTAGACGCCGAACGGTGCGGCAGACGGTAAAATCATGTTAACCAATATAAGCCCGCGCGCCGCGAAGCCCTAGCGGCAATTCAACGTCGCTGCGGAGAACTGATTAAAATTGTAATGAATTTCACGCTTTCGCCAGGCACGCCGCGGCCAGCTTGATGAACGCGCGCGCGCGATGCGACAGGCCTTGGCCTTTGGGTGGAAGCCCATGTTTTTCGTCGGCGCTCATCTCGCCGAAGGTGCGGTCGAAGCCGTCGGGGAGGAACAGCGGATCGTAGCCGAAGCCTTTGTCTCCGCGCGGCGGCCACACCGCGACGCCGTCGACGCGGCCTTCGAAGCCCTCCACGTGCCCGTCCGGCCAGGCGAGGCACAGCGCGGCGATGAAATGCGTCCGCCGCTGCGCCGGCTCGCGCGCGCCGCGCTCGATCAGCAGCGTCTGGATGCGGTTCATGGCGCCGCGGAAGTCTTTGTCCGGGCCGGCCCAGCGCGCCGAATGGATACCCGGCTCGCCGCCAAGCGCGTCGACCACCAATCCTGAATCGTCGGCGAAGGACACGCGCCCGGTCGCCTTGACGGCGGCCATCGCCTTGATGCGCGCGTTCTCGACGAAGGTGCGGCCGGTTTCCTCCGGCTCGCCGAGCCCGAGCTCGCCGGCGGACTGCGCCTCGATGCCGTACGGTGATAGCAACTCGCGCATCTCGCGCAGCTTGCCGGGGTTATGCGTGGCAATGACGACCGGACCGGTGAGCTTGCGACTCATGGCCGGCTACATCACCGCGATCTTCTGCAGGCCCACCAGCTTCTCGATGCCTTTGCGCGCCAGCGCGAGAAGCGTGAGGAGCTGCTCCTCGCTGAACGGATCCTTCTCGGCGGTCGCCTGCACTTCCACGATGTTGCCGGAGCCGGTCATGACGAAATTGGCGTCGGTGTCGGCTTCCGAATCTTCGGCATAATCGAGATCGAGCACGGCGGTGCCCTTGAAGACGCCGCAGGAGACGGCGGCGATGTGGTCGCGCAGGATCGGCGCGGAGCCTTTGAACATGTCGCGCGACTTCATCCAGGTCAGGCAGTCAGACAAAGCGACCCAGGCGCCGGTGATCGAGGCGGTGCGCGTGCCGCCGTCGGCCTGGATGACGTCGCAGTCGATGGTGATCTGCCGCTCGCCGAGCGCCTGCAGGTCGACGACGGAGCGAAGGCTACGCCCGATCAGCCGCTGGATCTCGACCGTGCGCCCGCCCTGCTTACCGGCGGAGGCTTCGCGGCGCGTGCGCTCGGAGGTGGCGCGCGGCAGCATGCCGTATTCCGCGGTGACCCAGCCGCGTCCCTGGCCCTTGAGCCAGGGCGGCAGGCGCTCCTCCAGGCTCGCCGTCACCAGCACATGCGTGTCGCCGAATTTCACGAAGCAGGAGCCTTCGGCGTATTTCACCACCCCGCGCTCGAGCGAGACGGCGCGCAGTTCATCGACTTGTCGGCGGCTCGGCCGCATCGTTGCTGATCCTTATGAGGCTGGCTTTGTTTGGCGGCACACCATAACCATATGTTCGGCTTGAACAAGGCCGCCCCGGCGGCCATTGTCACGAGTGAAGGAGCACACAGCCGTGGCTTCCCACGACGTCCCGATCGGATCGACCCAGGTCAGTCTCGCGGCGCTCAACGAGCGCTCGCGCGAGATTTTCCGCAACATCGTCGAAAGCTACCTGACGACCGGCGAGCCGGTCGGCTCGCGCAATCTGGCGCGTATCCTGCCGATCTCGCTGTCGCCCGCCTCGGTGCGCAACGTGATGTCGGACCTCGAACAACTCGGGCTGATCTATGCGCCGCATACCTCGGCCGGCCGGCTGCCGACCGAACTGGGTCTGCGTTTCTTCGTCGACGCGCTGATGCAGGTCGGCGACATCACCGACAGCGACCGCCGCGCCATCGAGGCGCAGGTTGCCGGCGCCGGCGCCAACAAGTCGGTGGAAGCCGTGCTTGCGGACGCCTCGCAGATGCTGTCGGGCCTCACGCGTTCGGCCGGCATCGTGCTCACCACCAAGATGAATGCGCGGCTCAAGCACATCGAATTCGTGCGGCTGGAGCCGGACCGCGCGCTTGCCGTTCTCGTCGGCGAGGACGGGCAGGTGGAAAACCGCGTCATCAACGTGGCGCCGGGTCTGCCCACCGCGGCGCTGGTCGAGGCGTCCAACTTTCTCAACGCGCGCATCCGCGGCAAGACGCTCGCCGATTTACGCGGCGAGATGGAGAAGGCCGTGTCGGAAGGGCAGGCCGAGCTCGATCAGCTCACGCAGAAGGTCATCTCGGCGGGTCTCGCGAGTTGGTCCGGCGGCGAGAACGACGACCGTCAGCTCATCGTGCGCGGCCACGCCAATCTGCTGGAGGACCTGCGCGCGCTCGACGATCTTGAACGGGTGCGCTCGTTGTTTGACGCGCTGGAGACCAAGCGCGGTGTTATCGACTTGCTCGGCCGTGCCGAACGCGGCGACGGCGTGCGCATCTATATCGGTTCCGAGAACAAGCTGTTCTCGCTCTCGGGTTCCTCGACCATCGTGGCGCCTTATCGCGACGCCCAGGGCCGCATCGTCGGTGTGATCGGGGTGATCGGGCCGACGCGGCTCAATTATGCGCGGGTGATCCCGATGGTCGATTATACCGCGCGGGTGGTCAGCCGGCTGCTGACCCCGTAAGCGTGTTTGCGCGTTATCATGCGCGTGGAACTTGATTTTTTGTCCCACAACCCTGATATCCCGGCTATCTCCGCAACTCGAGGATGGATTTGAGCACCATGACGGACCCGACTGACCGCAAGCCTGAGGAGGCGGTCGCCGAGACCGATGCAGCTCCCGTCGCGCCGCAGGCGCAGCCGGTCGAGCCCGATCCGCTTGCCGACGCGCGGCGCGAAGCCGCCGAATACCGTGACAAGGTGCTGCGCACCTTGGCCGAGATGGAAAATCTTCGCCGGCGCACGGAGCGCGAGGTCGCCGACGCGCGCATTTACGGTGTGTCGGGTTTCGCCCGCGACGTGCTGACCGTCGCCGACAACATGCATCGCGCGCTGGAGACGATCGGGCCGGAGCTGCGCGAGCAAGCCGATCCGAAGCTGAAGGCGCTGATCGAAGGCGTCGAACTGACCGAGCGCGAACTGCTCAAGTCGCTGGAGAAGAACGGCGTGCGTAAGTTCTCGCCGCAGGGTGAGAAGTTCGATCCGAATGTCCATCAGGCCATGTATGAGGTCCCTGAATCGGACGTTCCCCCCGGACATGTCGCGCAGGTCATCCAGGCCGGCTACATGCTGGGCGAGCGGGTGCTGCGTCCCGCGCTGGTCGGCGTGGTGAAGGCCGCGCCGAAGGCGCCGCCGCAGCCGGCTGGCGCTACACCGCAGACCGACACCGATCAGTAGGCCTTACCGCATCTCGATGCCGTCGCGGATCTCGCGAAAGCGAGGGTACTGCGTCGCCCAGCCATTGGCGCTGGTGACGGCGACGACGCGCAGGAAGCCGCCCGAGCCAAACCGCACCCACTGCACCAGCGACAGCGGCGTGCCGTCTGCCGCCTTCGCCTGCGCCTTGATCTCGTTGCCCGGAAGGCCGCCGATCCGCATCGGCTCCGCCGATTGCAGGTTCAGCTCGCGGAAGGGCGAAGAGGTCAGCATGTCACGAGCAAAGAGCGCTCGGTCGTTTGGCGAGTTGCCGCCGCCGCGTCCGATGGAGACCATCACCGACGCCTGCCCTTCGCTGTTACTGTCCGGTCCGTCGGTGAGCACGACGGCGCCCTCGCGCATCACCTGCACCACGCGGAAGCCCGCCAGCGTGCCGAACTTGAACGGCATGATGCCGAGCTGCTCGTCGATCGGCGGCGGACGGAAGCTGACCGTGGCCAGCGCCTTGCGAATTGCCTCGTCGGGATAGGTCGCCTTGGCGGCGTCCGGCACCGCGACATTGATCAGCGTGGTCAGGTCGGCATCGGCCTTGCCGGCCAGCAGAAACCAATGGCGGGCGGGCACCCCATTGTCGTTCGACTGCCCGGTCAGCAGCACGCCCGTGCCCTGCGTGTAGTTGAAGCTCTCGCGTTTGGCGTCGGCGAGCCCGCGCGGATTGCTGGCGCCCATCGCGCGCTCGAGCTCCTCGAAGGCGCGCCCAGGCAGCTCCAGGATCATAATGCTCGCCTTGGCCGCCTCGTCCTCGAAACCGGGAATCTGGCGGCTGGTCTTGAGTGCGCCTGGCGGCTCCAGTCCGACACGCAGGCCGGTCGGAAAGACCGGCTCGGCAATAGCGGGCGCGGCGCCCGATACCGTGGCCCAGAGCGCAATGAAGAGGATGGCGGATCGGCGAAGCATTGGACCGTCACTGTAGCGGTGAATGTCCGCACCACGTAGCACGCCGATGCGGCGCTGCGATGGCGGCGTTAACTTTGGGTATCCGCATGTTGCCCCAGGCTCGCGAATTCGTGACCGGCTGGCTTGCAGGCCCCTAGGGCCCTCCTATATGAGCCACGGAGCCGCAGAACAGCGGCGAAACGAGCATCCAGGGGGCTGGATCAGAGGGGTCTGCGGATGAGCCGCGGGCACCATTCGGGCGCCAAGTGGCCCGGCCGGCCTGCCGCAATTTTGAGAGGAAGAACCATGGGCAAGGTCATCGGCATCGACCTCGGCACCACCAACTCGTGCGTCGCCGTCATGGAAGGCAAGACGCCGAAAGTGATTGAGAACGCCGAGGGCATGCGGACGACGCCCTCGATCGTCGCGTTCAGCGACGACGGCGAGCGTCTCGTCGGCCAGCCGGCCAAGCGCCAGGCGGTCACCAATCCCGAACGCACCATCTTCGCGGTCAAGCGCCTCGTCGGTCGCCGCTACGAAGACCCGATGGTCGAGAAGGACAAGAAGCTCGTCCCCTACAAGATCAGCAAAGCCGGCAACGGCGACGCTTGGGTCGAGGTCGACGGCAAAGGCTATTCGCCATCGCAGATTTCCGCCTTCACGCTGCAGAAGATGAAGGAAACGGCGGAAGCCTATCTCGGCGCCAAAGTCGAGCAGGCCGTCATCACCGTTCCCGCCTACTTCAACGACGCCCAGCGTCAGGCCACCAAAGACGCCGGCAAGATCGCCGGCCTCGAAGTGTTGCGCATCATCAACGAGCCGACCGCGGCCGCGCTCGCTTACGGCCTCGACAAGCAGAAGCAGGGCATCATCGCGGTCTACGATCTCGGCGGCGGCACTTTCGATATCTCGGTGCTCGAGATCGGCGACGGCGTGTTCGAGGTGAAGTCCACGAACGGCGACACGTTCCTGGGCGGCGAAGACTTCGACATGCGGCTGGTCAACTATCTGGCCGACGAATTCCAGAAGGAGCAGGGCATTGACCTGCGCAAGGACAAGCTCGCGCTGCAGCGCCTGAAAGAGTCCGCTGAGAAAGCAAAGATCGAGCTGTCGTCCACCACGCAGACCGAAGTCAATCTGCCGTTCATCACGGCCGATGCCTCCGGTCCGAAGCATCTGACCATGAAGCTCACCCGCGCCAAGTTCGAGGCGCTGGTCGACGACCTCATTCAGAAGACGGTCGAGCCGTGCCGCAAGGCGCTCAAGGACGCGGGCATCTCGGCGAGCGAGATCCACGAAGTGGTCCTGGTCGGCGGCATGACGCGCATGCCGAAGGTGCAGGAAGTCGTGAAGCAGTTCTTCGGCAAGGAGCCGCACAAGGGCGTCAACCCCGACGAGGTGGTTGCTATCGGTGCAGCGATTCAGGCCGGCGTGCTGCAGGGCGACGTCAAGGACGTGCTGCTGCTTGACGTGACCCCGCTTTCGCTCGGCATCGAGACGCTGGGCGGCGTGTTCACGCGCATCATCGACCGAAACACCACGATCCCGACCAAGAAGAGCCAGGTCTTCTCGACCGCCGAGGATAATCAGAACGCGGTGACCATCCGCGTCTTCCAGGGCGAGCGCGAGATGGCGGCCGACAACAAGATGCTCGGCCAGTTCGA
>Ga0134124_10000109_pt1 | contig 77300 bp, 123 predicted proteins | sample KB304_FD_96880 | JGI IMG/M metagenome (GOLD analysis project Ga0134124, IMG submission 96880) | Terrestrial soil microbial communities without Nitrogen fertilizer from Kellogg Biological Station, Michigan, USA - KB3-0-4 | ecosystem: Environmental > Terrestrial > Soil > Unclassified ...
ACGGCCCAATCTGGCGGCTTTACTGCGGCATCTATTTTAAAATTAAAAGCAAGAATTCTTTGGATAGCAACATCTGTAGCTGTGAACTGAAATACATCTGTTGTAACACCTAAGCTTCTCCATCCTTTTGCCTCAAAATACTGAATACAAACTTTATACTTAGCTCTGGATTTAAATGTGAATTGACTAAGTGAATTCTTCCTTAACAAATCATCTCTTTGAGGCGCAGTTAATGAAGCAAAATCGCCTGGTATGTCACTTCTCCAATCATTAGTAGGATCGGTAACAACAGCAATATCTGTGATATTAAGGTCGGTAGGTATAACCTGTTCATTCAAACAGTCTCCATACACAAATCTATTGTCAATAGCCTCAACCGTTCCAGCTTTAAATGGCACGGTGTCAAAAGGCTGATCAAAATCTTCTTGCGGAATAATCGTATTGTCTGCATCCCCATTATAATATTGCAACCTGGTAAATGAAGCAACTGGTATAGTCTTCCATATTTTCCATAAATCAAGTTCTCCTTCTCGGTAAGCCAGCACAATACTATCTACGGCCATTGCAAATTTAACATTTGAATGGTCAAAATAATTGTAAGACACATTAGCCCCTGGAACATCAAGAATCATCCCCGGAATATCTACCTCAATTGAGGTTATGAATCCTGGCGTATAAACACCAGCAATATTTCTTACACCTCCCCTTGCTGTAACAGCGGCTTTACTAATCGGGCTAAATCTAGATTTTAATTTACCTTTATAAATATATTGATAAGCAAATTGATAAGCTTTGTTCTTTAGAATTTCAAAATTGTTATGTGTACCATCATCATAAACACGTGGTATTGGGGGCATGATCGGAGACCACTTATGGTGTGATAAATGGAACTCTCTAAAATTAGAAGCACCATACGTCACAAACATAGCAGCTATTGAATTGACATCAATAAGCCTTGGGTTATTATTCCTGTCGGTGAAGGCCATCCAATTATCAAGCTTTGCAGCTTTAACAAAATAGGTTGATTCCCAGCCCAAGTCTAACCTTAGTAATTCATAAATGGTATTTGTCGCTACATCCCATTTAGTGATCGTATCGTTATTGTTTGAATTCCAATTGAACATGTAAATGCACTGGAATTCATAATCTTCATATCTGCCGATTGTCTTATTTGTTCCCGCAGGAGGAGATCCAGATGTAATGCCATCAGGAAGAATGTATGCTGTTATTTGAGTGGTACCTTTTAAATTCTCAAGATCACCAAAATTATCGCCACGGCTAGAACCAATCCTAGCATTCAAAGCATAACGATAATCTCCTAATTCAAAAGGGGATTTAATACCTGCGGGAGTCGGTAAAGGAGTAACAATGCTGTCGTCTTGATTGAGACTGCCGAACGGGACAAATACAGATTGTTTATTATTAGTAGCCATTTATTCTTTTTCATCCACTTCTTCTTCAAGAGGATTTGTTTCGCGATAAGTCTTCTCACAGCAATATTTACCAGATTTGTCATAGTATGATTTCTCTAAAATAAAACCATTACTGATCGGCTCAACCGTATATCTTGGCTTTTGAGACATATCTCCGCCTTCAGGTTTATTGCTTTTAACCTGAGATTTGGCTGAAGACTTGTTAGATTTTATTTTCATAAACTTTTAAAGTTTTGTTGTCATTCTTGCTTGTGATCTGCTCAATGAAATTAATGTCTTTGGATCTAGATCGTTGTATCTAGCGCGCAACTTTCTTCCTTCGTCAAACAAATCTTTCCCGGCTTCATCCTTTGTGTAATTCGTTGCTTTTGGATTATTCTTTCTTTCGTAACGATATTCCATATAAGCAAAAATATAATCCTGTTCATAAGGATGGATGATAGTTTCGCCACAAGGATCAATGCCATCTGAAATATATTCTAAGTAAACTTGAGGATATGGATAGTCGTAGTCTAAGAATAATTCCTTGCAATTTCCGTTATCAATAACCTTAAAAAATCCTTTACTTGGCAGTCCACCACCGAATGACATGAAGTTTGATCCATTGAAATTATTGAAGTAATAACCTCCGTACTGATTAAAATCAGTTCCGTTCGGCATATGTTGGCTAAGAAGTCCTGCGATTGTATTATCTCCAACATGACGTTCAGCGGAAGATAGATCATCGTTCAGCGCGAGGGTAATTACGTACTGACCTCTTTTAATTCCGATCTTCAGCCAATCAACGAAATCAGCAGGTAGCACTACTGTTTTCCGTTCTGTTACCGTTAATAGTTTTGTGCATGGTTGCTGGAAGATGTCGAAACGAATTTCTTTAACAGCTTTAATAGCCCACTTCAATGACTTCTGATAGAATGATGAATGTAACTCGTTTTCATCAAGAAAATCGTCGCAAATTGCGGACAGAGAATAGTAGCGTGATTTATCTAAACTCATGCGGCCACATCTTTAGCATCCCTAACCTGATCAGTTTGACCAGTTCGTTTCATTACAAAGTATTTTATCGCAAGAGCGATCACTTCTCCTTCTTTGTTTGCCGGCACTGGATATGCAGCCGTATCAGTTATATCAGCAGCACTTCTTATAACAAGCCTCAACCCAACATTTCCGTATTTCTTTTTAACACCACATGAGGTAAAGTAAAATCTTGTTCCTTGTGGATACCCACCAAGTCTACCTTGTAATCCACCGGCCTGTTGACTTTTAAATCTTCTGTACTCCTGATGAGTCATAATTATCACAGAATGATCATCGCTATTTTGTCTAAATTTAAGCGGCCAAATTTCATCTATACCTCTATTCTTTGGTAACTCAACATAATTAGAAGGAAAATCAAAATAACTTGGTAGTTCATTATCTTGATCTGTAACAACTACCTCTGGCCAAGTTGTAACAAAATGTTCAGCTACATGCTGCCCAGTAAATTTCCAATTATCAAAATAATCAGCCTCAGCCATCCTATTCACAATATCATCCACAACAGGAAAAACTTCCCGTTCCTGAATCTTAAAGTCAAGGTTCGGGTAATCATCTTGAAGTCCAAGAATCACTCGTTGCGCATAATATAGTTTCGTTTTTATCATGTGCCCTGAGCTTGTTTGGTTTGTGAGTACTGCAATATCATCTCCTTATTAAGGTTGATGCCTACCTTCTCAAGTATCATTGCGGTAATATCCATCATACTGATTAATCCTAGTGTGAAATCTGTCGATGTTGCTGCATTATACACAGGCACATCATTCACTACGTTGTATCCCCAAATTGGGTCATTCGGATATTTGATATACTGAAGCTTGAACGATCCAATTGAATAAGGATCAATGAAGCCATATGGATTATTAAAAATGATGTATGGATACGCTTCCGTTGGCGGCAGAATAACATTCTTTTTAATGAATGGATATTCATCGCTTTGTATCTCAACAATAGAAGAAAAATCATTCTTCTGCCAGGAGTCAGGCCACATAAATCCTGATGGGTAAACAAAGTCACCATTCGCGTTTATTGGGATGGTAATTGGCCCATAAAGAAATGGTCTCAAATCAACATCGGTTCTCCTGTTTGATTTATAAGCTGGTGATGGCTGGCGAAGATTACCAAGTCTTGTTGTAACAAATTCTAATTGACAGTTTTTAGCCAATAAATTAAATTGGGCAGGAGGTAAATATCCCCTGCCGTTTTTATCTGAAATGTAATTTACAAGTTGGTAAACCTCGTCTATCATTTTTTAGTCAGGTTTAATAGCTTGAGGATCAAGTTTTGACTCTGATAATGCTGGATCATTCTTTTCATCAAGAACAATTCCATTAAAGTATTGGTACCACATTGCCTCTAAGAATGGCGGCAATTCAGTAGCGAAGTGAGTCTCGATCTCAATTTCTTTTCTGCCTAGTTCACGTAAACTCTTTTGCAACTCTTTTGCTTTAGCAGGATCAATTACGTATGATCGCTTATCTTCACCAAGAGCAAAAGTTTTTGTCTTTTCATCAATCAGTGCACAATCTACCCGCACTTCATTTTCTGCATCTGCGTAATCCTCAAATAATGCTGTCGTTTTCTTTAAAGTTTTTTCTAACGCATAATGCAATTTTGTTCTGTCTGGATTTCGGTTGATGTAGTTTTGAGCTGCATTTCTGAAATCAAGAAGTTCAGTGTTTGTAATTTTTTTGGTTGCCATAATTATTTGTTTTAATTTATTTTATTTTGATTAAGGTGTAGGCTGAACGATAAACCAGTTAAATGTACTTGTGTCAGCCGCGTTCGTGCTTGTTACAGTAAAAGAGGTTCCTGAACTTATTGTGTAAGAAAGAAATCCCTGAGTTCCTCCAGGTGTTGATACAGTTACAAATATTCTAGACCCAGTTATAGCTTTAGTGGTATTTACCGTCAATGTTCCAGCTACCAATGTTCCAACTCCTAACGTAGCATTAGTGCCCTCTTTAACAAAGAGGCCATTGCCAGCAGTTACCATTGCTATGCTACCATCTGTACCTATTGCGTAGTTATTAGTTAATGCGCCATTAGTCCCTGCGGCAGCGTCCTCTACATAAAGTCCATAAGGATTAGTAACAGTACGAGTACCTGATGTACCAGCATAAGTAACCCTCTTTATCCAAAAATTCCTTTGTGTTGCAGTTGTTCCGCTAGCTGCTGTTTGGATTGCTCCATCAAATCTAAAGTTTGGAAACTCTGTGGCGGTTGTCATGCCAGTACTTGCCCCAGGAGTTGCTATTAAAGTAGGTATCCAAGACACAGTTAAAACTGGTTGAGTAAGGTTAAGTAATGCAGTAGGTGAAGTCGCTAATGTGCCTGATCCCCCAATTATAGTATTCACCCCTAAGTTAAACCTAGTTCCAGCAGTCTGCCAAATATTAACCAATGATCCAGCATTCAAAACGTATCTATAATTTAAGCTGCTATTCGTGGCGCCATTGGTTGTAGTTATATCTAATAACATTCTTCTTTCACTTGAACCTGTGCCAAGGGATGAATTTAAAACCTGGAAAGAGCCAACCGCATTAGCTGTACCTGTTTGATTAGTTATCAAACTAAGCCCGGCTTGTTTAGTATCATTAGATGTGGTCAATCCAGTGCTAATCTGGAAATCAGCATTAACATTATTCGCTGCACTAAATCCAGCGGCATTAACATAACCACCAGCTGTATTTGAATTATTAGCTATATATCTATCTGATGGAAGTAAATAAAGATTTGCTCCACCTGTATATGTAGATGCCAATGTACTAAGAGCGGTATTTGTAAATCTAAGTACACCAGTTGCAAGATTACTGGCGTCTGTAAAAAGAGTATTTGAGTCAAACCATTTTCCCCTTGCGTCATTTTCTACATGCATTGTAATATTAACAGGGACATTTTTAAGAGAACTACCATCAAAAATTATTTGAGTATGTCCCGCATGTGATAGTATTTCCCCATCAGTTGAAAATGAAGATCCCCAAATTACATAATTATTATAGTTCCCAATCGCATAAGGTAAGTCAAGTCTTGTATGTTCGCCAATATTCCACCCATATTCAAATCCTGAAGCACATCCTCTACTTACAATGTTTGGACCATCATTTAATATCGTTGACACGTAAAAACCATATGTATTAGATCCTAAAGCAGTTGTCGAATTATCAAGCGGAACATCTATGTATGCAGTACAGTTATATATTGATATTGTTGCAAAGTTCTTACCAGAAAACCCACTTATGTAGGGTGCGTGAGCGCCATTGTTAGTATAACAACGAATACCAAAATCTTGTAATACAATCTCATTAAACCCAAAAGCCTGATAACTTCCTGTAGGTCCTATCCCTCCAAAAACTCCAGATATTGCTCCTGATGTTGCGATCCTTGTTGAATAAAATAATGTTCCAGACCACGATATTTTAGTGTATCCAGGCAAAACTGATCCTTCGCCCTTTAAATTAATAGCAATTCTGTTCGAATTTGCATCAGATGTTTGAGGAAAATATATCTGACAATTAGGATTTGCACCTCCTACGCTAGATTGTAATGCCCCATCTATAATATAGATCCCCAATGGGGCAAATACCGTTCCTCCATTATTTGCAGAACATGCATTCAAAGCCGCTTGTATTGCCGCTGTATCGTCAGTGCCCCAAACTATATTTGAAGTTGTTACAGAAGTAGAAGCATTTGCAGCCAATGTTACTTGTGTTGGAGATGTATATGTTAAGATAGTGGTTTTCAATGGTGCACCTGCTGCACCTGCACCAGACACAAGAATGATTTTGCCAACATCAGTGGACGCAAAAACGGCTCCGGCAGCACTAGTTAAAATTGCCGTTCCGCTTGTTATCGTGCCATCATTAACAGTGCTTACCTTACCATCATGGACAGCACCAAAATATTCTACATTAAAAATTTTTTCAACGCTTCTCTCTAAAGCTTCGTCAGATTCAGTCACATACCATACCGAATTGCTTGCTTTATATTGAAAATTTAATGTTCTCCCAAGCCTAGTGAGAGTAGTTGAAGTAGGCCCTGTTGTTCTATTGATATGATCACTACCACCCAGTGCTACAGTTATTGTGAAAGATGTAGCATTTGAAGGCTTAACTAACTTAACACCTACTCTAGTCCCATCAGCAGGAGCAGTTGGAATTGTTACTGTGAATGCTGAAATTGTCCCATCACATAAAACCAGATCGCCTGCAACTGCTATATAATTTGCTGTCTTTTCAGTAGTAGGTGTCAGTTTAGTTCCAGATGATGACCATGTTAATCCACCAGATCCATCATTAGTTAATACTCCAGAACTATTAGTTGGCCATCCAACAATTCCGGTTACTGGTGGCAATCCAGTGGCATTTGTTAAAACTAATCCAGTTCCATTTAGAGCATTATATAATTCTGTAAAATTTCCATTTATCTTGCCCCTTGCCGAAGCTCCAGAATCTCCATTATTAACAATTTGCTGTGCCATTATATCTTCAGTTAAAGATTAGTCAATCCAAAAATCTTCATCATGCCAACTGCCAGAATCGTCCCAAAATCCAGTCCTTAATATCCAGTCATCTCCTGGAGTTGAGCCTGATCCAGCACCACTCTCTAAAATTACAATTGTAATAACTGGTGAAAACATCTGATTATGGCTTATAAATCATGAAATTAAGAAGAATCCATAATTATTTCTAACCTTATTTTGGATGTTACGTATATGTCTGTATATTCGTAATACTATGCGCATAATCAGAGTTTTATTAAAGAATGGGACAGAGAAATTTTACTCTTCACTAGATGTGGCCTTGTCATGGTTGCCTGGACACAAGAGAGCAACTGTCGACTACCATCTTCAAAGGAAAAAAAAACCTTATAAAACTGATGAACTGACTTTGACAAGAATAAACGTAACCAATAAAAAAAAATGAAAACTACAATTCTCTCTATTTTGATTTTAGTAATGATGAGTTCGTGTGCTGATTTTGTGGATGATGATTATACGATAATTCCAAAATGGACTCGCCCACATATTCATGAATTCTTCAGAATAGCAAAAAGTAAAAACTTAAATATTGATTCTGTTGGATTAAAGATTTTTTATAAAAAATTTAGTGGCACTATACTTGCAAACTCAACACCTGATGATAAGATTATTAGAATAGACACAACTACATTAAGTTGGAAACTTTATCGAGAAGCTTTAATATTCCATGAGTTAGGTCATGTTTATCTTCATCGCGGGCATAGAGATGACTTTTTTGTTAGCGGAAGGCCAAAATCCATAATGAATTCAATTCAATTACCAATATATACAGACAGCACTTCTCTATCAACAAATCCTGATTATAGAAAATATTATATCAATGAATTATTTAATGAGAATGAACCGACTCCATATTGGGATAAATGATGTATTTAAATTCTTACTGTAACATTAAGGCATATATTAATACCTGATCCAGATATAAAAGTAAATGTTCCATAAGGAGTAAAAACAAGTCTTGTGTTGGCATTATCAACAGATACTATGCATGGTATATTTTGCCCAGTAGGAACGTTAACTGCGGCTCCGATCATTATTCCGTCAGTTCCATACTCGTTGTTTAGATATGTGCTCAATGTAGGTGGTATAGTAATTTTAACTACTCCTGGTGTTGCGGCAAAAGCTATACCGATAACTTGTATCGCAACTATAACTTCCCTGTTTGATACTCTATACCTAACAAAATTTGCTCCAGTTATGGCTGTGGAGGCTGTACCAGCTTGATTTACAACATCACTAGTAAGGACATTATTTGAGGTATAAGCAGAATCAACTGCATTTAATAAAGTTTGAATGGCGCTTGATAACTTAGCCAGAGTCGTGCCTCCATCTTTAAGTCGCAAGGAATCTGAAGATATTTCTATAGTAGACCCATCAACATTAACATCAAATGTTCTATTCGCGCTTAAATCACCACCGCCAGAAAGTGCATTGCCAGCCGATAATGAAATTGTCTTGTCGGCTTTACCTGATATATCTGTAGATAATGAAGCTGCTGTCCTATATTTTATTTGACCAGTGGAAGAGTCTCTAACTAAAACCTGTGTTAACGCATTGTCATTCGCTGGTGTAGTTAAAATATTGAAATTAGGTACATAAATCTGACTTGGATCAGCGGCCCTAGCTGATAGCCCATCACCACCAAGTATACCACTAAACGGAGAGTCTGATGGGATATGTTGATTTCTTCCTCCTAATATGAATGAATAATTCGCCAGAGCCCCATGACCTACTGTTTGAGAGTTATTATTTGAACTAAAATTAAATGAATGAATTCCAGCGGCAAGTACTCTTTGAGTAGGGGCTGGCGTTATTGCATGGCCAGCATCATCTTGATGTCCATATGCCCACGAAGCATATCCAGATGCCTCTGTCCACTCACCTCCAACTGTTGCTGACCTAGATGATGTTAATATATTATGGTTGCCACCAAGCATGGTGCCCTGTGTAGCATCTGTCGAAACATTATCATATCCACCAAGAATGACAGTCTCAAATATACCGGAGAATGGGTTTGAATCTGTAAGTAATATCCTGTTTTGAAATCCTGAAAGAATAGCATTATCACCGATACCATTACTATTAGATCCGCTTTTTGTCATATGGTTATCTTCACCAAATACAAAATTCCATGCGCCTTGATCAATACTACAATTCAATCCTAAGACAAAATTATAACTCAATTGATTGTTTGTATTACCAGTACCTATTGTTAACCGATTATTTACGTTGTCCCATAAAAAATTTGTGGTGTACGCAGGAAGTCCTGATTGTACTTGTAAGAAAGTGTTATTTGATCCAATTGCTCTCCTACTTAATACATTTGTAGCAGACCCATAAAGTATGTCGCCTGTAGATATAGCATTTAGCCCAGTGCCTCCTGATGTAACTGACAAAGGAGTAGTTAAACTTAAGGCCCCTGATATAGTAACATTTCCTCCAACCGAAATATTTTGAACGACAGATAGTGAGCCTGTCATTGAAATGTTATTGATCCCAGAGATATTATTATTTATAATAATTATACTTCCTGAATTTTGATAGGTAGAAACAAATGTCTGTATCGGATTAGGTATAACTGGAAATGAAGTGAGTTGGGCTGATCTCTTTAACTGTAAAAGAAGACGATTTAATGCCGCATCATTTTGCCCTATAGTATGGTCAATTGCTGTACCACCTGTATTTAAAACAATAAATTTCATCAACAGGTTAAACAGTTGTCTAACACGAACCAATTGTCTTATTGTTTTTGGCTGCTTAGGAGTTCCTTCCTGATCAATGATGTCACTCCCTAAAGAGGCGATCTTTAAATTTGATTCTGATAAAATACTAAATGCATCAGGTATTAGCATTGTGTACAGGTATCTTCAAGTTCTCTGATTATTTTCTCCATGATCTCCGGATTGCCATTGGCAAAATTAGTATCCGCAGATTGCTTCTTTGCATAAAGCATATCAATATAAGTATCATCCTTATTCGCGCATCCACAGTTAGCATCATCCTTATCGCGAATGCATACATTAGTTCTGTACTCACTGTAAAAATTCTGGTAGTATGTCTCAATGCTTGCGTTACCAATGATGGTAGTCAAGTCAGTTACCTCAGTGAAATATATTGGATTGGTTGGTAGTTGTCCGGTAGATGATCCGATAGCAATATAATACTTACCGTTCGTGGTATAGTAAAAAACATTTCCAGCAACATAAGCGGTAAGCGCACTGTAAAATTGTATGCGTAATCTGATTAATTCAAACCATCCATCTACCAGTGTTGATACTGAGTAAGAAAGATTAGTTAAAACATCACCTTGCTCAGGATTGGTAAACGTTCTTACAGCATTCACATCAGTCTTGGACCAAAGCACATATTCTGCAGCTTGATTTCGATCTTGATTTGGACTTCCATAAACTGTTGTGTTTGTGGCAATGGCTGTGAGCCCGCCATCTTGCTGAGTAATTGGAAATATCGGAACTAAAGCCATAAAAAAAGGAGTCAATTACGACCCCTAAGTTACAAACTTTCTTAATAGTTTATTATTCCCAATAATTTAGTTCCTCTTGGATGCGTTCGTACTTCTCACGATAGTCTGCTTTTTGAAGCATTTTAACAAGTGCCTCCATTGGATCTTCTCCTGGTAAATGCTGGCAAACAAGGTCACCATCGGTAGAAAAAACCCACTGACGTTTATCCACTTCGTACTCAATGGTGCCAATATCATCAGCTTCCATAACGGCCATTTTTATAGCCATTGACTCATTTTTATTCAGCATGAAGAACTCGCGAGGGTTCTGTCTGGCAAATCTACGCAGATCAATTTTCACTGAATTGTCACCACTTTCTAGCATCCGGCCGGCAGTAGGAATGCCAATAGCGGTTGCGTATTGAACGATCTTTTCACGGGTTCTCATATTCACAACGGCAGTCTCAGCTTCAAAAGCCAAGTCCATTCCAGCGATAGTATCAGCCCAATTCCTACGGTTACCAACATCAATTCTGCGGAAGGCTGGCGCTTGTGATCTATCCCGGCGTTTATTAGATTCGTTCAAAGGATGCAACTCCAGAAGAACATACTCCAAATAATTACGGTCGATTGGTACATTTTTGAATCCATCGATGAAAATAAGGTCTTCCACAACTTCTTCAACCATCTCTTTTCCATCGCGAACAACCTTTTCAGATCGAGTCACATTTTTCAATAACCTATGTCTGGCCAGCACATCTGATTGATATGGGTCGTAAATCACATATCTGCCTGGGATAATAAGTGGAGGAGCAATGACGGCCTCTTTTGTAAGAGGGTCAATCTGATCCTTACCCAATACCTCATATACAGCCACCTTTCGTTTTGTTATCGGAGGAAGCATGCTTGAACTTAATCCTTGACACTCAATAGGCATTCTTTTCTTGTAAACGCCATCTTCTCTTTTTATTCGAACAGATGTTTTATCACCCATTTCTTGAAGATGTTTTATTGATCGGGTGCGATGCGGACCTTTTTCTACTTCGATTTTATCATCACCTTCTTCCTCTTCTTCTTCATCGGGTCCAAGATTTTCTGGTCCTTGTGGCTCGTCTAATACATCGCTCATAAAATTCTTCTCGATATCCTCAATGCTTGGCAGTGGCGACATTTCTTTCTTTGTTTTTGACATATATTGTTGTTTTTAAAATTGATAATATGTTTAACTATTTTAGATATAAATAAAAGGCCAGGGGTTTTACTCCCTGAGCCTCTCTTACACAACGTTTAGTTATGGCAACTTTACGCAGCCGGTTGTAAACGCTGACCTAAGATAAACTTAGATGCAGCAACCACCCGGGTGCCTTTGCTTGAGCGAATATGGATACGTCTCACGTTCTGATCATCCGTAGGAGTATCAGCCATGGCTCCAGTAGTGAACATTTGATAATGTCCGCGTGAACCACCTCCGATAGATTTCTTCCACATGATAGTGAATGCATCTTTCATGATACCTGTTTTCGCATCTTTTGTTTTATCCATAGGAGCGATAATGAAGTACCAAGGATAGTTAAATCCAGGAAGTGCGGTAATATCAGGATGGTTCAGGATCATAAGTTCCTTCACATTGAATGTGAATCCACCAATTTTTACTTGGTCAATATTCAAATCAACTGTAGACCGGTTGTACACCAAGCTACCATTAACTCCGAATTGAGAGATAATGTCCTTTGCTTTCAAAAGGAATTCATAACCGCATTGCAATAAACATTCACGGCCTTGGTTCAATTTCCGGCGAAGACGGATAATTTGTTCGAACAATGCCATCGTTGGATTGTTGTCATAGTACAGTTTAGGCGCATTCAACTCCAAGTTAGGCATGTAACCTTGAGTGGTAGAGATTGTAACAGCCAAGCCGTTTTTATCAAAACCAGGGATTGCAGTACCAAAAGGAGTGAGGAAAAGACCAGCTTGTTCCATGAATGCAAAGCGCATTTCAGTATCAGAGAATCCACGTGGATAAACGAAATTGATTTCCTTTCCTTGATACACAAAAGGATAAGTTTCGTTGGTCGCTTCTATGTCGGTTTGATCATAGTAATCCGCAAAACGTTGGATGTAATTGGTGAACGTTTTGCTGGTTGGAGAGATACCTTTTTGCATTCCATAAGACGCCTCCTCGAAAGCAGAGCCTATTACTGCAAATTGATCACCACCATAAACACCAGCGGCATTGGTAATTGTATTGGTAAGAGAAGGGAATGAAGACACAACCTTCACTAAATACAACCTATGAGCGCCTGCAATTGACTCTCTTTTACCGCTGATACGCCACACACCTTTATTTTTGAATTGGATCAATTGACCAGTTCTAGGGTATGAGTATTTAAGAGCAAGAGCTCCTGTTTGTGGACTATGGCTTATGGAGGCAAGTTGAACGTAGTCCAAACCTACATAAAGCGCATCATCTCCATTAACCAAGGATGCTGTCCCGAACACGTTGGCCTGGGTAGAATCAGTGTTGATGTAAGGAGCATCAAATCTCTTATTGGCTTCATGATGGATAATTTCTTCACCCTTCACTTCTTCCATAAGACCCATTTTGAACATTTCTCCGATATCTGTTTCCAGCGGATTGACGTCAAACATCGTTGGTCCAACTTGAGGTTTATGGATAAAACTCATTTGGGATATAAGCGGATTTTCTTCACGTGCTGCGACGGAGAAGTCCTGCCAGGTATTTACTTCTGTGAATAATGCCATTGTTTTCGGTAGTTAAAGATTTTTATCCTCAACCTCCGATGTTGCACAATATTAAGTAACAAGAGATTTTATCTCCTTGCCGCTTCTCTCTCTGCCTTTTTCTTTGCCATCATTCTATCAGTTTGGGCATCTATGCTCTCATCCTGAATATCACCACTTGATTTTGGTTTTCTGTCCGGTTTCTTTTTTCCGATGTCCTCGGCTTTAAGTATGTGTGCGCGACTCCGTGCGGATTTAAGCGCCTCTTCTACCATTTCTGCACCGAACAGTGCGAATGCGGCTTGTTGAAATTTTTGTTCCGGATCAAATCCACCCACTAAATTACCTTTCTCATCATAAGACCTTGGGTTGCTTAAATAGCCTTCTGCGACCACTTTAATTTTACCTAATTTGTCTTTGTTGAATTTGTAGATAAATGGATTCTTTGGATCATCATCCAGTTCAAATACTAAATTATCTAATCCGTCAAGGTGCTCGTTGAATGATTTTGTATTGCTTGCGATACTTGAAACCACTTCTTGAGGAACCTCTTCTGGTTTAGGTTTTTCTTCTTCACTTATAGTTTTAAATTCTTGTTGTTTCTCTTCAATGAACTTCTTGGCCTTTGAAGCATCGATTTTAAGATCGCTCTCTAAATCTTCTTTCTTGTCCTTATATGCTTCTATAGACTCGAAGTCTTCTTCTTTAACAATGTACTTACTCTCAAATCTCCGGTTGAATTTTCTCCTGGACTCATCGATGCTGAGTTCTGGATGCTGCATGATGAATTCCTGTTCAAGTATTAGTTTAGGATCTGTTTTATTAACATCTATGCTAATAAGTGAGGCCATCATTTGAAGACCATCCTGAAGTCTGGCTGGATCGTAGTCCTTTAATGCTTCATAAACTAATTTTTGTTGTTCACTTTTGAAGACTGGTTCTTTCGGAGCGGCCTTTTCTAATTCAGCAACTTTTTTAATGAGGACTGTATTTTCATCCAAAAGTTCTGCAGCGCGGTCAATTACCTCAATGAACTCCTCTTCGTTTTTGATTCCGTATTTATCGGAAAAATTATCGGCAATGAAGTTATCAATTTCGGCAGGCTGATCTTCTTCTTTCTCCTCTTCATTTTCTACTTCTTCTTCAGGCTTATCGTCATCCTTAGACTCTTTTTCTTCAGACTCTTCCTCTTTCTTATCGGCATCAACTTCTTCATTCTCTTCTTCGGTTTCCTGTTCTTCCTCCTCTGTTTCAACCTTGTCTTTCGGAGCCTCTTTTTCAATTTTTGTATCTGCGGGTTTGTCCTCTACGGTAACCATTTTGTCTTCATCGAACGAATAAATTTCTCTTGCCATAACTTATTTATTTCTATAAAGTTCAGAATACTTTATCAGAAAAGCAAAAAGCCACTTTTTAGGGTGGCTTTTTGGGAGGTTTAGGTTAATGAATTATTTCGTGTAGACTTCATCAATAAACTTGAAATGGTATCCTGCTGGATTTGCTGATTGATGAACAACGGATGTTCGATCTTGCATTGGCCCGCAGTCAGGAATAATTTTAATATTAACACATATTGGGCTCCATACTCTTGTTACAATTGCTGGAATATCATCATCATTGTGATTTGATTTAGCAATTGAATCATCTGGATTTGGTGTAAAAAGGACTATCTCGCCTATTTTTGGAGTTCGTCCTTGAACGAGAGTTATTGTCGTTCCTTCTGAAGTGGTACCGGTGTAAGTTTCATTTTTCATAATTGTAAAATTGTTTAGTTTTAAAGATATTCAAAGATATAAATTATTTTTCTTTCGATTTACTCATTGCTTTCTTCGCGTCATTATCGGCCTTTTTTGAATCGTTTTCAGCTTTCTTTGCGTCACCTTCTGCCCTCACCTGAGCCATGGCATACTTCGGTTTATTCTCAACAGCCTTCTTAATGATCTCATCAACACTGGTTTGTTTGGCAATTTGCTTTTTAACCTGATCAGATTTGTCAGCAATAACTCCTTCGAGTTCTTTAGTTCTATTGAGTATATCCACGTCAATTTTAGCCTTCAATTTCATCATCTCTTCCTCGGCCATTGCTTTGGCTTGAATAACTGCAATTTCTCCATCTGTCTTATCAGAAGCAGCTTGACGATTTGCATCCATAGCAGCCTGTTGGTTGGCGACATTAGCTTGCCCTGCCTTCCGTTCATTGATCTTAATACGGATACCAAGTATCTGACGTGCCTTCTTGAGATTTTTTATCTCGCGGATAAAAGCTACATCCAAATGAGTAAGCGTTCCTTTATCCAGACCAATTGCTAAATCTTGGAAGAAAGCTGCCCATTCTTGTGCCGATGGAGCCCGCACTAAAAATAATCCATAATCGCATAAAGCGATACTATCCGGGATGGTAAAGTGACGTCCCATGGCAGGAATGAATCCTTCAATACCAACCCCATCTCGTTTAGCCTGCTGAACGAGCAGTAATAGTTGATTGGTCGCTGCCCGATACATATAGGTGTAAGAATTGAAAAGATACTCCATATCTAGATCACCAGTAGCTTGCGATTGCTCCATAACACGAACAGCCAATCTATCTGGTGTTTCTGTAGATTCGGCCACAGTGGTTCCAGTCATTTGCTCAAGCATATTTATCCCAGTAGTGAACATATTCAGATAATCAGCCATCATTAATCCAGATGGATTGTTACCTACCGCGCTGCTGGAATATCGCTGGTCATACTTATTTATCGGAGATCTTTTTACCAAGGTACCAGTTTGAAGGAAATGCTTGTAAACCTCGCGCGGAGTCCAAGACTTTCCTCCCTTGCCAAAAGCTACAGCTTCCAGTTGGGTAAAATCAATTTCTCTGGCGCCCATGAATCCTTGAGCAAGGATTTGTTTCATTTTATTCCAAGCCACATTGATCATAAATAAAGGCTCGATCATCTGTGCAGCAAAGCTCACAGTCCTTCCTTCTTTATAATTTGGGGCAAAGGTTATGATCGGTAATACGCTATTTACCAAATTTAACCGTGGATATTCTTTACGGCCGTAACCATAAACTACGTGGCTATCCAATACCCAAGTGCCACCGTACACACTGGTATATGAGTTTTTAATAATATCATACTCTTGATCATCAGCGAATTTTGGATCATCTTGTCTTGGCTTCCAGTTCAGACCGCGTTCCATTATTGTCTTATTGCCAGCTTTGTTCTTTCTGGTAATGAATACTCGATCATCTTGGCTTAAATAGTAAAATCGCATCACTGGGATATAATTCAATCCATCAAATTTCTGGTTAAATCGGTTGATGGCGTAAGTTGCCGGAATGCTATTTTGATTAGCGTATTGCTGTATTACTCTTTCGATTTCATCTTCGGTTAAATAAGCTGAAGATTCTTTACGGAACTGATTAACGGTGGGGAAGTCAAGATATCCTGCATATTCCTGGTTTTGGAAGTTCTCATCCTCAACATAAGATCCAATGTAATACTTAGGGTTTATCCGGTCGCATCTTGGGATCCCGTTTTCATCACGGTAACAATGCATATGTCCACGACCAATAACAACTTTGTCATTGGCAACCATCCGCATTTTCTGATTGAAATCATTGATTTGATGGATCAGTGCAATAGACAATTCACCATCAATAGCCTTTTGCAGCTTAGGGTTGGTGAGCATCTCATACATTAATTCATCTGGATATTCAGGTAAAACATCCACATCTAAGTCGGGAAAGAAATCCCGGGGATTCATTTTTATGTCAGTTATCCACTTCCTGAACTCGTAGTATGTCTGAATATTGGCCTCATATGTCTTTTTCTCATGAACGGAGACAGGATCAATAGCCTCCAATTGTACCTCATATTGCAGGTTCATCATCTTAGCCACCGCACGATTTATGTACTTTGGCGCCAGATTTAATACCTGAATATCCAGATAAGCCAAGCTTGAGGAACCATCGTCTGCCGCATCATTGTGAACATCCTTAAAAAAACCGAACATATTTCTAAGGTTGTCTACGCTCTGTCTTCCTTGAGAAACCTCGATCAATGCCTGGTATTCGCTATCGTTCCAAAACCGAGATCCTCCGAAACGCCCGCTCGAATAGTACATAGCCTTCGCGTATTGGAGTCCATATTCCGGCAGTTCCTTTATATTCGGACTTACAAATTCGTTTGGAAATACCGATCCTTTGACAGCAAAGTCAGAATCTACTAATCGTGTTTCTTCTGCAGAATCCATTTTAGAATAGACGTTTAAAAAGTTTATACGGTAAGGCCATTTTATTATTTCCGGAGTCAACAAAAAGGTAATCCCCTTTCCGTCCGATCTCAAAGTCATTATCCATTTGCCGATATTTTATAGACTTCGGAGAGGAGATGGCCGCTTCAATATTGAAGAAGGCCCGCTTCTCTAAAGCCAAATCACGCTTGATGGTCTTGAATGGTTCGGCTGATTTACAAAAATGCCAGTCATTAACATGGTCAGGATTTAATTCCGCAACGCTAACATCTTCCTCCAAAATCTGCTCCATTGTCTTTCGGTCGTTATCTTTTGCCATAAAAGTTGTGTTAATTAATCAAATTTAGCGATTACCTGTTAACATTCCCATATTCATCAAATCCTGGCATAATATCATAGATGTCCATGGGTGGTAAAGTATATGTTTTAGGCTGAATTTTACCTCCAAGTTCAGTGAACCCTGCCGCTACCGAATAGTCATATTCAGTGGTTTTCTTAGGATTGAATACCAATAAATCTTCCACCAAATCAATGAAAGGAATGGTATGCCCCCAATACTCAATATACGTTGCAAGGGCACTTGTATACTCCTGAATGATCTGCCCGCTGGCCGGGGTACCGTCTGCGTACACATTTTTCCTTGTTCCTGACTCAGCTATGTATTTCTGCAAAATAAAATCTCCGCACCCATGTTCAATGAAATAATTCATGATCCCTGGCTTTTGAGACTCAGCATGCAGTGAGCACCCGAAATACCACATCATCATCAGTGCCCGTTCAAAAAACACATTTGGATCATTCGGGCGAACGTCCATCATCGCGATGTATCGATTGGTCTTATACTGATACTTCTCTTTGGCGCGTTGCTCCAAAATATCCTGCGTCAATATCCCATCAATTGATGAATCGTATTTACGTTTTACGAAAAGGACTGGCTTTGACCGGCGAGTGCTGATATATTCTTCATCTCCTCCTTTACCTTCCACGACAACTCCGTGATCTACCGGATCGACTCCTGAAATAAATTTAGCATCATTGAGCGGAGCAAAGTTGGGTCTATCTCCTCCTAATTTTCTTTGTACTAGATTTGTTTCTTTTGCATCATTAATGAGTGAGTGTACCCATGCCCATCCGGTGTATTGATTTGGTCTGAACCTGACTTCTGTAAATCTCTTATTGTCTACCCAATAAAATTCTCCTTTAACAAGTATTGACTCTGCGATAGATTCAAGTTCTGATTTACGGTCTTGGAGGACAGTGGCGTTGAATTCGCAGCGGTCTGTGTTGATGTAAAAAATTTCTTTTAAGTATAATGGATACCTTCTTATAACACCAGACAATTCTTTTGGGCTATCCTTATAAGATTCTCTTTCAAGTAATATCCATTCTTTAGCTTCCTTCCTTAATGGATGACCCCATTGATCTAAAAAACTTTCGTGAGCGCAATCACCTGGAAGGAAACAAACATATAGTCCACTCTTCGTTCTTCCATCTGGTTGACGTTGATCGAAGTCACTTTCATAAAACATTTTTTTGTATGCTCTACCACCCTTACCAGTAGAATCCATAAATTCAACGGTGGTCCCTATGAAGCATTTTCCTCGTAACTCTTTACCTCTTCTTAAACAAGGCTTTACAACGGCCCATCTATCGTTTACATTACAATTTAAAATTTTACCGGCCTCCTCCATTAAATAAGTGTGAAGGATGCTACCATCATACTCACTTACTCCACTTGATCTATAATCAAGTTTTGATTCTAAATCTATTGAGTCATCATAATCACCAATGACCATTGACTTACTCCTAGCTGCTGGCTGTTCAAATTTTATATCCGATGTTAAGGCTGATGTTGTGTCGTACGTTGGTGTAAAATAATATGGAAGCTTCTTGAATGGAGACTTGATCATTTGAGTGTAAAACAATCCTGCTTTATGATCATTTTCTCCTTGGCAGCCTGTATAATGATTTCTATTTCGTGTCGTTCTGTATATTGCCCATCCTCCCATTAATGATGACTTACCATAACGACGAACAGTGTTGAATAATAATCCATAAGAGTTTGGATCTTCTTCACAATACTTTAATAAATATGTAAGTTCTTTATCTGTCTCTCGATATGTTGGGAATCCGAATGTTGTTTGCCATGCTGTTAAGTACCAATAGTAAAACCCAGTGATGTAAGTTGGTGTGCCGTTATTCCAAAACCAAAATCCTTCTTCAGATCGATCCCACTCTTGATCTGCCCATCTATTTATTTCTGATTGAAGTGGGTGAATATAATTAGGATCAAGCTGAACTCTTTTCGCGTATTCCCTAATTGCTTTTTTAATTGTTTCGGTTGGGGATGGGCGGGTCCATTTTTGTTCATTGAAGAAATGTATTTTTTTATCAGATGGGACTTGTGGCAAATAAACACACGGAATGCCTTGTCCGGTTATCGCGGTGATTAAATATTTTAGTTGATATGGATTTTTAGTCTCCTGAAACATTACGAAACATCTCTCATTTTAATCCTCTGCTCAGGTCTCAACATTTGCACAACATGATTAACGGCCATGTCTTTTACATCCTCTTGCGCATATATTTCAGAGTAAAGCCTATTTATCCGGGTCAATAATTCGTCGCTTGTCTTCGAAAGTTCTCCCCTGGCTTTATACTTTTTCATCAACTCCTCCTCATCGGTGGTGGCCGCAGGACTCATCAAAATACTCTGAATGTCCCAAAAAAGCTGCTGATCGGAGCATAGCTTGTGATATGCATTGCTATTCTGATAAGTAGATAAAAACGCGAAAATGAGCTTATTTACAGCTTCGTCCTTTAAATCCATGATATTTATAACATCCGGATCGCTTAAATTAAGTTTAGCTTGTTGGGCTGCTTCCCGTTTTCTCTCGGATAAATTTTGGGTATTATTAAGCGGAGAGTCCTTTGAATATAAAAGCTCGATGTATTTGCACAACTTTAATTTATCTTTGCCTACGAACCGCTGGCACACGTCCATGTCGGAGAACTTAATCATATTTAACCTTTTAACAAAGATATGAAAACATACAGCAACAAAGCCATCGACCCACCAAAGAAGAAAGTGCAATCAAATGTTACGCTCGGGTTTCAGAAGGGATCAGAGAAAAAAGAATATACTCCAACCAGGGTATTATCGGGCCATCCGGAATATGGAAAAGAAAGTTCTTCTAATAAAGACGCAAAGTTTATTGAAGATGCCAGGGCTAAAAAAGAGGATATTGCTTATAAAGATGGCAAGCCTTATCGCGCTGGTACTACCACTGTTACCAAGACTCCAGATAAATTCACTACGAATGTGACGGTGGATAAGCCTAATTTCAAGCCTGTTTCAAAGCCTGCTATGGAAGAAAAGAAGAAACCAGAGGCAAACAATACTGGTAAAAAGATGGCTAAACTTAAGCCGATGGCCATGACTTATGGTACTGACAGCCCGACTAAGGGCGGAGGAACGATGTATAAGAAGAAGGTAAGATCGTTATTGGGCCGATAATTTTAACAATCTAAAAAATAAGACATATGAAAAAGCTATTATTAATTGCACTCACATTCACGGTACTTGCATGCTCTACTGGTTCGTCAACTGACAATATTTCAAGTCCTTTTACGAAGGCTTCTTATGTGTTACCGGTTGTTAACCGAAGCATACACCTAAGAGTTACTACTCTCAATGGTCAGAATTTAGTTAATGATAGTGAATTAAATGTCATAAACAGTGGGATAGTCTCTATTTCTAGAGATGGCTTAACTACTGATCCTAATATCTGGATACGAGATATGGGTTCTGATGTGATGGAAATAACGATTAAGATTGACGCGGTTAATCTAGAGAAGTTGATTCAATGTGCTAACACACAATAATATTTGTCTCTTCAATCAGATAGCCTCGCGCAGGCTATCTCTCCTTTTCTTACAAATCCTATTCTCCGGGCCTTCCTGTTTAAAATTAACTTTCTGTGCGGAATATGCCTTAACCATATCTCCAGATCAGAACCTTTCGCTAATACTTCGGCTTTAAAATGATGGCCTTTTGTAGGAGTTACATCACCATGCCTTAATCCTCCGTGGTAAACAGAAATAATTTTATCTATTCTGGCAGAGGCTTCTTTCTCCAGCACAGTATCAATTTCAAGTTCTCTTAGTAAATGACTTCTACGGTACTCATTCAGCTTAACATAAAAATCCTGAGCACCAACTTGCGCTGATGTCAGGACTGCTATTGCCATAGCTAAAAAAGTCTTAATGATAACTACCATGAATCGCTAGATCCTCCACCTCCAAAATCACCACCTCCACCGAAGTCTGAACTACCACTATCCGAAGAGGATGATGAATAATCAATAGATGAACTACTATCGTTCATCATCATGTCAGCAATTAAAACTCCGGTCAATACATCAATAATGGAGTCATTACTTCCGCTTCGACTACCAGAACATGAATGTCTGTTGGCTTCTGATTTACTATCAAAAGTCCGACCGCAAGAATTGCACTTGAATTTACTCATATATTTGTTTTTTAAAACACTCTTCACATTGGATCAGTCCTTTTTGTTTATTGTGATTTTCATCATGAATTGGATATGACTTTCCAATAAAGTTAAGTCCGCATGAATCACATAATTTTTTGATTATTTTTTTCATAACACAATCAACCAAACCCCAACAAATAAGAACACCAAGTAAACAATAGCTCTACCTCCCCATCCGAATGATCTCCACCACTTCTCTTTATCAGGCCATGCTCTGTCACTTAAATGCTTCACTACATGATTGAGAATCTCTGGCATAGTTAAGTACCTAAATCCATAACGGTGTGATTTTGGAATGCCAGCGTATGTAGTAACGTTATTCTTTAAATGAATATAGTTTATCCAGTAAGGGAATAATGCTGCAAATAAGAATGTGGCTGCTGTGGTGAATCTAATGAGATTAAGAATATAGTTTGTGTCATACATTAAAAAGGAGATGATACAAGCAACAATAAAGCAAGTTATACCTCTTATCCTCCAATCATAATTCGGATGCACGTCTCCATATTTATCTCGGTATACTTCGAAAAGTGTTGGTAGGATGAGGATTACTATTGTCATGAATGTTTTCATAAGTATTATTTGTTTTTGAGTAGTCCAATAACCTCAATAATAATTTCAAAAGCGAATGTGGCTAAAAATAAAATGGACGCTATCTTACCAATTATCCAAAGATGTTGATAATCACTTGCTCCTGTAACCACTACATTAATGACCATTACGATGGCTAGAAATATTTGAAAATAAAATGCTGTCCTTATCATGGTTTTATTTCTAATTTTATAACTCTAATCTCTGATACGTTATGCTTTTTCATGTAGTCTACTCCATAAAATAAAGCAGAACTAATACATGTATAAGTTTTAGAGATGCCGGTTCCATTTTTGTAGTATACATAAAGTCTATGTGTTGGAACTTTACTTTTAACTCCCATACAGAAATTTTTAAAGAACATTTTGTCTCATCGACCAAGATCCCTCGCCACCAATCTAGCGAGGGACGACTCTGTTTTAAACCAATAAACTGCGGAACTCTCAAAACCGCAATCGCATATACAATAGTAATATATATCACTATCTAATCCAAATTTAATAACAAGAATTTTTCCCATGTGTCGATAGTATATACTTCTCCACCATGTTTGCGAATCTGTGAATGGACGTATTTTTGTAATTTTTCTGCATCTTTTTCTGGTTTTTTTACTTCAATTCTAATGGTTCTACCATTTTTTATAGCTTCTAAATCAGGCCATCCACTCTTTGAAACGATGATATGTTTAACGGCATACCATCCTCTTTTCTTTAAATGACTTCTTATCTTCGATTGAAGTTTTGATTCTAGAGCCATTCTATCTTAATCCAAAATCTTTTCTGAAATAATTTAATGTGTAATCTAACTTCTTCGAAACTGCTTTATACACATATTTTTCAATACCATTCTTACTGAATATCCAATATAACTTGCTTGCAATAGTTCTGGTTTGAGATTGCATTCGGGCTCGGAATTGGAAATAGGTTGTTGCCGAAAAGGCGATATTGTATGCCACTAGCGCATCAGCAGTACTTAAATTAACTCCCATTCTTCCACTTACAAATTGACACACAAATGTGATGTTTGCGTTCTCGTTGAATATCTCTGGATTATCGGTACTCAATGGAAATACCTTTCTTAAAATATTACCTTCTTCAATGAAGTTATAAAAAATTGCTATTTTTTTACCTGCGAATTTTGATTTAATAAACCATGCCTTGCTCTCATCTAAAGTCTGTCTTTTTTCTTCGTCAGAGATGATGGTGCCAGAAGAAATTTGATGGAATGCGCTTTGCATTTTAGCTGGCGTATCACATACGATATGACCACCATTTTTTAACTTATAAATTCTATCTTTCTTAAGCACATCCATTAATTGATATAATCTTTTATCAATATCAACCCATAGAATTTCTTCTTCAACATGAGAAGTAAATCCAGCCTCTTCTTGACTAAGTGTCACCATGTAATGCTTGGTCACTTCTTTTATCTTTTCTTCAAGTCCTTCTGAATAATCATTCAATTGTAATCTATGCAAATACTTCTGTTTTACTTGTCTCTTTATTACCTTGCCACTTCCATCTCTTACATCGTAATGCTTTACATAATCTTTTGCCCACGCATAGAAATTTCGGTAAATAGAGAATGGGCTATAATAACATACTGAGAATTGATGGAATATTTGGCTTGGAGATTCTGGAGTTGGACTACCTGACATTAATATGACTGGAGTCTTTCCTGCAAGTTCTTTTACTTTTTGACAATAGACTCCAGGCTTAGGAAAAGCTGAAAGAAAAGTTGCCTCATCACATATTATAAGATCGTACTCTTGAATTAAATTGCCGACCTGTTGGTAATTAGTGATTGTTATTTTATTGAATGTATGTCCAAGCTTTAAATAATCACTCTTTATACTTGATATGGCTTTTTTTACCGTTAAGAATAAAATTCTTTTGAATCCAAGTTCTTTGGCAATTGTCATGGACATGATTGTTTTTCCACAACGAACTTGAGCCGCTAAGTATAATAAATTATATCTTTTTAGTATAGCTACACTTTTAGCAACTGTTTTCAGTTGGTCTTCTCTTAAAATAATCATACAATAATAATGTCTGTAGTATTAATTGTCTTTTTAACAACTCTTTGAAGAGTATGAACTTTAATATTTTTAGCTATTGCTGCTTGGGCTATTGAATCATAATAAATTCCGGTCTGTAAATCTAAAACCATTTTAGCTTCTGGTGATGTCTTGCCTAAAAATCTATGAGAGTGTTTTTCGTTTTGTGATGGTGTGCACCACTCTAAATTAGAAACATAATTATCAGTTTTGACTCCATTTTTATGGTTAACATGTGGAAGATTGCTTGGATTAGGGATGAAGGAAATAGCTACAAGACGATGGACTATAAATCTTTTTGTTTTATTATTAAGACAAAGAGTTATTCTTAAATAACCACCATTTATTATATCTGATTTTAATATTTTTTCATGTATTTTATACACGCCACCACCAAAAGCCTTTGTGTCGGTATACCTGCCTACACTTTTAACTCTACCTAAATTACTAACTTGATAAGAACCATTATAACCATCTATGTCTTTCCACTCTTCAATCATACCTTACCACTTTTATACAGTTCTAAATGTAACTCCCATTTTTTAATCAGCATCTCCATGTGTTGCTTAATGTCTTGCGGCATTTTATCAATACCTATTGTCAATAAATGTTTGTAGTGGTCGATCATGTACTCAAGACCATCTTTGGTATGTCCAATCTTTTCACTACCAATCTGAATTTGATTTTCAAGGTATATTTCTTTTGGCCGATTCATAGATATCCTTTTTCTTCAAGTAACATCTCGACTTTTTTCCAATCAACAAAAGGCTTTGGATGAATCTCTGGATCATAGATCAATTTTATCCCGATATTTTTGTCATCTATGAGAGCCCCGCAAAAAATTTTACGCGAACCGGTTTCAAATTCAGGATTACAGTTCAAATACTTCATTTCAATACCATGATTCCGTAATAATTCTTCCGCGTCATCAAGAAGATGATTCTCTCTCATTGTTATAAGAATAAGAGTATGGCCCGCATCTTGTAATTTTTTTATAGTCTCAATGGCACCTGGAATTGGCTCTCCGATATATGGGTATTCATTGTAACAAATCGTAGAGTCAAAATCTATTCCTATTGATGTAACTTTAATTTCCTTCTTCATAAGCTGTGCCTTTTAATATACAAATCCAACGAATCATTAATATCTCTTAACACTGTAACAAGAGACTTACTTTTTCCTTTTTTATATTCCTTCATCGCCTCCTCCATCCGCTCTTTACTGATGCGCTTAATAGGCACCTTCAACTTTGGCCGCATTTGGTTGTAGTCGAAAAGAGAAAATTGATGGTGAACTCGGATGAATTTCATTTTATTAACTCGTATATTCTTTCAGGTTCAAAATCTGCAAGCATCCTATTCATATCATCATCCGACTCAACACCTTTTGGTCTTGGATAAATTAACGTTGGTGGCTTATCTTTTTCATGTAATCCAAAAACAATTTCGTGTCCATCTTTTAAATATCGAATATCCAATTTACCTGGACTATATGTAGAGAAGTAATCATCCACTGATGGAGCGTACGTCTTTACACCGTCTACATAATCAACACGAAAGGTAGAATATCCGATACTCAATAAATATTTTTGAAAACTCATAGCTTTAATAAATCCTCACTCTTAATCGCATACACTCCAGCATGCTTACAAGTCTCTGCGGCAGCTTTATTCGCCAGTTCAAGCGAATCATCAATCAGCATTCCGCAAGCATAACACAATGCAATGATAGCAGTTATAGTATCGCCTGCACCGCATACATCAACCACACCAACTTCTTCTCCTGGTAAGTGATCTCTTCCTGAAGATGAATACAGATACAATCCTAACTCCCCAATTGTGACCACAAAATAATTTATCTTAAGCGTGGTCCTGATGGAGTCTATATCTAATCCTTTAGCTTCGTGCTTATTGCATTTTACAATGTTTGCCCATTTATATTTATGAAAATCTTTTTTAGCATCCACAATAACAGGGACATGATTGTCGTTACATAAGTTTATTATTATCTGCGCAATACTAAGGCTAATGGTGCCCTTATGATAATCGGAGAATATAACTGCATCCAGCGATGGTAACAATTTCTCGAAATCTTCTCTCCAATGGACATCATCATAAGTTATATCTTCTTGGTTGGCATCTTCTTCATCAATACGGAGAAGATGATGGTTGGACGACATGATCCTTGTTTTAACAGGAGTTACACCTGCATGGACAAAGACTGTGTGTGCTTTTTTAGCAGATGAACAGCGTGTGAATAGATAAGCATCAACACCAAGATTCAATAAATTCAAAAGAACATTTCCGGCACCGCCTAGATAAGAAGTTTCTGATGTCTTCATTACCACAACAACAGGAGCCTCTGGAGACACTCGTTCAACATCACCAAAGATGTATCGGTCTTCGATAAGATCACCGATGATGGCAATTTTAAGTTTGGATGCTTTTTCTAGGAGTTCTTGGATATTCATTTTAAACTATTTTGTAATTTTTTCTAATAAAAATATACTCCAGATTCATTGTAAACTTCTTCTCGCCTACGCTTATATTCAGTTTTTATGATAATCTTAGGTATTTCAATCCCCCTTAATGCCATAATTTTACACGCTGCTTCTACCCAAGTATTTGGCCAGTATTTACTAGCTTCCTTTTTACCATCATTAACTATATGATAAATTAATTTTTGTAGTGTTGTCTCCTGCATGCCTCAATAATTTTAGTTGATGAAAATCTCTTGTCTCTTTCAAAGAAGATTACTTTTGCATGTTCGCTGCCGACTACATATTTGTCTTTGTAGTCGGAGCCTACTACGATGTAGTCAGGTTTCATTATTGATATCCTCTCTTCAAGAAGATTATTATCATCATGAGAGTCAATTGCTGAAACTACTTGATTTCCATAACAAGTTAATGAAGCGATAGCATCATGCCGTTCTGAAAATTTAAATATTGGTCGATTTATACCTTTATCTATTGTTATTTTTTTATCAGAATCAAGGCTTACGATAACAGTGCCGTTTACTCCTGCTATTTGTCGACAGAATAAAAGTAGGTTGATGTGTGCAACTGTTAGGACATCATATGTCCCATTTGTAAATATCTTCATAAATTAAAATGGAATGTCATCCGTATTAACATTACTATCTCCAGCGGGACTCGCATAAGTATCACCACTATTTGGTCTTGTGGGACCAATGATCTTACCGTTGCCGAGGATATTTCCTTTCTTTCCGGCATCACGTTCTTCTTTCGAAATTTGCTGGATAGCCATGTAATCATTACCATAGGCTTGTTTGTCAATAAGAACAATATCCAAGTACATGGCCCCATCCTTGCCAGGAAACAATCTTGTCTTATCTATTTTTTTAACATTTATCTTAATCGTGATCATACTATTCGTTTTTAATCTTGTTAAACTCTTCCATATTCACAACATAAAGTATGGCGACATATTCACCATTTCCAGTAGCCATTGAACTCATTAATTTTTGACCGGTTATTTTATCTATTCCCATGGTTACCTTACAACCTGTCTTTACTGTATCACAAGATACAATGGTGGTACTACATGCGATGTCTCCATTTCTTTTAGACATCTCGCTCATAACTTCAAAATCACCTTTACTTTTTGCCATAACTATACAAATCCAAATTGTTTCCAAACACCAATTGCTCTCTCTATTTTAACCTGACCACTTTTATAATACTCATGGTCTTTTGTTAAGAGCCTTTTAAATAATCGTCTAGGGTCTTTCTTCGACACGCCAACGATAAGATAATTTTCATAGCCAACAACATTCAAATAAAAGTAACAGGATGCATCATAGTCGTGATTTATGATGGCATTGTCAAATCCATTCTCTGTTGTTATCGCAAGTCCTTTATATTCAAAGATGGTGGATAGCACTCTGCTGTCCCCATCTGTCTTACACCTAACTCCCTTGAGTCCGAATCTATCAGTCCGGTACCATTCACGCTCACGCCTGAAGTCATGCATCATAATTAACTTCCTGCACAACTCATCTTTCAAAACTGTCTCTGCCATCATCTTAGCTAAATTATAACCGCTATGTGTTTTATCAGCTTTGTATGGCTCAAGTAGAGCATTATGGTTTAAAGTTCCTGCTTCAAAAATTTCGTTCAAGTTCTCCGGCGCTTCTCGCTTGGGAGCAATTTTATTTACGATCGATTTAAGATCAGAGTTTGATACAAAGTCGTGATCAAAATATCCCATTCTCTTTCATCTTTAAAAAACAAGCCATTGTAGCCTGACAATCACTCAATGCATCATGAGCTCCAATAAAGTCCATCCCGAATAAATGTTTATGAAGTTCTTCTAATTTAGGCCACTTAAATGATTTCCCATATTGTCCAGGGATTTGACAAATGTCAGTGCCTATCTTCATCGTGCAAATTTTATCAGTCTTAGCAGTTGCCCTTGCTTTATACCGAATCATTTCAGCACCTAACACATTGTAATCAAAATCTACATTATGCGCGATCATGTACTTTGATCGGTTGATGTCTTTAACAAGCATCTCAAGAACCATTTTCATTGGCATGCCTTCGGCTTCGCATCGTGCTGTATTGTATCCTTTATTAGTCCAAAAGTCTTCTTTCGGAACTACCCATCCATCTGGCTTGATGAAGAATTTATTTTCTGATTTAGTTTTTAAATCTTCCGATAAGAATATCCAACCAAGCTGGATTACACGCGGCCAGTTATCAACATTGAACATAGATGCTTTGTAATCTTTAGGAAGTCCGTTGGTTTCAGTATCGAAGAATGTGTACATTATTTTCTGATTATTACCTTCGAAATTTCTTTGACTTCGAGCCCTTGAATATTCACATCACAATTCTTTAAAAAGAAACTAAGCAATGAGTCAACCCAGTCAACATAAACCGGGAATCCGTTCTCATCCATCTTAGGCTGCTTAGTCTTACTATCGACTTTAATAATATTCGGAAACTTATCATTCATGAAGCAATGATACATGATCTCGGTCAATGGCTTCAAAGGCTTATCATCCTTAAATTTAGCGATCAGTTTTATAGCACCTACTTCTCCTAATTGTTGTGTAACTGCTTGCTCACGAAAGTCATTTTGCACCTTGTCAATCTCTGCCTCCCGATTAATGTTCTCATCGCTTTCCTTCTGCATATTGGCCAATTCTTTCTGATGAGCAGCCTCTTCTTCTGCGGCTTTACGCTTCTGTTCCTCTTGTAAGATTTTTTTAGCCTCAGCATCATTCTCTGAATTTTTAAGATCAATCAAATTCTGTTTAATCTCTCCAATCTTTCCTCTCCACTCATTTATAACAGGGATAATTTTATCAGAAACAGCGGCATCCCATTTAATGTAATTCTCTTCTATACCAATCAGAGCAAGTAGTTCTTCGAATTCTTCTTTGGTAATAAGGTTGTTGTTATATGATACTGAAAAACATTTGTTGTACATCTCTGTTTTAAGAGTAACCTTAAAAGACATAAATGTTTTTTCTCTGGCATCCCACGTTTCAAGCGTAGTATCATCCCAAAATTTCTTACTGCCTTCATGCACTTCCTTAACCCGAGTGATAACCAGATCAGCAAGATTCTTTTTTATCCTGGCAGTGATGTCAACTTTATGATTTTCTTTCTCCTTTTGCTTTTGGGCCTTAGCCTCTTCTTTCCGTTTTTCTTCAAGCTTCACCTGGTTATGAGCGCCAACTAAAGAACGTAACCGTACAGCTTCTTCATTCACATCTTTCTCATACTGCATAAGAAGTTTTTTCAGTGAATCAAACTCCTCAGTAATAGGCTTGCGTAGATTCTGCATGGCAGTGCCTGTGTTCTCTGTGGCGATGATGGTGGCACTAACATAAGCAAGAGACTCATCGTCTACAGAAGTAATTGCCTGTGTGGCTAGTAACGTCTTCTCACGTCCTTTTTGCATGCGGGGCACGATCTCCTGCATTTGCTTTACTATCGGCTCTAATTTGATTGGTACCAATTCTTCTGCCATGATGTTAGTCTTTTTTAGCCCAGCAATAATTTCTCAACGATGTTCACGATATCACTAACCGTTTTAATATTATCTTCAACATCTGCATCCGGGATGCGAATGGAGAATTTTTTCTCGATCATGATGACAACCTCAATTTCGTCCAGACTATCCATGCCAAGGTCATCACGTAGATTTTCTTTTTCCTCAACGTGATCATGGTTTGTCACTACGCACAAGATGTTGGATACTGACTTTAAAATTTCTTCTCTGCTCATTAGCTTACTTTTTTATATGGATATTGTAGTTTGATATGTTCGTTTACGAACTTGCCGATTGATTTCACTTCAAGTGCCATGTCAAATACGTGACGTGGTACATTAGCATAATCATATACCTTACCTGTAATGTAAGTGATGGTTAAAACTTTAGTTTTATCATCGTACTTAATGGCACGGACTGTGCTGGAATCGACGAATACTTTTTCGTTTGACATAATTATATTGCTTCAAGGCAAGATTTCATTTTTAAAATAATTTCATCAATGGTTGCACCTTCAAATTTTTGTTCTGCTACTGTATTCCCATTTTTAAATTTAATGGTACCGCTGGCACTCCATTTATCATCGAAAAAACTTTTATTGAAATGGGTCTTTAATCACACTAGGCATTTTTTCGTTTCCAAAACCGATTAATAAATCCATTAGAATAATTTTGGTTGAGTTTTTTCTTGTTCGTATTTCTCTATGAAAGCATCAACTTGTCTTTCTAAACTTTTACTGTCCGTGATAAGGATTCCGGTCATAAGGCTATCGTTCCTTTTCCTGGCTGTAAAATAGTTCTTCTGCGTCTCGCGCATTTTTTTGACAAGTTTGATAAAGTCTTCCATTTACATGAAACTTTTAGGTGTCTCCTCTTTTACATTTGGAAGAGGATTAACTTCTCCAGATTCGGTATCAACAGTTTCTCCTTCTGCTGTAGTGTATACCGGAGCATCAGGCATATCACCAACCTCTGTATATCCGGTATCCTCAGTGTCTTCTACTGGAGGACCATACAGAACAACATTGTCTGGGTATTTATGGTACAGACGGAAAGCGCGATTGGTCGCTGTTTTCTTTGCCATCTCCACTGGCCACGTATTCCATGGAGAGTCATCACTTTTGGTTTTAGACTTGGTTTTCGCTTTCAAAAGATCATCCTGATAAACAACGGTGTCTACAATAGATCCGTCTTTATAAAAGAGTCTTTGATACACTGCGCGCACATTATCCAGTACATTTTTCTCAACAGTCTTATCGGTTGAATAATGCTCTTTAACTACGAAGTTTGCCTTATCATGAATAAAGTGATCTCCTTTATAAACGATAACAGCTTCGGGTGCCTTCTTAACATCCGGCATCATCTCAAACATTTCGCGTTTACCAGCGGGTGAAGATTGTACTTTAAGTCCTCCTCTGCCGTTGGGATAAACGTAGAGTTTACTGTCGCGGAAACTTAGGCCTGTTGTACCGGCATAAACAAGACTCGCAACATGGTAAAAATTGTCAATTTTCTGCAGATCTGGCTTATCGGCAATAATTTGAAGATACGCGAATCGTTCTTGCTCCAACCTATTCTCTCCGTCTTTACGTCCAGTCACAGATTCGTAGTTCTTAATGAATCGTTCCCTTACATCCGGTATCTGGAATAATTCCTTAACACTTTTTGCTTCTTTAATAGATTGCTCAAATTTTTGTAGTTGTCCCATTTTTTAAATTATATTTAATTTTGCGAATTCACCATGATATTTTAAAGCGGCATTATTATAAGCTTTTGCGGCTTCGGTTAATGAACGAAATTCACCTAAACTGATTCTTTTTTTATTAACCCCTATTCTAGATTTAAATTTTCCTTTATACCCTATAGTAACCCCTTTAAATCCTGTAGTATTTATTGTAGAAAGTCCTCTATTCATGGAACTTTGTGATGGATTTACAATTCTTAAATTAATCCTCCTATTATCAAGTCCATTCCCATTCTTATGATCCACAATTTCTTTGTTTTTTGCATTTAATATTAATCTATGCATAGATATAGTTTCCCTTTCCGATCTAGACTTACTTATATCAGAACACGCATAAAAATTATTTGTCTTATGAATAATTTTTAAACACCAAGTATATTTAGATACTAAATCAAAATCAATAGGATCTATTTTTACTACTTTTTTGCCGTGTTTTTTACTATTGATAATAATTTGCCTCATGATGTATCAAAACAACAATAAAATATTTTAACATCAAAATTTTGAGTCTGAAATTTTTATTGTATGTTTGTTGAAACGAAAGGAATATGTCAATTTATAACATTTCAGCAATAAAAAATTTAATTCCTGGCGGCAATCATTATTCCTACACCAGAATAAAGAATTTGCTTATGGGGTTAAAAGGTAATTCTTCAAAAAAAGATATACAACAAGTTAGAAAACTTCTAAAACAAGAATGGGTTGAAGTTGATAATACACTTGAAAAACTTGAAAATCAATAGTAAAAATTAACTTAAAATAATACTTAAAATGCTACATCCCTGTTTACCTTCAACATTTACTCCAGAAAAATTAGCTGGATGGATTACTGATAATGCCATTGAGGTTCTTGATCATATTGAAAAGATAGAACTAGAAACCGAACAGATTCACGAACTTGAAAGCAAATCATCCTTAGCTTCTAGAGCTATCGATAGATTGGAAAAAATAAAAAAAGATTTTATGGATATCTTAACAGAAGGAACGCCTGATGAAGAGAATCCTGTCGATATTATAATCTATCCGACTAAAGGTTTTAAAATCCTTAAAGCCAATCGGGCCTTCGCAGACAAGCAATTAGAACAAGGATTCCAAGAAGAAGTTATTCCTCTTTACATCATCCCATATCCTGAAGATTCACAAATGGTTGCTGTGGATATTGTTGGCAACGAATGGCCAGAGTTTACAAAGGATATGACTTCAGAGCAAATCAATCAACACAAGCCGATGTTGAAGAAGGATAAAAAAGTAAAGAAACAAACATCATTTTTAGATCAAGAAGATGATGATGAACAATCTACTCTGGATCTTTAATACGCGCAACTTTAATATAATACCCTAGCTCAGTAATGAAGGGATTTATCGCATCATACAAAGCATTTACAAGTTTACTTTTCTCTAGTGCGTTCAAAGAAGTATAAGTGCCTTTGAGATTAGAGTAAACTTTATGATGAGCTACACCAGATTCTTTACAAAGGGCTAGTAAAGAGATAACGGAAGGTTTTTTTTTCTTTCTTTTAGTTTTTGCCATACCCAAAATTAGTATAATATATCAATAATGACAAATATCACTATTTTATGAGTAAAAGTCCAATGGAGTGGCGCTATTCAGTTATTGAATATCAGCAAAAAAAGTCTGAAATAATTTTAATCGGACAATATAATGCACCGGTGAAATCGGTTTGGAATATCCTATTTTCGGCTCCTTATGATCCGATGGGTAATGATGAAATTATTGCATTTGAGGCGTGTCAGATGTGGCTTGAGCAAAATAGAGTTGAGGGTAGTAATTATATCATCACTGAATTGTTTTTCGCATGAATAACGACATTACAAAAAAGCTTGAGGCTTACACTGCCGCCAATAGTAACTTCGAAACGTCAAGAAGTTACATCTCCATGTCCCACGCCTCCTCAACGGTAGAAGAAATTATCAATTCATGGAAGAATGGGTTTGAAGATTCTCTGCAGATCAGACTACGATGCTACAAAGGATACCAAATGGAAAAAGATTTGGTTGGTAGAATTCTTAACACATTCCCGGCTGAGGCTAAAAAGCATCATGAACTAACGGCCTTTGGTGGATTAGTGAAAGGACATCCTGATTTTGCTTTTTATAATTATCCTGCCGATGTTAAGGCTGTTCCTTTAGAGGAACATCTCCCAGGATTTAAGTTGCCGCGTAGGGTTTATGCGCAGATGCAGTCGTATATGCTTTACGGTAATAAGAACAAAGCACTTGTGGTATATGAGGCGCGTGATTCCGGTAAGATCCAACATTACTGGATTGACGCCAACCATAAAATTCAGCAAGATATTGATCAGAAGTTTAGGACTGTGATTAAAGAATTGGGGTTATGAAAGTAAATATCAAAAATTATACTTCCACTGTTGCTGCATCCAAATCGGTTGCTCGTATTGAAGAGGTACTTGTCTCTATTGGTGCTGATCATATCAATAAAAATTACAAAGATGGACAGTTGGTCTCCATCTCATTCATGGTAGTCGTTAACGGCAATACCATTCCATTTAAACTACCAGCAAAAGTTGATAATGTTTATCAGGCATTAAAAAAGTCTTACAAAAGATTGTCAACACCTGCACTTAAAAATTTAACTGAGCAATCTGCGCGTACCGCATGGAAAATATGTTGTGATTGGGTAGAAATTCAAGCCACGTTAATTCGTCTTGAGCAGGCTGAGTTTATTGAAGTGTTCTTACCTTATGTTTATAAAATTGATACTGATCAAACGTTTTTTGAGTCGTTGAAGCAGAAGAATTATAAGGCGTTGTTGGAATAAAAGATATTTTTAAAAGGCAAAAGGATATGAATGAAACAGAAATAAAAATGCTTGAACTTTTATTAGGCAAGCTTCAAATGGATCTAAAGCATAACATTTGCATTACAACAGGATTTGTACAAGATGGGTTTCATATAGGTGTTTACCATGATAAAACAGGAGAAGTTATTATAAAAGAATGCGGTCACGATTTAATGACAGCTATAAATAACTGTAAGTTAAAGCTATGAATAAAATCATATACCACACAAAGCCGGGAACGACAGGGTTCTTTTTGATGAACGTGCCTGAAGAACCTGTTTATTTACCACTTAATTGTGCATGTAATGCTTGTAGAACAGATTATAGTAGGAAATTTCAGAAGTACACCGCAGACCTACAATCCTGCAAAGAAGAAGCCATTAAGAATGGAGAAATAACAAACCCTGAAATAATTTATATCATTGAGTTACGAAATGATCATCCAATATCTACTTACTGGAAATACAAAGACACTTTAAATATAATCCGTGATGGTGATACATTTGACTTACCAAAGGGATTGAAGGTTGAGGAAGTAAAGCTTTACAGTGATTGTCAGGACATTCCTATTATATGGTCAGAAGTTGATGACGATGATTGTATTCAGTCAAAAACAGTTATTTGTCTAGTACCTTCCGATAAGGAAGAGAAAGAACCGGTTGAAAGTCAAGATGAGTTATTTGATTCGCTTGGTAAGATACTGCACCATGATATTACTTCAAATGGGTGGGAGTATGATAAGCATACAGCTATGAGTTTATTCACCATAACCCGTAAAGAGAAATGAGAAAGTTAAAAACACCTGAGGAGATAATCCTAGCAGCTTCCACTCAACGTGGATATGATACACCGGAAGATGCTTACAAAGCTTTGATCATAACCGCTCAACGTGATGCTTTAGAGTGTGCTGCTGAAAGTGCCAAAATAACATCCAAATTAGATGATTCAGAATATCATCGTGGTTACATAACGGTAGTGGATAAGTCTAGTATTTTGAACCTAATGCCTAAAGAGAAATGAGCATCGAAGAAATAAAGGATCAGGTTGCTAAAGAATTATTGTTTAGAAACGCTCAACATCTATACGATTCGGGGAGCGATCATGAAATAAATAATTTATTAGAGCAAACATGCAAACGTTACGCAACCGAGTGCTGTAAGGCATCGCTTGAAAAGGCAAGTATATACGCACATTTTAATGTAACGTGTGAAGGTAAATCTCACGTACTTCAAAGTCAACTTGCAACGAAAGACAACTTTACTTACAAGTTAGATAAATCCTCAATAACAGACGAATCAAACATTACACTTTTATGACCGATCAGGACAAAGAACCCAAAAGTGAGGACAAAGAACGAATAGAGAAGGCTGAAATTTTAGAAGTTTCAACAGGAGCAAATCCTATATTTTTGTATAACTCAGAACTAAATTCACTATTCAATATCTGTGAGTTTAAGCCATATATGATGCATTTGGAGAAAGAAATAATTCAACCGATTATAAGAGAATCATACGATAAAGGTAAAATAGAAGGATTCAATGAGGGGATAGAGGCTTTAGAAAAAAGTTTAATTGCCCGTGGCTTCAATAAAGAAGATTACAATGGAGTTATAATATTTGAAGAAATTGAAAAACTAAAAACCCATTCTAAGTAAGCTATGCTGATAAGACCGAAACACAACGTTGATCTTAAATGTTCTAAAAGCTAAGATCAACAATTTTATAATCGTATTCTTTTCAATTGGGGTTGTTGGGGTACGAGGAAGTTAAATGTGGGATAACGGTTGCTTAGAATTGGGTTTTTTAAATGAAAAATTATGAAATACATACTAATGATCTTTGCTGTATTAACATTCTCATGTAGTAAAAATACAGATTCTGTACAGAGTCAGGGAAAAATAAGAATTATAAATATACCAAAGGGCTATAGATTAATGAGTGCTTCGTGGGAGCATACTACACTTTGGTATCTTATTGAACCTATGCCAAAAGGATACGAGTCTAAAGAAAAAATTTTCTGCGACAATGATAAAGTTAATCAATCTAAAATTGTATTTAAAGAAACAAAATGAACTCCAGCGACTACATCGACAAACGCGTCACAATAAAGTCTTCTGAAGCAGAAGGCACAATCAAAGAAGTAATCCCAAAGCGCGGCGCCGATGGAAGCCTTGGTGCCAGGTTCATCGTGATCGATGATGATGATAAAAAGTATGAGTTGAGACCGGATGAAATAAAGATACATGTATGAAGTGGAGAAACATGAGTGTTTGTTTTGAATGTGAACATCCGTTAAATTCTCATGAGGAATGCTACGAGGGGAGTCTGCCCACATTGTGGCTATGATAGTGGTAGCACGATCTGCAAAACGAAAAAGTTAATTTATACAATTGTAAATGAAGGCACTTTCTTCTTTCGTAAAATAAAGTATATAGGTAAAGATGAGTTTTTAAAGCAATGGATTGAAAAATATAACAAATCATGAAAGGACTTACACTAGAAATATTTGAGCATACACCTCAAACCAGATCTTTAAGTGATGCTGGTCTTAATTTTGAATATGAAGATTGCGATATTATAAATATGACTTTCTATCACATAAATGCTGTGTCGGAAGAAAAGTATGGCGATAAAATTTATTCTGGTATTTTTTCAAATGGATCAGTTTTCATGAGTCCGTTAAAAATAAAGGAAGTTCGGAGATCAATTAATTTGGCTTATGAAAATGGATTGCTATGAGTCGCGTAATAACTTTTAGTACTACATTTCCTTCTTATCATCCTCGTAAAGGCGAGCCAACTAGGTTTATTGAAAAGATCTACGCATCACTTGCTGATACGGTCGAAGGATTTAAAATACCAAACGATGCAAATGAGTATTGGGACTGGCATGAATATTATAACTGCAGGCATCCAAAACATCACACCGTCCGCGCAGGTCATCGCTTTAAAGTCGGAGATTGGTTCAGTCCTCGTATCTGGTCTGGCATACCTTATAGATCACCTCAGATCGTCATTGGACCAGACATCCAAATAAAAAATATCTGGGATTTTGAAATTAAGAAAGCATGGAAAGAGTTGCCGCTTGATTACGATACCGATATAATTATAAATCATATGTTTTATCATTCCGATGATGAAATAATAACATTACTAGCTAAAAATGATGGGCTTACATTACCAGAACTATTACAATGGTTTAAGTATCCAAAGCCTTTTGATGGCCAAATAATATGTTGGGGCCAAAATATTAACTACTCATAGTGATATATATTACAAAACTTTTTTACCTTCAATCCCTCTAGTCAAGTTTTATCCCGAGTGCAACGTATGATTTACCCGATTTTTTGGTCAAAATTCCCATCCTTTAATTTTTAACATCTATGGATGAGAAGAAAAAATATGATAAAAAATCGACCAGCTTAAGGCTAATCCCTCGCGATATTAGTGAATCGTTAGGAAAGCTGCCACCACAAGACATTGCTCTGGAAGAGTCTGTCCTTGGTGCCATCATGCTGGAGAAGCCCGCAATAGATACGGTTAATAAGTTTTTAACGCCTGAACACTTTTACTCAGAGGCTCATAAAGAAATTTATACTGCTATCCTGGCTTTAAAGACAAACAATGATCCCATCGACATGCGGACCGTTGTTGACATCTTGCGAAAGACCGGGAAAATAGAGTTGGTTGGAGGGGCTTATTATATCGCCGAACTAACATCTAAAGTTTCTTCCGCTGCTAATATTGATTATCACGCTCGAATCATTGTGGAGATGTCGATCAAGAGATCGATGATTGAACTGGCCAGCCGAATACATGAACAGGCTTATGGTGATACGGACTGTTTTGAATTATTGGAGGATGGGATTAAGAAACTGCAGCATCTTCATGACTCATCTACTTTAGAGAATACTGAAGCCAAAATAAAAGAGCTATGGAAAGAACGCCAACTCACCATAGAACCGCCTGCCGAAATCCCTCTCATCACAATCAATGGTGTCACAGTATGTACCGCTGAAAACCATTCTCTCATCATCGGGAAGAAAAAAAGCCGTAAGACTTTGTTTATCACATGGCTCATCCATCAGTTTTTTCTCCAAAACAAAGGTAATGAAAATGATATTCTTCTTTTTGATACCGAGCAGGGCAAGTCCCACGTATGGAAAGTCCGTAAAAAAATAAAAAAATTGACTGGCTTTGAACTCCCAATATTTTACATGCGCGGCATGTCTCCAAAAGAACGCCGGGATTTTGTTGCCAATACCGTGAAGTACTGGCCGAAGAAACCAAGGATTATTGTTATCGATGGTGTGCGAGACATGATGAGTAACATTAATGACGCAGATGAAAGCACTGAACTTATCGTTTGGCTTGAACAAATTATTCTCACCTACAATCTTCACATCGTTGAGGTCCTCCATCAAAACAAAACGGATAATAATGCCCGTGGGCATATCGGCTCTGAGTTGCTGAACAAAGCTCAAGTTACTATTGAACTGGAACTCGATGAAAAGTCTGGTGTTACGATTGTGAAGTGTGAGAGCTCTCGCGAACGCGACTTTGAAACATTCTCCTTCACCCATGGTGCCGATGATTTGCCAGAAATTGTGGGAATGCCAATTCAAGGAAAAATTATACCGAATGATACTCGCAGGGCAATGCTAGTTGAAATATTTGATGATGGCCCAATGAAGTATAAAGAACTGATCAAAGAAATGATGACCACATTCGGAGTATCAAAAAATAAATGTGAGTTTATGGCTAAGGAGTTTAATCGTATGGGATGGGTTATCAAGTCAGGAAAGCGCGGTGACCCGACTTCGTTGTGGAAGCTTGCGATATCGGAGAATGGGCACTCACAAGAGCACGGAAATTTAATACCGTTCGCTGAAGCTGTGAAGCAGGCTGAGTTGTTTGATAATGGGCAAGATGATAAGCCAGAAGATATGCCTTTTTAAAATTAAAATTTAATTGTATGAATAGAAAAGAACATTTATTAGACATCGCACAAGAAGAATGTGCGGAAGTAGCACAACGCATAAGCAAGGCGTTAAGATTTAGTTTGGAGGAAATTCAGCCTGGGCAATCGCTAAATAATGCAGATAGAATCATGAAAGAATATTACGACTTAAAGGCCATGATTAAAATTTTACAAAAAGAAGGACATCTTCCTGAATGGTCTGAAGAAAGAAGTTCATTTCAAATGAATGCTAAAATAATTCAGATTGAAAAATATATTTTACATAGTAAGTCAGTGGGCACTTTAACAGAAGACATCTGCAAAATTGAGGTTCCCACTGAGCCTGTGGCACTAGAGAGACATGTGTGTATTTCGCAAGACCATGACCACTATGAATACGATAGTTACACAACAGGCCGTAAACAGGACTACGGGCATCACACTCTCAATACAGAAAATGGTTGGGATTGCTACAGCTGGGATCGTGACGAATACACCGAAACAATGTACATGAAGCGTCCAAAGGAAGGTAAAGGATGGAAGTCATTCAGGGTTATCACGTATACATCAACTTTTGAAGATTTCCTATCTGAAGTCATGGCTAGAGCCTACTATGAATCGGTACCAAATTTTGGGTACAAATCCATTGTTGAAGTCGATACGGTATCTGGACAACAGGTTAAGATACTTGAACAGTCTATGCCGGGTGAGTGAACTACATAATCATACTGATATATGATCACCTACCACATCTACCCGGAAAATGATTCATCTCCACATAAACTTGATGGATACCAATGCTCTTGTGAGCCCAAGGCTGGAGTATGATGAGAATAATGAAACGGTACTCGTTGTCCATAATTCTTTCGATGGTAGAGAATTGGTGGAAGAGGCTAATAGGATTTTAAAAGAAAAATAATGTGGATAATACCAAGAAATCACCCAGAGTTATCTCGTTTTGCTCAGGAATCCGTGGAATCGAAAGAGGAATTGAGCAAGTTATTGGTCCATTACGAATCGTGGCCCATGTGGAGATCGAAGCCATCATCATTGAAAACATGGTGTGTGAGATGGAAGCGGGTGCCGTGGCTCCAGCGCCTATTTGGACGAATGCTCGAACCTTCCCATCGCATCTCTTTCGAGGCTGTGTTGACTGGATTGTGGGTGGATACCCCTGCCAGGGAGAATCACTTGCCGGAAAAAGAGAACTCGAAAATTATGCTGGATACCTTTGGCCGGCTATACGAGAAAGTATTCGCACAATTAAACCTATGGGATGTTTCTTCGAAAATGTCGACGACCACCTCACAGGAACTTTCAAATACGTACTTGATGACTTACACCAAATGGGTTACTCAGTTGAGGCAGGAGTATTCTCAGCGGAAGAAGTTGGCGCGCCACATGAGAGACAGCGAATATTCATCCTCGCTGTTCACAACTCCAGTCGCCACCGATTCAGTGAGGTTACAAGTAAAATGGGCGACTCCAACAACCAACAGATCAACTCGAGCAAGCGAAGGATATGGACAGAATTTAATCCAACAAGTAAAGTGGTCAACTCCTCAAAACAGAGATTATCGGTCTCCCGATTTGAATGGATCAGGCAACATGGAAAGGAAAAGATTACAGGGATGGACCGAGGACTTGAACAGTCAAGTAGTGAATTTGGGAACACCAACAACCCGGGATTGGAAGGACGGAACGGCCCAGTCTGTAAAAAATGTACCACACAATGGACTACTCGGGAGAATGGACCATTCTCCCGAGTTCGTAAATGGCCAGCAACCGCAGGGCAAAATCAGTTTAAATGGGAACATCCAAGAACTATCTCGCGAGAGGCTGAATCCACTGTGGGTTTGTCAGCTAATGGGTTTCGATTTCGAGAAGACTTTCTTCGTGCACTTGGAAATGCCTGTGTTCCCGATCAAGCCGAGTTAGCGTTTAGAACTTTGGTACAGAAATTTTAAACATTCACTTTCCCAAAATACCCGAAAGCACCAACTGCCTTCAGCAACCATATCACCACCGCAACAATAACCACGATGTTTAATATCTGCTTTATTTTCCCATCCATCGGAATAAAGCTATTGATGCAGTACAAGATCAGGCCCACTACGACCAGCACGATAACAATGGTAAGTAAGCTCATATAATTTTCGTTTGTGGATATGAGCTAAATTATCGTGCCGATGGAATAATTTTAGAATAAAAAGTGGAATATTTTGACTGCAAAAAGTAACTAAGACTCACAAATCTGTACCATTTTAGTGTCCTGATAGTGTCCTGACCAAGCTTAGGACACTTTAATTGTTTATTTCTGGCTTGTTCTTGCGGTATTTTGCTTTAATCTGATTATACAGATCAAGCCTCTCCTGCTTTTCTTCATCAGTAAGTCTTCTTCGGGTTCCCTTACTTATGGTCTGATAAAGTTTGATCATAAGTTTAGCTAATTCTTTATCCCTCTCAAGTTCATCTATAACCAGTTCAAGAAGCATTATTGCGCGCCGGTCCTGAGTATCATGCCAATAATAAAGTTTACCATCTTTCTCTTGAACTGACCTTGCTCCACCAAACATTTCGTACATAAAATCAACTTCCTCTTCATCCTCCGTCCTAATACGAACGAAAAACTTATACCCAACATATTCCCCAACAAACTTCTGTGAAGAGCCTATAAAAGCATAAGTTTCGACAATATCAGCAGCTTTTGAAATAGTAAAATCATCTACATCATTGAAAATAATTTTGATTTTTTTCATAAAAACAAAAAACCCATGCAGTCTAGTAAGTACCTGCACGGGCTTTAAAGATGGATATGGAGACCCGATCTTGATACCCCGCTTACTAGTTCGAAATAGCAAAATCATTACCGCATCAAAGGTAAAAAGATTATTAGATTTACCAAATTTAAACACTCATTTATGGTAGTATCCTGAGTGTCCTGATAGTGTCCTGAAGTGTCCTAGGACACTCAAAATACAAGGTCTCTCTCTAGTGTCCTGCTTGTCCTAGTAGGTATAGGAATACCCTAGGACAGCAGGACACTAGGAGTATGCGGGTAGTAGGACGCTTAAAAAAAATAATATATTTTACTATTTGGTCAGGACACTAGAATGCTATATTTTCGTTCCATGCTAAACGAATCACAACTCAGAATCCTAAACCTACCTAACGTCCAAGAACTCATCAAGGCCCTGGACTGTGAAGTCCACGACTCAGGGGTTGAAACCAGAAGGAAAGTATCAAACCGTGTCGAAGATATTCTTGGTAAAATTCAGAAGTCAGAAACCAAACCCCGGATTCTATCGGAAGATGCTCCGGTAAACGACCCGTTCTCAGACAAAGCAGCATGGGTAGAAGCTCAGAAGTCCATTCACGGTGAAGGATGGTCCCCGTTTTAGGAGATCGTTGCTCTAATGGGCTGTATTGAAGCCGAAATATTCTGTAAGGATGGGCGCTTGCGCCACCCGGTACCCCAGGCCCCGGTCGATCGATCATTGGGCAAGTCGGTTTTTCAGACCCGGGGGCCTCGAAAAAGAAAAAATATTTTTGCAAGCATTATGCTTATTGCTATATTTGAGCGGAAACAAAGCGTTTCTGTTGTTAGAGAGTAAAACAAACTCTAGTTTAATTGACAACGAGTGCAACAATAGAAAATTTGGCGGTATATGTCTCAAAATCAACACATTATTCCCATTCTGGTTCTATTTAACATAAGGTAATGGCGCGCCGCGTCGTTAAGCCGATTGGACCATCAAATAATCGCTTAGAGGATTTCTTTTCAAAGAGTACAAGCGAAGTTCGTATAGCATTAGGTTTAATCTCAAGTATTCGCTTTCGCGATTCTATCTACCAACAATTTAAAATTAATCGGTCTGAGGTTTGGGCGCTTACTTCCTTAGAATCTTACCTTGCGGTTAACGATAAGGTTATAGTAAGTCAGCAAATGTTTATTGACCATTGTTCTGGCAACTTTCAGCAAAAGCGTAAGATTATGGGTTTTATGTCTGGTTTGCTGAAGAAAGGTTGTTTAGGCTCTTTCGAGTATGTTAATACCAAGGGTTCATTCTCCGTTGGCATTACAGATTTTGGTTTTACGGTCATTAATGCGTATTACAATGATGTTAATGCATTGTTTGGCCGATACATTAAGATGCCAAAGATTAACAATCAAAGATCCATTGATATTACGACCAATATACCGATTCGTTACCGCTCTTTAATGTGTGCATAATTTTGCTATTTTGTTCTTAAATAGTTAGTAAACACCATTCCATTCTCAAAAACTTTCTAACTCATTATCAGCAACTTACATCTTTTTTCTTTAACAGCTATTGACATAGTAATATATATCACTATGTTTACATAACAATTCGAAACAAAACGACTAAAGTTATGCGAACCTTAGATAAAATAATTACAAAAGTGAGCACTAAATATGGCGCTCCAATGGGTCGGGTAAATGTTGGTTCATTTCCTGATGATGTAAAAGTATTTGATTCAGCGGTGCCAATGCGTGGAACTTATGACAAAGGCGGCGCTTATTGGGGTTTAGGTACTCAGTTAAGAGTATCGTACACTAAAGACCTTTCATACATCAATTTTTACAGGAAATGAAAAAAGCCACCCTTTTAATAATCGGCATATTGACTGTAATAGTTGCGGTTGCTTTATGCCCAAGGCCAATTGCGATGCGATCTTTAAATGTATTTAAAACGACTAAATAATAACGACTATGAAAACATTAACAAAAGACATGGTAAACTTTTCAATCAATTGTTTATCAGAATACGAGCCAATTACTAAGTCTCTTTCATTTGAGACAACCGGTGCAGATCACTCTGAATACATACAAAAAGTACAACTTGACAACGGCGAAAACCCTTGGTTATGGTGTGCGGTTGAAGTGATTGCAGAGTTCAAAGGTATTCGTGGCGCGGCTTATTTAGGTGGCTGTGCATATGAAGATGAGCAAGGGTTTAAAGTTGGCGGCTATTATGAGCAAATGATTGATGAGGCTTTCGAGGAATTGAAGTCTAAAGTAGACGAAATAGTTAACGCCTTAAATTAAAAATTTATGATAACCTTTAAACAAATGCCATTATGCCCGAAATGTGGGTGTGCTATGGTAGGAGGTGCGCCTCATGGGCCTTGGCCTGTGCAGTATGAATGCCATTCATGCGGTCATATACTGATACCTAAATAATCAAGATCATGAAACCCACCGAACAAATCTTATTCTTAACCAAAGACGCTGACATAATTTACGTGCCCTTCATTGGAGCGATTAAAAGCGTACTTGTTTTTGAGTATGTGAGTGTTAACAATTAAACGACTAAATATTATGGAGATAACAACGGTAATTTTTTATAAAGAAGATGATGGGAGCATATTAGCGGTATTCCCATACGAGCACAAAAGGATTCATGAAGTTGAATGTTATTCTTTTATCGGTCAGCATTCCAGTGCGGGTACTGAGTATTGCAACAAACTAAAGAAGGCAACTAAAAAAGAGTATGCTTCACTTAAAACAGAACTTGAAAGTAAGCCATATAATTACAAATTGAATGTTATTTAAAACATCTTAAAAGATCATGGAACTAAAAAAAGAAATAACTAGGCTTGCGAAACTAAAAGGCTATCCGCACATAAAATTGTCAGCGTTACAATATCTCGACATTCTTACTCAGGCGCATAAAAATATTTATAAAACCTCTTAAACGACTACTAAAATGAAAACGACTATTAAAAAATCAATCACAATCAAGCAAGCTTTGAAAACTGCAAATGACGGCAAGAATCAAAGTATCAAACAAAAGTTTGTAGGTCAACATGTTTATTGCAATGTGGGTTCTCTCTGTGAATATGTTGTTAATAAGGGCTTTGAAGATCCAAACGCGCCTTTTACGTTGGATGATATTGAGAACTATTATTCTTATCCTGAATACAACGGAATTTCCGCAAGCTTTGACGGTGGCAGTGAAGATCAAAGAAATGAAGAAATTGAACGTCTACGCGATTTAATTACAGATAATGATCATAAAAAAGAAATGTGTGATACAATTGAATCTGAAATTGAAGAACTTAAAAATCTCGAATCCGAACCGCAAGAAATATTTGAATGGTGGGCGGTATCTGAGTACTTATATGATAAGCTAAAAGATATGGGTCATTGTGTTGTAGACGCTGGAAGCTGTTACGTTTGGGGTAGATGCACAACCGGTCAAGCTATTTTACTAGATCATTGTATTAGTCAGATATGTGCTGACATGGGAATATTAGAGGGACAAGCTAACAGTTGGGCATAATGAAACATCTATTTGTCCCCTACGAAATTGCAAGGCAATTAAAGGAAAAAGGATTTAATGAACCGTGTTTTTTAGTCTACCATGATAAAAAACTGGTTGCTATAAAAGATCATGTTTCGTCTAACTTTTTAATTCCAATAACAACAAATAAAGAGTTAGGTGTAAAAACATTTTGTGCCCCACTATACCAACAAGTAATAAATTGGTTTAGGGATACACACAAAATATACATGAGTATTTTCCCCGACTATAATTCTAAAGATGATTATAAAACATGTTGGGGGTTTAATATTGTCCAACTTGAATGGGGCGAAGATAAAGAACACCATCTAGCCAGTTATGACCGAGAATATGAGACCTTATACAACGAAGCACTAACCAAAGCAATCGAAGCAGCACTAAAACTCATCGCTTAATTAACCTAAGCACTCCAGACCGGTTTTACTTAGTCGTTTGCCGGTCTGGTTTTATCTCAAATGACTTTATGCAAACTAAATTTGGATCATGATACTGCATTACATAAATAACAAATTAATTGGAATTGCTAATGAAAATTTATTCTCGGTTAATCTTTTTGATTATCAGTTATTACAGCAAGACATCATACAAGAAATAGATAACTCTCGGTGGGTTGATAATCATATCTTAATTATAGATAACAAAAAACGATATGAGTTTACGCATAGAGAAGAAAAAATTTATCTAGGCGATGAACTTATAAGTAATGATTTTAGAGATTTATTTATATCTCTGATTAATCCTGAAATGTGTAGACTGAAAAACAGATTTAAAACATTTACGGATTAACCATCTTCAAAACCTTTCGGTGTATAGGCCAACCGTTGATTTAACTGCAAACTAAATTTAAAACAATGAAACCAACAACTAAAATCCTCAAAGTATTCACCACCTATTGGACTAAGCAAAGGTATGCACTAGTTCGTATCAATGGAGTTGGTGTATTTATTAAGCTAAACTTTTTAACTGCAAACTAATTATGAAAACAATAGACTTACATAAAAATTACATCCTCATTCATAAATTTCGTTATCCAGATGAGCCCATGAAGCAATGGGTTGTAGAAGATGAAACATCAATCGGGCAGTATCACAATGATTGGAATGAGTTGATGGAAGTAGTTGATAAGATTGAATCATTAGGTTATGATTCTGGTATTTGTGGCGTAGTAATTAAAAACGAAAAACTGACAGAGATACTATTTGCCCCACAAGTCAAAAGTAATACCATAGAGGTTCATACCAGGACAAGAAAATCAAAAATAATGGCTACGTATGAAGCTGTTGTTATGTGGATAGAATTACATGGAGAAGAAATCCTTAGAGCAAACTAATTATGAAAACTGAACAACAAGTTTTATTCGAAGCAAAAGCAATTTTATTTGGCCTATTAGTTAATAAGTCTGATAGTGAATTAACACTTGTTGAAGCTGAGATTTTAGAGGCTATTTCCAGGGATCACCAAATCCAAGAGAAACTTAATCTCCCCAAAGATCAAGCTGAAATTGATCGAAGACTGAAAGAGCGAAACACAATCACAAAGCACAATAGCGAATTTCCTTTACCGCCTTACGAATCGTATGAAAAAGAATAGACTCCCGCGCAAACTAAAAAAGAAAATTAAAAATCGTCCAAACTTTTTAATTAAGAAGCTGGCGAAAGAAAACGGGCATCTCATTTAATCGACTCAAGAAAAATTATAAAGAACGGAAAGATGACCAACACCGAAAAAATAGACACCTTCTTCCATAAGCTTACAGAGGATGAGAAACATGAGTTAGTATGTCGAAGTGCAAACAGCCAATGGAATTGGCAAACTAATACTGTGATTTTGGGTTGGAGCTCTATGAAGCATTTAGAAAAATACCAAGAAATGTTAATCACTAAATATTACAACAAATGAAAGATGCAATTGGCGACCGAATGAAAAACTACTATGAAGATAGAACAAGATTCTCTCTCATTCGCAGATCATACACGATCATACGCATAGATGGCAAAGCATTTCACACCTACACAAAAGGACTGCAAAGACCTTTCGACGATCAGTTAATAAATGATATGGATCAAACCGCATGCTTTCTTTGTAAAAACATTCAAGGTGCTAAGTTTGCATTTGTTCAGTCAGATGAGATTTCAATATTATTAACTGACTTTGAGGAATTAACTACTGATGCTTGGTTTGATGGTAACATTCAAAAAATGGTTAGTGTATCGGCCAGCTTGGCAACTGCAAGGTTTAATGAATTGCGACCTAGCAAACTAGCTTTTTTTGATTCACGCGTATTTCAAATTCCAAGTAAAATTGAGGTAGAAAATTATTTCATTTGGCGCCAACAAGATACTGTTAGAAATAGCATTCAATCTACTGCTCAGTCAGTGTATTCACACAAAGAACTCGAAAATAAAACCACGGATCAGCAACAAGAGATGATCTTTCAGAAGGGTATAAACTGGAATGATTACGAACCAAAATATAAAAGAGGGCGAATTATTCTTAAAGAAAATTATTTGAAAGAATATGCTATTAGAAGTCGTTGGATAAGTTCGGAGGCCCCCACATTCACCAAAGACAGGGAATTTTTATCAACTAAAATTCCTATCTTATGATCCGAGGCTACGCCCGCGTTTCCACCCAACACCAAGACCTTGGCCGACAGATCCAAGACCTCAATCAATACGGTTGTGAGATCATCTACCAAGAGAAGATTTCAGGCAAACTAAATAAGAGACCTGAGCTTGATAGGATGCTTGAAGAGATGCAAGCGGGTGACGTGATTGTCATCCATAAGCTGGACCGACTAGGGCGCTCCCTTCAGCATTTGATTGAGCTTGTGAACACGTTCAAGGACCGAGGCGTTGACTTTATATCGCTCAAAGATAACTTCAACACCACCACCCCACAGGGCAAACTAATTTTCAATATCATGGGCTCCATCGCAGAGTTTGAGAGAGAGCTAATATTAGAGCGAGTGAACAGTGGCATAAAGCACACTAAAATCCATGGCACTAAAACAGGACGGGCACATGGTAGGCCAGACAAAAGCAAGGACCCGAAAACTATTGAGGATGTTGTTAATTTATATCAATCTGATACAGCGATAACGGTTAAAGAAATTTCGGAAAAGATGAAGATTAGCAGACCAACTGTTTATAAAATTTTGAGGCAAAACACCGAATTAGTCATTCGTTAAACAAAAACTTTATACCTAATAATCAGGTATTTAACTAATAATTGTTACATAGTGCATTAGATAGTGATATATATTACTATATTTGAACAAGCAAAACAAAAAACTCTTTATGGAAACACATTGATTTGGAGCCAGGGACCTACGAATTTACGATTCAGAACGCATACAATCCTTTCAAGAAAGTATTTGAAAGAGTGATTGACTAAAAATACAAACTAAGCCCGGGCGCGAGAGTTTTTGAAGAGGGTCTTTTTCTCTCGTTGCCCGCTTAGTTTTTTATCAACTAAAATCTAATAATTATGAAAGTAGGCGACATCACCCGCACAGTAATCTCTACCTCTAAAAAACTAAGAGGAGAATCAGAGGTAGTATACAAAACATACCTCGGCCAGCACAAAGGCAAGGCTCGGTATAGTTCGAAGACCAAGCATGAGAAGGTTAAAGCGAACTTATAGTATTCTCATTAAATCGATAAATGAATGCAAAAGACATCTTGGTTAGAATTCTATAATGAAATGATTGTGTTGGATGAAATGCCATATAATGGTATTTGTCCAAACCTATGGAAAAATTATTCACACGAAATGGAGACTGATCTGATACTTTATATGAAACCGGAAGATACTAGTTACTTTAACTATTGGGCTGACCCTGAATCTAACAAAAAAGAATTCTCGCCTCAGCGTCAAAACATAGTACTATTAATGGCGGCACTAAATAATGAATTATGAAACACAACATAATCAAAACCGATTCCATACACATTGCTCTTGACTTGATGCAAAGCGCAGAGGTTAATCTGTCTGTACATTGGAGTTGGAGATATTTTAAATTCATCTATCACATTGAGTTTCTGGCAGCTTAAATATTTCATTATGAAATTTAAAACTTTTATTAAAGAAACAATGCACTTAAGACGTAGTATGTCGGGTGTTTCCCTTGATTTTGGATGGGGTAATGGATATGTATGTATTCCGAACTGGCATCCATTTTATGGGCTTGGTTATGATGATATTCACGATATCGCAGAAATAAGCATAAATGGAGGGCTAACATTTTCATCTCACGCAAAAGATATTGCAAATTGGCCAGAACTTCCTAAAGATTGTACAGATCATTGGGTCATTGGATTTGATACTGCACATTATCGTGATACCCTTTTGGAATGGCCAATTAATGCTGTGCAGTTAGCTGCGGATAATTTAGCATTGCAGATATCTTCTTTAAACATCATTGTTTTGTGGTACAGAAGAATCAAGTTGTTGTTTTTAAAATGGATACATAATAAAACCGCATGAAAGCACAAACAATCATAACCGTTTTCTCTTGCGTCATTCTCCTTCTGATAGGATTCTTTATAGGCTTTGCCTGGGGTTCATATTCAAATTATCATCTGGTAGTAGAGCCAGATAAAGGTAGAACAGGATACACTGTGATTGATCATGATAGTGTGGAGTGGAGCGATGGGAAAAGAGAGAAGTATAATTGGCATGTGCATACAAGGAAACATAAAGCAAAATAAATTATGAAAAAATTCAAATATCCTCTTGCTATTGAAGGCACAAAAGAACAGTTAGCCAATCTGGAACCATTGTTAATTTCTTTAGGATACATGATGGTAAATGAATGTAGGCAATATAAACATTCTTCTCCGTGGCTATTAACACGTTTTGGCGTACACCGTTACCACATAGGATATAATCAAACCCGAGCAAATCATTTAGTAGTCAATGCCTCCAATCCAGACCTTGTATTAGCATTGGCGGCAATGGTTGATGATGGTGAATTTTATGAAGGTGAGATTGTAAAATATATTGGTAATGATCATAGATGGTGTACGGCTGTTAGTGGAGGACAAGGGAATACATTCATAGTTGATAAACAAACAGGCAGAAAGGAATATCTATATGTTAAACCACCTCCAAATGCGATTTGCAATACACCAAATACTTATATTCATCATTTCTGCAAGGCAACAAAAGAAGAAATTATACAACATTTCACTAAACATACTGATCCCACGGAAAAGAAAATTATTGGATATAAAGTCGTAACAAATATTTTACGATGGGATTACGGAACTGTCCTAGTAAAACAAAGTACAGGACAATGGGCACCTGAAGGAGCTAGGCCGGGACAAGAATGCGTTAGCAATAATCATTTATTACTTGAAAAAGATCTCTTTGATCCTGTGTACGAAGAAGAAATAAAGATTATAACTCTCCGTTGTGAAGGAGGAACATTTGAGATTGAGGTGAGTAAGAAAGGGATTTATTATAAACCGGAGGATGTTTACTTAAGTCTCATTCTATTGAGAAAAGCTATTGATAATAAAATTATGGTTAGTTCTACCAATAAAGACTATTCATTTGTGCCATCACATATAAACTCCGGTTGCAAAAAATCGGTTCCGGTATGTGATTGGGTTAAAGTTCTTGACGCTTACGATGATATAAGCAAATGATCAAACTCCCATCTCTATACGCCCTAAAAAAACAACCTCCAACACAAGACATTGTGTATGTCAAAACGGTTAATAAACTTTACCGGTACATTGATGGTGAATGGATTGAGAGAGCATATTATACCAATGCTGAGTGTGCGGATATACTAGGGATTAAAGTTGATCGGATGAACCGCATATTCAATAGACTTGGTGTGAATAAGAAATTATACAAGACCGTAAACTTAAATTACGAACAACTTATTTTGCTTGTGAAGATTTTGAAAATGAAGAAAGAAAATCCTCAGTTGAGGTATAAGGATATAAAACTAAAAATGAAGTTATAAATATGTTCAACACGACCCACATCCATAATACAAAAGACAGACTAGTTCCTTATGAAAAGACAGTTACTGTTACTGAACATCGGGCGCCAACTGATCATTCTGTAGAATTACTGAATGAATTCACTGAGAAGGCGAAGCAAAACATTATTGATACAATTCATATTAAGAACAACGTTATAGAATGCGTTGTTGTGTATTACTCAGATGATCTTTTGAAGGATAGAATTAATTTCTGGCTTAGATTCAAACTCAACGATAAAGAATATAAGTTAAATGGCGATATCGAAAAAACTGAATTAATGGAAGTTCACTCTGCGCATGGACTCAGAGTTCAAAAAGTTTTTGATCTTTTAGTAAAAAAGTATTCAGAGATAATAGCTATTGAAATACTCAAACAAACTCCACAATCACATCAAATATTCTCATGAAAGACATCATCAAACAAGAACTCCAACAAGCCAGCGATGTGCTGAATAAATTCATGGCCGATGAAGTGAATATTCAAACCATTTGGAATGCCGCTGATGTTATGCGTCATGCTATCAAGTATGGAAAAAAAGTTATTTCATGTGGTAACGGAGGTTCTATGGCTGATGCTATGCATTTCGCAAGTGAACTAACTGGCAGGTATCGACATACAAGACGACCATTTAAAGCAATGGCAATTAGCGATCCTTGCTACATTAGCTGCGTTGCAAATGACTTTGGGTATGAAAATATATTCCACAGATGGATTATGGCATTTGGCGAGCCAGGTGATGTTTTACTCGCCATTAGCACAAGTGGTCAATCAGAGAATATAATTAAGGCTATTCATGCTGCTCACGATAAGGATATGCATATAGTTTTCCTCACTGGTAAAGAAGGAGGATCAGTTAGGCCAATATTAGATATTAATGATATTGAGATAAATGTAGACCATATTGGATATGCTGATCGCATCCAAGAATGTCATATCAAAATCATCCACATTTTAGTTCATTTAATCGAGCAAGGAATATGACAAACCATGACTTTAAACTCTTATCGAAACAGAACCAAATCCATCTCACCGTATTTGATGCAACTTATTTATGCTCCAGAGAAGTGAATGGATGTAGCGTATGCCTTTATTATTACGAAGGATTGTTCATCGAGGTATATCACATTAATTCAGAGCACGTAGATGTGATGCTTAACTCTTTTACAGGAAGCGTTCCTCTTGATTATTATTTGGATAGTATTGATTTGGAATTTTTAATGGATTAAATCCTTATGAGGCACGAAGATTACAAATTAATTCCGTTTAATGATATATCGGACGATGCGCGTAAAATTGCCGTGGATTGGTTTGAATATAAGCCAATGGGTTTTGATCTACACAATAGGCATAAACTTGCAAGTGATATTATGAACTACTCAAATGTTCAGCTTGCAGAATATAAGACGAAACTTAAAAAAGCAATATCTAATTCAATTGATGGGACACTAGAAGCAAACACATTTTATCTACACAAAGATTTTATTGAAACAATTATTGATGCCTTATGAAAAAACGATTCCATGACGGTGAAGAGGTTGTGTGCGTTGACAGAAATATGTTTCCGAACTCAATTACTGGTATGTATGCGCCAGACTTATCGTATAAAGGAAAGTATATTATAGATCAATATGATAACTTCCGTGATGGTCATTGGTGGCTAAAAATAATAGGTATTCAAGATGGCGCTGTGTATTCAGAAAATAGTTTTTGTAAACTTACTGAAGCTACCGAACGATTTGAATCGCATATAAGAGAAGACTTATTTGTGCAACACATGAAAACTTTACGCTATGAAAAGACAAGATAGATACTACGCAAAGAAAATGTTACAAAGACATGCTGGATGTAGAACAACTATGATTATTTTATTCGTATTAATAATGATGGCTATCGTTTCTTTTATTTGCAGTGTTGTTTAGCCCATTGCCACCAAATAAGATTAGCCGTTTCAGTTACGGAAGCACGTATTATATTTTCATTTAAATTTCCTGTTCTGATTAAGAAGTCACAAGCAAGCTGTTCATCAGATGATTTAAAAGGATCAACCTCTCTTTCACTTGCCCATTGTTGAATGAACTTAGGTAGCTTCTCTTGGATTGGTTCTACATCTGCTGGTGAGAATCCAAATTTCCAGCAATCAAAGCCATCAACACAATCATGTATTCTTTTGTCGGCTTCACCGAATAGGAATATGTCTTCTTGGATGTGTTTAATTTTTACGAGGTGTTTGTGTTTGTCGCGGACGAAGCCGGTATGATAAATACGGATATCATTTAAAAAATCAGGCGAAGCTGATGGCATAAGTCCTAAGCTTTCAGCATCTCCTACACACCTGTATTTAGTTTTAGCAAGACGAATGACGTGTGTGCTTACTGGTTTCCTTTCATTTGATACGTTAAGCACAGTATAGGAACTCGCCCAGCAATTCAATCTATGGCAAAAGAATGACTCCTCATCAGTTTCAATTGCTTGTCGTATGGCATTGGCGCAAGACTCATGAACGCACTCGTCTGATTGAACGTATAGGTTATAATCGGATGTTAAATTATCGATAGCTTTATTCGAGAAGTAAGAAAGCTTTTCTCTCCCTTGTTGTGAGGCCCATTCTTCTTCACTTATTGGATAAAGAAATATAGGCTTTAATGGAGATGGTAATGATCTTATCCAATTATAAACTTCTTCGTTAGTTCCATCCGTACCCCCATAAGCAATGGATATCTGATCACATAGTTCGTAAATACAATTGAATGTTTCTATAAAGCTATAGTCTTGAGATATCCCATTATAAACGAAGCTGCTTCCACCTAAAGTTATGGCCATAATTACAATTGATTTATATTAGCAAATTCCCCATGATGCATAAGAGCCAATTCATTATATTTTTTGGCAACATCTATAGCTGTTTCAAAATATCCTGCATGAATATGGATACGATTAACCTTAATTTGACATTGAAATTTTCTCTTATCAGGTCTCCATGAAACGCCTTTATATCCACTTTTATTCCATTTTTTCTTAGGCATATTATACATATTTTGAGAACCGTTTACGATTCTTAAATTCTGCCTAGTATTATTTAATCCATTCATGTCTTTATGATCGATAGATTGAGAGGGGAATCCCATTATTAATCTATGCATTCTAAATTTTTTAGTATTTTTTCTACCACCAATCTGAGTGGAGGCATATTTAATTGTTACTTCACCGCTATATCTTGATTTATAACAACTTAAAGTCCAAGTATACCCAGAAACCAATTCGTAATCTTCATCATCAACCATCACCTCATGCCTCCCATACTTAGGAGAATTAATTACAATCACTTTCATGCCGCAGTATTTTTATAAAGGGCTATATTGCCCATAGTCTTCACCTCTTCAAGCTGCGGATGCTTAGCAATGGCCGGTAATACACCGGGCCCAAACTGACTAAGAATATCATCAAAAGCGAACCACTTAATTTTCAGATCAAGCGCAAGTTTAATGTCGGCCATGACGTGGTGTTCGAGATGGCCCCCATCGATAAACGCGAGGTCATACTTACGATAACACACATCTGGAAATACCTGAGCGCTGTCTTTTATAACAACATGAATCCGAGTATTGAATTGTTCGAACAATAATTCAGCGGCCCGCATCGTTTCTGCCTTATCACTTATATCAACAGATACAAGTGTAGCATCAGTCAAATTAAGCCAAATAGATGCCGAGTACCCGAGGTTAAAACCAATTTCTAGAATTGACTTAGGTTTCACAATATCGACAATCTCCCGAAAGCATCTCACAGAGTGAGGTCCAACACCCCAAGGTATTCTTTCACCTTTAGCATCAAATCCAGTTCCACTAAATCCTTCTACACCAGGTAATCCAGCGGTGCATTTATGGAAGAAGGCAATATCCTCATTAGAGGCGTACATTAATTCTTGTTCGGTCATTTTGAAAGTCTTATTAAGTTTTTTCTTAGTATTTGTAATGTGGCAACATGGCCATCTCTTTGAATAAAATGTTCTGGAATAGGATTTTTACGCCACTTTCTATCAAATAAATACAGAGCACCTTTCTGAAAGGCAATGCGCTTTTTCGTTTCCGCTATTTTTCTTTTGATGTAATTACAAGTCATAATTTTCTTAGTATAACGAAGAAACTATAGCAATTAGGACGTAAATCCATTCCCGAATCAATTAATTCAAAAATCTTCGGCAAGTGATTTCCTTTGAAGTCTTTCCCTTCTCCGCAGAAGGCGCGTTTAATCCAAAACATGAATGGTTCATATTTCATATCTACCATGTGTTCAGGATTCTCTTTATTGTCGTAGTGGTCTCCGTCTGGAAGATAGAGTATCATGTGTCCTCCTGGCTTCAACATCATTTCCCACATCTTAATAGTACCATGTTGATCAGGCATATGCTCCAAAAAATGACTAGAGTATATGGTGTCAAATACATTTATAAAATGATTATCTTTTCTATGCATTCTAACCTTCTCCCAAATATCTTCATGTTCACACACAACATCAACACCGGGTAGTAATCTGCCATCAACCCCTGTGGCCTCTGGAGTAATCTTGTGATCACCAGACCCAATATCTAAAATGTCTCCAGTAATATACTGCATCACTTGCGGTAGGTCTAGAACCTTATCTGTCTCCGATCTATAATCCCTCATTTTTCATTTTCTTTACGTAATTCTATTCCCCTCTTAATTAAGAGTTCGCCTATTTGAATAGCTTGTACAGAGGTAAATCCTATCCAATGGACTTGTTTACCAAAATCAATAACTACAGTTCCGTTTGTCTTAGTAATACCTATTGCAATTTCGCCCTCATCATTAGCGTTTAGTTTGCCATTAGGAAAACTTCCTGTTGGTCCTAATACGTCAGATATAGTTCCCTCTTTTTGTTTTATGAATTGTTTCATAAAATCAGAATCAAAAGGTTCTTGCTTGTAAAATGGTTGGTCTCCGTGATGTGCCATAACTTTTATTTTTTCCTGTTATATAAAATTACTTCTAATTTATTAATTACTGATTCAGTTGTATGCGTAATACAAGGAGGAGTTGCTTCCTGAACTTCACATCCAACACCCTCAACACTGATCACGGAGTGATAGCACCCATCTTTTTTGATCGGGCATTCATTCTGGATGACATGGATGTTGCTTAGATCAGCATACCGTAGCTTAGCATCAACGCTGCCGAAGAAAATGATTGACTCTACGTTAAGACCAACTGATATTTGCGCCACGCCGCTATCAATACCGATGAAATAATCTGCACCATTCAATAAATATAGCATTGAACTTTTATTATGTGCAACCCATCTCAGCCCTACTTTCTTTGATCCATTACCAACGCACAAAATATCATAACCATAAGCTTTAAACAAATTAGCCACCTCGTACCAATCCACCCCATGCACATTCCTATGATCCATCGCTGTGTCATCAATATGAAACACCACGTATTTCTCAAATATTTTCGGCGCGGGGAAATTAAGCTTTGGATTTTTCAGTACACCATCAGTGATCCCGCACACTTCGTAATAAGACTTCAATACCAATTGCTTTGGATTAACCTCATAGGCCATGTCCAGGTTAATGGTCTTAGCCTTAATGCCAGGATATTGCTGTACATGAAAGACAGGATAATGATGATGATCAAATAGACTGAAGAACTCCGGCATCACGTCGATAATAACTCGATATCCATGATCGTTGAACCATGACATCACAGGCTCCATCATAATAATGTCACCCATGGCCGCTGTACGCTTCAGGATGATTGGTTCTTTGTAAGGAGGATGGAATTTACCGTGAAAGCCGAACGTGGGCTGCATGGGCTCATGGCATTCATAGGCGAATTGATGTGCAAGTTCCTCGGGAGCGAATTTTAATCCATCAAGCTCAAGAAGATTGCGATATAATCTACAAATTATTTCATCTTCAGGATGGTATGCCTCTGGTTCAGAAAGGACGTCGGACTGCATTAATCTTTTAGATCTCAAAGAGAACCCACCATTCCCAACATTCCTCCCATCCTTATAAAACCAAGGAGCGCCAATATAATCGTACTCTAAAAATTCATCCGTCCACACAGATCCATCGAGTACGTATCCATCGTTTTGAATTATAAGAACGTGAGATGTTATGATATATCTCCACAATTCCTTAACAATAAATTTGGAATACTCCTCTTTAGAATTTATTCTTGGAATAACAATTGTTTCGAAGTTATCTGCTTTTAAAGGCTGATCGGTGAAGAAAATTACGCTATGCGGTGTTATTTGCTCAAGCGTTCGTGTGATTGCCATTATAGCTTCACCGTAGTTTACACAGTCGACGATGATGATGGTTACATTTGGAAGGTGCTTCATTTATAAAGGATAGCTCGTGGAATATTATTTATATTAGAATATTTGACTTTTCTTCTTACAATTTTCCCCTCGATCATATCATCCTCCAAAATTTTCATATTCCCGCATTTACATATAAAAATTGTGTGTAATAAGAGATATGGACCATGATGATCTTGTGGAGATTTATTTGTTAATTTCCTGAAATGAATGCCTAATTTACAAAGAATGCTCATTTTTAATTATTCAAATGAGGGTAATAAAATCTTAATCTTTGATATTCGTCCATTTGATCTCCATCAAGTTTACTTAATTCTGGATACACATTTCCAGATATATATAATGAATAGCACACGTACAAAAACATCTCTAACTCTTCTTCCTTGATCATGACTTGACCTTCATCTAAAGTATAAGACTCAGAAACGCTTGTTAGATACCATTTTAAATCCTTACGATTTTGCACTCTAACCGATGTTGAAATAGTTATTTGTTGTCCCTCTTTATTAATCTTAAGTTTTGGGTATATGTAATTTTTATACATGTTTTTTATTTTAATAGTTCTGGATTTTGATGGATGTTACCGATTACCTCTTTATTATTTACGTGAATCCATCCATTAGATATACTTCCACATTCACGATCCGTTTTTAAATCAAATATCATAAATCTAGCTTCTGAATCAACCCATTTAACTATATGCCTACATGGTGATCCGTCTGAATAAAGTGACTGTATAATATCTGAATCATAAATTTCTACTCGGTTTTTATCTTTAAGTCCGGTATACTGCATAAAAATAATATTGTCTTGCCAAGTGCGTTCAATAAGATGACTTCCATCATTAGGCTGTATGAATGTAGATATTTCTTGAAGGGTAAAAGTCTTATTCATCCCAGTGATGCCAAACGTTCTAAATTTTAATTCCCTCATTTCACTTCCCCAAAACAGTCCGCAAATCTCATGATCAAATACTTTACCTCATCAATAGTGAAGTCAGTACCGGCGTAGCTGCCGTAAGCAATCTTCTGTCCTATATGCAAAGGCAATGCCTTTTCTTTACCTGGGCCGAAAGCAACTACAGTTCCAATCTTTGGCTTCTCTTTATTAATCAGTTCTTCAGGCTTGTACAAGCCACCCTTTGTCATGGTCTCAACAGGATCAGGATAAACAAGAATGCGATCCTCGTAGGGAGCGAACTTCTCCGTCATGAAGTCTACAGCGTTTTTCTTTTCTGTACTTTCCTGATGCCTTTTTGATAAGAACTCAGTTTTGTCCTGCATTTCTTTCTGCGACATCTGCTTCACCGCTTCTCTTTCTTCGTCAGTGAGTTTTGTGCCGGGCATTAAATACGTTTTTTGCATAGGTTATTTTTGATTGATTGTTAATTCTTCTCCAGTTAATGCGTAAAAAAGATTCTGTAATTGATGCACATAATAAATTCGTTCTGCTATCAGGGCTTTTAATACATAATTGAACATTGTATAGCTACCGCTTAAGTCACGCCATTGAAGATTCATTCTTGCGTCTCCATTTGGATATTTTTCATAAGATTTACATTCCTCATTCCATATCCAGCCAAACTTTATCAACCATTCTTCATTTAATGGAATGGGTTTTGGTTTTAAATAATCTGCAACCTGTTCAATAATTTCAAAATCTACAGCACTAACTTGAAAAATATCACCTGATAGATATTGAATATAATTTCCGAGCATTAATTCTGAGGCTTTCATTCTCCCATCAATTTATTAACCCAATACTCAAACAACTCCGTCACTCGAAAATAATAACCACCATCCCCACAAGGATGCACATTTGGAGCAAAGTCACAAACCTCTAATAATCTAGGTACTTTCATTGCCTCGGCAATCGCGAAGCACATGGATTGGTTGCCTATGAAAAGCTTACAGGAGTTGATGGCAACGGCCAGTTCATAAAAATCTTTTACTTCAAGTAGTGGTAATTCGAGGTTCCAGTCATGTTTGAAAGTCTCGTATTCCTCTTTAGTACCGGTAAATATTAATTTCTCTTCGTATTTTTTGAGATGGAAATAATCGATCCAGTGGCATTGGTAACGTGAGGTACGGTTGATGAGAATTTTACCTCTAAGTTTTATTATTAATGGATTCTCGGGATAATAATCAGGATCAAGACTTGTAATATCTTTCCTTTCCAATTCAATCCAATGCTTCCAATACTCCGGCCTCATCTCAGCAAACACCATTGGCAACCAAGTGACAATATTCCCATAAGGCATGTGAGACTTGACCTGGCGAAGCATATCCAAATCCACCATCACCTTCTCCCCTTTCCACTCATTAAAAGACTCTACATAAGGCTGCGCTTCGATCAGCGGCTTCAGCATATCAAAGGCGTACCGATTCATCATGCTATTACCATAAGGATGGTTAGCGCCATCGTACAGGCGCCCTTGCTGGTCCAGCCATTGGTAGATTACAGCCTTTTGGCCGTAGGTATCGCAGTAACTTTTAATGCCCGCAAGCGCATAAATAAGGTCTCCGGCAAAGCACCCGTGCTTAAATAGTAATTTATTCTCCAAATTTGTATCTTTAAACCTGTTAATTAACAATTAAACTAATTATACCATGGCTACCAACATTTTAATCGACGTGTACGAATTCAGCACCGGTATGGAGTTGAACCAAAAATACACTCAACCATTTGTGGCTGCTGAGATTACGTATCAACCAGCCAGTATTTACAATTTCAAGAACGTTTATTTTACCGGCGTTCGGTCTAAAATCACGTCCAAATTTGGCGGCATTCTGAAAGACTACTATGTAGCTCAGACTCCAGCACAGATCAAAACGCTCTTAGACGCCTAATTTAAAGCCCTTCGATTTACTTCGTTGGGCTTTGCTTTGCCTAAATATTTATCAAATATAACATTTTTTTTAAATAGTCATATTTATCACTATTTTTGTTTTATGATTTCCATCCTCCAAGACTATTTCACCGTATCCATCGAATCCCGTTACAACGAGACTAAATCCAAATCAGGCATTATCCTGGTAAATACTGCATGGATTGACGATACGGAGATGGACCGCAATGAACATAAAAGAATTTATGGTACTGTGCTGGCCGTACCTGAGGTGTTCTCTGATACTCCCTACCGTGCTATTGATGATGGAATGCCAGCGTATCACAAGTATGTAGGACATGACGATATTGTAGATAAGATCAACCGAGGATACACAAACCACAACGACAAATCTTACTACCCGAGCACATTTGAGCGATACACCGTGGTGACCATGGAGGATATTGCCAAGAACATTGATATTAAAGTTGGCGATAAGATTTATTTCTTACCTCAGTGTACAGAAGATGAGCACATGATGGAGAAGAAAAAAGGAGAGGAGATTTACCGGATTAATGTCAGTGAGATAATTTGTGTGGTTAGAACTATGATTCTTACTGATCGCACAAATAGCATTGAGGTTGGTTTTGAGAGAAGAATCATCATGCAAGGCGAATGGGTACTCATCAAACCAAACACCGAATCATGGTCAGAGATCACCACCAAATCAGGCATTATTATGAAGCCACTACCAACGGCTAAATGGCTTGAGGGAATTGTGGCGCACAGCAGGCATAAGCATTTAAAAGTTGGCGCTAAAATAGTTTATCTGCCTAATGCTGACTGTCCAGTGAAGATTGAGGATGAAGATTATTATGTGATGCCTGCGCAGGATATAATTGGGGAATTAAAGTCATGAGCGCGAGTCCATCCAATAAAAAAGCTTAACAAACAATAAAATATATGATAGGTATTTATCACAACCGTGATCTTGACGGATTCGCATCTGGGGCGATAATAAAGAAAAAATATCCTGATGCGAAAATGATTGGATATGATTATGGGCAACCACTTCAATTAGAAGCTAATGGTGATTCCGTTATTATGGCTGACGTATCATTGCCCATGAAGACAATGTTAAAAATAGCCCAAATGGCTAATTATAATTTTACTTGGATCGATCATCATATCTCTGCAATGAATGATTATGAATTATTTGTTGGTAATGGTGAGTCTTTCTGTACGGCCATTTTGGATTCTAAAATATCAGCATGCGAAGGCACTTGGAAACACCTTTTCCCTAATGAAGGTATCCCAAAAGGAATCCAATTACTCGGTGAATACGATACATGGAGAAATGGTGATATAGAAAAGTGGAACAATGAAATTCTTCCATTCCAGTTCGGCATCCGAATGTACTGCAATTCACTTGATACTTTCCCAGATAATGTATTTTGGAATGAGGACTGGATTAGAAAAGTGATAGAAAAAGGCAAAACAATTCTTCAATACCAAGCACAAGTAAACGAATCAGCATGCAATAAGTCTGCTTTTGAGTTTAATTTTGAAGGACTCAAGGCAATTTGCTTAAACGGTGGTGGATTTAATTCCGATGTTTTTAAATCTGTCTATAATGAAGAGATACATGATATTATGATGCCATTTGTTTTTAATGGTAAGTTCTGGGTAATTAGTCTGTACACAACAAAGGATATTGATTGCTCAAATATTGCTAAAAAACATGGTGGAGGAGGTCATAAAAAAGCTGCCGGATTCCAAGTTTATGATATTAAGACCATATTCACAAACATGAAATAAAAAACCCCAGGAATAAATCCCTGGGGAAAAAGGCTTCAATCTTCGGAGTGCAACGTCGGAAGACGGATTTGATTACAAAACTAATCAGTTTTTTCAACTTTCTCCACTTTTGTCTTTTCAGTGGTAGTTGTCGATGAAGATACCTTACCAGCCCTGAAATCTATCACCTGTTGTAAGGTTATAATTCCCATGCATAATAATGCGAACAGCAGCCAAGCGATAATAACATCAACCAATATTTTTTCATCACAAAATCGGAACGTTGCAATCATCGCTACCATTACGCCAGCGAAAGCACTGAGCTTCCTGGCAGAAAAACCTTCCGTCTTACTGTTGTTATTAAAACTATTGTAGATGTCATCAATAAGTTTCATTTCTTATGCAGTCTATATCCTTCCTCAAACGCTATAGGAACGGCAATAATAAAGATCCATTTTAATATTTTCTGCTTCCTTCGGTCTTTCTCACAATCGGCAGTTTCCTTTCCTTTAACCACTAATTCTTTGTCCTTAACTGATATTTTCCTAAGAAGTAACTTATTATCATGAGAGATTTTACTTATTACCGAGTCGGTATTTACGTGGGCTTGCCGAAGGAATGACATTGTGATGCTGTCGGCCACGGCATTTTGCTTCAGCATCTTGTTCTCCGCGTTCTGGTCTAAAATCCTTTTAGAGATAATTTCCCATTCTTTAGTAGAGAAAGATTGCGCGAATAACTGAGTCCCTGGCATGGACGCTAAGATGATGATAACGAGCAGTATCTTTTTCATATTGTGCTTTATAAACGATCTTCACTTTTTGCTCCTTAATTGCCTTTTGATAAGCTGAGTCGGCTTTGTTTTTATAGAGAGTGATTGAGTCTTTATTCTGTTTTAACTGCAAGTCAATGGCTTTGTATGCAAGATTAATACTGTCCAGTTCGGCTTTGTAATCTTTTTTTGGTTTCGGCGCTGTGAAGCGGCCAACGAAGAAGAGTGCGACAGCTATTGCAATAAGAACTAAAACCGTTTTGTAGTTCATTTTTTCTTTTTATAAGTCACTTCAAATTTAGCTGGCAATAATTCATATAATTTAGCAAGCGTAGCCCTTGAGTTGAGCACATCCAGAACATCGTCTTTATTCCGATCACCAAATCCATCGCCAACAATATAGCATCCAAGAGTATCGGAAAAGTAATTGCCAGCATGCCAAAGTATTCCGGCCCTATGAGGTACTTTACCAACGCGAAAATGCGGGTATTCATGATGAGTAGAAGTTTCCTCCTTCTCTACTGGATAAACTCCTTCTGGAATACAGGATATATTGTGCTGATTACCTTTATTTGGTGGTTCAAGGCCTTTACAAGCAAAAACTATTTTATCATCATCATCCAAAACATTTAGCGTACTCAATGTTTCTTCAGGGAGGTATACCCTTATAATCTCGGCTCTCATTTATGATTTTAGTTTTAAGTACATAAAGATTAAAGATATTATACTTACAATTAATGCTATGTAAGATTTGAAGTCAACTTTGCTTTCTTCTTTTGTATCTAGCTTACTTTCCTGTTTTAACTTCCAATCATTTAAAATGGTAATCTTACGCTCGAATTTTTCATTCAAAGAGTCAATCATTCTGTCAAAAACCTCACGTGGTATAGACTCCTTTTGAACATCTTTTATCCTTCCTGCCTCTCCATTCAAATCCTCCAGTCTGCGTTCATACTCTTTTGCCTGTAGCTTAAGAGCCTTTTCCATGCTTCTGAATTTCTCACGGATGTGCTTTTTCAAAGTTTTTTGATAAACCTCATTTATGGTTTGGCTTAGTATTATTGGCAATCTCCTTTAATGTGTCAATCTCTGACTTAAGAAATAGATCTATCCTATTACTTAATTTTAGAGTAGAATCCTCAACTTTTTTACTCAAATTATCAACTGCAATACTTAAAGTTTTAATACTATCACTGAATCCAGTAGTCATAGTCTGTATTGTGGCTATTTTTTTACCCTGTTGAATGTGGGATAAACTCAACCATGTAAGAATTCCACTTATTATAGTGATTACAATTTTTTCAAAGTCCATAGAATAAAGAAATAAAGGTAGAGAAAAATCTTGAAGTCTGTAAACTGCACACCGTAAGTGCCAATATGGAACCAATCGTGCTCATAAATAAGACCAAAATCGAGCAATGAAGCGATTTCTATTGCTATGAACTTATAAAATAATTGTGCCTTGTCGTGAAGTTTTATCCGGCAGTAATACCAGAAGGAGAGAGTTAAAAGATGTTGAGAGATGAATCCGGCATAGGATTGAAGTGTTAATCCTATTGCTTTACCATTCTCATCGACAATCTCATAAAGCGGGAATGGATGGATATAGTAATACTTCGGAAGCCAGCCAATGGCCCTATTTGATACAAATGCTCCGAAGATTGCAAATATTGCGTCCTGCTTTAATATCCAGGCCCAAAATGCACTAACCCATTTTTTTAAGAGCAACCACTTATTAATTAAACTTTTAATAAGTGATAACAAAAATGTACTAATCCACCTTTTCAAGGGTGAGGATTAGTTGGTGGTGGATTTTCAGGGGTTGTGTCGGCGCTTTCAGCATGGCCATGATGCTCCAATTCAGCGATAGCCTTTTTAACATCTTCAACCACTAATTCAGCATGAAGAAGAATTAATTTAAGTCGTCTTAGTTCGTTACTCATATTTTTCGATCAGTTTAATAACTTTCATCTTCAGACCATAAATCTCTCTTTTACTCATTTTCAGTTGAGTATGTAGAGATTTAATCTGTTTTTTTTTGTAGCGATCTGAAGTGAATAAGATTGCCACACAAAGTAGGAGTAAAGCCAGTACACCGTTCATCATCTTCACGTAAGTGTTTCATAAAGTTAGCGATGGTTTTACTCTGGTTCAACATTACCTTATATTTTGGCTTACTGATGCACCTCAAATGATATTTCCCCGGCAGAGGAAGCATCATAGCTATATGGCGCTCCACCGTCTACAACACGGTCATTTGGCCTAAATGGGGCCTCTTGAAGGATTGCCGACTGCGTAGCATGCGTACTCATCGCTATAATCATTTTGTAAAATTGACGCTCACAAATTTTTACCGTAGTATCCACGGACACATCAGTTGGGAATCCCTGCTTTAACACAAGGAACGTATCGCTCACCACATAATCGATCTGGCGAAGAACATTTCCATCATATAAAAAGCTATTGAGAATAAATCTGGTAAACTGAGTATTTGTTCCCCTGACATTTTTCCCAGTAGATTTAAAAGTACCTGGATAAGCGAGGGATACCGGTATTGTTCCTTTTAGAGGAAAAGAACTTCCGCTCACGATGTCACCGTATGAGTTCGGAATGTTATATGCTGATCCGGTTACCGCTCTAAAGACGGCTGATTCGGAATGGGATATGGTTTCGTTAATCATAGCGGTGTTATTTTTAAATCAAATTTAATGAATATTTTAGTAAGTAAAGCCAAGGCTATCCTCACGTTGTTTTTTCTTCTTTTTCTTTGCCTCATAATTCTGAACTCCGATACCAAAGAATGCAGGAACCATAGATGTTAAGAGTCCTGTCGGTCCTTCTGTTTTATAGATTGCAGAAATATCTTGTAGATACAACGGGATTACATTTTTCACAGCTTCTCCTTCAATTGTGACTTCATTCCCAATAAGATCCTTTCCGGTCATTAAATTAACAATTGTGCCGGCTGTAGGTGAAAGTTTTGTCCTGGCAAATCGTGCGGCTACATCTCCTCTATTTTCGAATGGAAATTCTTTCCCATCAATTTTAATAATCTTTCCAGTACTTGTGCTCTTCCTTTCTGCTGTTGTAAGCTGTGTAATAAATCTCATCACTTGCGCGAATCCAGCCCAAATATCATATCGAGTGTTCCCAATCTTTATCTTTCCAAAGTCAGAGCTTCTTGGATCATGCTCAACATCTGCGCCGGCGGCACCGGCCAATGCCACGATCAATACTCCAAGGCCAGCGTAAGTAATAACATTTTTTAATGCCATTATACTTACCTCTTTGGGCATTTTAGCGTAAGTAACAGGATTCAATAAATTTACACGAGAAGCCAAATATCGTGGAGAGAAGAAAAAGCCATTCAATACAGTAGCCGCATTCTCAAGTGCTCCAAGATTCCCTCGGCCTGTGGCATTATTAATGAATGATGCCCATGCTTTATAAGCTTCAGGATTAGATGTTGGCGTGATTCCCTGCTCCATTAGACGATCTGCTCCGTTAGCAAAAACATCTACTCGTAATTTATTCAGGTATCCAGTATATGCACGTTCACTCCCCTTCACTAACCGGCCGATAACTGGAATTTTACTGGCAAAATTTGATATGAAATTCTCTTCTTTGGCCGTCAATTTTGTATTTGGTTCAGCCAAATACAATTTGCTTTGTTTCATTAAATCATATTCTGGAGTATCCCTTAACTTCAACAACCATTCATTAGCCTTCTTTTCAGAGAAAGCCTGTCTGAACATTTCTACAAAAGATTTTGCTCCGGCTTTTGGATGTGATGCTGATAGAAGAGCTCCTTGACGGAATGGTGCCGACATGTCTATCGATGCTAAAAGTGATTTCGGGATGTTCCACACATCAACTGCAGTATCCCATACCTTCTCACTCATTGGTCGATTAATACGACGAACCTTCTCTTGCTCTATATCAAATTGAGCTTTTATTTTATCTCGCTCAAGTCTTAATGCTATAGCCTCTTTATCCAGATCAATTGGCTTCTTTTTTACCGGAGGAGCAAAGTCTTTATTCTTTATCCGCTCTTCGTATTTACCAATGCTCTTCTGAATGGATTTTTTATAGTTGGCCAGCTTCTTCTTATCAGCTACACCGAGATCTTGCTCAAGCTGTTTGTAAGTAGCCTTTAGTTTATCGCGAGTCTCACGCAATGATTTTAATTCAGCGGTTTCAGTAGTCTTTGACTTTTCTTTTGGCTCAAAGTCTTTCTCTTTAATCCTTCGATCATATTCATCAATCGTTCTTTGAACTGCACTGATGGCATTGCGTGTTTTTTGTTCATCAGATATAGATTGCTTGCCTTCAGTTTCAGCTAATATTTTTTTCAATTCATCTCTACGTTCTTTCAGCGCATTAGCCTCAGCATCATATTCAATACCCTTCTTTTTAGGAGTTTTAGCGCCTGTTTCGATCTGATTTTGTAGATCGCTTATTTGGTTGGTTAGGCGAGATTTAACGCTATCTAACGAGTTTTTCCACGCTTTATCGATTTCTTCCTGATCTACAGGCAGGTCTTTCATGGCCTCCTTTATCTCACGCTGCATTCTGCGCTCTTGATCGGTAAGTTTGTCGCGTTGAAGCCCGCTGCGCAGTGGGCGTAATTTATTTTGGACATCCTCAAGTGCTGAAATTAATTTGCCAACACGTTTTATCTCACGAATTTTTACATTAATATCCTCTTGAGATAGAGTTCTGGTCTCTCCATATTTTGTGACCGCATCACGCACTTCTCGAAGCGTAACTTCTGGCAGTGTTTCTTTAATAATGGAATGTAAATTCTCCGTCAGTTCATTAATGTTATCAACTCCAGACTCTACAATTTGTCTGATGAGTGAATTAGGAATAATTAATTTTCCGTTTCTTATGGATGCAGATTTTATTTTACCTCCTTCTTCACTTGGTACCAATTTCTCAATACCAGGCTGAACCATATTCCTGAACTCATCCTCATTAAAATCATCGCCACGGTAATGCTCATTGATATAATCAATACCGGCCTGAATTGCAGTAGCTACATCAGCACCGGCCAGCACTGCTTTACGCATCACCTCAACTGATCCATTCCATACAGCCTCGCCAATTACTTGAGTGATGGAATTTAATTTGTTAGGATCATTCTTAACTTTTAAAGAATCGAAGAAACTATCAATCTTTTCTTTCTTCGCTTTAGCGGACTGAATTCTTTTTTCTTTTTGTGCTTGTAGGTCTTGGCGAATGTTTTGGAGATGTTCTTTAGATGATGACTTACTTGATGTTTCTTCTAACGCCTTAATCTTATCATTAGCTTCTTTTAATTGTTTACCAAGTTCAGTGAATTTAGTCTCAACTTCTGGAGATATTTTACCATTGTTTACCTCCTTATATTTTTTGATTTGATAATCTGCCTTGTATCCAAAATCAGATGAACGATAAACTTCTTGTAATGCAGAAATGAATCGGCCACCGGACCTAGCTTTCTTGTCAAACTCATCAACCAATTCTGTTTGAAGATCAGTAAGTTCTTTTACTTGTTCTGGAGTTTTAGCTTGAGATAATTTTTCTCCGATATTATCAATAGCTTTTGCCCATACAAAAGCAGCGGCACCATCATCCACTTCACTCTTACGAACTGCTTCAACAGCATTTTCTACTCCGACATCTTTAATGAAATTGGATGCTGCTTTTTCAGCGGAAGCATGAGACTCTACTTCGTAGTTCAGTCCATGTTTCTCGATGGATGATTTTACTTGCTCATCAGTTGTTCCTTCGTAAGCACGATTGAGTAATGATTTTTTATTTACTTCTTTCCCTTGTGGGCCATTGCCTCCATCTTCTCCTTTCCGTACTTTTTCATTCCTATTGAGGCCGCTACCGCGCCCGGATTCTTTACTCCCTTCTCTTTGCTGAGTTTGTCCTTCAGTTCCTTGAACCGTGTCCCCGATCCCAGCTTCGCTTTGTTGCTGTGTACTTTCATTTTGATTTAAATTACTTTGTTGCTTCTCACCTTCATTTTGGACTTCTCCTTCTTGGGTTTGTCCTTGATCATTCGTTGGTACAAACTCTTCTTGTCCGACACTTTCTCCGGAAGAACCTTGCCCTTGCTGGCTTGGTTCCACTCCTCCACGTTCACTCCTTTGGCCTCCAGTTCCTTCCTGTGGAGGTTGAAGTAGGCTCGTTGCTTGGCGCTCTTGTACGGCATTTTCCTCTAAATTAGATGTTGTTGGTAATTGATCAGTAATAGTATTTGAACCCTTTGGAGTTTCTTCAATAGATTTCTCCGTGGCAACCGTAGCCTCATCGGCTTGCTGAACTCTTGTATCGATTATATCTGCTGCATGCTCAATGGATGGAGTGTCAGTAGATGTTATATTATCTGTTTGTTCTTTTACTAAATCAGGAGTTCGCTGCGCATTTTGTTCTGGTGATAAATTAATTTTAGAGGTAGCGCCTATTACACCACCTCCAATAATACCACCAACGGCACTTGTTGCTATCCTCCAAGCATCAGGGTGATATTCTGTGTCGGCACCTTTTGCAGCACCTACTTCTTCAAGTTCACCCTGAGCAACCTCAGTAATAGCTTCTGGCGCTGCACCGCGAACAAATCCTTTCGCAAAATTCTTTACTACACTTTCTGTAAGTTGTTTGCCAGCGGCCTTCTTAAACATACCAACCAAATTAATCTCACTGGCGGCATCTAATGTTCCGGCTAATACTGCAAGAGCCTGACCTTCGGCTGGTTTATCAAGACCTTGTTTAATAACCTCTTCACGGCTGATGCCTTTATCTTCAGCAATCAAATCAAGTTGGCGATCGTAAACCGCAGATGACTCCGATATGATAGATCCAATCGGACCACCAACAATTGTGGTTGGGGCACGATATAAAGCTTGCCCAATCATATTTCCGGCAAAGTTTAAGAAGTCAGTAGCTCCATGCACATCTTGAAGGCCCTGAATTGTGCCATCTAATTTTTGATTGGCCTCAATATTTTGTTCTTGGATATTTTTTTCGAAACCAATTCTTTGCTCTATATTTTTGACTTTGAATTTATCTTGCAATTGAGCGAATCCTTTTGCTCCAAGTTTCTCAGTTAAGAATATTTTAGCCCGTTCATTAATTGATTTGCTGGATACATCACTTCCTTGTTTAAGATTCCATTCTGTGAAATCATCAATTGAAGTTCCTTTGGGAAGATTTTTTGCAAATTCATCACCACCAAAAGCATTCAGATCACTCCGCTTATCATATAAGTCTCCGAATTCTCCTTTGCTCATACGAAGACGTTGAGCATAATATTCTTTAGGTAGTTGGTCGGCCAGTCCACTATGAATTGTTTTAACTAAATCCTCGACAATTGGGATCTTAAATAATTCAGGATTCTCTTTAGTAACAAATTGCTTTGTCGCTCTGCGCTGGCTTTCTTCGAATTGTTCTTGTTGAGGAGTTTTAGGAACGACAGCTTTGGCTAAAATTTGTTTTTGCTCATCGCTTAACTGAATATTTGGCGTATTCTTTCCAGAAGGCTCTCCAAGACCTTCTGAGCCGCTCGAAGAAACTGATAGGTCTTCTTGATCTTTTTTTTTTACAGGCTTAGATGGAATACCATCTGTTGGAGGAGTCCATCCTTGACTTTGCTCAACATGATTATCTTCTGCCGGTATTGTGCTGGCATTAATACCATCTACTGGAGGAGTCCATCCTTTTACCTGCTTTCCCATTTATTTTTTAATCCAGTTAATACCATCAGGACCCATCAAACTCTCTCCCGATTTAAGCGTGCTCCATTTTGCATTAAAATCTTCGGGAGTAATAGGTTTTACTTTTGTTTTCTTCTGTCCCTTCACCGGCTCAGATTTAAATCCAGTCTCAACTGCTTTATTATAACGTTCCTTATAAGCAGCCTGAACTTTACGCATATCATCATTATGATACTCAGGATTTTTAAGATCAAGACCTTGAGTGATGGCTTTCACGTTTGCTAAGTCCGTATCAGAAGCTTGAACCAACTCATTTACTTGAACCCCATTAATACCTGCACGACTTGCCGCCAATGATATTTCTCCATCTTCAACCCCGGCGCCAACCATTGATTTAAGAGTCTTTACTTTCTCAAGATTTGCTTCCTGCACAGCAATTTCATCAGCATCATTTTTATTTTGAGCTTCATAAATTTTTTGCTGTATAGATTGTTCTTGGTTATTAGCCGCATTCAAAATGTTGGCCTTATTCACCGTATATCCTTGAAGAGCAATTTTTAATTCAGGTTGTAATTTATATTTTCCTTTTGGATCAAAATACTCTAACGGCATCCGATTGATATAATCAACCATCTCATTTGAGTTATTCCCATGTAAGAGCATAGGAGCGCCATCCTGTTTGAAAGCCTGTAATTGATATCCAGTCAAATTGAAATCAACATTACCAATCTTGCTTTTATTCGTTGTGCCTGTATTAATATCAGTCCTAATAGGATTGGTAGAGCTAAATACTATTGGCTTACCACTTTTTTGAAATATTACACCTCCTGCGCCAGGGTTGGATGTTGGAGTTACATCTGATCCAAGTAAAGAAGATTGTACTTTAGAATTATTAAAAGAGTAGCTATGAACAATATTTGGATTCTTAAATAGTCCTCCAGAGGTGTCCTTATCTGCTTTATAATCAACTGAAACTTTAGAGTTTATTCTGTCAGCCTCAGCTAAATCAGCCTTCGCTAAATCTCTTTTCCGTACACCGAAATCTTGGCTATTAATAATATTCTTTGATGGATCATTAATCAATTCATTCTTGATATCCTCATCACTTTTACCTTTCATCCAAGATGTTCTACTATCTCCGCTGGCCTTCATTTTGGCTATTTCGGAAGACAATTGATCGCCAACTTTTCTAGTAAAATATTGATCAACTCGACCCTGTGGATCACTTTTTAAATAATCAATTGCATGCTCATTTGTAACACCAAGTTTACCGGTGGATGTATCCCAAAATGTTCCTTGCGAAAATTTACTTTTGGTTACATTATCATTACCATATTCTTCAATTTTTGACTTTTCACCTTTATTTTTTACATAATCAGCCCGATAGTTTGAATATTTAAAAGAATCAACTCCACCTAATGTTTTTTCTGCCTGATTAAGCCGTTCGCCACGAGTGAGAAAATTCACATCATTATTCTCCCCATTAACAGCAATCTTTAATTTATTGCTATCGATGGTACCGTCATAATAAGGATCTTTTGCATCGCGTGATGCTATGTCAGCTTGCAGTGCTTTTGTTTTCTCAAGTTGTATCTGGCTTAATTGCTGATATCCTTTACCCTGATTCATCAGATCAGATGTCTCATTGGTTATCTTACCGGTATGGAAAATATCTTGTTTGCCACGATCAACGACATGATTTGCAAATTCAGTTAATATTTTCTGATCATTTTCAAATTTACCTTGAGATAGATCATAAGTAAATTGATCGGCATTGATCTGTTTTTGTTTATGCTGTAGAGCTAAATTTTGAAATAGATGAGACACAGCTTGAGTGGATGCATCCAGGAAATGACTCGTGTCCGGAGCTTCATATTGTTTTTCGTAATGAAATTCTCTGTATGCCATTTTTTATTATCCTTTACTTCCCATCGATGAACCCGCAAATGCAGATGATGAAGATATCGCTGTGGATGACGCTGAATCTGCGGCCTTCGCAGACATTTCTCTCCTAGCTTTAATTTCGTCACGTAATGCCGCAATCTTCATTTGATATGGCATATTCGAATTGTAGTTCCATGCTTTATCTTTTTCATCAATCATTTGATTATTGACATTATAAAGCTGTCCTACTTTTTGATTTTGAATTTGAGCCTCATCATTACCCAATCCGCGTATGGTGTTATTTTTATTCGTATTAATGGCAGCTATCGTACTCAATAAATCAGAGGTGCTACTGGATACTTGTTGGGCCCTGCCCGCATCATTTGCGGCATCCTGTTCAACCGTCTTTTGCTGACCCATAATGGATCGATCCCTACCAAAAGCCTGTCCTTCAGCTATATTTTTATTTTGATATGCCTCATCAGAAATCTTATATTTTGGAGCATTATTAATGGCATCATTCTCCGCTTTTTGAGCTTTCTTTGCCTTATTAGCATTATGTGCTGATTGATAAACTTGATAGGTTAACGCTGCTGACGCAACCCCCGCTGCTACCCAAGTCATATTTATAGTTTTAAGATGTTAATAAATCCTTTACTTTAATCTGTTCTATTATCTTATCGATGTAAGGATTGTGTCTTTTCTCGATTATCCTTTCTTCGATCTGATCAACATTTTCTCCATCAACACAAGCATGTACCGTGGTCCATACAACATCTGTATGGCAAAATAACAATCTCCTTGTCCCCGGTTTGGTAATACCAGTATGAGGAGCCGTGATTAATACCTCTTCCTCCTCAGTCATTACCGACACTGTTCCTTTTGATATTATAAAAGGATGTTCAGTATTGTGTATTTTAGAGACAATACAAGATCCGGCTGGCATGTAAATCTCTCTAATGTACAATCCTGGAGTAAATATATGCTTCAATGGAGGATTTATTGATGAATCACTTGATTTCATTAACGCCTCCATTTGATCCAATGTGTCATGGAAGTCTGCTATCTTATTAACCTCTAATGTGATGTTTTCTATAAGTTCCATGTCACGAATTTAAGCATTTATTGGCGACTCGATATAACCTGCCATTGAGGAATGTAATAATGTCAAATAAACAACGTCCGGATCAAGCTTGAGCAATACTTGGATAGCTTTTGACCTCACCTTATTACCATTAACAATCGGGTCTAAAATATTGGGAGTATTAATATCTCCTTTTATCGCTGCCCAATAAGTATCTTCTCTTGGCTCAAATTGATCAAGCGTTATCCTGCTTTGAATTAATGGGCTCAACCCGCGATATTCTGATAAAATACGCTCCACAGACCATTTATTTGTGGCTAAAATTGTGATAGTCTGCCAATGTTTAACATCAAAATACTCGCTATTAAACACAGGTTCTACCTTAGAATCATATTTGGTACCATAAAAAGTATTGTAGGTGCTGGATGTTTCGTGCAAATACAATAATCCTCCCTTCATGCTTACCAATTGGTTGTTCATTCTGCCAAACATCTCGGGTTCGTAGCTATGAATTGATTTCCATCCAGTATCCTTTTCACTGAACATAGATCCTTTGTATGTATCATAGTTGCGGAAGGTAGACGGTAAGGAACTATGGTTTATAAACGTCACCAACTCATCGTTAAATGAATCAAAAGAACTGATAACAAGCGGAGGAGTGCTGGTTAAATATTTTGTAATCAAAAGATTGCTTATCTCGCGATACCAATTCCTCATTTTATAGTCAGAAATGGCAGTTAATCCGTCTCGGCCATATCTAACCCACGATCCTTTAATGGCATTCCACCAGTAAACACGGCCAGCGTATAAAGAAACGCTCTCAGGATTTAAAGTTCCTTGTGATCCCAGAAGGGTATTATAGCTTCCTAAAACCTGATTACTGAGACTTACCTGAGTATTGCCGCCGAGATCTTCAATGGTAGTCCGGTTAACATAAATGCTCCATGCTTCACGTTCGCCTATGGCCAGCAATATACTCCCAACACTTTCTACTTGTGCATTCGCGGTATTTACAAGGTTTCTGATCCTTCCATATTCTGACGGATAAATAAACTGGTCTGCTGCGCGATACCGATTAAGCTGGTTAATTAAAGATTGCTCAATAATTTTACCTCCAAATCTACACTGAGTGGTGAAGAAAATAACTGGAGGAATGTCTCTATAAGAAACTGTTGCCCTGCCGTTATACCTATCCCAATAATCGTAATTGAAATTAGGATCTGGATTCATGCTAATAGCTGTTGTCCCTTTTATTGTTCCTCCTCCATATCCAGCAAGTGTATCTCGATAAATATCTCGCCCAAAAGCCAGCACATCGGCATAATAAAAAGGAAGCTTATTGAAGATATGCCACGGACCAACATCTGTTCCGGTTACCGAGGTGTTATCTACATAAGTCCAGTCCCTTTTTGAGAAATTTCTACTTGCATGACCAGGGAACAGTATCGGATAAACTTCTCCTGTTTCATATAATATAGCATCATTCTCATTTGGCACTTTAGGTGTATAAACCTCAATCTGAAAATCAGATGGACCGGTAGATGTAGTATCTGGCAACCATAATAAATCTTTTGGTCTTTCAATCAGAAGGCCTTTACCCGTGAATGCTATAATAGGAACGTCATAAGTTTTTTTATCTGCCGTCAGGGGAGTTGCTACAGCACTTCCTAAAAATCTTACTCGATCGCCATTTCTGAAATTGTAATAAAGTTTGTTGATCGTTGGTTGATCCTGTGTGGCAGAAATTTTAGCCGCATTGTACCAATTATTAATATCGATCATTATTCGGCTACAGTCGGATAGGGTCGTTGTATTTGTAACCTTATAAATCTCAGCCGTCAAATCTCCTTTTATAGGATTGTGACGGAGGGTTTCATTTAAACTTTTATTTGATAAAGCAAGTTCTGGAGCCCCACCCGTATATTTCGTTATTGTAGTGGCGAACGTTTCATTATTTCTTAAAAAATTATTGAATTGATCTTTCTTCGCGCTTGCATTCCTGGCATTAATCTCATTTTGAATAGCCTGCTTTGTAAAGTCTGCTGCCTCATAGCTTGATACAGTTTTGCTATTGGCAAAATGATCTCGAATGACTTGTTTTACATTATCTGGAATAGATATTCTATCTAGAATTACATCTACGGAATCAATTAACGGAATGAATTGATTCACAATACCAAGCATAAACATATCAATAGTCAATGCGTTAGTTCGCATGATTTGATAAGCAACGGCCCAATCTGGCGGCTTTACTGCGGCATCTATTTTAAAATTAAAAGCAAGAATTCTTTGGATAGCAACATCTGTAGCTGTGAACTGAAATACATCTGTTGTAACACCTAAGCTTCTCCAT
>Ga0134124_10000110_pt1 | contig 77298 bp, 110 predicted proteins | sample KB304_FD_96880 | JGI IMG/M metagenome (GOLD analysis project Ga0134124, IMG submission 96880) | Terrestrial soil microbial communities without Nitrogen fertilizer from Kellogg Biological Station, Michigan, USA - KB3-0-4 | ecosystem: Environmental > Terrestrial > Soil > Unclassified ...
AACACTAAAGAAGATTAACGCCTGGGCTTGCGTCTGCGATCGCTGTGGGTATTCATGGACTTCCCTCATCAAAGATCCAAAACGGTGCGGATCGCGTACCTGTAAATCTCAATACTGGAACACCCCACGGACCCGTTTACCCGCCGATAGGAAAGCCAAAGAGCCTCAGGCCAATTAGAACAAACAGCACGAAGATGAGCAGGCTTCCACCAATCGGACGCCATGCGCGGCCATCTGGCGTTACTGCCGGCCATCCTGACCACAAACCGAAGATTAGCCAGAGGATTACCAAGAGCCAGTAGAGAAGCCCGATCGGCACTGCGCCGCCGCTGCCCGCCAGTGTTAGTAGAATTGTCATTTACAACCTCCCGAATTCGCTTAATACTTATCTTCCAGTTCGCGGAACTCAGCAATCACGGCTTCGGCTCTTTGTACTCGAAGTTCAGCGAATGCGGCCACGGCCCCTCGAATCCCTGACTCTCAAGCCAAACACGTTGCGCTTTGAATACAGCGTCCTCGGCGGTGTTTAGTAGTTCTACCATCTTGTAGCCCGCGTCCTCGGACAGCTCCACCGTTCCCGGCGCAACAACGCGCTCACAAAGGTATTCGAGAGTGCTGGCAATGCAGCCGCCGTTGAGGATGATTTTTTCCTTACAGGGAAGTCCACCCATCTTAGTTTCTCCCTCTCGCTGCTTGTTTTTCGCGCATGTCCGAGACCTTCAAATCCGTCAATTCTCGCCGCTCGGTTTCCTTTGCTATCTCACGTTTCAAGTCCTCAACCTGTCTCGCGTGATCCGCATCACGAAGCAATAGCGTGGTACTCAGATTGGAAACTTGAACCTGAATCGTTACCAGCCCGGTAACCAACACGATTGCCAGCGTGACGATGATCGCCAACAAAGGCCACGGAATAAAAACGCCTTTCGCCGCTTGTTGCGCTACCACTTGGGTCTCCTGATGAGGTAAAAACCACCGCTCCCAAAACGAGTCTTGATGCGATTTTGGCATATTAGCCGCGTTGCTGTTTGTGGGAATGGCGCGTATCTGAGTGGCGATTGCTGCATTTGATTTCATGCGCTCATTTCACAAGATCGGAGTGTCAACCGGGTTGCGCTCGGGTTGTTTTTCTTTCCGCTTTTCTTGTTCCCCATCCGGGCTTTTGTTATCGTTCGCGCGCTGCGTCGCTTGAGCCTGAAAAGTTAGGCGACGTACGCGGTCGGCGGCGAGACTTTCGGGCCTCGTCGCCACCTCCGTTTACGCCTCAAAAACGTGCGTGCGATATTTTCTAACCAGCCGCGCACCTTCGTAATAACGAAGCCTGCTGGCGAGCTTGTAGAGCCACAAGCGCATTCCTCGAATTCGCATCGCTTCAGGAAGAAGATTCGTTGCGCGTTCTTCGTTTACGTCTCCAGCAAGCGCCTTACATATCGCACTGAACACCTTTTGTCGTCTTGAAATCTTGGCTTTCCTCATGATGAAATTCTCCTTAACTTATCGATCCTATCAATCTTCACTCTTCTCGCCGTCTAGTAATCAACTGAAGGACTAAAAGTATCAAAGCAATCACGATCAGAACGTGAATAAGAACGCCGCCAAAATGAATAGCCCATCCGCATAGCCAGAGGACGATTAAGAGTGTTATCAGATACCAGAGGATCATTGCTTTACCCCCTTCGCAGCGCCATGAAGATCGCAATCAAGCCCCCTAGTGACGCGATGATAGCGAAAATCATTAGAAGTCCATTCGTGCGGCCCTCATTCTTGTCTATACGAGACGCGAGAAATGTTATCTTCTCAGTATTGCTTCTACTGGCCTGCTCTGCCTCCGTGCGAGGCATCAGCGTCCGCTCCCGGTCGTTCATAGCCCCACGCCACTCGTTTGCGCTTGCGCGCCATTTCTCCGCGTTCGTCTCAGCTACCGCAACCGCCTTTTCTGACGCTGCCAGCGCCGCCGCCACCGCTTCCTTCTGCGCCGTCAGAGCATCCTTGACCGCCTGCTCCTGGGCGATGAACCGCTGATCGTAATGGGCTTTGAGCGTCTCGACTGTCCATTGTGAATCTTCGCGGCCCATTCATATCTAGCCTCACTGAACCTTCATCGCGGCTTTCAATTCCGCAAGTCGATCACTCAACTCTTTCGCCGGATTTGCTGCCGGCCCGCCTACAGTTCGCGACGATCTGGGTGCAACACCGTAATAGACCTTCGCGGCCTCGATTATGCCGCGCAAGATGTTTTCCACGTTCTGAAGTTTGGGACTCAGCTTGAAATGCCCGCGTCTTTCGATGTCGAAAAAGCGCACCTCAAAGCGGGAGATCGCTTCCACCTTGCAAGGCTTCGACGTATCACAGGCTTTCAAATCAGTGGAAAGCGTTGCGGCCCCTTGCGCGAGATCGGAGAAGTCCTGAATTACTGCCTGCTTCTTGTCGCCCAGATTGAGCGAGTTTATGAGCGGCGTGCTTGCGGCGAGAATCAGTCGAAGCTGGCTTGCGAAGTCACTGGCACCGCAGTTGGCGAGTACCAGGATCGTGATTAGTGCGAATGCGTGAATGGATCGACGGTTAAGCATACGCGCCTCTTTCGATGTAAATGGTTTGGCGTAGATTAAATACGCGCCCCGCGCCAACTTTGAACGGGTTATCGGGAGAATTCTTGAGGATTGACGCTATGCTGCCGTCCGGCCAGTAAACAATCTTGCCATCAAACCACGCTTGCAGCGCCTGGGTGTCATCATGAACCCCGTCGCCGTAGAGAACGTAACGCTTCCCACCAAAAAGAGTCGCTGGCGCAAGAGCTACAGCCGCCGCAACCAACGCGCTCGTGCAAATAAACGATCTGCGATTCACAGAAATCTCCTTTACAGGGATATTAAGACGATTGATCACCGTCTTAGAGGATAGCTTTTGTGGTTTATTTACGTTCGCTGGAAGGTTAGAAAACACAAACAGCCTCGATCCTTTTAGACCGAAGCTGCCTGCGTGAATTGGCGACAGCCCTGACCACGCTTACTCGGTTGGGCGATATGGCCGACCATTTCTGGCCGTGGCTTTTCCATGTACTCTAGCTCGCGGATCGCCTTGGAGACTGATTGCTCAGTAGTACACGCTCGCTGATTTAAGGACTGCCGGGCCTTTCGGCCAGCGCTTGAAAAGAACTAACGACTGAGGCTTGATGAATTACGCGCGGCTAGCACCAAGCACGAGACGTTTGCGACTCTCTCAGACGCAAAGACATTTTACCACGACTCTCTACCTCACCACGCTCCGCCGCCAAAGCAACAGCTTCCACCATCGCGTACCGCGCACAGTTCCGAAACGACGAACGATCCAACCGGCATCCCAAAGGTCTTTGCGCCAAGTGTGAATGTCGGTAATTGCGATTGGGCCGATGCGAAGATTGATCGTCATTTTGGTCTACCTCATTACTCGCCGTCGCAAAACTTACTTTGTCGGCATGGGCCGCACCGCATTCTATCAGGGAACCGCTCGCCGTACATATCAACCGGCGGCGATACCAAGTGTCCGCATTCTAGTTTCCAGCGGGGCGCTCGCACCATCATGCCGTCATCATCCAACCCGAGATTAGTGAACTCCTCGGTGCTTACCACGGCCCGCAACGGAGCATTCCGAAGTCCGATACGCTTCGCTTCGCCGGCCTCCATTCGGGCATCACGTTCCGGGTTAGGCTTTAACAGGCCAAGGTCTGTCGCCTTCTGAACCATTCGCCTATGTTCTTTTATTCCGCTCATGTTTCGTTCCTCCAACCTGATGGAGTCACCTACCGGACACTTTCGTTTTCTCTGAACTTACTTTGCGGGTTTCTTCTTCTTTGGGCGTCCGCCCGGAACCGCTCCGCGCTTTCGATTCCAGTGCGGATCGTAATTCCATGAACAGCAAGCATATCGCTCTCCCTCGCTAATTCCTGTCGAAGCCACGCCTTGATTGCCTCATGCCGTTTCCAGAACCGCTCCTTGTTGCCGTAATACCATCCGGTCTGTTCGCAGTCGTCCGCGTAACTCGCAATCTGAGCAAGCATCGTCGCGCTAAGTTTCAGCCGCTTTTTTGATTTCATGATAGCCACTCTGTTCTTCTCCTTTTGCGAGCAATAGCGAGCGGTCGTCTGTGAATGCTGGTCGTCTCGCCAGGTCTGGGTTCTTATTTTTATGATCCTATAAATCGAAAGAGAAAGCCGATCCACCTCCAAAGTAGATCGGCCCTTGCTAAAACTAACCACAGATTGTGTTGGGAAACGCATTAAATCTACTGAGTACCTGATCGACATGTGATACGCATATTGACTCCTTTGTTTGATTTGATTTCAGCATAACTAGTTTGTGGACTTACGCCGCTACGGGTTTGGCTCTGTAATCCTCAGTCGGAGGTTTGATCGTGATCTTCGGCATTGGCTTGTCTGTGCGCACCCATTCGGACACTCGGCCGCCGCGGGCCTGATCTGGTTTCCACTGTTGAGGCTGCTTGATGAAATAGCCGTCAGTTTGAAGATTAAGCATTACGCGGCGAACCTCTGAAACCGGAAGGAAAGTAAACTCTGACATGAGGCTGTCCGTGTTGTAGCCCTTCTCCCAGGCGTAGAGCAACGCTTCCTCTGCGGCCTCGATAAACAATCCGTCGTGGCGTTCGAGCAGTTGCACGATTATCTCCAGAATATCATCCGCACAACGGGTATCGGGACACCTCAACCGGAGGGCATCAAGCGTAGGGTGCGCGTCAAAGTGAAGCCAGTTAGCCATCGCTTTGCGCTTCTCGCCGCCTATGGACTCAACAAAAGCCTTTCGCGCCGCGCTTCGGGTTTCCTTAATTTCCTCAACCGCTTTGCGGGCATCCGCGACCGAGAAAAAAGGGTTGTCTGCTTTCTTCTGCGCAAACACCTCCAACGCTTCTTCAGCGTCGGGCGCTCGCAGGGCTTGCTCGTAAAATCCCTTCTCCGTCAGGTCTGCGAATTTCTGATCGATCAGAAATTTCCCAAGCGTGTCGATAATTTGGGCGTTACGGTAAATCGTTGAACGGCTCTGGCCCTTTAAGTACGCTTCCTTGTCAACCGCCGCGACCACGCCCACGTCATCGCCTTTGGACTCAAGGCGCTTGAACATCTCAGAATCACAAGCGCACTCGACCACCCAAGCCCATGTTCCAACCTCTCGCGCCTTGTCGCGTATCTCTTTAATCTCTTCCGGTTCAAGTTCAGGAAGGAGCAGCAGCAACGAGTCACGGGTCTGTTCGAGACTGTTTGCGCCGTGAATGATTTCGGCCAAGGCTTCAGTTACGCGGGTCTTACGTGGTTTTGGTTTTAAGGCTGCTGACACAGGGGTTGCTCCTATTCAAACTGTTTCTATTTCCATTAATCAACTCCCATGAACTTTCGCGGCTTACTTAATTGCGAATTTCAGGCTGCCCTTGCGGACAATTCGAGGCTCATTCCAAGCCCGACCTTGAGCGTGTTGATAGCGGCGTTAACGTCTCTATCGTGCTCGGCTCCACAATGAGCACACGTCCAAAGTCTTACCTTCAAGCCTGCCCATCCGCTCGGCCCGGAAAGAGCGCCGCACGTCGAACAAGTCTTGGTGGAATTTCGTGACGGCACTTCGATGTACTCACGACCGCCTGCACGGCACTTGTACGCGAGCATAGATCGAAGCTGTCCGTGGCTACTTGATGCGACGGACTTGCCGAACTTCTTTGCGATGTTTTTATGATTGTCTGCGCTGAAGGCGATTAACTGATTCTCGGAAACCAATCGTCGCGACAACTTGTGATTGCGATCCTTGCGCTGATTCGCAATTCGCTCGTGTAGTCTCGCAACCTGTTTGCGGTTAACGCCTCGCTGGGCCTGCGCCAATCGCAACGCGGAGGCTTCTAATTCTCGTGGGTGCGACATCTTCTCGCCTGACGATAGTGCGAGCAAATCCTTAAAGCCAGGGTCGATACCTATCTCTGAATCAGAGACGTGCGGAATCGCGTTTGGTTCCGCATCTATGAATAGACACAGATACCAGCCGCTTGCGCGCTTAACGATTCGGCCGCATTTGACTTTACCTTCAGGGACTTCCTGTTTGTGGTGGCGGATGCGCCCCAGAGTCGGGATGCTTATGCGGCGATCGGGCCATCGCTTTACCGGATCGATTAGCGGAATACTGTTGAGTCGATTGCGGAATCCTTTGAGTCGCGGCCTGCGAGCAATACCCTTGAAGCATCGAGACCACGCGAGGTACGCATCGGCCAAGATCCCTTGAAGCACGTGACTTGGAATCTCCACCTTCTGGGAATGGTTCGCCAGAAGATTCTGAAAGGCTTTCGGCGTATAGAACACCCGGTCACGAGCGTCGTTCTCGATCTTTTTTACGCCCCAGTTCCACACGGCGGTTAGATGGCAAAGCCAGCGGTTAAGCTGGCGCTCTTGCCGCGGAGTGAGTTTCAGTTTTAACTGAACCTGAACCATGTGAAACTATCTTATTTTACAACACTTTAGCGAGAGATTGGAGAACTTTGTTCAACTCCCTTCAACACGTCTCGCAATAGGCTATGCGGCCTCTGTGCGTCAGAATCCAGCCGTGAATCGTCATCGGGAATTGTCCGCCCAATGTGAATTCGACGGCATCCACCAATCCCTTTTCTTGCATTGCGTCGAGAATCTTGGCCTTCGATTGGAAACAGCGCGGCAGACTCTTGTGATAGAACGCTTGCGCAATCTCAGAAGCGAACATCTTTTCGAGCATCTTCATTTCTGCTTTCGTGATCGTGTCTGCCATTACCTAAACTCCCTCAACCCGCAACCTCAATTCCAAGCGCTGCGAATGCGTCAGCTAAAGTCTCAACTTTGAAGATCGGATAGCCCGCCCATTTCTCCGCAAACTCCTTCTGGCCGGGACGCAGTTTTCGTGCGCTTGGCTTCTTCGCGCCGTCCTTCAATTCAAAAAGCACCAAACGTTGACGGTGACCCACAAGAAGATCGGGGATTCCTTTGCCGCCTAACTTCTGAACCTTGACGCCGATCTTCTCTAAGGCGCTCACGATTGCCTTCTCGTTGGCATCTTTTCTGTGAACCGCGTAACGCATCTATTTCGTTTCGATTGCTGCTAGAGCAGCTAGACAGATTGCTTTGGGGAAGGTTTCGGCTTCAATCCATTCATTGTGCAAACCGTCTGTTAGTCCGTCTTTTAGAAATTGCGCAAACCACCGCCTTTGTCCGTTACGCTGGATTAAATAGTCCGACATGAAGTGGAGTCCTGGCGCGGCGATCTTCTCGACTACTTCCATTGCTGCGGAGATGTCCGTGGAGTAGCGTGGGAGTATTGACGCGCCCACCTTATCCGCGCCAGTCATCCAGTCCCAACCCATTACCTTCACGCCAATCTGCTTATCTAATTCTCGATCTTCCATCTCCACCTCTTTGCGAGCGAGCCACGAAACTACATCGAAACGGGCGTCGCTGAATTACCGTTGCTTTCAGAAAATAAATTCATTTCTGTTAATGAGAACCAGAACCCTTCTAACTTTGTCGTCACGGTCTCCGTTTTCTCGCTCTGGTACGGCGTCCGATGCTAATCCTGATCATCAATCCAAAGCTGCGCGTTATCCCGCGCTTCGTCTTTATCTTCGCCGCGCGCATCGTGAACGCTGTTCTGTAGTTCGTCGTGAACGAAGCCCCACCATTCGCCCGCACGCTCTTGAAGGTCGATGTAGTAACCGCGATAGTATTCCCACTGTTCGCCGTTCATGGTCTTGCTTCCTTGGCTACGCGCCGACCCTTAGCCGTCAATCGCGCGATTTCGATTATTCCCGGCACGCCAAGCCGCTCAATAAATCCTTGCGACATGCAATAGCGATAGCCTTTGGTTTTTGATGGCGGCAGAACAAGTCCTTTGCCCGGCTCACATTTCGCCAACTCAATAAGTAGTTGCTTCCAGTTCTCGATTGCCATCTCTTTCCTCTCAGATACCCCGAAGCGCAGCGTCTTTGAAATGAACGTGGCCGCATTCACAAACACATTTCACCGTCTTAGCGGCGTGCGGTGTGAATTGTTCACACTTATCACACCATTGCACCTCTGCCGCACATTCGGCAGTCACCGCGCCCTTTGATGGCGTCCCGCACGTCACGCAGTTCAAGAAATGCGAATAGCGCGGCTGGCGTTTGGTTCTAGCCATTCTCACTTCACCTCAAAAAGAAAAGGCCCGAATAAATTCAAATCAAAATCATTCAGTTTCATGCTACCCAGAACCCTTCCTGCTTATGTTCTAAATCCCCGCTAACCGCGCTGGTGGGTTGTGTGTTGCGTAACACGAACGCAGCGATGTGCCGCCCTGTCCCTTTTCCCGGTTTGTGATCTTCGATTGAAAGCCAGCGCACGTCGCCCAGGTTCCGCACCGTGGATCCAATCGTTTCCAGAATCATCAGCACCCACTTATCAACCGGATAGACCAAGACCACCGTTTTGCCCTTCTTGTGTTCCTCGATTGCTTTGCGAACCCACGCAGTCGGGCCTTTCTTCTTACCGTTATGAATGATCGAACCGAACGGCGGGTTGACGTAGTTTGATTCGCCCCATTCGCATGTAAGCCCGTCAAAGTTCTCCGGCAACGGATACGGACACGGATCAAACGTGAATCGAAACTCCGCGTTCAAAGCCTCATACAACTCCGGCGGTGTGAGCCAATAATGCTTTCCGTCGTCACTGTTGCCGACGTGAAACTTGTTTGCCTCCGGCTGTAGTTGACTTTGGTGCATTTCAAAAAGAAACCCGATCAGGCGTCCCCAATCGGGCTACCGAAGCCCCTGCTAACCACTCGCGAAAGAGGAAGGACAGGGGCAACGATGCGTTAAAAAATAAAAGTTCGTTACGGCTTACGATTTCCGCGATGTTTAGAACCACTCGCGAAGGGTCGCGCAATTCGTTGCGCAGCGTTCCTCTAACAGCATGTGAGTATCGCGGAAAATCACGAGCTATAACTGTGCCGACAGTGGCGGATGGATCAAGTGTCCCACTAGGAATGGGCGCGGATCGGCAAATCGCTTTCCCTGTAAACAGGTTTTCTCCGGGCAACGGGACGGTAATCGATCCGTCAATGCCAGCTACGTCCCGGTCGTATGTCAGAGTCATCAACATGACAAATAAAGCGAGCTAAAGCCGATCTCCTTGAGCCTGAAATAACAGACCATACCCTTCGCCAATAGCCACATCAGCCTTCTCAGGAATACTGACGAGGGAAGCTGGCGGTCTGTCTGATCCTGCTTTTGGTCTACAAAATAATTCATCACAAGCCCTACTTCTTTGGCTGTATGGAGTGAAACAGAATGGACAAGAATCTTTGTCGTTCATTCTGTCTGGGCCTTTTGGTCTCATTCGCAACCACGTCCAACTTCGCCTGGGTTATTCGGCGCGGTAAATTGCTGCCACGGCACAAAGCCTTTCGGACACCAGAAACCCCATTCGCGAATACGCGGCCCCGTGATAACCAGCGTCCAGCAGGGGATCGGTTGCCGCGCTACGCCGCCCCGCTTCAACAGAACTACGCGATGCCGATGCGTTGCGCGACGAATACCCACGGACAGCCAACGCCGAAACACCCACTTGCCGCCGGTCACGATCTCCCAATAGCAACCCTTTAGCATGAACGAGACGAACCACCACGGGTGATCGTGTAGCGCTCGATCTTCGTCGTCACGCATGAACTTGTGAATGTAAATACTCAGCCACGGATTACGCGGAATGACGTACCAACGCAGAAGATAAGGATCGTCTTTCCGGCCGACGATGAAATGCGGGCCACCGCACAGCCATCCGCGAAGCCATTTCTCAATCGCGGCGCGGGCGCTCCAGTTAGGTTCCAGACTTGTGCGATTCAATATTTTCACGCTGCTTTCAGATGTAATGGAAGTCCGTTTTCTGTCCACGCGGAACATTAACTATCCATTTCATCCACTCGGTATAAGTGAATAGATCGGCGAGTTGTCGAAAGATTGAGATTTCCGAAAGGATGGCGAGAACTAGAAAAGTCCTACCTGCGGAGCCAATCTTGAGATTAATCGCCAATGTTTTCCTATTCACCACCTGATTCTAAGTCCAAAAAGTGTCCACGTCATGCTATTTTCCGCTCTAAAACCGCTTCCATAACCTTCGCGGCGCGACTTCTCGTTTCACCGCTCGGATGCGAGTAGTAGAGGATCATCGTTCGATCCGAATGTCCGGTGATCGATTGAATCGTTGACAGGTCTGTCCCTGCCCTAAGCAAGTCCGTGGTCAACGTGTGGCGGCAATCGTGAATGATGATGCCGTCCTGATCGTTACCGTAAGGTATTCCCGCGTCGCGACAGCCGGCCGCGAGAACGCGATAGAACTTCGGGCTTGTTTGACCGCTTCGGGTGAACACGAATCGAGATTTCGTTTCTGAGGCACGACGTTCGAGAATTCGGCGCATCGCAGACGTGATCGGAACATATCGGTTCTTCGGGTTCTTCGTCTCGCGTACTTGGATATCCGTTTCGCCAATGTGCGCCCACTCAAGTTTATCTATCTCCCCGTGGCGCATTCCGGTCGCTAGAGCGAATTGAAAGAGAAGTCCCACTGTCTGCCTTGCCCTTGCGTCGGCATCAGTCTCCAGCGGTCGCCTATCACTCATAAGGCAGTCAATAATCGCCCACCGCTCCTCTTGCGTGATGTATCGCTCGCGTCTCCGGCTCTTACCTTTGGGTCTGGGTATCTTCGGCACGATCCATTGTCCCAACTGTGGATAAAGAATTCTCGCAGCGTAGAGCGCGGAACCTATCGTGTTCAATTCGCGCTTGACTGACTCAGGACTAATCCCCACCGCGTACCGAGCGTCAACATAACGCTGAAGATCGGGCGTCGTAACCTGATCCACCGCAACGCCGCGAGGCATTAAGTCAGCCAGCCGAGTGAGCAGGGTGCGCGCTCGCGTCTTTTCCTTCTTGCTGCGGATCGTCGCGCAGCGTCTTTCGATTAATTCGAGAAACGCGGGCGCATCAACGGTCGTACGGATGCCAAACTTCTTCAGTTGTTTATCTCGCCGGATTTTATACGCCGCAGTTTCAGCGTCGGCCTGAGTCGCAAAGGTCGCTCTGATTCGCTTCCGATTCACGCGGATATCAAGCTGCCACTCGCGCTTACCGGACTTCTTATTCTTGATAGGTTTGATCACGCGGCGAATCATAGGTTTAACTAGCCAGTCTCAGCAATGTTTTACGCTGCTCGTTTTCTGCCCTTGCCGATTTGATTAACTTGAAAGCTAATGCTTCAACTTCACTCCGAACCAGGAACACGCGGCGCCCTAACCGAACGTGGGTCAACTCTTCCGTGCCAGCTTTGCGCTGCCGAAAGGTCGTGTGATGCAGCGGTAAAATCTCCGAGGCTTGCTCGAAACTAATCAGCGGAGACTCTGCTATTTGTGAAACCTTTGTACTCATGCTGCGAACATCTCGGTGCTTATGTGTTCTGAACACGTATTGACCCTGCCGAACGAGGTGGCAAGTTGTCCGCAATGACATCGGGCGCGCAAGTCGTTGCCGCTTACTACTCCGTCGCCAATTTCTTTCCAGAACTGCGCGTGCGTGCCGAACCCCAAAACCAAGATGTACTGCATGATTGAAACTTGATCGTAGAGTCCTGTGCGTTCGCATTGATTCACTACGTCTTGAGTGAGAATGTCTGCGCCTGTTCCGTTAGAGCAATAAACAAAGTGCGCGTTGTGCATTTCATCGAGAATGCCGAACACTTTGTCGTAAGTGTGCGAACGATCTAGTTGTGGTGAGTATCCGGCAGGCTCACCTAGCTTCTGATTGCAGTCTAAGCACTTCCAGCCTTCCTCGTTCGACTCAGGCCAATAGCCCACGGATTTATGTTTACACTCACCCATTAGGATCGTTCCCCTCCTATGTACATCAAGCATTAGGATAATGAAGCACAATACCCTTCCTGCTTACGGTCTGAGTTCCTGAGTCCCACGCAGGTACGTAGCGTCATGCGGCGTGCGCGCGAAGCGTCGCTTGACTGTCCATCCAAACTTCCCCGATTTGATTACGCTCGAACCACCCCTCAAGTAGTTCAATCTGAAAACAGCCGTCCTTCGTGCGCGTGTTTCTAACATTAAACACCCGACGCCAGTCCAGCTCTCGCTTGTTGTTTTTATTCGGGTAGCAAAACACTGGCCCAATCTTCAGCGCGTCGGAAACCTGACGCGGCGATTGCAGTAAGTGACGCCCCTTCGAGGCGTGGGTTTCTTTCCCAAAACGCTACGCAGCCGGGACACTCGCCTTTGGGGATTACGAGAGCTTCAACGGGTCGCTTTTCTCTGCGGTGTCTGGCCGGATGACCGAGACACGCGACGCCGGGACCGCAAACTAAACAGGTCTGCGCTGGTTGTTCTGTTTGCATAATCTTCATTCTTTCTTTGCGAACGAAAAAGTGAGCGGTCGTCCTTGCTGCAAGGTCGTCAGGGAATGCCCTGCTGGCTTCAAAACTTCTGATTCATCTGTGCGCGACCATAGGTAGTACTCCGGGGTCCGTTTCTATCTTGTTATCTGGGCTCGCTTTCCGCTCGCGCGATTCGCTCGCACTTTCCAAAATGTTCACTTGAGTACGTCCAGCGCTTTCTCAAGAAGGCTTGCCGCCTGCCGAGCTTCTTCTTGCGTCTTGAAGTCCTCAACATGAAGCAGGCCGCTGCCGGTTACGTGCCAGTAAACCGACCAGCACGCTATCGCAGGGTCGCCCGCTTCGCATTGCTCCATGAGTTCTTTACCTTCATCGTCCGCCCCAACAATCGCGCAGGGGTGAAACTCTACTGCGTCAGGAAATCGCTCCATCGTCGTCTCCTATCAACATGAATTGTGCCGACTCGCGCTTTCGTTCCACGGTAACAATAGTGTCATTGTGAACGCCGCCATGACTCACGAGCAAGATTTCCTCGGTAACAAACCCGTGCTTAACTCCCATGCCAACCGTGTTCCAGCCACACGAGATGACAATTCCTTCCGGCTCGCATATTCGAGCGATAGCGGACTTCCAATCTGCCCAAGACTTGCCCTGCGTGTCCTGCATAGTCGTTACGCGCCCAACTTGCGCGTAACACTCCGCCACCTGTCGTGCCGAGTATGGCGGATCGAATATGACCAAATCGGCGGAGACCTTGCGCGCCTCAAGCATTGCTAGGAACTCAAGTGCGTCCACGTGAGACTCTGCGGCTGTTTCAGGATTCAAGTCGTTGGTGTACGTCGCCCATCGCTTGTTTCGCGCAAACGGATCAACGCTCACTTTCGACTGGTAGAGATACGATTTCACTAAGGCGCGGATCGGTGGAATGTCAAAGGTGTTCGGAGAAGGCATCGCCCACACGCGACGCATCGGAATCGCCCGCTCAATCGAAACCAATTCTTCTTGAATTACTGCGCTCATTTACCCTCGCGCGGAACGCGCTCACGATCTCCCAAAGCACCGAGCCTCTTAAATCACCCGTGGTTTCAATCTCTAAATTCAACCTTCACGACGCCGAAGCTCTTGTACTCGCGAGCGAAGGCAGCGACGTTCTTTCCAAAGTAAGTGACGACGCTTCCCTTCGACACGCCTTTCTTGATCGTTCCATCCGGTAAGCGATAGTTGGTTCGCGGAACCAGAGAACACTGAGGAAGCCTTGCGAGCGGCTGAAACCAAGCCTCGGATGTTGCCGCGTAAGTGATATTGCAGGCTTCGACCGTGCGGCCTTCGTAATACTCGCGTACAAGTTTTGCGATCCACTTTGTATTGCCGTGGTAAGGGTAGGCGTGGTGGATATGCTCTTTAATGCACGATGCCCCACACGCTTCCTCCGCGCGACCGAATGGATGATTGAGCCAGATGCGCCCATGCCAAAGCCGGGCAAGTCCGTCATCTTGCGCGGTGAAGATCCGCGTTGCCTTGACGATTCGATTCGCGTTCTCGCTACTCGCCGGATCAAGATCGATTCCGCCCATAACACGGCGCGCGGCCTCAACGATCTCGACGGGTGTGTAATATTCGACTTCGCCAGAGGTTTGATTAATAAGCTGATGTGCTGCTACTACCATTTCTGCTCTTTCCCATACTGCACAGTCTCCATTAAGTCTTGAAGGGTTACTCACTGCTCGGCCACCAACGCAAATCTTCATTCCCGATCTGCGAGCTATACACACGATGAATCTTCCGCAAGTCTGCTAATCGTTTCGCCAGCACGTACCGATCAAGAGTGCCGAGTCCCGCAAGTTCCTTACTCGTTTTCCCTGGATACTGTGTGACTAATTCCAACGTCATTTTCGTTTGTCCTCGCAGCGCTCCGCTTCGTCTGAGTTCTTGCTCGGCCCGGTGTGAACTTTTCGGGTCCGTGTTCCGGCTGAGTTGCGGTATGTACTCATCGTCTTTCAGTGGAGGCGCGGTTGCCGTTCCTCCAAAGAAGCGATCAAAGTCTAAAGATGATTGAGCGTTCATGCTGCGACTGTCTTAACCCGCGTTATCACCCCTGAAGGCGCAGACCTTCTTGTGATCCGCTCTGTTCCGGTTGTCTTAAACCGTCCTTTAGAATCCAAATCATCCGAGGCGGAACGAGGCGCTAGTAATTTGTCTACACATCCATCGCATAGGCCGTCTATGCAATCCTGAGGATCGAATACTGGATGTGAACACTGAACACAGATCATGCTGCGCGTCTCGTGTAAATCATTTTCTTAGTGCAATCGCGGCAATACGCTGACGCCTTATTAGGCCGTGCGTTGCAGGCGTAAAACTGGCTAAGTGACAACCTGTTCCCGCATCCCTTTGGCGCAGGACATACCCTGCTTCGCTCTAGCCAGTGTGAATTTGAAGCGTTGAATTTCATCAGAACATCGACACATCGTCAGGGTCTTCAACCGGAACGTGATCGCATCTTTGCGCCGGCAGTTTGTATCCTTGCGCGTCTTTTCCTTCCGGCACGTAGAGACCTGAGCCGAAACATTTCTTGCAGACATCACCGGACAGGAGATTCGTGGTTTGCGCTAGCGCGTTTCGCTCGGAGGCGCAGAGCGAACGGAACCCCTGTATCAACTGCGGCGCGGTCAGGGTGTACGTGTTGTCGCTGTCCTGCATCGCTCTCACGTAGGCGTCAGCCAAACGATTCTCTGGTACGGCCCCTAATAGAATCTCTGACCACGTTGCGACGTGGATCATCAACTCTTCGTTTTCGAGCGGCGGCATTCCCGACGCCACGCGACTCTTAACGATTAGCTGCGCGACCGCCTGATCGTATGAACTCAAGGTTAGACCTGAGTTGATCAACTCGCTTTGCTGATGCTGAAGGTTTGCTGTTTCCATTTCCGTTTGTTCCGTTTTCCAAGATCGCCATGAACTTCTCGACGCGCTCTCCGTCCCTGCAAATCAACTCCAAATCGTCATACTTCATCCCGGTATCGTTTTGGCCCTGGTGAAACGGTGACGCTCGGCATCCCCTTATCGCGGCTCGGATTTGCTCAGGCGAATAACCCTGCTGTAAGCGAGCAATAACGCGCCGCCTGCGCTTGTCCGTGAACACCGCCTGGCCGTGGCCGGTTTGTTCTCGCCAGTAATCGAAGATGGAAACCGCAAGCGCAGCGCGCGGCACGTTCTCGGTATCGTCCTCGTTAGTGTTCTCGGTATCGTTAGTGTTCTCGGGTGACACGTCGAAACCGGATAAATCTGGATTCACCTGGATGCACCCGGATTCACTAAGGCTCGGAAATCGCTTAATACGCTTACCGTTTCGCCCTGCCGGTTGCGAATCCTCAAAGCCGACAATGTGTAGATATGGCTCGCCTTTGGCTTCGTAGAATTCAATCAGGCCCGCCTCTTTCATCTCCCGAAGCCACCCAGAAACTTGTTTGGCACTGATTTTCGATAATCGTCGCCCTGCGGTTTTGGCGTGACAGAGGTCGGGATCGGCGTGGCCGTTGCCAAAATCGTCCACGGTGACAAGAATTCGCCAGAACCACGCCTCGGCTTGGAGTGAGAGGCGATTGATTCGTTGGCCGGTTGTGAAGCCGGAGTACAGACGGCGGTAGACGCCTCGGGTTAGGTCGGTTACGGCTTCGTCTTTCATGCCGCTCTCCGTCCTGTCGCAAACCGCTGGCGGTCAAAATCCTTATTCTCTCGTCGCCGCACTCGGGCCATTTTCCGAGGCGGTTTGGTTCTGCGGCGAAGCTCTCGTTCTGCTATGTCCGTCGCTCGGGCGAGGTTGCGCTCCCATCGTTCCACTAGCGATTCGGCATAGAGTCTCGGCTGTGCAGTCTCCCAATAGTGAAATGTTTCAGGCGTCTCGCGGCTGATTTCCCCTGCGAGGATGGCGCGCGCCCGTTCCAGCTTGCGCTCACATTCGGCGATCCGCGGCCCTGAGTATCGACACAGAACGGTTTTGTTAAATTGCTCTTGTTGTTCGCGCTGATACTGAAGATGTTTCGAGTCGGGCCGTGTAGACACCTTGCGAATAGAAGCTATCGCCTCCCGCAGATCGCCCTCAGATGCGACCTCGTAAAACCGGATACCTCGCCGCTCGCAGACTGCTCGCTTCTGCTTGTCGGCCTCGATCTGGCGCTCAAAACCCTTGGCGTTTTTGTGGAAATGCGACGAGAATTGATAATGCTGAGGCCCCTGCACTTCGATTGCCGTACGAATGCTTGGAATGTAGATGTCGAGTTCCAAGCGTTGGCCCTCTGAATTCCTAAGCCAATCGGGGCGCACGTTTTCTTGAACCGCGTGACAGCCAAAGATTCGATCAACCTCTTTTACAGTTTGGGCCTGAAGGCGTGATGTACCCATAAACAAAAACCCCTTAGCGAGATGCCTGGCGCTTTGGGAAGCAATTCAAATCCGAAGACAAGAATCAGTAACCAGAGCACCCCGCTAAAGGGTCTTCAGTCACGGTTGCTTCCCAATTCAACCGGCCAAATTGTCAACTTCATTTCTTATTCTCCATAGATTTTCAACTTACGTTTTCCGGTTACCATGCCCAACGTGATACGGCCTTGCTCGGCATCGAAACTCTGCGCAGATGTAGACATGTAACTTCAAGGGATTCTTTCGATCTGGAATCATTTCTTGCCGGCGCAGTAGTGACCTGATATGCGCCTCTGCCTTTCCCCTGGATTCGTGTCCTACTTTTCTGCACATCTCACCTGATTCCTTTTTGTGCGACCATAGGGCATTCCACGGCGTTCGTTACGTTATGGGTGCGTGGCTCGCTTTCCGCTCGCTCAGTCAGCGTTACGTAACCAAGTTTCTCTTCTTCTTTTTCGAGCCAGTCTGCAATATCGGCGCGCGACCAGCGGTGGCTATCGTTTAAGTGAATGATTACGTCAGTCATGTCCACGGCATCTTCGTCTTGGCATTGACTAACCGGACAAGTTGAAGGCTCTTTGAGGTAGGGGTATTCTAATTCAGGAACCGCAGCGCTAACGCCTTCCAGACCGCCTGTCATTGCTTCATAGCCCGCGCCTATCGCGCACGTGCTTCCATCGCGGTACATCTGGCGAAAGGACTGCGGCCGGAGCTTCGCCCCTTCTCGAATAGCCTCACTGAACGATGCGAATAGTTTCATTGCGCTTTACCTCTGGCCGGTTTACCGGCCCACGAATCGTTGACGTAACGAACGTCTTTAGTTGCCCTATGGCTTCACACTTCAAAAGTTCTGAGAACTCAAGAGCGAGTGTCGCCGCCTACACGACACGCTGGAGTTTCCCCGCAGTCGCCAGCGGCATGTAGCCACCGACTTCGACCGCTCTCTCGATACATTGGCCGCATCATGCCTTGGATCGACACGACAAACCGCTTAGATAGGCTTATCCACCACCTACCTGTCACCAATGAATCTCTTTCAAATATCCGTTGCGCGACGCGCCCTCAGTTGCCTTCTCACGCCCCCCGCGCAAGCCTTAAACGACTTCTTCGCTTAACGATCCATCGTCTCGAAGCCAGGTAATGCCCCTGACCTCGATTGCTCCAGTCATTGACGGCCACGTCCTCCGGTCGTAAAACTGCGCCATCGCGTCGGGCCCGTCTTTGGCTGCGTCAATTTCACGCTCTCGCCAGTCTGGCCATTTCGCATTCGCTTTTAGTTCTTTGGTGCGATAGGTGATTAGGGCGCGTTGCGGTTTCTTGTCTTTGTCGTCCATGTTTCTCCTAGAAGGGCACGTCGTCATCCGATTGATCGTCGCCGACAGATTTATTCAGCCGGAAGTTGTCTAGCTTCTCGCTTAACGCTTGAATCAAATCTTCTGTCTGCTCGAAGGAGAGACCGGCAGCGCCCTTGGTCGTTTCAAACTTCTCGTTCACGTACTGGTCAAGTCTGGCTGGGCTGAATGGCGGCTCGTAGCCTTCATCGTTTAGCAGCTTGCACGCGCTCCGCACGCCCTTCATCAGCGCTTCCTTGCGCTCGGCCATTAGATTGCCCTGCGGCGGCTCAGAGGCCGGAGAATCGCCCAGGATGACGTTGTGACGCTGCGCGTCAATGCAGACCGTAGCGAAGCAGGCTTGCTTGGCCTGATCGTCCACAAGGTTCAAAGCAGTAATGAGTTCAATGGCAACATCGGCACAGCCCAGAAGGTGCGTCTTAAAACTTTCGGCGTCGTATCTCTGTGGCGCCGAATACTCTACGCGGGTGTCAGGCTTGTGACCGTTCCCGTTCGATTTGGCCGGCGCAGTTGTTCCGTTTCCGTTCTGCCATTCCCACTTGGCCGAGCCCGTAACAACGATCTGATCGAAGGTCTTATCTCTGTATTGCTCATGCTGAACGCTAAGACCTGTCAGTCCGTGCTGCTTTGAATGGTTCGCTTTGAGTATGACCGTTTGCCCGGCCTTATCGTTTCCGACAGCATCGACATTCTTTAGTTTTAATCGCCCGCCACCGGCCAGTTGTAGTGTTTGAAACGACCACGGGCCATGTTCACCTTCGCCCGATTTTCGCTCGTAAACTTTGTCGATCTTTACTGTCACCTCTGGCGGCGTGAACCCGTCTGGCTGCTGTAAAATTTCTTGTAAATCCATAAGACTCCTTATGCGGCTCGCTTCTTGAGCCTTTTGTCGATGTCGTACGCTTCTCGAAAGAGAATAAACTGACGCCAGCCATCATCAAGATTCTCGAAATAGTGATGACTAAAATCTGCTTCGTCGCGGCTGAATCGGCATAGATGGAATCCGCCCTCGATTGGCTGATCAGGGAAGTTTTCTTCCCAAAGAGCTTTGTACGCCGCTACCTGTACCAAGGCATCCCGATAGATAGCCGATGAAGTTTTCCAGTCTGCGAGGCTTCGTACGCCGTCAATTTCCACAACTGCGATTCCGTCAAACGTGCCGCCGAATTTATACTTCTCAGACACTAGGGCCATTTCCGTTTTGACCACCGAGAGTTTCGTGGTTCGTTCCCAATTCAAATAGTTTTCATAGGCGCGGTTCGCTCTTTCCAGAATCTCCGGCGAAACCTTTTCCGCTTCAATCATCGCCGTGATTTCCGCGTCAGACTTTCCGGTGATGTGATACTCGACTAGCGCGTGGGCGATGGTTCCAGCTTGCGCGGCGTCGTCCTTCGTCTCGCGGAAGTCGAACCCGTTGCGACCCTGATCCCAAGCCCAATAGATGATGCCGCCAGAGTCCTTAAAGCGTCCGATGATGGTCGTGACGCCAGGGACTTTTGTGCCGTCCGCGAGGTGATATCCGCCTTTAGGCCGCGACATTTAACGCCTCCACTTGCTCCCGACGCTCCACTGAATCCGCCCAGACGCACATCTCGCATCTGCACGTCGCTGAATCGTGAATACCTGTCATGTTCGGCGCTTCATTCATCTCTCTCACACTCCACCAGGGACTATGCGACTCACAATTCCATACCTAAATGCTTCAATTCTCTCCGTCCGGTTCAGCCGCCAGCAGATCAACTTTTCGTTCATCCCCGGCCGATTCTGATTTCGCCGATCTATCGTGACGACTCCATTGATCGCTTCGTAGTGCGCCACGCGATCCGCTTCTTCTCTTTCTTCGTCCGTTAAGGGCTTAACTGGTATCCGAGGATCGGGCATTGCCGGAAGAATCTTGGCGATCTCTTTCTTGGCCCGCTCGGCACCTAATCTCGTTTGGGCATAAGCGATTATTTTTTTGCCGTAGTACAAGTCCCATCGGTGACGCGGAAACGGGCCAGCAGGATTCGCGGGCAGGATGTGAATCGACATGCTTCCGATCATTGCTTTACCTTCCCTTAGAACGCCGTCGCAGCTTTGGGATTTGTGATATGCCCGATCCCGCTTTCCGGCTTGACTTCATCTGCGAATAGCGGCCTGAACCATGCTTGCGGGCACTCCGCGTCGATGTACTCAAGGCCGTGGCGTTTGACCGTCAACCAGAGAACGCCAAGCATTTGCGGCGGGTAGCCGTTCGCGTTATCGCTCCACTGCTGCGCCATTGATTCGTTCTCCGGCGCGGCCTTGACTCGCTCGACAACCGCATCAACTTGAGCCGGAAACATGCCGCAGTTCGTTAGCCGTTCGCGCATTACCTGTTCAAAGGTCATCTGCTTTACTCTCGCGGTTTACCGCTTCGATTCGTTGACGTGTCGGACGCCTTGAGAACTACCTTGGGCCTCAATCCCTGAATCCTATTTGTCAAAGCCTCGGGCATTCATGGACGCCCGTTTCTATCTGGGTGCGTGGCTCACTTTTTCGCTCGCTCAAGCCGCTTTCTTTTGCCTTGGAGCGAGGTCTAACCACTTACTTCCCGGCGTTTTGAATTTGATGCAGGCTTGGACGCAGATTTCAGCGGCGATATTCAGGATTTCATCGCGGGCTTTAGCTCGCGCATAAGCAGCAGCAGCATCAGCAGCATAAGCAGCAGCATCAGCAGCATAAGCAGCAGCATCAGCAGCATCAGCAGCAGCAGCATCAGCAGCATAAGCAGCAGCATCAGCAGCATAAGCAGCAGCAGCAGCATAAGCAGCATAAGCAGCACGGCACGCCTTACGGGCGTTTTCGGCGGCCTCTCGCGTGCCCTCGTTCTCGCAGCGGAGCGCGGCTTCGACAATGGCTCCAGCGTGAATTTTATCTTTGAATCTCAGCGCGGTAGCGCGAAGCGTGACGGGAAGAATCTGGCGAATCACTTGCTCCGCGAGGTGCATCACGAACTCTTTACGGAGTTGGCGATTCTCAGGCAGGTCAAGGAACTCGCTTCCAAGTTGAGCGATCGCCGCGCGTCTCATCCCTGCGGTTCGGGCCGCATTACTTGACCACGCTGCATCGTTGATTCGGATTTTGTATCGCCGGATGCAATTCGCTACGCACTCCGGCTGATCGCCGTGCGGTAATTCGAGCGCATAGCAGATGGCCGCTTCAACGCACATCTTTCCCGGCTTCGCGACGCCTAAGCCGGACACAAGACCAGCATCCACGACCCCTAAAACCTTCCGCGCATGGTTTTTGGTTAGCTTCACCGTCTTTCTCCTTCGCCGCAAGGCGGCCCCACACTCTTTACTAAAACGGGCGTCTTGATTCACCCTTTGGCTTCAGCCCTGCGGTTCGTGCGGTGTTTTAGGTATTCGCTAGCCCTGAACAGTCCCGCGATTCCTGACGCGATCTGCTTCCGGTAATTCTTGAAAGAGAACGCCGGAGCCTGACCGGGTTTACGCTGTTTGTTGTCGCCGTACCTGTTACACCGAGTCCCGACAAACATTTCAGACTGGTTCCGCTTGATGTTTCTGATTGATGTTCCGTTCATGATTTTTCCCTCTATGTCCGTATCCGTACTGTCAATCTCACCTGACTTCCGCCGACATTTCACGTAACTTTGAATCTTGACGATTTTCTTGCTTTAGGCTTAACCTCAGTCCACTAAGGAAAACCCCTATTCCCCCATGCCCGCGTTTTCGGCTGCGACTTTCAGGCAGCCTTAATTTGGAGCAAACGAGCTACGCAGCTGACACTTGCTTAATCGCGCCCTGAACATCTGGCGATTCATCGATCAGCTTCTTGATAACTTTTGAAACGGATCGGTCGTCAGCTTTGGCTACGAGCTTGAGGGCTTCCGCCGTGACGGGCGTAACCATCGCTCCCACGAGCACTAAATCTGTTTTTTTCTTTTTCTTAGCCATCGGCCTAAGAATAACCTTAAAGGTTTTTGAAAGTCAATAGAAATTATTTAGGAAGATAAATCTAGCAGAGGAGTCTTAAGAGATGGTAAAAAAGCGCGTGCCTAAGGAGAACCGCGATGCCAAAATGATCGGGTTTCTCGCTACGCCTACCCTTCGTGCGGAATTAGAGCGGATAGCCGAGTATGAAGAACGCTCCCTCAGCTATGTTTGCTTTGCATTGGTTCAAAAAGGACTGGACACATACCAGCAGGATCATGATCTGCGCAGCCCTCGCAACCTTCCCGCGCGTAAAAGTAAGAACAGTCCATAATTGTCCCCGTTTGACCGCCCCGGCATCCATCTAATTTTGGGAGGTTCCGCCAAAATGGAACGCATTGATCTTATTGACCGCCTTCTCCCCGCACCCTCGCACACCCTTGTCGTGGAAACCCCAAAAGGGGAACTGATCCTGGTATCCACAGAGCGAAAACCTAAGCGCGGAGATACGGTCTTCGTGGATGAGGCTTTTAAGAAGTATCGCAGAGGAGCGGCCATCACTGGCGTTGCCTACTGCGTGATCTCCTTCCTCTAAAAACCGCCTAGTTTTAGCCCCATTAAATTTAAGTGCGAAAAGTCTTGACTTTTGTCTTAAAGGTTCTTTAGAATGCTTCAAAGCCCATGAAGCACCTATACATCGGAATGCAAGAACAGCGGCGGGTGAGGGACTTTTTGTTTCGCCACCTGCACCTGCTCGGACGCGACGAGCAAAACATTCTTGTTCTGAGGTATGGCGTGATCAAGGTGGGGCGTGTTGGCTGGGGCGAGGTGGCGGCGCTTTTGGGCATTCAGCCTGTTGAACGTGTCCATCAACACCACGCCGCCGCGCTTAAGAAAATCGTAAGACTTTCCCGCGAAGATATTCCGCCGTCGCTGCGTTGGGACTCAGAAAACGAATATGCGCAGCAAAAGCGTCGCGCCCGTAGACTGCTCATCGCTGCCATTAATACAGGACGAGTAGAGCGAAAACCGTGTGAAAAGTGCGGCAATCCCAAGTCTGAGGGCCACCACCCTGACTATTCCAAAGCCTTAGAAGTTGTCTGGCTATGCCATGCCGATCACGCGGTCGAACACGCAAGGTTGCGGAATAAGTTAAAGCAGTCACAACTCAAAGCAGCCTAGAGGGAACATTCATGCCAAACACCGAAGCAGCCACCATAAGAGATCAAGACCAGCCAAAGCCGCTGACTGATATTGCTATAGGAGATCGGGTCTGGGTGAGCGATCGCTATTCACGCGGGCGCGGTGATCTTCATACGGTTATTCATCTGACTCCGACTCAAGTTCACCTTGACGGCTACAAAAACAAGTTCAAGCGCGGCACTCCGTCGCGCTGGTCAAAAGAGCCTGACTGGTCGGGTATTAGCTTTACTCGTGGGCGCATTCTTTCTATCGCGACAGCCGATGAAGCCGCTGCGTGGGACGCAGAAGTCGAGCGCAAGAAGGCCGACATTGAGGCGCGCAAACAAGAGGCCGCGAACGTGCAATCGAAGCGCGAAGAATTGTCGGAACTGTTCGGCGCGAAGGAAGGCAACTTTGGAATTTACGTGACTGGCGCGTCGTTCGGCGATTCCGAGTTTCGCAAAAACAGATACGACGTGACGTTTCATAGCCTTACAGAGAGCGAAGTGCGCGACATGGCGAAACGGTTTGCGGCGCAAGAGACACAGAAATGAACGCCACCCAAACACAACCCGAACCAATCAAGACCTTTATCTGTGGATGTAGAGAAGATGAACCGTGCTTCGATCATAAACTGAAAGATTCTGAGTGTGAGACCACAGGGAGTCTTGTGGGGTTCGTTTTAATGAAGATTAGAAGCACGTAAACGTGCGAGGGGGAAGCGATGATCGAAATCAAAAACAGGTACACGGGCGCAGTCATTGTCCGCGATGGTGAGGCTGAGACGCTACGAGATGCGGTGATTCGATTCGTCGCAAACGAGCGAGCAGCGGAGCGCTCTGCCGACTTGAGCTCTGCCGACTTGCGCTCTGCCGACTTGCGCTCTGCCAACTTGCGCTCTGCCAACTTGCGCTCTGCCAACTTGCGCTCTGCCAACTTGAGCTCTGCCAACTTGCGCTATGCCGACTTGCGCTCTGCCAACTTGCGCTCTGCCAACTTGCGCTATGCCGACTTGCGCTCTGCCAACTTGCGCTCTGCCAACTTGAGCTCTGCCGACTTGAGCTCTGCCGACTTGAGCTCTGCCGACTTGCGCTCTGCCAACTTGCCATCCCCAACCGCCGTTCTGCTGGCGACGTGGGGTGATTTATCGCCGCAACTTGTCGCTGATCTAATGGTGTTCGACGCGGCTAACCATCCCAACCCTGAAGCGTTCGACGCTTGGGCCAAAGGCGGTTCGTGTCCCTATAGCGGCGTTCGCGTTCAGAGGGCCGCAAATTTCACAGAAGACGCAAGGGAGTGGGGCAAAGGCGTATCGTGTCGCCCCTATGATTTGATGGTGCGGGTACTGGCTGAGAAGTGTCCCGAATGGTCAGAAGAGAGGATCGCGGAATTCACCAAGAGGTTTGAAGCGAGCGATAGCTCGCCACGCAACTAAGCCAAACACGGACGCCTTGAGTCGCCCTATGGCTGCACATAAAGAAAAAGATTTAGGAGCAGAAAATGAATCAGGTAAATGAAGCCAAGAACCTTTCTAGCGTAACGTCTGAATCCCCAAGTCCTGCGCTGTTACCGTGTCCTTTTTGCGGCGGTCAGGCGATCGACTCAAGCGAGGCCGATGAGGTGAGCGGAACGTGTTATTGGGTCGAATGCAACTCTGGCGTTTGCGGGGGCCGAACCGATCCCTTTTTCGCAATCGAGTCAGCAATCGAAGCGTGGAACACTCGCCCCCCTGCCTCCCCTTTAATTGCTGCTGCTCCCGCGTTACTCGAAGCTGCGAAGTTCGCGCTCATTAGATTATTACAAGATTCAGGGGATGCGGACTCAATCAACAAATTGACCGCTGCTATTACCTCAGCAGAAGGAAAGTAACCATGAGACGAGAAATCATCGGCGTATCGCAAGCTGTTAGAGCGGGAGCGCGAGTAGTAAACATCGACTTCGGGATGGACGACGAAGATCGCTGCGAACTCCGCGAAGGCGAAGATCGATGTCCGAATCGGGCAACGCGGATCGTGAAAGAACCTTATACGCCCGCAGGGTTTCAGCAATTCGTCTGCGATGAATGCGCGAAGTCTCAGATTGATTTTGGATACATCGACGGAGGATTGATTTGTGATTCGTTGAAAGGTGGCTGCAAATGACAATTACGATCAAGTTTACGGACTCTGAGGCGCGGGTGGCCCATGCATACCTAAAGGCTCGCTACAAGTCCAAAGCGTCATTTGAGAAGCTGGCGAAGCTGGCTATCCGTACCGAAGTTGCGGCACAAGCGCGAATTGAACTCGAAAAGATTGGGACGCGCCTCAACGCCCAAAAAGAGGAAGGTCAATCGTGATAGCCGAGATAGCAGTCAGCGAAGTGAATCTAGATGTTGACTGGATTCCCTGTGAGAAGTGTCACCGCACTGGATGGCTTGACTATGAGGTTGACTACTTTGGTCGTAAGACAGAACCAGGAAGATGTAATGCGCTAGGGTGCGAGGCGGGAATGGTGGCTCAAAGCCAAGGGCATTCAGCGACGACCGTTAATCACAGAATGTTGGGCGCGTGAACGCGCTAGGCAAAGAAAAGGGAAAGCATGAGCCGATACGTGTCTCCTAACAATCTCAAGCCGTCACCATTGTCTTGTGCGGCGACTTAGAAGCGATTTGGGATTGGCGTTATCAGAAAGCGACGAGAACTATGCGCTCTATGGTTGCGCAGCGGGTCGTAATCAGAAATCGGCGGGAGCGTGGGCTTGGGAGTTGTATGTGCGACAGCGCGGCGAGTGGCGACCAATGGGGATCGGTTCGTGCGACCCTGCGAGTTCGATGCGCAAGCAAAGCACTCTAACGAGTTTTACCAATCACGGGGATTGCGAGGTTTGTATCGAACAACCGCGAACAGGGAAGAAGGCAACACGAACCTAGACCGCGTAAGCGGCAACAACCGTGACCTGTGGGGTTGAGTTTTGTTGCAGCATTAACAGAAAGATTTTCGTGTTTGTAGACAGAAAGATTTTGTTTGAGGGTTGAAGTAAGAGAGGCGGCTTAGATGAAAAAGCGAATCAAGAAACTTTGGGTTGATGCGTTGCGGAGCGGTGAGTTTCAACAGTGCGAAAGGACGCTGCGTAAAGGCGGCGGTAAAAATGTTGAGTATTGCTGTCTCGGCGTGCTTGAACAGATTCGTGTTCAAGAAACAGGCGACCGCTTTACTCGCGGTAAGGGCTCCTATGCCGGATTGCTTTCTGAGAAAACTCAAGCGTGGGCCGGATTATCGACATCCGATCCGGTGTTAATGCCGTTGCGGAAAAAGACCGCCTCGGATCTTAACGATGACGGCAAGACCTTCGCAGAAATCGCAGATCGAATCGAGAAGTATCTGTAAGAAACGGAGAACCAATCATGCCGCTAACACTTGATGAAGTAATCGACGCCTTAACGCTCGCTCGCGATGCGGTCAATGGCGTTGACGGACTTACGCCCGTCGATGTTTGGATGGGCGATGATGTCGCAACGATTCGAGAGATTGCTTCCGACATGAATGGCGTCTCGATTTATCTGGATGCCGATTAGGAGAACCTATGAGTACGCCAGTCAAAACACTTCCATTCCCGCAACGCCAGATCGTCCCTATCGCCCCGGGGGAATTTTCAATTCAACAACTGACCATGATCCGTGAAGCAATCCTCTGTGTCGTTGACGAAGGAAACCGAGACGGCTTGGTCTGGATGCTGGATACCGAGGACGAAGATCGAGCGAACCAGGATCGTCTCGACTTTTGTGACGCGGTGCAATCGTATTTAGTGGATCGAACGGTGAAGTTGTGATCGTGGAGTGGAAGTAGACAGATGTACGAATGCGCAACCATTGGATGCACTAATCGCGTGTCGCACCCCGACCAGTTATGCGTGACGTGTTCTGATGACGATCAGCCTTGGGACGATGACTACGATCCTGATGATGAAGGTTGGTAGATGAAGCCCAACGGAGGATCGCGGCGTTCGTTAATTCAATGATCGTGAGCCGCCTTGCGGCAAAAGGAAAAGCAAAATGAGCGAGAAATGTGAAATCGGCGCGCACTACGTTGTTGGATTCATGTTCAGCGCAGACCTTCGGTTTGTTCTATTAGTGCTAAAGAATCGTCCTGACTGGCAGCGCGGAAAGCTTAACGGCGTTGGCGGTAAGGTTGAAGAAAACGAGTCACCGGATCAAGCGATGAGCCGTGAGTTCTTAGAAGAGGCCGCGATTGACACCGAGGACTGGCTGCGCTTCGCAACGCTTGGTGATGATCGTGGATGGATCATTCATTTCTATTACGCGAAGGGCGACATCAACAAGGCAAAAACCGTGACCGACGAATCACTGATGATGTTTCCGCTCTGGAAGGTGTCGAGTGATACGACGCTAATTCCCAACCTTACGTGGCTGATTCCAATGGCTCTAAGTATGCAGAAAGAGCGCTGCGATTACTTTCAAATTACCGAGCAGCAAATATTTGAGCCACGAACGCAGGATTAACTGACGCCGCCGAATGCCCTTTGGTTGCAGAAAAAGAAAATGCCGAAACGAATTCAACGGAGCCGCAAGAAGGGATCGCGATTGCCCTACGGGACAGTTTGCCTAACGCGGCCCGGCCCCTATGGAAATCCTTTCAGAGTTGGGATGTGGTTTCGCAAGATCACCTCGGACTGGAAAGTGTGGACAAGGGGTAACAGTCCTGCGTTTGGCAATCAGCAAGTTCGCGATTTAGAGCATTCGCTGGAATTGTTTGACGAGTACGCAGAATGTCGTATCAAGTGGCAGCCTGATTGGCTCAACCCGATTCTCGACAAAGACTTCTGGGCGTGCTGGTGCCCGCTCACTTCCAAGTGCCACGTTGACACTTACCTCAGACTGGCGAACCAATGAAACGATCACCCATAGGCCCAAAGACGTTTGCAGAAGCCCTAGAGAAGCGTCTAGCGCAGCCTCAGAAGCCGCGTAAGCGTGGTTATGAATGGAAACGTCCGCGCAAAGCTCTGGACTTCAAGGGAAGAAAGCGTCTCACGTCACGCCGGCCGAACAAGGGCAAGACTGTAGATGGCGATTCGCCTAGGGCGATCAAGGACGAATGCGATCAACTTGTGCGGGACATTATCGCGTTGCGTGATTGTTCCTGTGTCACATGCAACCGAGGGGATCGAGTACTTCATGTGGGCCACTTGTTCAGGCGCGGCCTTGAATCTGTCCGCTGGAATCTCTTGAACTGTAACGCGCAGTGCGACCCATGCAACGTGATTCATGAAACAGAACCGCTTCACTATCAAATGTGGTTCAGATTCGTTTACGGCAACGTAGCTTATGACGTGTTGGAAATCGCAAGCCGAAGCAAGCACAAATTCAAGTACATCGAACTAGGCGAGATCCGCGACGGGTTGCGAGCGGAACTGAAGCGATACGAAGCAGCGCAGAAAGCGAGAGCAGCATAGATGGATAGAGATATCGTCAACACACACGATCAGTTGCGCGCGGCCGGTGGCGGGGTTGCTATCGTCCCGACATATACAGGCACTCGAACTCAATATCCCTACGGTTGGGGTATCTATCGAATGGGTGCCGACGGAAAACAGATCGTCACTGATTCAAAAGCGCATTGGGCTGATTACGGCAAGAAGATATTCTCGCACAACAGGCACAAAGGGACGCCCGCCGAATGTAAGCGGCTATCGCTTGAAGAAGCAAAGCGGTGGGTTGCCGAGCAGGGATGGTATGACGGCGAATGGAAACGCAACCGAATGCGCGACTATGTTCCGGCTGAAATTAACAAGAGGTTTCCACTTTCCAAATGACGGCAGTTTGCAGCGCGTGTTACCGGCGGAACTCGCTGTTTCGAGTCCCAACCGAAAAGAAACGAAGCGAACGGAAGTGAGCCGGACAAGTGAGATCGACTGACGCCCGTGAATGCCCTTGGGTTTCAAAACAGAAAATGATTTGCGCAGATTTGAATGTTGAAGCCACGGAAGACTTAGGGGATGAAATGAAAAACTTAGACTTTGCGATTTTCTTTGTTGGTTCGATTTGGGCGATCGCTTGGGCTATTGTCCGCGTCGTTCAGACTCGAAGCAAGATGTAGGGGATCGAAACCAAAGGGAGTCTAACGACGCCCGTATCTTGAAAGTTTGTGGGCCGCTCTGCGGCGAGGGGAGAAGATGGCGCTAGATTGCAAAACTGTTTATTACGACGGCGGCAGCATGGTCGTTGGCTGTGGTTCGCAGCCTTGCAAATGCGGACATCTAGCCGCGTTGTTTGAAGAGGATCATGAGGCGATCTTCGCCGAACTGGAAGCGGAACTAGCGAAGCCGTTACCCGCTGATTACGTGCCAAGTGGCCAAGAGTGGTGGGACTGAATGGCGACCAAAACACCCAAACATCTCAAGCTATCGAAAACAATGCTGGCGCAGATTGCCGCCTATGCTCAGGACTGCGAAGAGGCCGGATGGTACTACGGAAATAGGGCCGAGTTCTGGAAACGCCACAAGGCGATTAAGGCGTGGCTCAAGCAGGAAATCTCCGCGCGAGCGAAAAGCTCGCCACGAATCCACGCTAAAACGGACGCCGTGATCGGCCCTATGGCTTCGATCAAAGAATGATTTGAGGAATGATTTGAGAGGAGAGCTAAGAGAATGGCTGAGATTCAACTTACAGTGACGGAACATGATGCCATTCGGCAACTTCAAGCCCTAGCGCAAGCGTGGCCGTCATCACTGTGGCTATTCTCCGCAAGCGGCTCGCTTCATGTTATGCGCAAAGTGAACGGCAAGCGAATGATGAACAAGCATGATGGCGGGATCGACGCCGATTACGTGGTTGAGACAATCAAAGGCATCGACAACGACGGAGGTGACTGGTAGCAATGCCTGACAAATCCACCACAGATAAAGACCGCAAACGAGCCGAGACGCAAATACGTGTAGCAGCCGCAGAAATGTACGACTTGTTGCCGCTTGGTGTCTACGAACGTGTAATCAAGCGCATGGCTGAGGCCGCCACTACCTTTGCATCTGAAGTACGAGCAGAACAAAAGATTCCGTCGTGCGCAATCTGCGGCGGCGGTCGCGTGTCGATTCGTGGTCGATTCCCACGCGATCCACAACGCGAGGTCTGCCCGACCTGCGTCACTGAGAGGCTTGAGCAGATTCACGAAATCGCAAGCATGGAATATGGTGCTGCCGCTGCGATTCGTAACGAGGTAGAACCATGACAGTAAAACAAGTTCCAGCGAAGTACCAAGCATCGGACGGCGTAGAGTTCGACAACGAAGAGGAAGCCAAACTTCATGACGAACTGATTACGGCGCGGAAAGAATACGATGAGGCCCGAGGCAAGTTCAGCCGCGCCGTGGCTGCAACTCAAAAGACGGCGGACGGGGAGCTGTTCGATTTTAGAGGTGGCGAGTTTTGGTACGTCACCGACTATTACAATCAAGAGCCGCGGTTGAAGCGCGTTTACTTTCTCGGTTGGAATTTTGAGGTAACCGAGTACGGCGACCGCGTTGAAATTAGCCAGGACGAAACGGACGGTAACAACCGTCAACAGCGTCACTCCTACCCGATAAACAAACTCTACACAACTAAACGACGAGCATCTGAGGCGCTTGTTGGCGCTCTTGAATCGTGGGCAAACGAAGTGCGTCGGACTGTTACCGAAACACAGGACGAATTGAGACGATCATGACTGACAGCAAAGCTAAATCAAAATCAGAAGTAGCACGTAACATTGCCCGTACTTATTCTGAGGCCGCGCTGATCCCATTGTGTGCCAGTCAAATTGAACTAGCGATTGCTAATGCAGAGTCTCAACTGGCTGAAGAGGTGCTGAGAGAGATTGCCAGTTTAGAGGAACGAACTGCTTATGCTGTTTATGTTGGCAAACGGCTGCGCGAGTTATTCGCCAAGTTGAATGTGAAGGTGGAGGGGTAGAAGATGATCGTTGAAACAACGCAGAAGGTTGATCCAGAAGTCGCCAGCGACATGCTAAATGGGCTGGCGCGGCTTGATGGGTTTATTTGCGGCTACGTCCGAATAGATGCCAAGCAGTTCACGTTGGTCACTCTCATTCAATGCAAAGACGGCGACGTGGGGCGCGGGCAGCGTGAAGTGCGATACGTCGAAGGCCGCGAAGGCGCAAACGACTACCGCAACGCCAAACGGTTTCAGGATGAAGTCAACGAACCGCCCGCACCGTGGCAAGGCAACTTTATCGAGGTTTTGTGAGCGCAACATATTTACTTCTGTATGACCATTATGAGCCAGAACCTTCTAAAAAACTCTAAGCAAGGGAGTCAAGTATATAATTCCCTTATTTTAAGTAATCCACGCCAAGAGATACGCCTTTTCAGGAAGCCGGATTGGGCATTCAAAGGCGATATATCGACCTTCAAGACTAACCGTTGGGCAGAAATGATCACAGGTAGCAAACACTACCGCCGCCATTGGGACGATGATGATTTTGATGCACTGATAGCTCTGTCATTCACAGATAACGGGCGGTTCTTGTGTGAGTGCGGCAGATTCTTTGACGAGCCGTTTGGCGCTTCAAATCACGGTATTTGGCAAATGCACTGCCCGCACTGCGGAGGTAGAAGTTATAAAGAACCCGAGGGAGTTAAAGATGCGCGAACAGACTAGTGAGCCAGCCAAGAGATCGTGCCGAGAGTGTGGGGAGCGAAGCTGGCATTTAGTCGAATGCCCACTGAATACGGAAGGCGCGAGTCGTCTCTATGTCTCAGACTCTGAGCGCGTCCCTGAACCAGTACCCAACCGGCACGCTTTCCAAGAGCCGGGAGGCGGCCTTGTTGGTTGTTTCAAAGCTCACCGTGGTCAACCAAAGGATGCAACGGTTCACGCTGCACCACAGAAAGACGAAGCCGAGAGTTTAGGAGTTGAGGCGCAGAAGGTTTACACACAACCTTTTTTGCGGGCTGCTACACGAATTGTGAAAATATTTCTTTCGCCTCCCGCAGACGAGCGGGCGATTAAGAGCGTCGCGGCCATAATGGAGCAGGAATGGAACCGAGCAGCGCCCACCTCAGCCCAGAAGTTAGGTTGTGCCGCTCACGGATTCAAGTTTCGAGAAGGCTGCGATGCTTGTGAATCAACTGCCTCAGCCCCAGCAGGGCCGGAACTCAAGCAAGTGGTTCAGAAGTTTTTAGATGATGAATGGTGCGGTGTATTGAATGAATATCAGCGCCGCCACATCGCTAAGGAAATCGAATTCCAATGGGAGTTAGCTAAACTTCGTGCCACCCATGCACCAACAGAGCCAAGTGTAGAGCCAACGATTCGAGTCAGAGCGCAGTGGTTCATTGACCACGAGAAGGATCAACACCTTGACCATGCCTGCTTTGAGTGTACAGGCGACGAAGCTACGAAGCGTCACGGATTCACTTGCTACTTTCATCAGGCGGTGGCTGCTGTCCGTGAGCATTTCCAAAAAGGAGAATAAGTAAATGTCAGGACTGTGGAGAAACGATTCAGAGACGCCAGAAGGCAAGTATCCGATTGTGCCGCGGCGGGACGGGAGGAGTCACAACTATGAATGAGTCACCCACACCGCCAGAGCGAATCACGTCGCCCGTACCTGATGAACTGTGCCCGCACGTGGAATTAGGAGAAGAGATGGCTGGCGGTTTTGTCTTTGATGCCGAGAGTCCAAAAGTAAGCGTTGGCATGTGCGAGGTTTGTTTGGCGATCTGCCGCGCTGAATTCATTACCGCTGAACCGTTCAGCCTGTACAGGAGAGAGCAATGAGCGAGGACTTTGACAAACTAAAAGCGCGTAAAGACATGCTAGTTCAACGCGAACGAGAAACCGTCCGCTCCGTCTCTCCTGATGCTGACACGTTAGCCTATTGTGGCTGTGGTGATGGGTTTACGACTACAAATCCAGGTACGTGTGTTAACTGTCTCGCATCGCTTACCGCTCCTGATGCTGGAGAGGTAGCGCGGAGAGCGGCAGAGAAGATTTGGGAGAAGTTTCGAGTTTACGATCCCGGTGCAGCAATTAACGAGATGCAGATCGACATCTTTGCGGGCATCATTCAATCCGAACTCGCCAACGTCGGTACTCCCGATGCAGATGAGCCGCAGGATTCAGGAACCGCAACCAAAGGTCATTCGTAGACGACCGTTCAATTACCACGACCGCTCACTAGCGTTCGCAAAGAAAAGAGGGGAGTAGCAATGGAAAGCGCAATCAGGCAGGCCGGGTTGGTGGAGTTTCCGCCGTTCATGGGTGAAAGAATTTACATGCGAGAGTTTACGAAGCGCGACGGATTGCCGTCCGATCTCTTGCGCTGGCAGTTTACGATTGATGCGATGCTTGCCGAGATCGAAACGGATGGGCCAATCTATCTGATGGTTGATCAGGGATTCGTTAACGCTGGGAATGTACATCGAAGAGGAGGCCCGCATGTGGACGGTGCTTGGCATCCCGGCATCTCCGCGCACGGTAATCCTCGCCCGCATCACAACCCCATGCCTGAACCTCGACCCTACCCAAGACACAGCCTAAAACTCGGCGGACACGGGCATCGCTTTGACGGCTCGTCGGAGTTGATAGTTTTCGCGTCTGACGTGCTGGGGTGTCAAGCTTACGTCGGAAGCTACGACGGCACGCCAGCAGAAGACGGAGATTGTTCGCGCCTCGACCTTAGCCGCATGACCGTTATCAACATGGAGCCGGGGCGTGTGTGGACGGGAGACGCCTTCACGACGATCCACGAATCCGTCCCAGTACAGCACGATTGCCTGCGGACAATGGTGCGCCTAAATGCGCCGAACGCAACACGAACCTAGACCGTGCAAGCGTCGCTAACTCAGACCGTGGAATTGAGTTTTGCGACCACGTATTAACAGACCAATTCCCCGTTAATGCAGATGATAAGGAGAAACGATGAAAATAGAAATGACCTTTGACGGCGTTCGTGTTGACGGAACTTTGGACGGCAAAACCTTTGCTGTTGTGCGACGCGGCGCAGAAACAAGCCTCGAAGGAATCACGGGTGATGACACGTTCGGCGGGATGGTCGGTTCTGCGATTCTTGACTTCGCCGGACATGTGCTTGACGGAGCCGTGATTATCATGGAAGCAACTGACGATTTGAAAGTCTGGGACAAATTGGACGACGATCTTGCGAACGAAGTTTACGACGCGATGATCTGAGGAGCAACCATGACTATGACTAAACCTAATGCAGATGATGAAGCGCGGGAGATTGTTGGTGCTTTTACTTTGGAGTTAGGCCCAACACGCCGACCGCCAAAAGCAACCGAGGAAATGTTAATGCAAGTTATTGCCGCCGCTCTCACTCGCTCCCGTCAGCGAGTAGTTGAAGTCGTAAAGGCGAAGCGGGATGAATGGCAACGGCAAGCCGATATCTATGAAGCAGCCGAACATGATTCAGTGTTCGCGTTTATTAAGTTTGTCGCCGCAGCAAATGAAATTCTCGCTGAGCTAGAGAGGGGGATGGGTAATGGCTGAAGAAGACGGAGAGTGGGGCGATATGTATGCCGACGATGGGCCACGGGATAATCAACCACAAGAACTGCTACCGTGTCCGTTTTGCGGAGAGCGGCCAGTATTGGACGACGCTGGTGACGTGCTGTGCAAAAAGACTAAATGTCTGGTTCATCCTTTTGTAATTCAAAGCGTGCGAGACGGGAAGCCGCTCAACGATCCAGTGATGGCTTGGAACGCCCGCGCTGCCTGTCCTGATGAAGTAGAAGCGCCCGACGATGAGATAGTTAAGATTCGTCATGCTTATGGCGGAACAAAGCCAGCATGGTTCAGCGAGCCTCACGCATTTGCTCAGGTCGCAACCGACATGGATCGTGTCACGTCTACGGTTGCGGCGTTGCGAGAGAGGATCGTCGCACTACAAGAAGAACGCGAGAAAGAAATGTTGGAGGACGACGCCTCTAATCAGCCCACCGCCGCCGAAGTTGCAGCGTTACGTGCTGAGAATGAGCGGCAAGATTCGGATCATCTGATGACGGTTGAGCAATATGAAGATGAAATTACGTCGCTACGTGCTGAGAACGAAGAACTGAAACAGCGGGGCTGCGGTGAGGGAATGAGGAATGGTTAAGCTAACAGACCTGTCATTGGTTCAAATCAAGCCCTTCGTTGACACGGACGGTAATCCGCGCCGTGTTTTAGAATTGGTTTTTGAGTGCGGGCAGAGAGTTAAAGTCTCACCCGAATCGTTAATTGCCTTCGCGGAACGCGCGATTCGGCAAGCCGAAGCTGCTAAAGATAACGAGCCGTCCCGTGAACACGCCGCCGAGCGATAGCGAGTGGTCGCCTTGAGGCTTACCGAGTTACTGTGAATGCCCTGGGCTTTGAAACCGATAATTCTTTTTCTGAAACCGATCTATTCAAGCAAGAGGATCGCGTAGCCCTCGATCCCTCAACGGCTTGGTTGATAAGAGATCCGCTTCGGTGTTTTGTTCGCGCGGAATCCACTGGTAAACGACGTTCGGTAATTGGTTCGCCAAGGCCCGCGCCTCATCGTATTTCGGCAAGTAAATCGGGTCGCGCTTGCGCTTCACTTTCATCCGGCCCGAAATCTGGCTGATGATCATATCCGCATCACCAAAGACTTTCGCCTCGGTAATGCCATGCTCGATCAGGTATCGGAGAACCAGGCAGAGCCCGCCGTACTCGGCCAGATTGTTTGACGTGCGGCCGTCTCCTAAATACTCCGACAGTTCCGCGATCGTCGCACCGTTGCGTTTGATTACCGCTCCACAGGCAGGAAGGACCGCCAGGGTTCGGCCACGTCGCGCCATCAAACCAACATTCGACTTCATATTGCTTGTTTGGATCGATCTGTTCTTGAAATAACATTCTGATCTCCTTCAGGTAAAAACAGACTGAGGGATTCCCTTCGGCATGCATGCTGTCTTATGCTCTGGGTATTGCCTTACTCGTTAGCGAAGAGAATTAACCATTAATTTCAGCGCAATTATATACTTGACATACCCAGACTGGTTTGGTAGCATGGTTTCGTTAAGGAAAGGCGCGAAACCGATGAACCTAGCAGACCTAATGGAGCGATTCGCAACGGTAGAAGCTGCGAGAGAATATCTTGAGAAAGAGCGTTGGCCAGAAGGCCCGGAATGCCCGCACTGTGGGCTTGTGGGTGAAGCCTACAAGATAACTCCAAAGCCGCGCCACATACCGGACGAATACCAGACGAAGCGCGAAGTAGCTGCGCAAGCCAAACGAGTACGCAAACCGCGTCAAGGTCTCTGGAAGTGTAAAGACTGCCGTAAGCCGTTCACTGTTACCGTTGGCACTATCTTTGAAGATTCACATATCCCGCTTAACAAGTGGGTGATCGCTGTTCATCTCATGTGCGCCAGCAAAAAAGGAATGAGTGCGCATCAGATTCACCGGATGCTCGGAGTGACTTACAAAACGGCGTGGTTTATGTGTCACCGCATCCGCTACGGAATGTCTCAAGAACCTCTGGCCTCGCAGCTTACGGGCGTTGTAGAGGCCGATGAAACCTACGTTGGCGGTCGTCTGCGACATAAACAATCTACTCAGGTCAAACAAGGCGTGCGTGCACAGGATCGCGTTTCACCGTTTGACAATAAAGCCGCCGTCTTTTCAATCCTGCAACGTGACGGCCGCGTGCGCTCTACGCATATGGATCGCGTCACTGGCGAGAACCTGAAAGCCGCAATCAAGCAAGTCTGCGCGCCGGACGCGCATATCATCACGGACAATTATCCGGGCTACAAACGTCTCAAGAGTGAATTCAAACACTCTAGCGTCAATCACTCTGCCGGAGAATACGCACGCTGGGAAGATGGCGTCTGCATCACGACGAATTCAATCGAGGGTTTCTTTTCAATTCTCAAGCGCGGCATTAATGGAACGTATCATCACGTTTCCAAACAACATCTTCACCGCTATCTCTCAGAGTTTGATTTCAGATACAACGCCCGCAAGATGACTGATAGTGATCGCCGTGAAGCCGCGCTCAAGGGTTTCTCAGGCAAGCGGCTCATGCTTCACGATCCTATTGGCAAGACTGGCGAAAACTAAACCAATCGACTAGGCTATAGTGGTGGGGACGACGGGATTTGAACCCGCATGGTCGTGAGACCGAAAGTTTCCTAGGCTTGCGCGTTTACCAATTTCGCCACGTCCCCACTATCTCAAAAGAACTGCTACCGGCCCGGTCTTGAGTCTTTGCGGGAATTAGACCGGGCCTTAGTGTTTGTTACGGCCCTTCGCGTTTGAGCAGCAAAGCAATTTGAACGCGAGAGGCTATGTATCTAACTTCATAACACCACCTCGCACCTCGCACCTCGCATTATGTTTAGGCGAGTCTGCCAATTCCGTCAAAATGGAAAGAAAAGTTTTTTAATCTTCCAGTGGAAACTATTGGAGAATAAATTACAGTGGAAAGAATTAGGTGGATACTTTACAGGGGGGGGGGCGTAACTTATTCGATCTTTTCCTTCCATCCCGGTTTTCCGATTCGATCCCACGTGAAATCATAACCAAAGGTTTTCATAAGCCTTACTGCGCGATTTATCTGTTGTCTAAATTGTTCTCTACACTTCTCTGTGTGACGTTTTTTCTGACCTAGACCGCACGGGCAGAAAACGTCCGTAGCTTGCCTGAGAGTGACGGCGGGATACGCATATTTTCCGTCAAGCGCAGCAAGTGCTAAATGTCGTTTTGAAGGTGGTTGCCCGCCCTGAAGCGTTCAGGAAATCGCAACTTGTCCCCTATCTGGCCGGACAGGGTTAAGGCGCGGCGAAAGTTGTTAGCGAGAGTTTACATCAATGGTAGAATGCGGGAAATGAAAGCAGAACGAAACACGAATCCTGCCGGACGTGAGGGAAGACCTATTAGCCTTCATCCGCTGAAACCACGCGATGCGATCCGTGGTCTTCTAGCTGTGAAGCCACCACCGAAAGACACTCACAAAGCAGAGAAGAAAACTAAGCGCAAAAAGTAGAACCTATGACAGGTACAATACTTAGAGGCGACGCCCTAGTGATCGAAAATATTGACTAAAGAGTTGGTCGGGCGATTTTACAGCGCCACAAGCAACTCTCTTCGAGCCGGGGGAGTATTGCGATTTACAGTTGGTAGATGGTCGCGGGGGAGGCTTTTTCATTTCCAACATCCGCTTCCGAAGCGGCAGACCTATTTCGGTTGAATTTGTCGGTTCTGGTGACTTGAAGTAAGTGGATTCGGGTGGCGTATAGGTGATATAAGCCGCCTTATGGCGAATTACTTTATTTCTTTCGACCTGTCACCCACCGTCAACGAGAAAGAGCGACCGCCAATGGCAAAGGTCATCGCGGAAACGTTCCCGCTCAGAAGCTTCCAGTTCCTCAGCAATGGCTGGTTTATTCAAACGGATTGGCCTGCCGAAGATATTCGGCTATGGCTCTTAGGTGAGATCAGTCCTAGCTGGCGTGGCGTTGTTATTCGCATAACCGATCCGATGTTTGGGCAACCCCGCGATCCGGCTGACCTGCCCGAGTGGCTCTTGATCGAAAACAAGGATTCCTGATCCGCCTTGAGGCTTGGTGAGCCTTTCGTATTCCTCAAAACCCACACGCGCCATATAAGCGTTAACCACTCGCGTGTCATCTAATAGACGACAAGGCTCACCGTTGAAAGAAACCACCGTCCCTTTCGGGATAATAGCTATCTTATCGACATCGTTTCCATCCACTTGCCACCTTTACTTTCATTCAGGATTTATCGACCTGTCACGCCCTCTGATTGTAGTGGGTATGTCATGTATATAATCCCGCCGCTGACTGTTGAGCTTGCCGTCTGCGAGCTTGAGCGCCGCCTAAGCGTAGACAGGAAACCCGCCAAGAAATAAGCGTTGCGTGAAGTGGGCTTTCCCGCGGAGCGTCTAACGTACCGCCTGCCCAGCCAATCCAATACATTACCACTACCACAAGAATCGTGATCAGCGCTGGAATAATGACGTACCTGAGAGACTCGGCTATTCCTTTCCGTCTCAGTAATCTATTCAAACACCAGAGAAGAGTTCCGCCAATCACCAGAAATAGAAGAGCCGAAAGGGCGAGTGCTGGAAATGACATGTCCGCATTATCTCAGACATCCAACACGAGCGCACGCCGATTTCGTGATTTTATTTCTTCTCAGGGTTTGCCTTCGCCGCCACTCTATAACGCGCATGTCTGCGTAGCCTGTCAATTCTCTTTTGCTGAACCTCTATTTGAGATTGCATCTTCCTAATCTGCTCTTGCTGTTCCTGCACAGCCTTCACCAACACGGCAGTTAGCTGTTGATACCGAACGGCGTGTGGCGAGCCGTCTGACTCCGTGCTGACTAGACGACTATCAACTTTCGCAACGTCCTCAGCCATCAACCCAAGCTGTTCTCCTAAGCCGGTAGGGTTGTATTTAGGCTTCAGAAAATAGGAGACAGGCTGCAACTTCAATATCGTACTCAGACCAGAAGAGAGCGGACGTTCCTGTTGTTTGAACTTCCGAGACGAAAGAAGGCAAGTGGTCGTGGTGTCTACGTTGATGATTCCAGTTCCCGTAGTCCAGCATACCGTTCCAGTGGTGGGTGCCGATGAGGTTCCCAAGCCTGGGAGTGAAACACTGGCCCCGCTAATTACAGGCTGGTTGATCGTGGGAAAGGTATCGTAGACCAGCTTTCCACCGCCGGTTGCGCCTGTACTTGTATTGCCCTCGAAAGTAGTGTGGCCAGTCGCGCTTAACGTAGTGAACGATCCCGCTAACGGCGTAGTCGTTCCAATGATGATGTTATTGAGTTGATTGCCGCCGCCTGAGATTGTGCCGCCGAGAGTAAAGGCCGGAAGCGTACCTGCCGATGAAGGTGAACCTAACGCACCGCCATTAGCTACAAACGCTCCTGCCGTGCCTACGTTGACCGCTAAAGCAGTTGCCACGCCAGTACCTAGCCCTGTAATGCCTCCTACGGGCACAGCAGCGGCGGTAATCGAGGTGTTACAACCAAACCCCGTGTTCGTTGTCCAGATCAACGCGCTGCCTGCCGTGCTGCACGTGCCTACTGTCAACGCCGTAGGAACGGCCGTACCTGACGTGGCGTTGCCTAGGACGGTGTTTGTAGCTTGCGTCGCCATCTTCGCAAGGGTGACGGCGTTGTTAGCGATTGCGAGAGCAAGTGACCCCGCGCTGTTAGTCACATCTCCCGTGTGAGCAGGTTCTTGTGCGGCTTGGAGGGTGCCGGTCAATCCCGTCGTCGGCAATCCAGAGCCGTTGGTGAGAGTAATCGAGGATGGGGTGCCACCTGCCCCGTTGAATAGAACTGGAGCGCCGGCAGATCCGATGTTGACACCCAACGCCGTGAGAATGCCCGTTCCGGTCGTTGTGGTAGAACTGGCTTGAGAGCCACCACCGATCATCAAATTGTTAGAGGTGAGGCTTGCCGCGCTGGTAACACACGTCGCGCAGGCAATCGTGCCCGTGGACGTAATCGTTCCGCCTGTGATTGGCGATGTAGTGGCGATGGACGTGACCGTGCCGGGGCCTATCCCAAAATCACTCCAAGTGTTAGCCGTGAGACACTGGCGATCTTTATGAGTTGTTAAGTTGTGATAGACATCGCCGGGAGCGCAGCTTGTTGGTTCAGAAGTAAGACGGCGAAAGCGAGACGCGGTTTGACTAACCGGGCCTGGCCCCGGCTGCGCCGATACGCTCACAGCTAAAGCCAACAAAAAAAGAGTAATGAGAATTAGACGTTTCATTTATGGTTCACCTCTATTGTGCCGCGGGCTGGATCATCTGAAAGTTCGTGCCATCGTAAACAGCCACCACTACACTACCCGCTTTAATGAAGTTATCAGGAGGATCAGTCGCAACGCCGCGCTTCAAAGCCTTTGCGCCAAGTCCGTTGATATTGACTGAGCAAGCTCCAGTGTTTGCTGTATTGGCCGTGAAAACAATAGTCATGCCCGTTACGTACGCAGTTACCGAGGAAAGCGTGATTGCGTAGGCGTCAGTTGAACCTGCATCTGCCCCGAAGTTTACCGCGCCGCTGTAGGTGACGTTTCCTCCTGTCGCAATCCGCATCCGCTCGATGTTGGCTGTCTGGAAGGTCAATGGCGCGGCGGCCACTTGGTTGATGACCAAAGCTACATTGTTCTGAGCTTGCCACTGAACTACCTGCCCCGCCGCGATTGATTGCGTTATGAAATCACTAGTGGCCGCGTCAGACACTAACTGTAGTCGAGTTTCGGCGCTCGCTCCCGCGTTGGGATTCTGAACGCGTAGTTGTCCCGACCCGTCAGTGTTTTTGTAAACATGTAGAGCGGTAGACGGGGACGTGTTACCCGGTATGCCAATGCCATAAGGAATTGATTTTGCGCTATAAGTTGCGCTGCTTGGCCCGGCGTAATTTGCGGTATCAAACTCGCCAGCGACCATAATGTACTGGCTCATGTCAAAAGTAGAACCATGCTGCCAGAAGCAATTAGTCATCGTAACGATGTCTGCTTGTGCCCCACCTACAGGTGTCATGCGTATGCAAACATCACTTCCTGCCGTGGCGGATTGAGCAGCAACTATTGATGTGTAATTGACTTGGTAAACACCCCGAACATCATAGCCGTTGCTGTCCGAGCCAACTTCGCAATTCTTAAAGCTAACATCAATACCGCCTGTTTGGATGATTGAGAACCCGAACCCTGTACTTGGTTGCGTAAGCCCCGCATCCGCGTTCGCGCTTTGCTCATAGCGGACGTTTTCAAATGACAATCCCTGGGAGGGTACGTTGGGCGATACTCGCGTATCGTTCATTCGGAAACCGCCCACGCCCGCTGCCCAAGATTGGTAGCCTGTAAAAGAAACATTATCCAGTCCGATACCGTCGTCTACGTGGACGCAGTAATTCTTCCATCCAATTAGATATAGATCGTTGAAGTTCACCTGATCGAGGTCTTCGTTATCAGTTCGCGCAGTATTAGGATTGGCTGAAACAACAACGGGGCGATCCGCCCAAGACCGAATGTTGTCGAAAGCGGTCAGGTCGCGACCGCGAGTGTGAATTCCGATACTCGTACCGTTTACGTCGTGCCACATTGGAGCAGTAGCGCCGCCCCCCGTCACCGTAATGTTAGGGCCGGTGATTACTACGTCGTCAAAGATGCACCCGTTAGTTAGGTCGGAATAATCTATTGCCGTTTTTGTAAAAGTCGAGTCATTAGAGGTGAGCGTAATCCCCTTCAAAGTAAACTGAGGAACTTGAGAAGCGCCTGCGGATATGCGTAGGCACGTAGAGTTACCTGTGGGCGCAAACCGAATAGACGTTTTACCGGAACCCGCGCCTAGAAGCGCGATATATCCACGACTAACCAACACTTCACTTATGGTCTTGTACGTGCCAACGCCAAATAAAACCCTACCACCAGTCAAGGGAACGGTAGCTACAGCCTGCTTAATTGGATTTGTACTATCGGCTGCCCCTGTACGATCAGCACCAAACCATCCTGCCGGAATATCGCCATTCTGAGTTAGTGCGACAGTTCCCGTACCCGCAGCATCAAATAATTGCTGGTAAGGATCGGCCTCGATCAGCCCATTGAAGGTGAGCGTATTAGTCCCTCGCGTGATCACTCCATTAAGAAACATCACCCGTGCTGCGTTTAGCGTAGTGTTGCCTGAAAGCGTGAAGTTCTTATCAATTACCAGCGTCCCGCTCACCGCCGCCGCGTCAGCTAAAGCCAATGACGAATACTGAGACGCATAGAAGAGTCCAGTAGTCGAGGCTGGTACGCGAGGATCGTTGTCTCCTAACGCAATCGGATCGACTACGTTGGCCGCCGGCACACTGAGTCTTACCCATCCTGCAATTACTGAAGTTGCAAACCTTAGAACCCCGATGACCGTGTTGATGTATTGCTGTATCCACTGGTCGAGTCTGGTAATTGCATCGCTTTCAAAAAGCGTCTGTCCGGCATTGAGAAGTTTTAATGCCCCAAAGGTGATCGTTGGATTTGCAGACGGAATGAACCCTTCAAAGATCACATTACGCGGACTCCCAGACTGATCCCAGAGTTGCCACGTCTCTCTGACGTTTGAACCTGTTTGGGGATTGTCAGTTGGAGTTGCGGGGAAGCTAGGGACGGTGACCGTGTTTCCTGATAGCGTGCAGGCTATTTCATCAAAGAAACTCGTTGAACTATTTTGGCTTCCTTCTGCATGAAACACACCATCTACGTCAGTCCAATCCTGATCGTAGTATCGGCGGAGCTTGCAAGTGGTTCCAAGGAAATTACAATCCGGCAATTGGAACTCGGAGATTGTAATGGTCGTCGGCATTTAGATTCCAAGGGTGATGATTTCAATGTCCTGACCCGCAGCGCTATAGATGTACACCGTGTTGTCGTCTACGGGGCCACGGAAGTAGTCAGCGAGACTATATGGCTGCTCCGCGACAGCTTTAGAGCCGCGATACAGCACTGGAGGTCCGGCAGCCGATGCGCTGCTCACAAACGCGTCGTGACCTACATAAACATCATCGGTTTGAGGGATCAAGCTTCCGCTAGACGACATGAATGAGTCGGCAGACTGTTGCGTGGTCGCCACGTTATTGCTGTCCATAACGAAGCCCCAGCCGAGTAGCCGCTTGAGCGCAGCAAGGGTCACGGCCCCGCCGGGATGTGCAACAGTAGCCGAAAAGAAATTACGTTTTTGGATCGTAGCTCCCATAACCCACCTCCAGAAAAGAAGGGGCAGCGCCCTATGGCTGAGACGCCACCCCGCAGGAAACTTAAACTGGCAAAAGATGTGACTCCATCAACTCGCTACGCATTGGCTCGGCATAAACGTCAAAATTCATCGCTGACCGTAATCGCGCCGGTTCACCTCTGACAACTGCGCCATCAGGAACATCTTTTGTAACAACCGATCCGGCTCCAATCATTGCAGCCTTTCCAATAGTTACGCCTGGCAGAATGACGCTTCCCGCGCCAATGGAACATCCGTCCATCAATCGAGGTGGCTGCGCAAGGTACTCACTATTGCCCGCCCAAGGCCGCTTATCGTCGCAAAACATCACATGGGGAGCGATGAATACGCGCCTTCCGACTTGCGAGTTTGGAGGCAAAAACACAAATGCCCCTATTCGCGATCCATCGCCAATCACTGTTCCTTGCCCGACTTCAGCGTGAGAGCCTATCGAGCAGTTTTTGCCGACCTTGACGTTTTGGAGGACAACCGCGAAGTGCCAGACTTGCGCGCCTTCGCCGATTTCCGCGGTCTCGTCAATAAAGTTGGTTGGTTGCATATTCCCTCGTAGATATTGCGCATCGCCAGCGCGGTTTCCGAAATATCAGGAACCTCTTGCTTGTCCTTTCGCGGCCCCACCTGTCCTTTCAAAACCGCAATCAGATCGGCGGCGGTCTGCCGTTGATCCCCTTCCGTTACCCAGAAGTCCGCATAGGGATTACCTGGATAGGAAATAACCCTGCATCCAGATGCGGAGGCTTCTAAGCACAGTCGATTAAAATCCCCGTAACGCACGTGAGAAAACTGGTAGTCAACTGACTTAAAGACGTTTCGGAGTTCAACGTGTGGAAACGTGAAGGATGAAATGTGAGCACCAAAACTCGCCCCGTTTCGGTTCACTAATGGAAAGAACCACCGATGCTTATCGTTGGGAAGATAGTTCACGTGGAGACTGGCGCTGGGGATTTCCTTATAGACCCACGGCCACATGAGAAGTAAATCCAAGGGCCATTTGATCTGATGGCAATTCTCGGCGGAAAGCACCGAAGGATTCCCGGCCCACTTTCCGGCACTCTGACCCTCCGCCCAGAACTTGCGATTGATCCCAAGGGGAACCAAGTGGACTTTCGTGCCTTTGTCTACCATTGTTTCCATGATTGCTTGATGCCGTGGCCAGAACGTAACCCTGGCGTCAGCATTTTGCATCCAGTATTGAAAAAGCATCCACCCATCGCCATGCCCGTATCCGGTCTTTATCGACTCGACTGCCGAGTAGAAAATGTGCTCTGGCGTTCCGTGACACGGGAAAACGAGCTTTAGCGGCCGCGTTAATCGCGCCCTCATCTCGTTCGGGAAATGCGTGTGGGCCACATGCACGTCCGCGTCTGCCCACTCGTCCCACTCAACTGACCCTTGGATGTCAACTAAATGCGAGTCGAGTCCGATGGCCTGCTCCGCCGCCGAAATAGACCCCGCTACGTTGTACATCCCCGAATTGGGGTACGCGACCCAATGACAGATTTTCATTAGGCCGAAATTGCGGCGCTTGTCGCGAACGACAGCAACGTACTCTGCGATGTGTTCTGGCTGTCCGCTGTGGACTTGTTTTTTGAAGCCACGGTAACAGCCGACTCGCCCTTGCTGTCAGCAACAGACGTAGCCGTGGTGCCAGTGCCGCTATCGACAACTGCCGACACGATCGTCCATTTGTTATTGAACGCTCGCGCTTCAGCCATCTGTCCCGGCAGCATCACGGTTAGTCCTTCGATGCTGTCAGCGGAGTTGGCCGCGTAAGTGGCGTTTCCCGCCGAGCTGCTACTGTTGCCGATGATCTTGCGTCGATGATCAGCATCCAGAGTGGAAATGGCCGGAAAAGTTATAGTCTTCCCTGTCGCAATCAGCGGAATGATCAGGTCGTCATTCTTGTCAATCGTGTAAGTGTTTGTCGGCCGTGCTTCCTGTTGGTAGTCGGTCCCAATGCGCGTTCCCATAGTTTGTTTTCTCCTTCGCGTTATGCGCTCATCGGCGCAGCCCCAGCGGCAGCAGATAAGACCTGTGGCCCCCAAGGCTGAGTTTGTGTAATTGTTCCTGAACTTGTCCCGGTAGTCGTTCCGCCTGTTTGGGTCAACTGTGGCTGAGACATTCCGGCCACTGTTACATCGCGGGAATAGCCAAGCCTGTTGGCGTCATACTGTCCGCCTCGATAGGCTTCAGCTTCCTGTTGTCCTAATCGTTCCTCACCTGAGCGAATAATTGCGTCTCTTACTTCGGGGCTGTAATTTGCTCCCAGAGGGTTGTTGAACCCGGATTTGAGTTGACTGCGAAGTTGTCCATATTGAGCGTGAAGCCCCGGATCGACCTCAAACTTAGCGCCCGACAGCTTTGCTAATGCAGGAGTAGTCGGCGGCGTCTGATAGCCATAAGTCGCCGTGGTCGCTCCCGATTGGGTTGACTCTTGTTTCTGTTTCGAGCTGGAAATTCCCGTGGCTGTTCACCTGCAAGACAGAATGACTACCTCGCAGAGCAGGGTACTGGATATGCAGGGTTTAAGTTTTCAGGCCACGTAGCGAAGCCACGTATGGGGGGAGTTATTGAAGGTAAGTTCTTTGTCGAGGGTATAGCCACAGTCTTCAAGAAACGCCTTTAGCGCTCTGTTTCGCGCCACGATGATAGCTGAGACCTCAACGGCCCCATTCTGAATTAACCAAGTCGTCAGTTGGACTCCTCCCGCAACAAGATATTCTCGCGGAGCCTCACGTTTAGCCGTGAAGTGCATGTCGTAATAGTGAGGGGCATATTCTTTAACCATGTACGCTGCTAAAAACTCTCCATTGAATAATCCCATGACAACCCGATCTGGATTCGGCTCAACAAATTCTTCAAAGGGCATCTGCCCTCCACTAGCACGTTTAGAACGCATCGTGCGCCAGTTGTGGGCTTCGCGGAATAGATCAAAGTCTTGATCGGGACTGAGATGTCGGAGTTCGAGCTTGCTCATCCGATCTGTAACCAAACCGCAGCGCCAACAGCCACAGATACGGCCATCCAGTACGATGGAGTGACAGTGTTAAGCCAAACTGATCCTGTCGCGTATCCCTGAGAACTATCATCACCTACCGCCGGATCGACTACCGCCGTGAGGTTGCTTTTCTTAGTGGATATCGGGTCAATCCCAGAAAGGTTGAATGAGATCGTTCCCGCTCCCTGGGTAAATGTCACCGTGACGCCGGCGGGCACAGTGCCCGATTGCAACGTAACCGGCCCTCCAAGTCCGTTCAGCGAGGCAACAAAGGCAGTAGACGGTAATTCCCCTGATCCCGGACTGGTGGATGGCCCAACCTGCCTTGCTTGGATGATCGCAATGTCAGGGTTTATTTCTGGCGGCCCATCGCCGCCCAGCTCGTTGTTCATTTACGGTTTCCCATTGGTTGAAATTCAAGATACAACTCATCTAACCTGTCTGGCTCTCCACTGCCCGCGTATGTGCCACTAATTCGCGGCGCAAATATTCCTAACTCGGGCCAGTTCCCCTCTTGCAGATACAATTGCTGCACATCGGTCTGAGTACCAAGAGAGAGATTACCTGTTACGGAATTCGCGCCGTTCTCAACATCGGTCATATTTATGTTTGTCGCAGAATCAAATCCGTGCAACTGCAAAACTCCAGCAGTAAACTTTCCGGTTGGTCGCATGATCTTGACGGACTTGTTTTGTGTTTCCGATCCGCCATCGCTGAATTGGGGAACCGCGTAATAATCAACGGCGACTCCTGCCACGGTGTTCCAACGATACGTGTCAACTTGGAAACCCGCATCTTTACGTCCACCAGCGAGAAACTCAAGATGCTCGCCAACTTTCGCCACGGAACACACGATGAAATCTCGCGTTGTACTTGAGAGTAGGACATCCCCAATCCACGCTGATTGTCGAAGTCCCCATAGCAGGACTCGCGTGGTCCAAAATCCCTGGGTGTTCAGCGAATGAGCTGGATGGAAGAAACATACCGCATCAACATTGGGATCAGGATCGTGTTCAACCAAGACGTGAGCACTTACAAAAGTCCGCCAAATCTCAGCAACATAATCTCCGAAGTATTGCTCCTTAACACTCTCCGCGTCGCTTACCGATCCGGTCGGACCACTATGCGGTGCTCCGATTAACTGGTTGGCGACGCAGATAAGTTGCTGGTGATTGGCAAATCCGACATTCCAATACGATCGTTGTGTTATTGGCGGAATTAACGGATTTCCAGTGTCTCCAAACACACCTGTCTGGAGAGTGGCTGCGGTCGGAAAATATAATCGTGCTTGTGAGCTAACCACTCCAAGGAGATCATTGCCATCTGATGAACTCACACGCCACCCCGCCGGCGACGCTTCAATGTTTTGGGGTTTGAAGGGCGCGATTGATGGTCCCGGGCTACCCCCGTATTTCCCGTCACAGCTAACTCCGACCACGGCACTGGAAATCACACCAATGTACCCGCTCGCGGGAGGTGGATCGTTGTCGAAGTCAACTTCGCCTTGACGGTTTATTTCCGTGCCCAAATAATCGATCGGAAACACGTTACCTTCCGCCTCCGATACGGTGCGAACGAAATCCCACGGCCCTTGATTTGAATCGGAGCGTGGCTGAGTGGGAGGTTGTGTTGCGTAAATATCTCTCCCGTCTTGTCCGCTCGCGGCGTCTATTGTCGAAAGCGTTGCGTCTACTTGGGCATAGTCGCCATCATTGACCAGGTTGAAATTTGCTCGCGGGCCAGGATTGCTATACCCATTGGTCGCGCTGCGCGAACGAACCTCGCGCAAAGAATAGTCACCCGCGATCATGCCGTGCGTTCCGCCCGCAACTCCTGTCACTGTTGGGGCAACTGTTGGTGCCGATAATCCCAGCGGATAGATTGCGTATTTGTTGATTGTCGGCTTGTAGATCGCAATTTTAGGAGAGCCACTGAGTACCATTGAACTTCCCGCTGTCGTCACGTAATAGACCGTCAGGAACATATAATCAACTTCTAAGGTTGCGCTCTCGCCGCCTGGGTCATTTGTGACAGCCGAAATCACGGCTCCAACGTCAGCGTCAGCAAAGTCCGCCGGAACCCACGTCTCGCCCCACAGGTCGTTTTGACCACCGTAAATTGAGTAAGCAAAGTTCGTATTCGGCCACAGCGCCGGGCTGGATCTATCTGTCGTTCCGATGGCCCCGCTGGGTTTGACGATTCGCACTCTGCTATCTCTGACCGTTTCCAGCGTTGCGCCCGTGACTCGCTTACTGATCGTCACGGCGATCCCGGTAATGGTTGCTCCGGCGGGGATGGCTGCAAAACCGCAATTAGTTCCCTTGAGGTAGTGGGTCGTGCTTGCCGCTCCCACAGGAGCGCAATGGGCGACGGCTCCGCCACTCCCCGTGATACCGCCCGGAGTTGTCCACGCTACCGTGCCGACCGCCGCGTCGTCTGCGCCTGTCCCGACGCCTTTGGCTTCGTTGACCGGCACAACAGACGGTAGTTCGGCTCCGTTGCGTCGTAGCGTGCCAAAGCCCGTTGCTATGATTGTCCCTTTGGGAAACTCTGCCGCGTTCCCTCTCTGGGTCAGCGTTCCGCGCTTGCGTTTAAGATCGAACAGCGTGGGAAGGAATTTAGCGGTAGAACCTGTCAAGGCGGTTACGGTCGGTCCGCGGTAGACCGTTAGGTGGGTGTCGTCAATAATCTCATCCACCATGAAATGATCGGCAACAGAAAAGAACCGCTGCCCTGATTGCAATTCAGATGTGAATAGTGTTCCTGATCCAACTATGGTCTTTACGCCCAACCCTGCCGTAAGAGTGCCGGTCAAGGAATCAAGCGGGATTGTTTCACTTAGATCAAGACTGCCTTTGTAGCAGAGGTAGTACAACAGCGGCGCGAGTCCGGTGAGGATGAAGTTCTTCAGCCTGAGCCAAGTGCCGGTGATGTCTCCGCTTCTCGGCGAGGTAGGCTGATATTCCGCCGCTCTGTAGGTTATATCCTTGAAGGTTTCCATGCACTATTTCTCTTCCGGCTGTCCCAGAAGGTACTCAATGAAGACAGATGCGAACATCGTTAAAAACTCTTCAGGAGCAACGAATGGATCGGTCGCGAGGGTGGGTATGTCCGGCGATTTAATACAAGTCAAAGTCGCGGCCCCGGCATAAGCACCGCCACCATTCATCGCTGAACTCTTTGCGCTGATTAACAGGTTAGAGTAAGACCACCAGGCTAATCTGCCGTCTCGTGTTCTGAGGTAGTCGGCATAAGGCTCTACCAGCGAAGCGACTTCGCCCGTAGACAGTACCAACGTGGCGTCTTTCAGATAATCTTTGAGAACGCCTGCGGGAATACCAATCGAGCCGCCAACGAAAGTTAGGGATTCGTCTTTACGAATCAATGCGCGCTGATCTTCATTCGCCGCAAACCTATTTGAGACTTCATCGTTAATACGCGGGAACGCCGCATCAATCTGCATGAGCAGACGAGCGCGCGAAGCGTCAGGCTTGGCCCGCAGGACACCTTGGATTATTCGCTCAGTTATTTCAGCGTACGTCACGCTTGCCCCTCACTCAGCTTTGTCTGCCCTGAGCCTATCGCCGCAATCCACGCTTGATAGCGCGGCGCATACATTTTGGAAAGTTCGGTTAGTAAGGCGTCCGTGTTCATCAACAGCGACATTAGCCCTGAGAAGTAACAGTCCTGGGCTTCTGTAAATAACAATTCCCCGTCCGCAAATATTGCCGCCTTACGAACGTCGTAATCGTAAACAGAAACGTCGATGATCGCGTTCGTTCGCGTGTGGTATAGCCGTTCTCGCTCTCGCGCGAACGAGTAAATATCCGACTTAAACATTGCGGCTGGGTTCAAAGATAACTCTCGAATGTCAGCTACGGTCAGGTCGTTTGTAAGTGGCCGGAAAGGCGAAGCCGCATCGCGCACCTCATGGTACTTGCCGATAATCTTTGCGGTCGCAGTGCTGATTCCCACGCTTGGTATTCGCGCTCCGCTGGTGATCGAAGCTGTCACGTCATGGATTATGTTTTGCCAAGGGTGCTCATCTTGGCCGCCAACAACTCCAGCGATCTCCTGCTCTATGCCAACCAATCCATCAAGCAACACGCTCTTTGTAAAGGATGCAGACTTGGCGTTCGTTGATGGGTCAGTCAGAAGATACGATGCTTCAATCGCCGCCGCTTGCCCTTGGTAGGCGCCGATACGGATGAAACACTGCCGAAGTATGATCGAGGGAAGTAGACCCGCCATTAATAGTCATCCTCCGGCGACCACAACTGGCCCATCGTTGAACCTGTGTGAATTAGGGCGTCATCAGTGAATTGCTTATCAAACAACTTTTCTTCCCAATCAAGCGTAGTCCCTAATTCTTTCCGGCGTTCGGTGTTTAGCGCCCTGTCGTCAAAATAATCAGCGAACGGCAACATGCTGATTGCGGCTCTAATCTCAGATAGCGTATCGCCAATCTCCCCCATTGCCAGCGGATCGCTTAGAGCCATTACGTCAACGCTGTCACCTACAACAAACAGGCAAAGGTAATCCGCAGCGGCTTGAGGCATTGGTTGGAATTCCAAGTAGGGAGTTCCTGACGATCGGTAATAAGCTACCCGTTCCGCACTGTGCGCGCTGCCATCCCAACTCCCCATTGACGTGCCAATGTCGTTAGGAAGTCCCCAATTCCAAGCAAGGTTTTGGGGTGCATACCACGGAATGACTCGTTGGAAGTGTTGAGGATTGGAATCGTCTACGGTGACAACGGCAAGCGGAGTTCCGAACCTGGCATCGCCTATTTGATACTTAGCCTTGCCGGACTGAACCTTAATCCGCTTGGTTGAGTAGTCCCACGGATTGCCTGTGTTCTTTCGCTTCGCGCGTAAGAGCTTTATGTGGTCGCAGAGTGAGCGGAGTACGTCACCATCGCTAGGCCGATTAGCTCTGGGATGTTTCAGCCTATCCCGGACATTGCCGATCCTGTCGTAAAGGTTCACGGTTACTCACTGGCTTGTTCTGGGACTGATTGCGCGTCGCGTTGCATCTTCTCCCACGTCTTGTGATGGACGTGCGCGGGGCACGGCCCGGACAAGTCGAAATGGAGCGCGTTCAGTACGTCGCCAGTCTTGGGGTCTTTGATTATCGGAGGAACAAAGCCTTCGCCATACTCGCCCGCCTTCATGCGTTCAAGCGTGCCCTCCGCCCCGACGTGAAGGATGTCGCGTTCGTATCGCGCAGATAGCGCGGCTTGAATTTCTTCGGGCGTAAGTATAGAAGCGGGCGCAGTAATCGGCGCTGCGGCCATCGTGTTCTGATCGGGCTGTACTCGCGCCACTGCTTGCTCGGCTCTCCACTCGGCGATGATCTCGTTCTTCATCGAAACGTACTCTTCGTGAGTGAGCGCTCTGGGCTGTTGCTGCGCGTTGGCTGTCGCTGACTGCTGCGCCGTGCGCTTGTAATGTTCATCCTGCCGCTCTATGCCTAACTGCGGTAAGAGCACCAAATCAACCTCATCATAAGGGAAGAGATAGCCTTGCGAGGCGGCTTGCCCCATGCGCTGATGAACCTCTTCGACGTGCCGAACGAGCCACGATTCACCCTGTTGACAAATCGCCAGCCAGTCTTGTGCAACATCGCGAATGTCTCCCGTATTGGAGTCGAAGGCGATTTGAATTTGTCGCCTGAAGTCACTCAACAACACGGGTACTTGGGGATAGTTCGGAAACAACGCCAACTGAATTTTCCACAAGTCAGGATCGCTCAGGAATCCACCCATATCTTTGAGCGTGTACTTGTGTCCTTTGAGCGTGGAAATCTCCCCAGCGAGGCGCTGAGTTCCGCCGATCACTGAACCCTCAAGAATGTGATTGATCTGCTGGCCAGGGTAAGCCGGATAGCCAACATAACCACCTTCCGTAGTTAATGGGCCATCACCTCGGAAGGTCATGTCGCCGCCGGCAGGGATTTCAAAGTAAGCCGAATTCTCCGTGTTGACTTCTTCCACGGGTACAGGCGTGTGAGTATTCGTCAGCAACGGGACAATGCGGCCTTTCTTTACGAAGTGCCCCGTATGCCGCAAGCAGTGATTGAAGATGTTCAGTCCTCCGTCCTTCATGTGCGGATTGTCCCGCACTAAAGCCGGAGTGATCATATTGATCGCAGTGCCCAGATAGCGATCCCGCTTAACATCTTCGTTGACCTTTGGGAGTTCAAACAACCCGCCAACATCTTCACCGCCAAGCGGTAGGCCGCCATTCACCTTCACCTCATCCAACATTCTTATTCTCCTACGGCGTATAAGCCGGAACCAGGTCTGCGAACAAATCCCTTAAAAATGCGCGGAACTACAGGAAGCGGATTATGTACCATCTCTCTTTCCAGTTTTGCTTTCACAATCCGATCTAGTGTTGGGTTGCTCAAATGGGCCACGGGCCTTGTAGGGTCGATGTACTTATCTTCCCGCGCCTTCATTGCCCTCATGCCGATGTACTCTAAGAGTTCAGCATTAGGTTCGATGTAATAGCCCCAACAGTCATCTTCGTTTCCCGCGCGTAAACAACATGAATCACTGTGTCGAATATGCCGATGCCAGCGCGTGTACATTCCGCCCTCTGGCGGTGGCCCCTTAGCATCGTGCCATCTTCCTTCGACTCTGACGTATCGAGTATCTTCCCATCCCGGTAAGTACTGCTCTGGCTCCATCCGCTCCATCAAACCCCACCGCGGCGGAGCAATGATGTTTCCATCTCGATCCTTTATTCCTGGAGTCCATGATGGGAATGTGTAACCAGGAGGATTAGAACCAACCGGGTGCGGAGTCCACTCAAACACCTCTGGCATCCAGGCCAATTTGATAATCGGCTGATCACGGAATGTTCCCGTGATTCGATTGATCGCTGTCTGAAAACGATCAATCTCTACTTGCCCGAAACCGAGGGGACGCCGCATGTTGGGACGCCAGCACTTCGGATCGTTGAGCGGATCGCCTAAGTAGTCTTCAGCGAAGAAGATGTTACTTGGCGTAACCGATGATTCTTGCTGCAATAACATTCGCGTCATCTATCGCTGCCGTAGCCTTGAACGTGACTACCTGGCCAGAGATCGAATACTCTAAATTGCCGCCTACAATCACGCGATCAGGTTTTACGAACTGCGCGGTGTAGGTTCCGGTGTCGGCATCGACAGTCGAAGACGGCGCAATCGTAATTTCTTCCGCGACCATTCCGTTGGTATCAGGAACGGGGCCAGTAAAACCCGACGCCAAAGTGCAAGTAAGGGTAACTGCCATTTTGATTCTCCTGTTATAATGAAGGGGTAAGGATCGGCGGGTTGCACCACCGATCCCCACGCTCAAAATCTATCAAGGAGATTCTGAACATGCCCGAATTTGATCCTAGTGTTCACTGTTATCTTCGTCAACCAACTTTCCCTAGGCCGAAGACGATCATTGGTCGCAAATTTAACCGCCTAACGCCGCTCGGGTTTCTCGGAATGGTTAATAACCGTTCTCATTGGCTGCTCCGCTGCAAGTGCGGTGCCTTTTGGGTTGCGGACATAGGAGCACTTCAAAGGGGCTATACGCAATCATGTGGTTGCTTGAATCGCGAGTTAGTCCTGACTCGCAGCACAACACACGGTCAAGCTAGTCGCGGCCCAATCCGCAGCCAAACCTACGTTACATGGTGCGCAATCATTAGCCGATGCCATAACCCTAAGAACGGAGCCTACCGTTACTATGGCGGACGAGGAATCGTCGTCTGTGATAGATGGCGCCATTCGTTTGAAAATTTCTTTGCGGATATGGGACATCCACCCACCGCCAAGCACTCCATCGAACGGCAAGACAACTCTCTCGGTTATTCGCCAGAGAACTGCATCTGGGCCACACAAGACGCGCAAGCGCAAAACAAGCGAAGCAATAGACGTATCACCGCGAACGGTGAAACACGCATTCTCATGGAATGGTCGCGGCTGCGAAACATCCCACGAGAGCGCATCGCAAATAGATTGCTGCGCGGGTGGAGCCCAGAAGAAGCTCTTGAGTTAGTTCAAAGAACAGATAGGCGATTACGCGCCTATCGCGAAAGCGTCAGACCCCGGTTACCGTCTGCACGACAGCGGGCTGGGTACAGCGCTTGATCAAGATACCAGCGCGAGTACTCTTAATCGCCAACGTCCAAGCGCAACCCCAACTCCGCGCGCTAAGAAGGCTGCCAGTCTCGTTCGCCCCCGGTAACATCCGCCACGGCCCGCCTGAATCATCCAACGGCCCCCACTCGATCTCCGTCAGCTTCTTGAGTTGATCGCGCTTGAAGCCAAAGTGCAGGTCTTCATCGCTATTTGCCGCTTCGATGATCGTTGAACCGTCCGCGTCTTTGTAAGACTTCGGCGAATCCGTTGCAGCTTCGGCCATGTCTTTGCGACCAAAGCCGTATTGCTGTTGGCGAAGATCGCTCATCAAGCCCGGAGTCGTTACCCAAACCAGATTCTCTCTGGAACCGGAGTCCACGTTGTAGGTCACGAGGATCGTTTTTGCAGTGTCACGATCGGGAATGGTCAGCCGAGTATTCGCTTTATCCAGGGTCGGACAGTTCATTACGTCATCGACTGAAGTGTCTCGGCCCTGAAGGATGCGAGGGTTGTTATTCAAGCACTGCGGAAGTCCGCGGGGTGCTTTGTTGAAGCCTCCGACGTGGCAAATCGGGTCGCCAGAGCTAACGGAACCGGAAATCACCGTCACCACACAAGAGGTTTTACCCTGCGTTGTGACCTTGATCGTTCCGCGCGCATTGCCAGTCGTCTCATTGAAGGCTTGGTAGAACTGATTTTTGCGCAGTCTCACCGCACCTTTGGTGTGGCCCGGATCGGCGGCGGCGGCAGTGCTGCAATTCATCGTCTGCCCAGCGCCCACCGCGAGAGTTGAGCTTGAGAATGCCAAAGCCCCACGTCCGTCACCAAGAGCAAAGAATTCCTGTTGCTGTGCGCCAACTTCGGTAATGCCCTTGAGGTAGCGTTCCATCTTCATGCGCTGGCCCGGCTTGTTGCGCATGATGTCCTGCATGAAGCGATATTCAATCGCGGTCGGCAGCACATACATCATTGCTCGCGCGTACATGCTGTCGGACTGGCCTTGTTTGGCCCGATTGAAGTCAGGTGAACTCTTGGTCGGCAGGGTGTGGCCACCAGCCTCTTCCTTGTCGAAGTAAAACCGCTTACCGATTAAGCTCACTTCGTCGCCCTCGGTGAAACTATCGAGAGCGGTCAGAAATGGTGTTTTGAGATTAAACCAGGCAGGTGCTTCTTCTACGACCTGCGTAGACCAATCAACGTAATTGCTCAGTTGAGCAGCATCTAACGGGTCCATAATTGCTCTCCTTAAAAAGTGAAGGCGAGAGAAGGATTAGCCATCCAAATCGGCCCAACGATGTCGGCCGTTTGGACTCCCCGCACCGGCCGCAACTCCGGCCCCTACAGGGATTCTTGCTCTCTCCGTCTGATCCAATTTATCGTTATGAGACTGAGCGCGTGTCTTGAAATACTCGTTGCGGCCGGCGATGAGCAACGTGCCGAGGTCTTTCGCCTTGGCAAGTAGCTTTTGCTGAACCCGTGACGGATCTCCGTTTGTGCGCTGCTTTTTGTGGGACAAATAACCAAACTCTCTTCCTGATTGTGCGTAAGCCTCACGAGCGGCATTGAATTCATCCAAGGCTTTCTGGTCGATGCCCATTTCCTTGAATGCAGATTCAGCCGCAAAGCGAGTGTCGGGATGCGACAGTGCCGCAACAGCCACGGCTACCAGTGCTCCTTCACGCTTATTTACTTCAGGATTGTCAGTTGGTTTCCACGTCTCATAAATATGATTCGCGAAATTTGTGAACGTACTCTTGAATCCCTGCTCGACGTACTGCTCCCCAGCGTCGTTAGCTTCTTGCTCCACGCGCTGCGCTGCTTCCACTTCAGCCCGTTGTTCCGCTGCTACTCGCCGCTCTTCATTGGCTTGCAGTAGTTCGTTTTGCTGAAGTGTTCGCAGGGTGTTTTTGACAAATTCAGGAGTTCGATCCAAAAGCTCCAGACGATCTTCGTAAGGAAGTTTTCGGTATCTGTCCTGTAAAGCCCGCTCTTCAGCGGTCACTTTGTCGGGATCATTTACGAGTCGATCCAGTTCATCTTGAGATGGCGTCCACGTAGGCGCAGGAACCGCGGATGGCTCAACCCCTCCAAGCATTTGCAAGGCGCGCGACCGTAATTGCGGGTCGTTCGCCATCACTTGAAGAACGAGTTCTGCTCGCGTTACAGGCTGTCCAGTGGCCGGATGCTTTGTCTGGCCCCAAACCAAGGCAGACGTTAAATAATCTGCTCGTTCAGGGTCGTCAGTGCTTATCTGCTGCGCAAACCCTGTAGGGTCAGGCCGCAACGCACCCGTGTCATCAGGACTGTACTTGTTCAGCGATTCATTCAGCGTGACGAGCTTCTGCGCCTCATCGGGCGTCTGAAACCGCTCTAAAACGGGTTCAAATGATTCGACTCGCGCTTTGAGTTCTTTGTGTTCCGCTGAAAGTGGTTCAAGCGTCGAACGCATCTGAAGGAGCCCCGCCGCGAGGTCGATCCCTTTCTCTTTCATCGCCGTCAGTTCTTCAACAGACGGGATGCCAGCAAAGACATCTTGCTCTGGCGGTTTTTCAGCTTGCGTTGATTGATCAGACGGTTGTTTTACGTCGGTTGACGAGACTCCTTCTGGAGCAACCGTACCCGTTGCGACTGACGAAGCCGCCGCATCTGGCGATGCGCTCAAATCTGGGCTTGATTGAGATACGTCTAGTTCATCTGCCATACAAGGCAGATAAGACCATAAAGTTTGCTTTTACGTTTTGGGGTTAATATCCGTGCCCGAACGGGCCGACGCCACCACCCGCGCCCGCGTGGCCTATTGAGCCGCCAAGATGAGGGGTTTCTGCCGTGTCTGGACGCTTGAATCGCTTGAGCAGGGAAGCCATTCCCGCGCCAGCAGCTTGCGCGTCTTGTGTCTGTCCGTCGCCCATTGGCATCCACTGTGCTTGTTCAGGCCCGGAGTAGAGAGGTAGGTTAGCCACAGGAGCAGGCTGCTGAAATTGCGGAGCGTCTGGCTGTAAGCGGCGGCGCATCTCTTCTTCGTATGGATTTAACATGTCTCTCCTATGTTCGGAACGCTTCACTTCCAGCCTTGAACGGATTGCGCGGCGGTAGCCAGGGTTTCAATAACGATTGTGACGCACCGGACGGAACTGGAAATGTTTGTTTCTGCTTCTTAAACTTTTGCGGACGAGGGGTTGCATCGTAAGCCGCCTGCCCTTCTTTTTCCGCCGCAGTCTTTACCTGTTTCAGTCTTTCAATCTTATTTTCATCCGAGTCTTTCTGGTATTCAGGGTTTGCTACTTCTTTTTCAAGTGCGCGGCGGATATAGCCATTAACGAGCGGTTGGCGCTCGGCAAATTCTTTCCGTGTTTCATCGGGATGCCTTTGCGCGCCCCGAAGCGGCATGCCAAGTCGTTCAATTTCCTTGCGAGAGCCGGGTCTGTCCGAGCCGTAGATATCCGACGCCGGGCCTGACGGGAAATCCTCACGCACGCGAATGCCTGTTGCTGCGACCGCGCCAATGGGAACTGACTTCGCGAGCGCCCCGGCGTTGCTGGCACCCTTCTCGCGCTCCGCATAATACGTTCGAGCGGCCTCCGCTAAAGGAATGGGCGTTTGGGTGCTCCAAACATATTCCGGCCAAGTGTATCGAGGAGACTTGATCGTGCCTTCCTCTTTAGAAAACGGTAGTGGGCGTCCGCCATAGTCCGACTGCAACCAAATGTCCGCACCAGTCCCAAACAGAGGTGATAATTTAGAGCGGCCGTACTTAAATGTAGTCGTTGCCGCATCACCGATCTTCTCGCGCGGCTTTTTACTTTCCAATCCGATGTTCACTAAGTTGCCTACAAACCTCACGGCGGTAAGCAGTCCACCCGCCGGGCTGATGACGTGTCCAGCAACCTTGAAAGCCAAGAAGTCCGACTTGGTAGGATCGGTTACATTGATCTTATCGTCACTGCCCGATGCTGTCAGCAGTCCTTGATTCGCAGCCAAGAGCGCACCGTAAGTCGCGACTAATTGCGCGTTGCGGCTCGCTACTCGCTTTGCCATGTAACGCTCTTCAGGTTTGGCGTTCTTCCAATTAGAAAATGCCTTGATCGCGCGATAATTGTCCCGCACAAGAAAATCCCACCGTGAGGCTTCCAATGGCGCGGCGAACATCGCCTTTCCGACAAATCGACTTGGCCAATCTTGACCGCTAAGAGCTTTCGACGATCCCGTGGAAGCATTGATTTCTTGCGCCAGAGCTCTTGCGGTTTCAGGGCTCTTCAGATCGCTGGTCATCTTATTCCATGCGCTATCGAACATATCCTGTCGCATGGTCTTGAGTGAATCGAAAGCGCGATTACCAGAAACGCCTATCTTACCAAGCACCTTAGCCATCCACGGACTTTGATATTCGTCATATCCTCGTTTCGGATCGTTCGCCAGTCCGGCGCGTTGGGCCGTGATGTAGTTCGAGGAAGTTTCAAGATCAGACATTGCTCGTTCATGTCCACCCTTGCTGACCATGAACTGATAGGTACGTCCAAAGTTACGCCAAAAGTCCGCCCACCTCGCGGGAATGAAAGCATTCGCCGGAGCGTGAGTAAATGGAGCAACCGCACCGTGACCCATCGTGGCTTTGATGAACCATAAACGACGAGCGTCCTCAAACGCCTTAACCGCCAAAGGCGCATCGGCCTGTTTTATCCAACTCTCGGCATTAGAGCGAAGACGACGACGATCACTCATCTTCGCCCAGATTTCGTTGCTGAGTTGCTTCGCGGCTTTCGTGTTGGCCAAGGATCGCGTAACCACGTCAGGCGCAATCCCGAGGTCGCTTGCTACTTTTGCCCTGATCTCTGCGAAGTTATTATTTCCCTTATCAACGTAATTCTCCCTTGCGTACCTCCATACCGCGCTGGCGTCTTCAGAAGAAATTGGCCCACGTTGTAGCCGCTTGCCTAGTTCTCGCTGCGCGGCTTCCGCATCCACGGCTTTTAATGTTGCCGCAACGCCCTTTTTCGTTTTTGCCCACTCGCTCTCAACTTTCTGCCCTTTGGGTGCGCCTTGACCAAGAATCGCCTCAGCAACTTCTCGCTTGGTAACATCCGCGAAATCCTTAATTGCTCCGTGCACGTCATCAATGAGTTGGGCCGCGTCCGTTATGCCCGCCTTCGCGCGGTTCTTAGCGAGAGCGATGACCTGTTTAGTGATCTCACCTTCAGGGTCGATGCGCGCAAGTCCTGACGGCTGAATACCCGATCGGTCGCGCACCTTTTGAAAAGCCGCCGCAAGGTTCTGCTTGATAACTACGGCCTCATCATCAAGGCTCTTTCGCGTCTGCTGCCTTCCCGCGCGTCTGGACTCGCGGGCTTGATCGATGAAGCGAGATAGCGACTTCTGGACTTCATCAGGCAGGTCTTTAATTCCCGCTGCGCGATCCAGCTCCGCCGCTAATTGACTGCTGAGATTCTTAACCTGTGAATCAACCGAAGCGTTACGATCCGCAAAGCGGTTCATTACTACCACTTCTCGCGGCGATGGTTCACGTCCTTTAGAGTCTTTGAACGCTCGATACATTCCATAGAATGTTCCTGTGTCAATGTCCGTCTCGCCCTGCTGCGCACGGCCAGTGTTGCTCCAAGCGGTCTGCATTGGCTTAACGGCATTGTCATAAAAGTCTTGCCGGACTTTCTCTGCGGCGCGGAATTCAGGACTGTCAAGTTTCCGCCTGCCGACATCAAATGCACGATTGGCCGCTTGAGCAAGTTCTTCGTGACGAGCGCGCACTAAAGCCATCGCATCGGCAGAAATCGCCCCTGATTTATCAAAGGCATCTATTGTGTCCTTTAGGTTGCCTTCGCGAAGTAGTTGACGGCCTCGCTCAACAGATTCTTGCGCACCGATAGCCTGACCACGCGACGGCTCTTCGCCTCTTGCGGCGGTTTCTACGCGATGCGCGATACCTGTCGTCTCGGCCGGAGATTGTTCCATGCCGGGGATATCAGTTTGGCGTTTAGCTGTTTGCTCACCGCCGGATATTTGCGCCCAAACCTTTCCTAAATGCTCATCTGCCTTCGGCCCAAACTCTTCTCTGAGTTTCCGCGACCATTCTTCAAATGTAGGCTTAATCTTTTGATCGTAGAGTTCCCATCCACGAACAATTAGTGAGTCAATAAACTCGTAAGGGTCGGCTCCGGCATGTCGGTATTCAATGCCTTGCTGTTTTTCCGCGAGCCGATTGGCGGCACGCTCTCTGGCCGCACGAACGACGGATGGTTCCGCTTGTGCTGTCTCAGTAGTTGGCGGATTTTCTGCACGTGAACCGGATTCGGATTGAACCCCTTCACCCGAAAATAAGTCAGGTTGTTTCTTGGCATCGTCTAACGTCTCCCTTAATGCTGCATCGAAAAATGATTCTTTAGTCGGATTCTCTCTGCCGAAGAAGGCTTGTTGCTTTGGACTGCCGGCGGCTTCAACAGCCTTCGCGTAATTGTCGAGCACGGAACTGATCGCTCTACCGCTTCGCTTGAAGCCCTCAAAGGTCTTAAGAATCTGTTTCTGAAGCGGCGTGAGATCGTCGCCAAACAGTCCGCGTTGGTTCAGATAGTCAGCGACCGCCTGCCCTTGTTCACGCAATGACGACATTTTCGCAAGCGACTTTGTTAGGTCGCTGGTGATGTCTACAGGATAGCGCTCACCTTTTTCGATTCCGTCTTTGAGAGAAGCAAACTGTCCCGCACGCTGCAACAGTGCCGTTGAAATCGCACGGACGTTATTGTCAGGTGACTCAGCAATCTTCTCCAAGGCACGCAACCCTTCAGGTGAGTCACCGTAGGCGCGAGCAAAGATCGCGTTCCGAATTCGGGTCAGTCCATCTTGCGATATTTCACCGTCTGATGAAACGTATCGACCAAGATCGTTTGGGCCGACCACGTCTCTCATGAACGCACGAACAAACGGAGTGTTTGCTGTTGTGTTGATCTCGCCAGACTCCGAAGGCTTAAAAATAGCCAGATGCTCACTCGTTAATTGTCTGGCATCGCTCTTAGCTTGCTCTGGCGCAGACATCGCAGCCAACGAAGACTCATTGGCTTCGCGAGCAAACTGTTCTCGATTCACATCCGAGGTTCGTAATCGAACCAAGACAGGCTCTTTGGCCGCTTCAATGGATTTCGGATCGATCCCAAAGTTTTCCGCGTTGTCCAAAAGGTATTGTCGATAGTTGTCCGCATTGTCTTTTGCGTAAGCTCGGCGTAGTCCAATAGTGCGAGCGTTGCCCGACTCGACAATCCCATCCGGCCCGACGATTGGCGCACCATCGCTTGCTTTGGGTGATTGGGACAGGAGTTCGCCGCGAGGGTTCTTTTCAATCTTTTGAATTTGAACTTCGCCGGCTTGTCGGCTGCGATCCCTCGGCTGTAGTTCTTCTGGAAAGACAGGGTTGCGATTCAAAAGATCGTCGTGAGAAGTAATCAAGTCCTTCGCATCAACAATCGCGAGCTTCGTATCCACTTCCGTGCCACGCTCGGTGATTGCTTTAGATGTCGCGCCTTCTGATAGCGTGCGAATTGGTGTCAAGGGTTCACGAACTAGCGCGGGACGCGCAGACGAACCTTTGGGTTCAGGGCTACTTGGAACACCCGCGGCTTCAGCAATAGGAGTTGTAGATGCTTTAGTCTCTGGTTGAGGGGAGCGAGACTGTCTTACGATATTGGCTCTAATTTGATCTGTTAAGTCCGCCTGCTCAGTCTCAACCTGTCGCTGAATAGCTGGATCGAAATGGCGTAGACCCTCATCTGTGATTTCTACATCACCAATGCGCCCGTAGCCCAAAGCTTTAAGTTTAGAGGCAGACTGCGAGATAACTTGATCACTCAACCCCATATCAGCCAGCAGATCAACTACGTCCTGTCCCGTGGGATTTTCGGGGAGTTCGCCGTAGATGTCTGGGCCAACTGTTTGATTGAAGGTGCGATTGATGGCGCGTAAGGCGTCAGTTGGAATTGGTCTATCTAAATCAATCGACTTACCTTGCACGGCGAGCGCTTGAGACGGCTTCCCTTCACCTACAGATACTCCACCCTCAACTTTGGGGGTCTCTGGCTGAGGGGAGACTTGAATCGTCAACGCAGGGTTCTGGGGATCGCGCCACGTGGTCGGATGCCGCGTGAACTCGGAATCATCAATAAAGATTCGCCCGTCACGCCCTCGTCCTGTTTTTGGTTTCCATGAATAAGCCAATCCCGACGCGGCCTGATAAATTTCTGCTTCACCCCTTGGTGTAACAATCGTATCGCCAGCTTTGAATCCGTTCTTTTTGAGGTGTGACTTCAGCGACTCATCTGAAATGGATTGCGCTTTGAAAGTGCGCACGTCAGATGGATCGCGCTGCGTGTAGCCTAAGTCCGTTGCCTCTTGACGAGAAACGGGCTGTTTCCCTTCAGGTACAGGTACTCCACCCTCAGAAGGTGCGGCGGGAGTCGATTGTTCTGCGGGTACTGGCGGGTTTACTTGCGCGAGTCTTTCTTCTCTCTGAGCGCGAGTTTCAGATTTGAATTGACCTTTGCCGTCTCCGCGCTGACGACGTGGTTGAAGATCTACATGGCGCGGAATATCGGCTCGAACGTTGCCGAGTTGTGCTTCTGGCTGTAGCGCACCAACTTGAACCCGAGAAACGTCAGCCGTGGCCTCGGGAACGGATCGCGGCTCCGCGCTCTCAGGTTGCGCTGTGATATTCGGCTGCGTTTCAGTTTGTGTCGCATCTCTTGCTCCTAATTCGGTTAGACCTTCCGACTTTGCGCCACCGCCAAGAATTGCTCCTAATCCGCCTTGAACGGCAGCATCCAATAAGGCGTCAAGCATTGCCTCTTTTTGCTTTTCCGGTGGTGCGTTTAATGCTGCTTGCGTGCCTCGTACTCCGGCTGGTACGGCGAAGATTGCAGAGGACATTGCGCGATTCAAATGCCCATCGAGAATCCGGCCCATTGCATAGGCTTGCGCTACATCAATCCCGCGTTTAGGTAGAGACTCGTCAGTATTCTTTAGCGCGGCTTCCAAGGCCATTACTTGACCCGTAGAGAGTCCCGTAGCTCGCTTCATTGCGATGATGTCGAATACTCCCAGACCTAAATCACCTAACGCTGTGCCAACTTTCTCAGGAACACTTCGCTGAATTTGTTCGCCCTTCGGAGTCAGCGGAGGTAATGATGATCCCAACTCCATAATCTTTCCGCGAGTGTTTAGATAATTACTGAGACTATTCGGAGCGATACCGAAACCGGAGACAAGTCCGCCTAATTGCTGAATCTTCCCTGCGCCATAACGGATAACAGGCGATTCAATCGCTCGCGTTGCGCCTGAATATGTTCCGAGGCCAGTTCTTGCTGCTTGCACTTCGGCAATGTCGGGCGCGGCTTGTTGCTGCGCGGTAGTTACCGCTCCGCGCCGTTCTCCGGCGATTCTTGCGCCCTCTGCTTTGGCCGCGTTGATATCTCCGCCTGACTTCACGTAAGCGTTCAGAACGTCCACAGCGGCGCGCGTAGGCTTAACGTAGGCTGAACCATCAGGATCACGGTCTACATCTCCCGCTTGAAGTGAAAGAATGTTTCGTCCGGTTTCCTGTTTGTACTTCTCCCCATACTTAAGGTACTCAGGGCCAAGCGCGTTGAGATAGCCTTTGACCAGATCATCCTCACTCGGATTCAGGTGAGGCGAAAATGGAATCTTCACCGCCTGGGCCAATTCCGTAGACGGCGGGGTTTTGTATCGACCTTCGACTAACTGTTCTTCTGCCGATCCCTTTGGCGCTTCATCAAAAGGCTGCATCATTAATTCAGTCGGGCCAGCCTTGCGAGGCGTAGCATTGCCTTGCGTGAACGCAATCGGCTTTGCGGCGGGAAGCGGCTGCTCTACTGGTAATTCTGTTTTTGTATCTGCCTCTCTTACTGATGAAGTAACTTGCTCTTTGGGTTGAGGAATCCCCTGCACGCCAGCTTGCGCGACATCTAGCGACTTTTGCGGTTCTTGCGTGACGTACTTGTCAAAGTCATCATCAGGCGTAGCCTGTGACGCCGAAACGTATTTATCGAAGTCGTCCTCTGTAGGTTTTATCTTTCCGCTTCCGCCTTCGGATTGATAGATGCCGTTGATGATATCGTTCTGATGATCAATCGGAAGTTTTGCAAAATCATCGCTGGATCGCACTCCGTACTTCGGCAGAATGGTTTTGCCTGTCGTGCCGCGATACCATTTCAGAGCGTTGCTGTTAGACAGGATTGCTCGCGCGCCTTCAATCGGATCGCCTTTTATTCTGATTGTGGAAAGTTTGGGATTATTCGGAAACGGATCACCATGCTCCCAAGGAATCTCTGCTTGATCTAACGCGTCCGTAAATTGGTTTCTGCCTCCCGTCGTGACGGCGGCGGCGATGGGGTTGTTATTGCGATCTGTGCGGAATTCTCTCTGCTTGCGGGTTTTCGCAGGCGTGACGTACTTATCGAAATCGTCCTTAGTGAGATCGTCAATCATTCCACGATTGCCAGTTTACGCGCTTTAGCCTTCGCACGTTGCGCTTGAATTTGATCGGGCGTTGCGTTCGGATGGTCAGCTTTCCACGCGCCAAGATTAAACGAACCTTGTTCGGGTGACTGTTTGTTCGTGGTCGCCCCTCCGCGAGTCTTGAGATTACCCTGCGCCGATTCTATCTTGCCTAACTTTTCTCGTTCATCGCGGCGTTCTCTCTCAAGGGTATTCTTTCGCTGTCTCAGTTGGTTCAAAGTGGCGGGATCGGTCGGTAGAAATCCTTGGCTCTTCTGGCGTTCAATAATACCGTCCATCTCCTTGTCCACGCCATCCATGTCTTCATCAATCTCAGCCATGTTCCTTTTGTGAACATCGGGATCGCCCATGCGCGCCACGACTCCGCCAGCCATGATGGTCGCATTGCGTTCTGATTGAGCATTCCGCGCCTTAGCCCGCCTGTCCAGATTGTCTTGCAAGGTCTTGAATTGGGCCGCGTGCTGTTCTCGGTTTAATTGCTGGTCGGACTTTGAGGGCAAATTGCCGCCCGTAACCGCCGTGGCCGTGCCGGTATCTTTTTGAATGACGTTGTAGGTCGCGTTGCCATTCGCATCAGTGCCCTTATCCAGAACATACAGAGAGCCAGAAGTTCTTTTCAACGGCGGAGTGCCAAATTCCTCGGTGTAGCGTTTCACATAATCAGCATTGGCGGGATCGGCGGGATCGAAGTCTCGCACGCCATTCATTTCTTTTAAGAGGTTTCCCTTGCGACGATCTTCGACCGTGTTACCAATTTGAGTAGCACGTAATTGTGTATTGGCCGCCGTGCGACGTGGAGCCGTGCCGACAATCTTCCCGTCCGCATCGTAGATAGGAACCATCTGGGCCATCTGCTGCGCAGTCTGCTCTCTTTGGATCGCAATGTCCTGCCCCAGCATCCCTCGCGCTTTTAATTCTTCTCGCTCACGTCTTGTTGGAGTGAAGACATTCGGATTGCTACCGAGAGCCTGATTCACCCCTCGCAGCGCGTCAATCCCTTTATCTTTCCAAGTGCGGGGTTTGGTTTCGAGATCGCGAAGATATTGAGAATCGTCAGCGACATAATCACGCGGTTCTGCGCGGCGATCTCGCGACATGCTCACTGGTGGAAGTTGTTCTCCCTGCTTCGGAACCCGAAAATCTACAACGCCTTCTGAGTTGCGCGGCGGTGCAAACACGCTTTGCGGACGGGTCGGATAGTTCACCTCATCCGACGATCTGGCATTCGGGGAAGCGGGAACGGTCGTATTGTAATCAGCAGGCTTACGTTGTTGTTGCGGCGGAGCAAAGACATTACTACTACGCACTCCTGACATGCGATCAGGTGACTGCCCTTCGCGATCTAATTGCTCTTGTAGATTTCCACCTGCAAAGCCCGGAATATCTTCTGCGGTAGTACGTGGACGCTGAAAGCGGCGTAGGATTTCTTGTTGGATGCGCTGCAAATCTGACATCTTATTTTCCTTTCGCCTTCGCTTTCTGTGCGCCTGAATTTATCTTGACGACTCTCTCTGCCGACTTCAACTCAGCTTCTTTGTGCGCATCTTTCATCGTTAGTTCGGCAGCGGTACGACGATCTTCGGCGGCGATCTCTGCGGCTTTTATATCCCGCTCATTTTTAAGTTGAATCGCCTGCGTTGCCGCTTCGTGGTGGTGTTCATCTTCTTGACGCGCACGCTCGGCTTCCAGTTCTGCTGGATCAGCGCCTCCCTGTTGCTGCCCACCTTCCAGCATCTTCTGGCCAATAGCCGCGGGCGCCATCGCCGCTGCTTGTCCTGCACCTTGAACCAGCCCAGCATTCGTTGCCAGTGCTGCGCCTTTCTTGGACTCGAAGTTTTCATGGAGCCAGTACATCGCTTCGGCTGCCTGTCTCAATGGTAATGGAGCCTCTAGCCCTTCGGGTAAGTCTAACCATGCACTCCACCAATCGCGTTTCTCTTTTTGCTTTGGCTCTACCGCACTCGGCTGAGGTTTAATTGACGCAACTAATTCTTGCGGATCGACTACGCCTACTTTCAACTTCTCTTCCATCTGCTCCAGACGTTGTAAGCAAATGGTCGAAACAGTGTCCGCATCCTCTGCTTCTAGTTTTACGTTCGCCACCTTCGCGAACTCGCGCATGACATTCGGAATGGTGGACAGGCCGTTTGCGATTTCTGTTATACCCCCCATCGAGGTAACAAACGAACCTAAATCCTGCCGGCGAGTGTATGGAGTCGTTGGTATGATCGAATCTTCTACTAACTCAAAGATCAAGCTCCCTTCCAGGTCTTTCCCTGAAACTGTTCGACCCCGTGAACCGTTCTTGCCGGGATAGAACCTGCCAACCGGATCGTATCGCTTGACGAGCTTGTAAATCTTCTCTGCAATCGAAACCCGCTCTTCACCGATAATCTGTCCCACCGGGCCATACAACGAGTTTGCTAAATTAGAGGCTAGTTGTGAACCGCCTAGTGTCCGCGGATCGACATTCATCAAATTGTCAGAAAATTCCAGATTGAATGTTTGGAGCTGAAACATGTCCATCAAATGTCTCTGACCGTACTCAATGGCCTGGTTGTTGATCGAACCCGGCTGAAACACGTATAGAGCTTTGCTCAAATTGAAATCCGGCGGCATCTGGGTGAGATTCAGTTTGACTGTGGTGCCCGGCTTAAAAACATGTCCTGACTGATCATCGTCAAGCAGTCTCTTGTCAATTCCCACACCCGGAGTTGCAGTTGCTGCCAACCCCTGATCGATATGCCCATCCCATCGGCTGTAGCGTCTTTGCGTTGCGGTGGCGTCTTGAATCCCTCGGCCTGCCCCTGAATCGGCTTCTACTTGCCACTGACCCGTTACAAGTTGTTCTCTGCCAGTATGCTCATGATACGTCCCGATAATCAGCGACATATCATTCAGGCCAACAAAGCAAACTGGCTTGCTCCCATAGACTTTATCGAGACGGCCCGGAGGAAGGTCTTCGCCGTCTAATGTCTTACCGCCTTCGGTTTCCAGTTCTGCGAGGTTGTTTGGTGATACCCAGAACTCGCACACGGTTGGAGACTTGTCATAGACCCGTTTCGCTCCTTCGACTGCGTTGCCCGGATAAGCGAGATTGTGCAACTGCTGTAAGCCTCGGAGATCCGAACTTTCAGTGTCGGGCAGAATGGCATCGCCTAACAGTATCTTAATGTCACCCGGTGTAATGCGATGTCGAATGATTCCCCAATCAGATTCTTCAAAGTCTTTAGTTAAATCCCATCGACAACCTTCCAATGGAATTAAGCTGATTTCTGGTGCCCCAAAATTCTCCACGCCTGCCATGCCGATCTTGGCCATCGGAGCCTTAGCCGGGGGCGATACATCTACTGCGTTACTTCCACACTTCGGACACTGACCACCATATTCAAGATCGGGATTCTGAAACTCCGCTGCTTCACCTTGACGATCACAGTCAAGACACTCACCATGCCCACCGCCAAGCTGAAAATCGTCGCCATCTTCAATGCTGTATCGCGGCGCAGCTGGTCCCTGAGCCAACGGATTCCAACGTACTCGCGTAATGGAGATTCCTGCGTTCAACTTATGGAGTCCCGACCTTTGGCTGTATCTCGCTTTGTAGAATTGCGATTCCCAGTAATCGATCACTGGGCGAGCGTTCTGGGCCGAAGCAATTGAACGAGGATCGTCATCGCCCGGGCCTATCCTCACGTTCGGCTGGGTCGAGGTAATCTTCGACAGGCACATGTGCCGATAGGTGTTAATTAGATTGGCGGATTTTTGCCGATTTGCAGCATCAGCTACGGGGCGAACGTAGTAGCCCGGAGTGCGAGGGTTCTTCTGAAGGATGTAATCACCGCGGCAGTAGTGGATGATTAAACTCTTCCACGAAATCCACGCATCCCAAGTCGCTTGTTCTTCTTTTAGCTTGGCAAGGTAGAGTTTCCGAACGGCCTCATGGATTTTGGATTGCTGTTTTTTCTGCCCATCGCGAAGGTCTAAAATGGGCTTGGCTAATGCGAGATTGGCCCCGGCGCGAGCAAGGAGTGGTGAAAGGGAATTGAGATTTGTTTCTGCCACATTCGGGACTCTAACACGGACTACATTACGTCAATGCCTTCTTCGCGGCGGCGCATTTCAATCATTTGCAGGAACTCACGCCTTACGGTGGAAACATTTGTGCCGCTTGGATCGGCATCGGCTAAATACGTCTGGAACTCGGCACGTTCTTCTTCGGTCAGCAGTGACCACGGATCAGCAGGTGATAGCCGCTGCCCTATCTTTCTTCGTGGTGGGACTATCGGTTGCGCTCGACCATCTCTTACGCGCGGCCCAAAGACTCCGAGCACGTGCGGAACGATGTTGGTCAGCGTATCTTCACGCTCTTGGTTTCGCGCCTTCTCACCTTCGAGTTGGGCTTCGAGCGCGAGCGCGTACTTACGCTCCGCTTGAAGTTCTTTCCGCGCTTTGTTACGAGCACGGCGCATGGCGTTTAGCCGAACAAGAAACCAGCGGTTCATTCGTTCAGCGCCTCTTCGATCTTCTTTGCCAGTGCTGGCCCGATACCGTCCACGCCCTCCAGTCCTTCCTCGGAGTCACGCTGTTTGATCAGTTGGCCGTAGGTATTGATTCCCGCATCGTGAAGTAAGTCGTGAGAAGGAAAGTCGGCGGGAAGTTTACCCTTTGGCGACTCGGCTTCCTCGATGTCGCTCTTCAGCGGATCAACATCTTCAGGGTTAGGCGATGGAATCTGAGTGTCTTCGTGTTCGATTCCGGTCTGAACCTTTCCCTCACCTGCGGAAACCAATTCTGGCGCACTTCCATCACCAGCACCGACTACGAAGAATTCCTGCCGCGAAGCCAACTCCACGCACTTCTCTGCAAATCCTTCCGGTGGATAATCACCTTCAGCGACTTTTGCCCCGTTGCGATATTTTCCCGCGAGGTCAGTCAGTTTTGCCTTGATGCCCATTGGCAAAGCGATCCATACGGCATCGTCAGATTTACGCACGGCGCTCCATGCCGCGATAGCAAGATCAAGATTCGTCATATTGCCTCCTTAGAAAAGTTGCGGGCCGTGATGAGCCAGGTCGGTTTCCGATGCTGCCTCGGTCTTCTCGGCCAAATCCTCATATCCGGTTGCTGCCGCAACTCTCGTGTCGCTGAAATCGCCCAGCGCATCACCAAACTTTAAGGCCCGATCAGTGTTAAACTGCTCGACTTCGTACTCGCTGTGGATCGTCCCCGGCAAGCCCGCCTCAACAATCACCTCAAGGTCTTCGGCCGACGTTGCGGCCACAACCTGCGCATCTGTGATAATACCAATCACGCCAGCGCGTCGAACGCCGTAACCGTTCATCGCGGACTGTTCCTCATACTCGGCGTGTAGAACTGCTCCCTGACTTGCCATAATTATTTACCTCTCTTCGGTGGTTTGAATCGTTTCAATAGTGAATGCGGAGCCTTCTCTGGTGGTCCGCCTTCCTTCGTTGCCGCAAAGTCGTGTAATTGAGAATGCGACATCTTTAACATCCCGCGATTACGCGCGTAGAGCTTGCCGGGCGCGTGCTCGGCTATGCTCATTGCAATTCTTTGGTCTCGGCTCTTTGCGGGCACGGCTGAATATATTAATACCTATCCCGTAGTTAAGTTTCGGACTATCCCCACCAGCCCAGCCGCCAGAGCAGGGTGAAGAACGCAGTGCGGATTTTGTGATACCAGCGTTCGCGGTAAACACGACATGAGCCGTCCTTCCGATAGTCGAAAACTACCGTACCGCCTTTGTAGATTCTCATTGGATTTAACCTTTTAGTTAAGCGGATCGTCCGCCTCTTGGCTTCCGCTTCCCCGCGAGAGCGTCTGCCGTTTCATCGCTAAGGAACACCGTGCGCGTGGCGTAGAGTCCGCTACCTATAAAAACGCAATCTAACTCAACCGCAAAATCCAAATGTTCAGAGTGTTCTTCTTCCGTGTGAACCCCGAGATGGTGAGTGAACACCATCGAGTCGAGGCTGAGACGACTATCAATCACTAGGCGCATCCTCGTCTCGGACGGTTCGCGCACGAGCCCTTCGTGTGGCGGCATGTACCATTGAGCATCCCACGCTATCGGGCCGTTCAGAGTTTTCGCAACGTGCTGGCCTGAATGCTTTCGCGAGCGTGCGCAAGTAAAGCTCGGCAACGCATTCTTCCACGGTATCGCTCGACAGCCTAAGCCCAGCCATCGGCGCGCGCTGCGACAGGCACGAACTAGCCGCCAATCAGGTGCGTGCATCCAGCGGTCAAGTGCGATTTCCTCTTTCGTCGGTTCAAATCCTGGCATGTTTCCCTTTCAGTTAAGAGGCTGTCCATAGTCGTCCGTAGCGACCTCTTTTGGTTTCAATTGCTTTCTGATCTCCCGCTCCACCCACCATTGAGTCATCGCCTTTTGCATTGAGTCCATGTCGGTACGTTGAGCGAGTTCTTCTTTCCGATACCCTGGCGGCACCATTGCATCCATACGCTCTTCACCAGTCAACGGGACAGCCTGCACGCATCCGTCATAGAACAGCATCATCAGGCCATTCCCGTGATCGTCGTTCATCTTCAGAAGGTCGCCCTCGATCTCGCCCTTCGAGGTCATGTACGGATCGCGCAACCGCCAATTACGACATTGATACCTGAACAAGTCCGCATCGTGAAGTTCATCGGGGCTTAACGTCTCTCGATACGGCATTGGCTCATAAACAATCTTCCCGTCGCCATAGGTCACGGGCTGCATATCGATCACGCATGGACGGGTAATATCATCTTCGACCACTAAAAAGAACCGTGTGTACCCTTTCTTCCCCGGAATAATCGGATGGGCCAAAGAATAATCTACTCGTTGTAAAAGATTCAGCGTGTCTACGCCGCCATCTGATCCGGGGTTTATGCCTTGGACGGGAAGGCCAAAGACATTGCGCATTACTTTCTGCACATCTGTACGTTCATGGGAACAACGGAACACTTGATAGTTCTGCGCTCTGATTACCGGGGCGACGAATTTAGGGATTACATCTGCCAGCAAGACCCGGCGTTGCTCAATTAATCTGGTCGTGTCGGTCACGTACCGTTCAAGGTGCTTTCGATCCAGCGTGCTCTTAACCACTTCATCCCACGAGTGTCCCGTGAGAGTTAAGGGCGAGATGGTTTTCAAAAGTCGGAGGGCAACATCTTCCGGCGAGGTTCCGGCATTAAAACTCATCGGATTGAATACAAAAACGCACCCTGGCAGTCGAGTATTCTGAGGGCTAACCGTGACCGTCCCACAGACGTTTGCGTGATACTTCGTTTTTGTTCTGGCCCAATCGTTATAAACGTACTTTGTCCAGTAGCGCGGAAGATCACGAGTCCCAAACATTCGCTCAAACTGGCTTCGTGAAATTACGTGAACATCGTCATCCCAGAACTGTAAGACCAAGCCTTCGCGAGATTGCTCTACCTCGTGTTGGCATTCTGAGAGAAAGGCCGGAAGGCCCATCGCGTTGATTTCGTCTTGAATTCGATCTCGATTCCATCCGCGCCAAGTGCTTCTTCCGGCCACCACAACATCACGAATGAAGCCATCTATCGTTCGAGGTTCCGTCATTAAGCCTCTTACGGCCGGAACTCTGACGGCGGGTTTTCGGTTGGTCAGCACGCGGACTTGCTGGGTTTCTATTCTGTAGCGAGCGGTGTAGCGCGAGATGAGGTTCTGCGCCCAGAAAGTCAGCGTGTTAGCCTGGCGCATCGGAAGAATCTCGGTGGTCAACGCCCGGAGAATATTGTCGCTTTCGACCGGAGAATCAGCACGACTATCCACGTCATCGGGAAGTTGAAAGGTTGGCCTTGTCTCCCCGGCCCTTGCGCCGGCCTGAGCAGATTCGATCGTTCCGCCCTTGATCACGTAATCCGCCGCGGTATAGACGTAAGTTCCCGTCCACTGTTTTTTCTGATTAGTTATTTCATTGCGCTTGACCGTGCTCAGAGAGGGGAACATGCGCCGCACCGGAGGACTCGATAACAAGAACTCAATGTTGCTAACTGATTCTTGGATCTTTGTTTTCTCACGGCCAATGTAAAGGGCAAATCCAGGTTGTTTGAAAGCTACTGATAAGCCAGCGTCAGTAACCACCATCCGCTCTGCCACGGTACTTTTCATGTGACCACGAGCCCATGTAGGGAAGTAAGCAAACCAATCGTTCGGCGGGCGCCCGCCACGTAACAAAGCCAGCCTTGCTTCCCAGTGCCACTCAATCGCCTCAGAATGGTGCTTATCATCCGTCTCCGCTGAATCCAACACATCAACAAAGGACTGCCCAAACAAATGCGCATACCATGCACGCCAGCCTTGCTTGATTAGATCGTGGATTTCTTCGGGACGGACTTGTGGGGCATTCGCCCACATCTTGAGATAAACATCCCTGGCGACCTTCGGCCACTTACGCCAGTCTGGACCTAATTCAAGAACAGGTTTTGCCACGAGAGGGATATTACATTAACTGGTGGGTTGCTGTGACGCCTCTTTGATTGGCTCGCTCAGAATCTTATTAATGCGATCTTTGATTGCTTCTCTGGTTGACTCAACAACCTCGGAATCAAAGATACCCATAGACTCCAATTCCAGAAAGAGGTCGCATATCTGATCGGCTTTTGAGTTCGCCATGTTCACTTCTTCCTCTCTGACGGCTTCAGCAATGGCTTACGACCTGTGCGCCAAGTCTCCACCGTCGCCTTTCCACGATTCTCCGAAACCGCATCCAAGTCCGTTATGACCCCAGGCTCAAGCGGCGGCCTCTCGCCCAGCACGGCCGCATCCCACGCCTTGCGCGAGTCCAGACTCTTACTCGGCTTGGCCACCGGAATCTCAATCGCACTCACTTCCTCCCCAAACACCAACAACGCAATCGCCCGATCTACAATCTCACCCTGAGACTCCTTCGTCCCATTTTGCAAACCCGTGATCGCTTCCTTCGTCACTGGCGAAATCAGACAGTTCAACGGCACTCGTAACTTATCCGCAGGCTTCTTCGGCACTAACCCACTATACCCGAAACCTCTACAGGTTACAACCAACCTCTACAGGTTTACGGGCGTATGGGATATCTCTCGCTCGGGGAGATGGAGTACCCCGCACCGTCCGGTAAGAGATACCCGGCCCGGCCTCGTTGATCGCATACCCCTGGGGGTGCCGGGGGTCGTCTCTGTGTGTGAATGGCTGAGAAAAAGAGGGGGGGCTATGCCTGTGAGTACCGCGTAACGCTGCGCACACTGACACCAAAGGCCTTGGCTATCTCTGGTGGTTTACTACCCTTTGCGGCCAGCTCTCGCGCTCGCTCTGGGCTTGCCTTGCGTGCACATCGACCGCTACATCTTGCGGTTTTAACATAATCGACATTTCGCAGATTAATGCTCGTGCGATAAGTGCGCCAGTATCAACGACTTAAGGTTTTAACGTGCGTCTGATAATCGCATTTATGACCAGAATTCGCGGTCGTGGCTAACTTGCTGGCGGTTCTTCATCACTCGCGCCGAAGGTTGGCGGAAGTGGAACGTGATCCGGAAACTGTGACGACGCGCGAGCAATCATCGCGGTCAATTCCTCGTTTGACAACTCGATCTTATTCGGGAATTCACCCAAAATACGGCCCATCAGCTCGGTTGCGCGGATTCGATCTGCATCTTTTTCTGCAGACCGCGCCAGCAGAGACAAATTAGAGCGGACTTCCGCCGCATCCATGTGAATATCTGTGATTTTACTGCACAATTCCTTTTCAGCTTCAGCTTTCAGCTTGTCAATCGCGTCAGATACGTAATGTTTGGCAAGGTTCTCCGATGCCATTTGTTTAAGCGTGTCGTCGTTGCCGCTATAGCCGGCAATTCTAGCGGCCTGAGTAGCATTTCCGTTAGCTTCTCCGACATAAGCCAGGCAGAACTTGCGCTGCTTGAGGGTCAATCCGAATTCGTCAAGAGGGCCACCGTTCATAACCTGAAGATTACCACCTTAAGAGTTGTTAAGTCACATTGACAGAAGTTTATTTGATTTGCCCTTGACTTCCTTCTCCCGCCGGAGTAGGATGCGCTAGTAGAAGAAAGGCACAGAACAAATGAGATTCAGATTTCCAAGCGACCCTCTAGATTCAGCCGAAGCCAAGCAGGCCATCCAGCGCGCTAACGTCCCCGGGTTTTACCTTGACCGCGTTATGGAAGCGGTGCGTTGGGTTTGCACGTCGAACACGGCTCGCTCTGCTTACGCTAAGTGTTCAGTGTCGGCCGAGTTCCCACGCAGGGGCGCTTTTACGTTCTATCGCGTTGAGGACTCGCGCAAGTTCCGATTGCGACTCAAAAGTGGCCGATGGATTTGCGATTAGGATTCAACGATCCCGGTCCGGCTGTCAGTCCGAGAGATTGATAGCCGCGCTTGGATTCAATCTGAAGCGATAGCCAATTACGGCTAACCGATTCTCAGCGGTATCTGAGAAGGGAAACATAGGAGACGAAATCATGTCAGCACAAATCAAAGAGAGAGACGAAAGCCACAGTGAACAGCAAGCAAAGGCTCAGTTTGAATCAATCATCGAAATGGTTGCAGCGTTGACCCGCGAAGGTGCGGCCGACATCTACGTTAAAGATTTGACCCGCGAAGAGTGCGTTAAATTGCTCACCGACAACGAGCTTGATTACGACCAAGAAAACGACTCAGACGAAGACTTGCGCGAAGCAGTCGCTGAGTTCATTACGGACGAAACGATTGATCCTGACGACTTCGAGTTTGACGAAGACGGCGCACGCCAAACCATTCAGGAAGACCCGCTGTCCGTTCAGGTGCGCGGCGACTGGGGCGATCCTGGTTCTGATGACTTGGCCACGCCCGTCGAGTTCGAGATATTGCTATGCACTGGCGGGCCAGCCGTGCGAATCATAGGCGATCTAGATCGCGGATCGCCGTCACGCCCGCGCATTCAACATCAGGACTGGGGTACGCCGTGGACTGAATACTTCCCTGCCAACGGTAGCGAAGCTCTACAGACCTATTGTGAGCAGTTCTATTACGGCGACTAACGACTTCTGGCCGCTTCCGTCTCCGGCGCTAAGGCGTGAGCGTAATAGCTCAGAGCGGCCACCCTTTTCAACTTTTAGATTGTCAAAGAACAGGAGCAACCCAAATGCTAAACACGTCCCTACTAGCAAGGCCGTGGAGTTCAGATCGACCAAGAGTAGAAGGCTATCGGCCAATCATTTCAAGTCAAATTACGCGCATCAGCCGTACTCGGCGGCGCAACTCGTGGCGAGCGGAAACGCTGGTAGACGATTGCGCGATGACGACCAGTCACCATGACACCAAAGCTGCCGCTGAGAGTTCGTGCGCCGGAATGATGAAAGCCTACGCAGAAGTCCATTACATTCAAGTTTAACGACGGAGCAAAGACCACTTGGTAAGTGAATCTTTGAGGGCTGACTGCGGTTAGCCCTGAACGACTTTCAACTATCAAAGAACCATGCAAACACTAAAGAAGATTAACGCCTGGGCTTGCGTCTGCGATCGCTGTGGGTATTCATGGACTTCCCTCATCAAAGATCCAAAACGGTGCGGATCGCGTACCTGTAAATCTCAATACTGGAACAC